>WNFO01020564.1_pt1 | contig 11825 bp, 9 predicted proteins | sample 5400251 | NCBI WGS metagenome assembly WNFO01 (sample SAMN13153354, study PRJNA577476) | soil metagenome | isolation source: 100 cm saprolite under Madrone tree | place: USA:California | collected 2016-06-14
GAATCAAATGGGGTTCTTGTTTTTCCCACCTTCAAGTTCGCAACTCCTTTTGGCATACCCTGCGCGAAAAGTCCCGACAGCACAAATCGGAAAAGTTTAATTGCGAAAAAGCACTTGTCCGGTTTGGCGACTTATCGGGAGTTGACCCCACTCAAGCAAATCGTTTACCTCGACTCCCTTCGCTGCTTGGTCGTACAATGTGACAAAAATGCACTTCTCGCGTCTATCAATTCCGGTTGCGATTTTCCAATTTCTTATCTGTTTGCCCGCAACTCAAACGCAAAATAAGACCACAACGCAGGAAAATGCCGCCACTCAAGCTGCAACGCCAAAGGCAATTAATACTCCAAACCCGCCCTATCCTGAAGAAGCGTGGAAGAAAGGCATCGAGGGAAAAGTCACGTTGCTCATCGTCATCGATGCGAAGGGGAAGGTCTCGCAAGCGAAAGCATTGAGTGGGCCGAAAGAATTGATTCCCGCATCACTAACGTCTGTGGGCGAAGTGATGGGAAACGGGAGGCTGTTGGACAAGAACGGGAGACTCGTTGCCGTGGTTGATGACGAGTACTTCCATAATCCGCCTTACCCGGAGACAGAAAGAAAGGCAGGGGTCGCGGGAAACATGATTTTGTCAATTACGCTCGGTCCGGACGGCCACGTGAAAGAGATTCATGCTGCCAAGTCTCTATCGCCTACGCTTGACGGGGCCGCCATTGACGCAGTGCGGTCGTGGAGGTTCAAAAAGGTTGAGGGGAATCCTGAAGACTCCCTGGAAGATTTGCGGCTCCGTTTTATTTTCCGCGCAACTTGCAAGCCTCGTTTTTAGGCAGACATGGGAAGCCCGTCTCCGCAAGACTGCGGTCACTTGCCTGATCAACGAGGAAACCGGAGAAATAAAGTAATACCTCACATGTACGGTAAGGCAACTTACCGGGACTTAGCCCAAAATTCTGACTCGACAAGCTATTTCTGCGCCATCTCCTTTGAATCAGTGAATGCCGATGGCAGATATAATGATTTCTCTGACCCATCTAAGACATCGCTGGCATTGATGTAAAAGGTTGTCTCGAAAACTCTCTGGTTCACGACCAAACGAAATTCTACTTTCTCGTGCAGGTTTGAAATCAGCGGTTTTCCATCAATCAACCTTGGAAATGACAGTTGCAGGACTTTAGACTTGCCGTCATGTCCGAACACCTGAGGGGTAATGCGAGCGAATACTTCCCCATTCCTTGTCCTCAATCCTGCGCATGGCCATACCCGAAAGCTGTGCGAGGGAAATTTGCGCCCGTTGTCCTCGTAACCGTAATTGAACATGCTCGTTCCATCCGGTCCCACTTGTCTTAGGATTACAGCGATGGTTATCATGTCGGCAACGTTGTACCGCGAGTTTGCCAAATCAGTTGGACCATCGTCTTCTCTGACCTGACGTTTTCTTGTGCCATAGGTGGCCCATTTCTCTCCCATGGCGAGCAATTCTTGAATTGCCGTCTGCACAGGTTTTGCGGACTGGAACCGGATGAGATAGTCGGAATCGTCCGGCCTTACGGGGTTCGGCGGGGTGGTAGGAGCCGTCGCATCAACTGCGGCAGCCTTATCCTCAGGATACAGGCCGGGAAACGCAGGATTCTGATAAGTGCATGGCGTGTCTTGCAGGCTTGGCTTTACCATGTGCGCCCAGTCAGAATCGTTCAGTAACTTCAACGCATCCCGTTCTACCGCCTCTGTTGCGGACGAGTTGGGACTGTGTTCCTGGCCAATGACAGGTGTGCACCAGAACAGTAGCATGCAACAAGCGATTCGAATCGGGTCTTTACAGAGCAGAGGAATTGCAGCGGAAGAGGTCCACATCGCGGCACCTCCAATAATCTATGAGGGCAGCGCATAGTGTAATACTTCCTGCATATGTCTTCAAGGCGGCCAGTTCCTGGCAAACGCCCAAATCGGACATCAAGTGGTTTGATCTCCGGTAAGGCGACAAATCAGGACTTGACCCAACTCCGAAGTTTGACGAACCGCTAGGCCCGCTGACAGTCTCCTCTACTGATGAGGAATCAGGGTTTCAAGGAGGCTATATGAGACACACTTTTGCTCTTGTAGCTTTGCCCGTTCAATCATTTCTGTCCTGTGAGAAGTACCTGCCCCGTGGGATAAGACAGATTATTATTGCGCCGCAGCCGGCGGACTGCTGAAAGGGGGTTTCGGCAGTTCCGCGGTGGGTTTGGACAACGTCAGGTCATCAAAAAGCAAAGAAGGAACGACATAGGACACAAGAGGAGCGGACACTCCCTCTCCGCCAAACCTAGAAATCATGCTGAAGTCAAAATGCGGCATTTGCGCCGCGGTGTAAACGGCAGCTGATTTGGACGCGCCCACAATATCCCTAAAGGAAGCGGCGCTCATGCCTGATAATCGTGCGCCCCGCACCAACTCTTCGCGTCCATCGAGGTAAACCTTGTAAGCGAGCAACACGTTCCTGTTCTTATCACCCCGGCCGGTCATTGCGGACATCATGGCCATGGCTTGTTCCTCCATGCCCATGCCGGAACTACCGAGTTCGCGAATGGTGATTCCATATTCCAGTCCGCGCTTCTTCACGAGGTCGAGAAATTGCCGCTTGAGTCCAGCTTCTGTTTGGCCATTTCCTGCAACCAGGATCAAGTTGCTCGGCGTTGATCCAGGCCCGCGGCGGTTGCCGGTACTGCGGGTCACACCCTCCACGGGTGTGCGGGTGGTGAGGAAAGTCTTCAAGACACCGTTTTCGACTACCAGAGTTTTGCGCGCGCGCACGCCTTCCTGATCTACTTTGTATCCGGCGAAGAGCGGTTCATTGCCGTAATTGGAAATCGTAGGATTATCGACCACGCTCAGAAATTGCGGCAGGACGCGCCCGCCGAGCTTATCGGCAAAGGAGGCGGAACCACCTTCCGAGAAACGCCCGAAGATAGAATCCATCTCGGGGCTTCCGGAGAGGGTCTTGCGCCTTCCAGCCAGGGCGGGGGCGAATTCGCCGCTGAAAATCTCGCCTGCGGCGCGCCCTTCAAAAAGCACGGGGCCGCTGTAGCGGTCGAGGAGAGGAGCCTTGCGAAGGTTTTCAAGGCGAACGGCCATGTCCCGGATTCGCGCTGCGAGATCATCAGGTGTCGGCAAAAATGCCATGGATCGCGCGTAGAGATCCACCGACTCATCGAGCGGCATTCCATCGACCGCCTGGGTCGAAGCGCTAGCCGAGAGCGTAACGAGAGGCTCCGCTATATCGTAAGAGGTGCCTTCGCTATTCATGTAAACAGTTCTCAAATAGCTGGCGCTGAGAGCCACTGAAGAATTGTACAGGTCCGAAACATTGCCCAAAGTTTTCGACAGGTCACGCACGAGCGAGTCCGCACTGGGGCGTTCGAACTTCCCGGCCGGCAAGAGGTCGCTCGTCCGCGTGGGCTCTTCCTTGCTGAAGTCGGACAGGTTTTCCGTGCGCGTGTGGTTTTGAAGGGCCGCGCGCTTACCGGCTATGTTTTCGAGCGCCTGCTTGTAAGCGGAATCCGTCGCCAGCCAGATCACTCGGCGGAACTCGGTATAGTTGTCCTCGAGGGGCAACTCGCTGAACCCGAAGAAACTGCGGTTGCGGGTGAAGGCAAATTCGGGACCCGCGAAAAAATTCGTGTTATCGAGCGCGTAGTCGCCCACGCGCAATTCAACGGTCAGCATGCGAGAGTGGTTTTCGTCGCTGGCCAGCAGGCTGCCGCTGCTGGCAGAAATACTGGCCTCTTGCATTTCGCGGACTTGGTAAGAGATGAAGTAGGGCGGCTCAAGCTGGGCCAGACGCAAATCTTTCATCGAGCGCGAAAGCTCATCGCGCATGGCTCGGAAAAGCGCGGTTTCCTGAGGAGTGGCCTGCCCGCCCGATTGCGCCAAAGGATGTCCATTGGATTGGGCGCGCAGCCCGGCTTGCTCGCGGGGCGAGAGCAACGCACACAAAACGAGTACCCGCCAAAGCCGCGGTGTTGTTCGCGCACGATTCATGGATTGTCAGTTCCGGGCGGCGGTAAGATCGGCGGCCGCTCCTGCGACTTTTCCTTCTTCTGAGCTTCGATCTGAGAAATGAGGATGTCCGGCGAAGATGCGGAGACCGGCACCCAGCCGGACTCCGCACCGCAGACCCCGTTGAACACCTGCACATCATCGTCGGCCGCGAGGATCTTGCTAAAGACGGTAAGCGGGGTGCCAATCAGGTCCACGCCGCGCACCAATTCCTCCCGCCCGTTGGGGTATATGCGGTAAACCATGACGGGAAGAACGTTGAAGGCATTGGGGACAAATCGCTGAGTCATGGTAAAACCGCCTTCGATGTCGTCGAACAGGAGGCCGAACGGCTTATTCTGCTGCTGGATCTGCTGAAGCAGCATTTTCTTGAGCTCGTCACGAGAGACGGGCTGGGAAGCAGTCACCACAAGATTGGATTGGCGAGCCACGACGGCAAGTCCCGGCTGGCTGCGGCCGTGACCGTTGGAGTGGTCAAAACCGGCGATCGGCGAGCGCGACATTAGAAAGTTTTCGAACACCCCGTTTTTCACGACGTCCACGCGCCGGGCCTTCACACCCTGATTGTCGTAGAGGTAGAAGCCGGCGAGCTGGGTTTTGCCCAACCGGCGCTGGGTGGCATCAAAATAGACGGAAAAGGAATCGGGGAGAATCTTCTCGCCGATCTTCTTCTTGAAGGTTTGCGCCTCTTCCTCGTTCTTTTGCCGATGTCCCTCGATTCGGTGGCCGAAGACTTCGTGGAAGAACACGCCGCTGGAGCGACCGGAAAGTATGGCGGGTCCCGTGTAGGGATCTGCCACGGGCGCCTTTTTCAAGGCCTGCAGGTCCGCGATTATCTTGGCGACGGATTTCAGCACGGTTGCATCGTCGGGCAGGCCATCCGGTGAGAAGGCGATGAAGGATTCGTAGCGGGGAAGCTCCATCCCGTCGTCGGCCTTGGTGTAGGCTGAGAGGATCAAACGATAGTAAGCCGAGGAGGTCTGCAATTCAGAGCCGTCGCTATTCACATACCAACGGGTGTCTCCCGAGACGCTCAGGGTGGCTTCCCCATCGAAAATGCCCTGTATAGCGGCAAACGGAGCGGTGTATTTTTTAATCTTCTGTTCCCAGGCCGAGCGTTCTACATTGATCAGGACCGGCGCTTCGAAAAATTTCTCCGCTGGCTCCTTGGAAAAATCGGCGGAAGCATCTTCAGGCGCAACTTTTACTTGGGAATTCGCTTTCGCGCGCGTGTAGTGCTCGAGAGCTTGCTTGTACTTCTTGTCGGTTTGATGCCAAAGGATCTGCCTAATGGCGGCCGGATTGTCCTCCAGCACCACGGGTGCGAACGAGAATCGGTCGGAAAAGTCAAAAAACTGAGAGCCACCGCGAATCGGATGAGTGTTGTCAAATGCGGGGCCGCCGATGCGTAAATCGAGGTTCAACAGGCGGTTGCGATTTTCCGCGCTCGAAAGAATCGTGCCGAAGGCGCCATGGACGGAGACGGAGTGCAATTCGCTGATCTCATAGCTCAGGAAGTACGGCGGCATGGGTTGCGACTTCAGATTTTCCATGGAACGAAGAAGCTCCTGCCGCATGGCCAGGAGCAGGGGAGAACCTACCGACTGCGGCAGCGCGGACACCGAGAAGACTCCGAAGAGCAAGAGGACCGAAACGCCGAAAATAGTCTTGCGATTATTCACTGAACCACCTGGGGGGCGCAACGCGGCCGGCTCACAAGAGAGAATGTAGCCAGCCGATGAAGTATACCAAACATTAAGGCTTCGCAGTTGCAACGGAATAGAATCCGCGTTCAACAAAAGCAGGATGGTTGGTCTCGGTAAAACCACCTGTCCGGCTTTACGACTAAACATCCAAGTGAAACCTGACCCGTCTCTGGGAATGGGCAGTCTTAGGAGAAATAGTGACAACGGCGCGATGCCGTCGAATTCTCCGTCCGCCGCTAGTCTTCCGAAGGCTTCTCGACATGATCGATGACGAGAATTTCCCCAGGGCCGTTTTGCGATTCCAGTTTCAGTCCGAGCTGGTCCTGGAGCGCCGTGAAGAAGGAAGGCCCAGGAGATTCAGGCGAGTGCGCGCTGCCGGTAGCTTGCTGGTCGTACCTCGCCTCCTTAAACATGGGACCTTGGCTCTCGCCAGCTATTGTCCATTGCAGCGTGAAATCATAGTTGCCCGTCAGCCCCGTGTTCTCTAGAACACTTCTGTTCAGAATTTTTTCCGACAGCAGTTGTACGAGAGTAGCCATGGGCAGCGCTTGACCTATTAGCTCGCCCCTCCCTCCAACGTACCTTCCCAGCTTGTACACTCCCGGTCCCAAGGGTTCGCCGTTATCTCTGATTCCATTCAGATAGGCGTTGCCGGGTTTTGCCTCCTCAAGATTGCGGCCGTTTTTTGCGCTGACCAGTACATACGCGCCAACCTGCTTGGTTTCGCGGTGGAGCGTCAGCTTGAAGCGGTCGGCCAAAAATGCTTGAAGCATGCGTCGGTTTTCAACGTAACGTTGATCTTGGTTAATCTTGCGCAATCCGTCGGCCACAGCACTGGCCATTCTTGCCTCAATATCGTATTTTTCAGAGTTGAGCCAATTCGGCTCTCCGAAGATCCGACCGTCCTCGACTCCGTATGCCGCTCGAATGAGCATCCGCAGCGTGACGTTCGTTGCAATGAACCCATTCTGCTCGAACATCATCATGAACAGTCCGTTATCAGATTTGTTTCGTTTGATCGAACCGACCTCGTACGCAGATGCAGTGGCAGCCGTGTTTTGGGCTTGCGACTCAGTCGTGACCGTAGTGTTGGCAGATTTGGCTGCCTTGGCCGAAGCGATGGCGAACACAGGCGGGATGACCGCTGTGTTTTCAGTCTGTGGCTCCGAAGGCATTTCGGCATGATCGATGACGAGAACATCGATGGGTAATTTTTGCGTTTCCAGTTTCAGGCCTAGCTGCTCCTCAAGCGCCGTGAAGATGGCCGCCTGGTTCTCAACTGGCGTCCACTTCAGAGTGAAATCATAGTTGCCTGCGAGTCCGGTCTTATCCACGACGATGCGGCCACCCAATTCCGAGGACAAATCCTCTACCAAGGTCGGGATAGTCACTCCTTGACCAACTAATTTGTCGCTCTCCGGCGCCAATATGACTCCGGCTCCGCAAGGGCGGCCGCCGGAGCATTTGAGTCCGTCGGGGTAAGTGTCGCCAGGTTTTGCCTGCTGGATTCTGGGACCGCTCTTTGGAATGACCAGTGCGTACACTGGCAGTTCCCTGGTTTCGTGGTGGAACTTCAACTTGAAGCGGTCTGACAAGAGCGCCTGGAGCATGAGCGTCCGCCCACTAACGCCATAAACCCGGCCGCGGTTCTTCATCTCATCAAGTCCAGATTTGCCGATTTTTGCATCAATATCGTAGCCTTCCGAGTTGAGCCAGTCCGGCCCTCCTGAGATCTGATCGTCCTGGATTGCGTAAGCCACTCGAATGAGCCCATGAAGCGTGAAGTTTGTTGCCATTAACCGGTCGGCCTTCCACATAATCGCGTTGAAGGGTTTCCCGACGATTTCAAACCCGGCCATAGGCTCGCCACCGTTTGGTTTGATTGAAGCAGTTTCGAATGTGGGAGCAATCGCCGCGATGTTTTGGGCTTGTGACTCAGCTCGGGTTTGTGTCACCTGTAGCAGGCCGATCGCGATTGGCGCGGCGACGGCGAGCAATCCAGCCGCGCTAAGCAATAGCTTTCTACCGAAATCCAATTCGGGCGAAACACTCTTAGTCATGATATGAACCATCCTTTTCTTGAGATCGGCGCCGGTCACGCCGGACACACAGGCCAGCGGGGAGCCCACACAGAATTCACAGATCTTCAGAATGCTCTCGGCGTAGACCTGGCGATCGATGCCCGATTCCAGTACGGCTTCATCGCAGGCGCGTTCGCGCTCTTCGATAAGGCGGGCTCCCAGCCACCAAACCAAAGGGTGAAACCAGAAGAGGGCTTCCACAAACATGTGCTGCGCGGCGGCGAGATTGTCACGACGGTGGACGTGCCAAACTTCGTGGGCGAGAATGGCTTCCAGGTGCGCATCACCGAGGCGTTCGGAAATGCCTTTGGGCCACACCAGGACAGGACGGACAATTCCAAAAATGCCCGGTTCCAAGGAAGTCCATGACAGGAACATCTCGATCCGCTTCCCTCTCCCTCCAAATCGTTCCAGGCGGCGCAGCGTTTCCACTTCGCGTCCTACGCGGAGTGGCTCTGCATTCCGCAATGCGTTCGAGACGCGCCGCCAACGCAGGTACCAAACGAAAACGACTGCCAGGAATCCGCAGAGCCAGGCTGCCGCGAGAAGAGCTGGGAGCAGATGGATAAGACTGGAGGAAATTGTCGAGGGAGTGGCACGGGGAATTATGGAGGTCACCGGCTGCGTAAAGGGTTGGCTGACCTCCGCGATGGCAAAATACAATCCGGCATTGGTTCCAGCAGATCCATGCGACCAGCCAAGGTGGCTCCCAAGATCGACCAGCAACGAAAAGGGGATCAGGAATTTCATCGAAGCCACGAGCCATAGCCAATAGCGAGTCCGCGCGTGATTCTTTCGCAAAATCAGGGTCAATAACCCGGCCGCGATGGCGAATAGAGACGACTGCCATAAATGATTGCCGAGCGCAGGAGCAATTAATGGCCACATCGAAGACAATAATGTCGCAATCATTTCGACTTTTCCTTTCTCGCAAGTTTCCGAAGAATCTTCTGGGCTTCCTTTATATCTTCGAGGCTAAGTTTGCCGGACTCGATCAGGTGGGCCATTACGGGCTGCGTGTGCCCGCCGAAGAGCGCCAAGAGGTCGTCGATCAACCTTTGATGCGCGGCATTGCGAGAGACCGCAGGTTCGAAAATGTGAAAGTTACCCACCTTCTTGACGCGGCGCACGGCTTCCTTGGCTTCCAGACGATAAACGGTTGTCTGGATGGTGGTGTAGGCGGGCCGGTGTTTTTCGGGGAAAGTTTCCTGAATTTCGCGGATGGAGGCTCTGCCTTGAGTCCAGAGCGCCTCCATGATTTGAAGTTCGAGTTTCGATAATTTGGGGTGGGCCATGATCTCCTCTACTACAGACGTGTGTTATCCTACTACTGTAATAGTCAAAATCAAGTCTTTTATAGGCAGAACTTCGGAGCTGAAGTGGGGCAAGTCCTTCCTTTTAGGGCCTTCGGCCCGCGAAACCCTATGAAAGTAGTGTCTGTAACTGCTTTGTTTTCAGCACGGGGACCTCTCTTTTCGACTCTGATAAACGCCGGAAAAGTTGAATCGGCCAAAGGAACTTTACCGGTAAGGCGAACTCACCAGGCAGAACAGAAAATACTGAGAAAACTGCAATTATTGGGGCCAATAGGAAATGGCGCGGGAATCGGTTTCGTAAAGCTTCCGTTCTCCTAATGATTTAGACCAAACCCAGACAGTGCGGTGTGTCCAGTTGCGGTAGGCGTCGATTTCGTAGTCGTAATATGCCGCATAAAGGAGGTCCCCAGACTCGTCCCGCCATTCGACACTCTGCGGATTGCGCCGCTTCGCATCCAGATAAACATAATGAACGCGTGAGCGTTCACAGGTCCCGTCGCTACGGCACTGATAGGTTGCGAACGTATTGTTACCAATGTCTTCCGAAAATCCGTCTCCATACTCCGATTGTGAGCCGGGCAATTCCCAAAATGAACTCAACGCTCCACCGGTCACTGTCCAGGTCAGTTTCACGCCGCCCGATTGGTCAAAACTGGTGAAATGCTCAATTTTGGTTTTTGGGTCGAATGTTTGGCGAACGTGGAGCAGAAGTTCTCCCTCCTTCCCGTAATCCCATTGCTCGGTGTCATTGCCATCTTTATCGGTGTGCACGACGGTGCGGCCTTGCTGGTTTCCGCCGCGATCTAGCGTGAGCCAATCAATTCTGTGCCCATACTGGTCGTAAGTGAAAAGAACGCGAGACTGCAGCGCTCCACCCCGGTACGAGGATTCTTCGGTATTGCCGAAAGGCCCGGCAATCTCACGACGGACGGTCTCGCCAGTCGTAGCATCCTCTGCGATGCGTTCGGTTACATGCCCCTGTCCATCAACGAAAAGATGAACGGTCTCGCCTTGAAAGCGGCCATCGATTATCTGGCCGAACTTCGTGCGGTTTCCATTCGGGTCGAACTCACATTCGTGGCACCAGACCGGAAGAACCAGCGTAGGACCGCCGGGCTGGCTCCAGACGAGACCGGTCGCAGTCGTTGTTTGCACGGAAACGGATTTCACTGGACCAGCAAGGTCCATGCGCCGAGCATCGGTGAGATTTTGCTCTTGTGCGAGAGCGCAGAGCGGGAATCCAGGAAAGAGAAGTGAAAGGCTGAGAACGAGTACTGGGAATCGCATATCGCACGCCACTACAGGGGAGAGTATAGAACAGCCCCGCGAAGAATGCCCCTTCACCTTTTAGCGCTATCTTGTGAGTGGGCCTGTGCCTGATAAACGCCGAATCGGAAAAGAATCGCGAAAAAGCACATGTCCGGTTTGGCGACTTACCAGGAGTTGGGATGACGGACAAGCAACACCAGAAAGGTTTAGTAGCTTTCTGACTTAGAAATGGCCAGATAGAAGAGCTTGCCGCTCGCGAATCTCGCTTCGACGTAAACGCTGCGCATGTAGTAGTCGTAGTTGCGGTGAAGTTCATCTTCGCTCAGCTGGGGATTCCGTTTTCTTAGGCCCTCGAAGTCTTCCGCTGGGGTTATCTTTTCGGCCTCAAGTGAGTACATCAATTTGCCGTCGACAACAAGGCCGGACTTTCCAAGGATGGCGCGGACTTGCGCAACTGTTTGCCCAAGCCGCAGTCCCGAAGCGGTTGATAAATTTGTCGTGACGAGATTCGATGCGGTGCAGAGTTCGCTGCCCTTCCAATCAGGACCACCCCTGAACAAGTAGAATGACTCGTTGACCTCGCCTTTTTCGAATATGAGATAGGTCTTTGATTGCTTTCCGAGGGATGAGTAGCAGATTTGGGAACGCCCCGTCGAAGCATCACCACGTTCGACGACAGTGGCTTTTCCCAGTTTAGCCGTGGCTTTGCGGAATGTTTCCTGATTAAGTTTGAGTCCCAGAATTTTGAAATTTGAATCCTGCAGGTCACCTTCCTGGGGGATCACCTCGTCCTCGGCTCCATATGTGCGAGTGAAGGACCACCAATCGGAATTGTCCCTTGTGTAGCCTGGCGGGACATTTTGAACTTTGGATGTGCCCAACGACACGATATTGGTTGCGACTGTGAAAATCCACAGCAGAGGCGCGCAAGTGAGAAGCCAGATGAGACCGCCTTTGCGCGTGTTGCGCATTGCCATGATGAGCGTAGTTGGCAGTGATTTATGTGTCCAGCAATTTGCTGGCGCAGGCCGCTATTCAGACAACTCCTGATTAACGCTAATCGCATGTTCCGAGCATTCATACAGAGCAGGCGGTTCCGCTGGTCCTCTCGGCGATATACTGGTATGGACCCCTCTGCGGTGTTTGTCTTCTCTGGGCTCTTCCTGCGCCTCGAACCTCTAACGTCGAACTTCTAGCCTGATGTATACTTCGGCGGCGTTGTGGTTTCGGTTGGCACTCTCTCAGCGTGTCGCCCATGCCGCGTCCCCCGGCGCGCGAAGTGTGTGTCCTTAGCTTCAGGATGAACCTCAGAATTGTGCGAAAGGAGCCCATGATGTTCCCATCTGGCCGAGTCGGTCAAAGCACGCTTGTGTGTGCGTATTTGCTGTTGATTCTTCTCTGCGCAGGGGCAAGCCAAG
>WNFO01047657.1_pt1 | contig 11825 bp, 8 predicted proteins | sample 5400251 | NCBI WGS metagenome assembly WNFO01 (sample SAMN13153354, study PRJNA577476) | soil metagenome | isolation source: 100 cm saprolite under Madrone tree | place: USA:California | collected 2016-06-14
GAACTCCATACGCCGCTTTGATCGTTCACGCGGCCGTATCAACTATTCTGGTGGTGCTCAATTTTCATGGTTGGTGGTTGTGGAACAGCGTCATTCAGCACGCCCCCGTCCGGAATATTCTCGTTGCGTTTGGAAAAGTCCCGGGCAGTTTGTTGACAGATAATACCGGCGTGCAAGAAACGTTTCAGAAATTGCTTTCTCTGGCGGTCGTGCTCCAACTGATTCCGTTCTTGTACATGTTTTATGCGCTGATTCGAATTGCGCTGGCGCCGGAATTTGAGAAGAAACGATACGGGAAGGGAACGCTGCTGATTTCGGGCATAAGTGGATTGTTGACGACGATGCTTGGAATTGCCCTGGCGTTTTTTCCGGCTCAGCAGATTACTTCGCTGCCGTCGTACGAAGTGTGGATGTTCGGAGGAACGATTCTTTTTATCGGCGCGGCGGCGTTTTTCTTTTTTGTATATGGGCGGCGGAAGCAAGCGACCGGAGCTGCGGCGTAAGCGGGGCTCTTTGCGGAAATTTGGGAGGAAGTTATGTCGAGCGGAGCGACAACGGGCATGAAGTGGCACCAGAACTATATCAACGGAAAATGGGAGAGCGCGGCGACCGGAAAGACGTTTCCCGTATATGACCCTTCGACGGAAGAAGTGATCGCGCACGTCGCTGCATCGGACGCCCCGGACGTTGATCGCGCCGTAAAGGCGGCACGCGCGGCGTTTGATTCCGGACCCTGGGCGCGGACGACGGCGCAGGATCGCGGGCGGATTCTTTTCAGACTGGCGGAGAAGATTCGACAGAACAGCGCGATGCTAGCGGAATTGGAGTGCCGCAATACAGGAAAACCAATCGTCGAGGCGGAGTACGACATTGCGGACGTGGCGACATGCTTCGAATACTACGGCGGGCTAGCGAACAAGGTGACGGGACACGTGAATCCTGTGCCCGCAAATGCGCTGAGTTTTACGATGCGCGAACCTTGGAAACTGGCGCCGGCGATTGCAGCTGGCTGCACGTGCGTTTTGAAACCGGCGGAGCAGACGCCGCTCACCGCGCTGGAATTTGCGAATTGGTTTGAGGAAGTGGGGTTGCCGCCGGGCGTGGTCAATATTGTAAATGGACTTGGCGAAACGGCGGGCGCTGCGCTCGTGGCGCACCCTGGGGTGGATAAGATTGCGTTCACAGGAAGTGCGGCGGTTGGAAAAGTTATTGTAAAGAGCGCGGCGGACACTTTGAAGCGCGTGACGTTGGAGCTTGGCGGGAAATCGCCAAACGTTTTCTTTGCAGATGCCGATTGGGAAGCGGCAGTGGATGGAGCGCTGTTTGGCGTGTTCATCAATCAGGGCGAAGTGTGTTCCGCAGGAAGCCGAATTCTAGTTGAAAAGAAAATTTATTCGAAATTTGTGGAAGCGATGACGGAGAAAGCAAAGCGGATCAAGGTAGGTCCGCCGATGGATCGTGAAACGAAGATGGGACCGCTGGTCAGCAAAGAGCAGTACGACCGCGTAAGCTCGTACTTGGAAGTTGGAAAGAAAGAAGCCAAGACGGCGATTGGTGGTGGAAGGCCGAGGCAAATGGGGCAGGGTTATTACGTCGAGCCGACGATTTTCTACGACGTGGACAACAGCGCGCGGATTGCGCGAGAAGAGATTTTTGGGCCGGTGGCTTCGGTGATTCCCTTTGAAAGCGAACCGGACGCGATTCGAATCGCGAACGATACGCCATACGGACTCGCGGGAGCCGTCTGGACGCGCGATATCTATAAAGCGTTTCGCGTGGTGAAATCGTTGCGCGCCGGCATTGTTTGGGTAAACCACATGCAACCGACTTATGTGGAAGCTCCGTGGGGCGGATACAAGCAATCCGGATTCGGACGAGAGCTCGGGCCCTGGGGCCTTGAAGAATATTTGGAGACAAAGCAGGTGTTCGTCAATTTGGACGAAGCGCCGATCGGCTGGTACTGAGAATTTCGGGGGGAGGATGACGCGCATGGGAACGATTCAGATTCGAACGGCAATTCCGGGACCGAAATCGAAGGCGTTGATGGAGCGCCGGAATGCGGCAGTGGCACGCGGCCCGTATCACTCAACTCCTGTGTTTGCGGCGAAAGCGGAAGGCGCGGTTATCGAAGATGTGGACGGCAATCGCTACATTGACTTCGCGGGCGGGATTGGCTGCCTAAACATGGGGCACCGCGACGGTCGAGTTCTGGACGCAATTCGAAAGCAACTCGATCAGTTTTTGCATGTCTGCTTCAGCGTAACTCCGTATGAAAGCTACATCGCAGTCGCGGAAAAGCTGAATGCGCTCGCGCCGGGAAAATTCGCGAAGAAGACGGTGCTCGTCAATTCAGGCGCGGAGGCGGTAGAAAACGCGATCAAAATTGCGCGAGCCTACACGAAACGGCCGGCTGTGATTTGTTTTGAGGACGCGTTTCACGGACGAACGTTGATGGCGATGTCGCTGACCAGCAAACCGCATCCTTATAAAGCGGGATTTGAGCCGATGGCGACGGATATCTGCCGGATTCCGTTTGCGTATGGGTATCGCAGCGCGACTGGAACGACAGCCGAAGAGTTCGCACATCATTTGGAGGATGCGTTCAAACGCCAGGTAGCGGCGGAGTCCGTGGCGGCCGTGATTGCTGAACCTGTTCTTGGGGAAGGCGGCTTCGTTGTGCCGCCGCGTGACTACTTTGTTCTTCTTCACAAGATTTGCAAGAAGTACGGGATTCTTTTCATCGCCGACGAAGTGCAATCCGGAATTGCGCGTACGGGAAAATGGTTTGCATCGGAACACTTCGGCCTTGGGCGGACTTGGCGGAACGTTTGGCGGCAATCCGCTTTCCTGTGTGGCAGCGTTGGCCGCTCTTGAAACGATCGAGAAAGAAGGATTGCTTGCACGTTCGACCGAAATTGGGAAGCGATTTGAAATGCGAGCACGCAGCTGGCAGAAAAAGTGGGAACTTGTCGGCGAAGTGCGCGGGCTTGGCGGCATGTGCGCGATTGAATTGGTACGGGACGCACGGACCAAAGAGCCCGCGGATGCGGAGACGAAAGAACTTTCGAAGTATTGCTACGAGCATGGACTGATCAACATCACGGCGGGGACTTATGGGAACGTGATGCGCATTCTTGTGCCGTTGGTAGTGACCGACGCGCAATTTGACGAAGGTATGGATGTGCTGGAAGCTGGGCTTGCCGTTGTGGCAGAAAAGAAGCAACTGGTCCAGGAGACGGTATAGAGGCAGGCGATGCAAGAGACAGCGACAAAATCGGAGAGTATTGCGGGGCAATTGAAAGATGCGCGGCTCTTCCGCGAGGCGTGCTACATCAATGGCCAGTGGGTGAAGGCAAAATCCGGCGGCGCGGTTCCAGTGGACAATCCTGCAACGGGAGAAATTATTGGTAGCGTGCCGAAACTCGGCGCGGAGGAAACTCGCGCGGCGATTGACGCAGCCAACAAATCATTTCCCGGCTGGAGCAAAAAGACCGGGAAGGAACGTGCGGCAGTACTGCGCAAATGGTTCGACCTGATGATGGAGAATCAGGAAGACCTGGCGCGGTTGATGACGCTCGAACAAGGCAAGCCGTTAACGGAGTCACGCGGAGAAGTGGCGTACGCGGCCTCGTTTTTGGAGTGGTTTGGAGAGGAGGCAAAAAGGATTTACGGCGACACCATTCCCGGGCATCAGGCGGACAAACGCATCGTTGTGATCAAGCAGCCGATTGGCGTTGTGGCGTGTATTACGCCCTGGAATTTTCCGCTAGCGATGATTGCCCGCAAGGCCGGGCCGGCGATTGCTGCGGGATGCACGGTAGTTTTGAAGCCGGCCACGCAAACTCCATTTTCCGCGCTTGCGCTTGCCGAACTTGCCGAACGCGCGGGCGTGCCGAAAGGCGTGTTCAACGTTTTGACCGGCCCAGCGCGTGAAATTGGCGGCGAGCTAACTTCAAATCCCATCGTCAAGAAGCTTTCTTTCACCGGCTCGACGGAAATCGGAAAAGTTCTAATGGCGCAATGCGCTGCAACGATCAAGAAGTTGTCACTGGAACTCGGCGGAAATGCGCCTTTTATTGTCTTTGAGGATGCAGATCTGGATGCCGCGGTGGAAGGCGCAATCGCGTCAAAATACCGCAACACTGGGCAGACCTGTGTTTGCACGAATCGCTTGCTGGTGCAGGATTCCGTTTACGAAGTATTTGCCCAGAAATTAGCAGCAGCCGTGAAGAAACTGAAACCCGCTTTCGGGCTGGAAGCCGGCGCGACACAAGGACCGCTCATAGACAATGCAGCCGTGGAAAAAGTGGAGAGCCACATCCGCGATGCGAAAGAGAAAGGGGCGAAAGTGCTTGTTGGTGGGCACCGGCACGCGCTCGGCGGAAGATTTTTCGAGCCTACCATCTTGGCGGACGTAACACCCGCGATGGCAGTTGCGCGTGAAGAGACGTTTGGTCCCGTAGCGCCACTCTTCCGATTCAAGACAGAGGCGGAAGCAATTGCGCTTTCGAATGACACGGAGTTTGGACTTGCCGCGTACTTTTATGGCCGCGACATCGCGCGCGTCTGGCGCGTCGCTGAAGCACTTGAGTGCGGAATCGTCGGCATCAACACCGGCCTGATTTCCACCGAAGTTGCGCCTTTCGGCGGCGTAAAAGAGTCCGGCCTTGGGCGCGAAGGCTCCAAGTATGGAATCGACGAATACGTTGAGATCAAATATCTCTGCTTCGGCGGCATTACCGCTTAACGTGGATTGATGTTTTCCTTCTTTTCGAGGGGAGCGATCAATCCCTGAATCTGTGTCTTGGTTGCATCCGGCGCGGTGGCCAACGCGAGCTTCATTTCTTTAACGGCAGTGGTGAAATCTCCCTTCGCCGAGGCGATGCGCGAAATTTCGCCATGGGTGTACCACTCGTTTGGCCGCTTCTGGATGTTGATCTGGAAAACGGCAAATCCCTCGTCTTGCTTATCGCGAATTTGCAGGCCGCGGCCGTAAACATGCAATTGGAGGCCGTTCGCTACTTCAAACGCTTTCTTTTTAGATGCCTCGGCTTCCTGCTTTTTGCCCATCGCAGCTAAAATTTCTGACTTATTTAGGTTATTTTCGAAGCGATCTTCGTTCTGAATGGAAATATCTTCCCACTTCAGTGCCTGTTCGAGCTCGTAGTTGTTGTCGAGGCACCAATTCGCAGCCTCGTCGAAACCTGCCCAGGAGAAACCGCCTGTGTTGCGCAATTGATTCTTGATGCTGCGCAAAGCGACGGCTTTGACGTCGGTGGAAACCCGGAAAGGAACTGCCAGCTTTTCCCAGCGAAGCGTGGCGAGGGCAGAGTCCGGTTTGATGTCGTCAAAGGTGTACGCAAGCGACTCGCGGAATTCGGCTTCGTGAGGTTTAACCTGGACTCGAAGCGCGTCTTCCTTTTCGTCGTAGCTAAAACTGCCCCAGGAAGTAGAATTCTTCGAGAAGATGATGGTCCATTGATCTGCGGTGGGAATCACATGCAGGCCATAGGTGCCTGCGGCGAGAGGCTTTCCTTCGACGGAGACGTCGTCCGAAAAGGAAATCGTGGTGTTCTGATTGGCCCCGGCGCGCCAGACTTTGTCATAGGGTACGGCGGCGCCCCAGAGTTTTCGGCCACCAACGAGCGGAGAGTGATAGTTGATCGTGACGTCGGTAAGGCCGATGCGCTGTGTCACCACAGCATGCTGGCTAAGGGTGGGAAGGACAAGTTCAGTGGCTTGACCACCGTTCTTAAACTGAGCCGAAGCGCTTCCGGTAAAGAGTAAAGACGCGGCCAAAAAACCGAAACTTAGGCGTGACGAAATGCGCATGGAATCTCCTCCGGCTGCGAGAAAGCAGCGCTGTTAGGCGAAAATTTGCAACTTTAAGTGGACACCTACCCCAACGGATAGACGGCCCGTCGGGAATTCGGTAAGCACACCAGCTTGAGCATGGTTTTGGGCATATAGTGGAAGAGACTTATGAGGCATCAAACCTGGCATCACGAGAGAGGTAGTTCGAGGCGCTCCATGGCAGACGAGTCCGAGGCGAAGCCTGACAAAAAGACGCAAAAGAAGAAACTGGCATGGAAGTCGCTGCCGGACGCTTGGGCACTACTCAAGCCGAGAACGGGGATCCTTGTTCTCGGATTCCTCTTGATCATGATTAATCGTGTGGTTGGGTTTGCTCTTCCCGCCGCATCCAAGTTCGTGTTTGACAACGTCATCGCAAAACATCAGGTGCAATTCCTGATTCCTATCGTTCTTTGCGTGATTACAGCCACGCTTATTCAGGGAATTACCTCCTTCACGCTGACGCAGCTTTTTTCAAAATCCGCGCAGCGGATGATTACCGAGTTGCGCAAACAAGTGCAGGCGCACATTGGGCGCTTGCCGATCTCGTTCTACGATTCGCATAAAACCGGAGCGCTGGTTTCGCGAATTATGTCGGACGTTGAAGGCGTTCGGAATCTGGTCGGCACGGGTTTGGTCGAACTTGCCGGCGGATTGCTTACGGCGGTCATCGCGCTGGTCGTGATGCTAAGAATCAGTCCGGTGATGACGCTGGTGGCGTTTGGGGTGTTGCTCGTTTTCGGATTCGGAATCAACAAAGCCTTCGCCACTATTCGGCCAATATTCCGGGCGCGGCCCAAAATCACCGCGGAAGTCACAGGGCGCCTGACCGAATCGCTCGGTGGTGTGCGAGTGGTGAAGGGCTACCACGCAGAAGAGCTCAGCGCGGTCATCATGTATTTTGGCGCGCGGCAAATTCTCGGCGGAACCATGACTCCGGGCGTGCTCATCGCCTACTCGGCGCTATTAGCCATGCTCGTGGCCCCCATCTTTCAGATTGTCGCGATCGGGACGCAGTTAACGGAAGCACTTACAGGACTCGAGCGAACAAAAGAAATTCTCAGCGAAAAAGTCGAAGATGAAACGCCGGGCCGCGTTGCGGACATGCATCGCGTGGACGGAACTGTGGAATTTGAACACGTTGATTTTGCGTACGATTCAAACAAACCTGTGTTGTTCGACATAAGTTTTACAGCGAAACCCGACACAGTCACGGCATTGGTGGGGCCTTCGGGCGCAGGCAAATCCACAATCATTGGACTAATTGCGGCGTTTTACACGCCGACGCAGGGCCGCGTGATTGTGGATGGTTCGGACCTGGCGACGGTGCGTCTGAGGACTTACCGTACCCAGTTGGGGGTCGTGCTGCAGGACACGTTTTTGTTTGATGGAACGATTCGGGAGAACGTGGCGTTTGCGAGGCCCGAAGCGAGCGAAGAAGAAATTCTCGAAGCGTGCCGCATCGCGCGCGTCGATGAGTTTGCGGAAGGATTCGAAAAGAAGTACGACACGGTCGTCGGCGAACGCGGCGTGAAGCTTTCCGGCGGCCAGAAGCAACGCGTTTCGATCGCACGGGCGATTTTGGCGGACCCGCGAATCCTGATTTTGGATGAAGCGACATCGAGCCTGGACTCGGAATCAGAAGCACTGATTCAGGAAGGATTGCGTTACCTGATGCGCGCTCGGACGACGTTTGTGATCGCCCACCGCCTCTCCACAATTCGACGCGCGGACCAAATCCTGGTCGTCGAAGCGGGAAGAATCATCGAACGCGGTACGCATGAATCGCTCTATGAACTGGCCGGGCGCTACTACGACTTGTACACGCGCCAGCACGGAATCGAGACGAACCTATTTCTCGCGCCGGGCGAGGGTGATTCCACGGAAGATGTGGGTGCCGAAGCGAAGAATGGCGACGCGGCCGGCCGGCAGGCCGGCGGACTGAATGACGCCATGCGGCTCATGCGCGGACAGGGCTCGTAGAAGTTCAGGGGTTGGATTCCTGGAGCGGTTATTCCCGAGGGCCAAAGCCCACTCGGTCATCCTGCCTTTTAAACATCCACAATGTGAATCGCGTCTGCCAATAACGAAATAAGACCGGAAGTGGAAGATCGGGCGCAACACAGACACTCGCATTCCGAAGCAATGTGCCGCAGAACACTCGGCCCGTTCGCCTCCACTTTCGTCTCAGGCGCAAATGTAGATTTCCGTTACGCATGTTTGCCCAATGCCGCATGAATCTGCGCCTCAGTAGAGGGTTCCAACTTGCCGTCGCGTTCCAGCAGGCCATACCGCGCGATGGCTGATTGCAAACCGACTCTATTGAACGGCCGGTGGCGGCGGCCGATAGTTCCGAACAAGCGGTCGAACCAGAAAAAGCCAATGCCAAAATTCGCGTTCATGCGGCCGTCGTTGTTGAGCGCCCTGTGGTGAATGTCATGGAGACGGCGGGCGTCGCAAAACCAAATTTTGACAATGGGCGTTCGCGCCATCCAAAAATCCTTCAGATGCATGCGGTCGTGCAGATAGCTGAACATGAAAACCGGCCAGGCGATGAGGGTCATCAGAGAAAGCGCCTGGTAAACGGGCGGAACTCCCGCGGCGATCATGACTCCCCAGCAACAAAAAAGAATGAGAGCACTCGGCGCGAGCCATTCAAGTCCCACATTGCCCACGGAAAAACGCCCATGCGTGGCGTCGTGATATTCATCATGGCGCATCGCTTGCGCCGGACCGTAAATCAGGAAGTGGTGGATGAGATGGCCCTGGCTCAAGAACGGAAATTTGTCGCTATGAAGCAGGCGATGCAGCCAATAGCCGGCAAATTCGGCAACGATACACGAGGCGCCTAGAGCGAGCAGGACGCCCGTTGCGGTAACGTGACTGGGATGTATGAACATAATCAAATCTCCCGTTCCTGTAGGGGAAAAATACAAGAGAGGCGGAACGACTCTCAAGCGACAAGGGGCGTCAGGTGCAAGCTGACGTGTAATGTCGCGCGCATTCTCGGTAGCGGGGGCTTTTGCAGTGCGAAAGAGGTGTTTTTAGGGGGTCTGCAATAGGATCCACTTTCAGGTAGATCAGACGATCGTTATGTTCCGTGACTGCTTTATCCAGCCAGCGGAACGCCGAATTTTTGTCGCCAAGGCCTGTATAGATACCTGCGAGATAAATGGCCGGTACGAAACGATGCTGGGACAGGGATTGCAACTGCGTGAGGACGTTGTGCGCGCCCTGAGCATCTCCTGAAACGGCCAGCGCATAACCATACGCCATCAGGAGCCCGGGATTGTTCGGGACTAGTGTGGTCGCGTTACGAAAATGCTGGAGCGACTCCGGATACATGTGCTTTTCGCGGTAGGCGGAGCCGAGCCAGAATTCGGCGAGGACAAAATGTGGAGCCTGCTCCAAAGTCAGGTTCGCATTGGCGATCGTAGCGTCAAAATCGTGCGCGTAGTAGGAGGCCTCGGCTCGCGCAATTGTGAAAATAGGAGAGACGGGATCCAAATCCAGGGCTTTGCCCGTTTCCGCCTGCGCGTCGGCAATACGATTCGTCACCATATAATATTGTCCCATCCACTGGTGTGCGGTCGGGTTGTTGGGCTCGATGCGGATCGCCTCTTTCAGCTCACGCTCCGCGGTCGGAAAATCCCACGTGTAGCTCATCGCGATGTTGCCAAGCACATAGTGAGCTTCCGAATTGTCCTTATTAAACTCGAGTGCGCGGCGTGCTTCCGCAATGGCTTTCGGCGCGGAAGTTGTGGCCGGTACACCATCATTTGGTGCTTGTCCCAACAACGCATAGGCGCTCGCGAGCCCGGAGTGAGCCAAAGCGTAATCGGGCATCAAGGCGACCGCCCGTTCGTACTCTTTCACGCTGGGAACCATATCCCGTGCGGCCCAGGATTTTCTGCCTTGCAGGTACGCGCGATAACCCGCGGGATCGATTTGGACTGGGGCGGGTTGCGCGGAAGGCGGGGGCAACTCAGAAATGAGCTCGCGGCCGACCCTCTCTGCCACATCCCTCTGAACCTTCAAGATGTCGGCCATGTCTCCATCAAAAGAGTCTGACCAGGTATTTGTTTCATCTTTTGCAGAAATAAGAAGGACATTAATGTGGACCCTAGAGTTGACTCGCTGTACGTATCCTTCAAGAACGTATTGAACGTGGAAGGCTCGCACAAGTTCTCCGATAGTCTTATCACGAAGATGCTCGGCTGAAGTGGGAGCGATTACCGCAAGATGTGGAGGGTCCAGCCGGCCAAGCTGCGAAATAATTTCGGCAGTTAAGCCTTCCGCGAGATTGTCCTCACTGGCAGGAGATTTGAGTGGGCGTGCAAAAAGACGGATTCTCGCGTCCGCGTGCGAGGAATTTCGCGCATGAATTGAGAATTCCGGAATTTGATCCTTGTAGATTACGGCAATCAGCACGCCGCCAAAAACCAGAACGGCTCCTGCGATGATCCAGTTCCAAGACAGCTTACGAGGCTTTTCCTTATCCCCTGGAAGGGGATGTGATGGGACTTCATAACCGTTGCTTGGCTCGGCTAGCGCGGCAGGGTGTGAACCGTGATCCGTGCGTGCGGCCGGTTCCACTTCAATATCATCATCATCCTTTTCATCCAGTCGCCTTTCGCGCTCCTGTTCCTTAAACCATTTGTCCAATTCCGAGGGGTAGGCAAAGACGGAACTCTGTTTTCCTACGGCAAGCCTGTGAATCGGAAGTCCGAGCTTGCGTTCCCAGCGCTGGACGGTGCGAATTTCGCGGCGCAAATAGCTCGCAATTTCGCCCCAGGACTCGAGGCGCCGTTCATTTGAAGGAGCGGTCGTCCCGGAACCGCTGCCAGGAGCAGAATCAGCCATTAGTGTATGAGGTAAAAGCCGGAAGACTGCGCGGAGTATACAACGAGGAGACGTGTAGTGCCAGCAAAGAGTCCTGCCCTTGCGGAAGAGAGGGACCGACTTCCTCCCAAGTTGAAACGATTGTTTCAGTCAACCTTGCTGAAGATCGAAGCAACGCTCCCGGCTTCAGGTTTGTGCCGCTTTTGTTCAATCCGCACAACTTCTGTAGTATGGTCGAAGAGTAAGGGCTCGTAGCTCAGCGGTTAGAGCAGCGGACTCATAATCCGTTGGTCCCAGGTTCGAATCCTGGCGGGCCCACCAGTTTTCAAAATATTGGCTCTCGGATTAGGGCGACGCCGCGAACCCAGTTAAAGATTGAGCTCGGTTAGCCCCGGATGGTCGTCTGGCCGGCGGCCCAACGGCCAACGAAAAAGCCGATCCTCTTCCTTGATGGCAAGATCATTGATGCTGGCGTGCCGGATCCTCGAGAGGCCCGCCGTGTCGAACTCCCAATTCTCATTGCCGTACGCCCGATACCACTGACCGGACGCGTCGTGCGACTCGTAGGCAAATCGCACAGCGATTCTGTTCTCAGAGAAGGTCCACAACTCCTTGATAAGCCGGTAGTCCCGTTCTGCAGCCCACTTCCTTGTAAGAAAAGCGACGACTTCCTCGCGCCCATGGATGAACTCGGATCGGTTTCGCCAATAGCAGTCCAGCGAGTATCCGCGCGCAACCCTTTCCGGGTCCCGCGAGTTCCAATTATCTTCAACTGCGCGGATTTTCAGAATGGCTGTCTCTCTCGTGAATGGCGGCACGAGGCTCGGCATTGGCTTCGACGGTGTGCTCATTTTTCCTCCTTCTTACTTCTCTGACTTGTTCCTCATGTTGGATGCGGCTCTGCTTACGGTAGCCGCAGGACTTTTGGAAAATCCGAATTTTGCGCCCATCGCTCATATTACGTCGAGTGATTTACTCGCCGGCCTTGGCAGCCAATGTTTCGACGACGGCTATGTTTTGCAAGAGATCGCGCGGCAGATCATGCCTCTCTCGCAAGTACTCCGGGCTATTGTACGAAACCCAAACTTTTCCCCGTTCATCTTCCCAAACCAGAATCTTCAGAGGCAGAT
>WNFO01012369.1_pt1 | contig 11824 bp, 17 predicted proteins | sample 5400251 | NCBI WGS metagenome assembly WNFO01 (sample SAMN13153354, study PRJNA577476) | soil metagenome | isolation source: 100 cm saprolite under Madrone tree | place: USA:California | collected 2016-06-14
GTTTTATCGGCAACAATGCCGTCGATCCGGGTCAGCGTGTCGGCAACGTGCGCCCGTACACGCAGCACTACTACGAAGTGGGCTGGTCGCAGGAAGTTGCGCCGCGCGTGAGCCTGGAACTGAATGCCTATTTGCACACTGGCCGGAACAGTTTCGAGAACCACGAAATTTCCATCTCGCGGATTTTTGTGCCCATCAATTTCGATGCCGCTCGTTCAAAAGGCATCGAGTTCGTCGCGAACATGCGCCAATTGGAACGCTTCGGAATTTCCGGACGATTTCAGTACGCGCTGGCGAAAACTTATTTTTACGGTCCGATCACCGGCGGTTTTGCCGGCGACGAACCGCTGGACCCGGGCGAAAGAATTATTCCCGCTTTTGATCAGACGCACACCGGGACGGCGCAGATTTTTTATCACGACCGGTGGCGCGGATTCTGGGCGGGTAGCGCGATGCGCTACGGCAGTGGAACCATCATCGAACACGGCCCGCGGCTGCCGCAGCATTTTACCGCCGACCTCGCGGCCGGAGTGACGCTCTGGAAAACCGAGCCGCGCTACCTGGATCTGGAATTCGACGTCACCAACGTCGGCAACAGCATTTATCAAATCGCGAAAGAGAGCGAAGAGATTCCCATCCAGTACGCGCCGTCGCGCACGGTGGGCGGCAGCTTGAAATTTCATTTCTAGTTGCGCCACAGTGGCAAGCTTCAGCGTTTTGCCCACGCAATACAGAGGCAGGCATTCGTGCTTTGCGCGCGGCTGCCTGCCCTGTTGCGTTCGACAACACCAGCCAACCCAGCAAAAAATGGACGGCCAACACTCGATTTAACCCTAGGACGCGCCGAGCGCGGGCCGGGTTACAGCGGGCCTGTTCAAAAATTCTTGGAGGGCACGCCAAACAGCGGGACTGCCCTCCAAGTCCCAGAAGAGAGTTGGTTAACCATAACACCCCCCTACCCCCCTGTTTTTCGTAAGTATATGATCCAAAGAAAGTTAAAGTTGCTTGTTTTGATAGGCTTTTGCAAGTGTTGATTCTAAATAAGTTAGGGGGATAGTAGGCAGAGACCTCGACTGTGCCGAGGCAGGTCCGTGGAGAGCGGTCAGCGGGGAGAAGATCGGGAGATGGCGATTGGGGAACGACGAGCCCTTCTAGGCTCCGTTCGAAGCTCTCTTCGAAGCTCGGGGTAAACAGGGCAAGCGGCCGAGGGTAGGATTCGGCACTTCGAGGCTCAGTGTGAAGATACACGAGGCAGGATAGCATGGGAGTATCAACTGGTTAAATATTATGCAGGGAAAAGTCGGAATTGAGGATTGGACGGCAAGCAGAGCGGGATGAACGGTGCGGCAGCGGCCCGACGAAGCGAAGAATGGCCCACCCTTTCATGAACCAAACCCGAAAGGGTAGGGCACCCAGAAGCGACTTAAGGCAGTCGGGACTCGCTATGCGCCATATCGGTAATCACATATTGCGACTATTGAAAGTCTGCACCGCATAGGCTAGCCTGCATCGATTGGGGCCGTCCTGTCCCCTCGGAGGGAAACGCATGCGACGATTCGCTCGCCTGGTTTGCATTGTCATCTTATTGTTCGGTTCGGAAACTCTTGCGCCCGGAACCGCTCGCGGACAAGGCAACATCCCTTTGGAACGGGATCGCATGAAAGACATTCTGAGCGTGGTCTCCAAGGAAATCGAGAAAAACTACTTCGACCCTCAACTAAAGGGTCTCGACTGGAAGGGTCTGACCGCACAAGCGCGTCTACGAAGTAAAAAAGAATAGTGCAGCGGAAGCTGCAGGATTGCAGCCGGGCGACCGTATCACCAGCCTCAACGGCTATAAGGCGGAGCGAGCGACCTGGCAAAAAATGATGTTGTACTTCCGCAGTCTGCAACCGGTCAGCCGAATGGAAATGGGGATTGTGCGCGGGGATCAGCCAGTACAGAAGATAACCGTTGATGCCAAGGTGGAGCACGGGCAGCAGGTAAGAGATCTGACCCAGATTGACACCATCTATCAGCTCATCCGGGAAGAACAAGCGGAAATCGGAGATGACGACAAGTACCACTATGGCCAGCATCGTGACGGCATCGGCTACGTGGAGTTTCGCGGATTTCCGAACAACATGGACCTGCTGGATGGCCTCGTGGGCAAAATCAAGAACTCCAAAGCTGTGCTTGTGGACCTACGTGGGAACCCGGGAGGCTCAGTCAATGCACTGGCCGCGACTGCAGGACACTTCGACGCCGAAGCATCTGCACTGATGGACATGGTAGGACGGAAAAAGACGGAAACGGTGAAGGTCAAACCGCACCAGCCGCAATTGAGCGGACCCATGTTCATCCTCGTGGACAGCGAAACGGCCAGCGCCGGCGAGATCTTTGCGCGGCACTTCCAAGTGTCGGGCCGAGCCAAGGTGATTGGGGACCAGACCTCTGGTCAGGTTGTCGCAGCCCATTTTAATTCGGAAAAGATGGGTCTCGATTATGCCGTGATGTATGGACTCGAAATCAGCGTCGCGCGCGTCGTCTTCCCGGGCGGCGAGGAACTCGAGAAACGCGGCGTAACTCCGGACATCAAATGCCTGCCGACCGGCGAGCAGCTTCATCAGAAGCAGGATATGTGCAGGGCCCTCGCGTATTCCCTCGCCAGAAAAGCCCTGAGTCTGCCGGAAGAATCGAATAACAAGATCGAAATCAAGCCCAACTAACCAGGAACAACGGCGCGGGCAGCGGCAAGACGAACAAGAAAAGAGGAAATTCAAAACCCGTACTTAAAACGAAGGTGCGGCACGCGGCTCTTGACTTCGGCGCCAGAAGCGGCGAGAATCCGCGCCGATTCGCCTCATCGACGGGCAGTTCCCACCAAAGAGTTCGTTAGCGCCCATTCCCTAAGGCGAAAGGATTTGCCGGGGCCGCAACCCGCAAGGAGAGATTGTCATGCGAACCTTGACGCTTCTACTTCTAGCTGCTGTTCTGGTCACGCTGCCGGTAGCGGCTGCGGAGAGCGATTTCAAGGCCATGTTCGTGAAGCACTGGCTAGTCGCGAAGGAGTTCACCCTGGCCGTGGCCGAAGCCATGCCCGCCGAAAGCTACGATTTCAAGCCCAACCCGGAAGAGTTGAGCTTCGGCCAGCTTATGGTCCACATTGCGGCCCAGAACTCGGATAGCTGTGCGAGCGCCACCGGAACCAAGGCACCACCCGCCATCAATGCCGTCCTCGAGCAACGAACCACCCCCGAGACGGATAAGCAGACGGCCATCAAGCTTCTCACTCTTTCTTTTGACAAGTGCGCCAAGGAGCTTGATGCCATGACGGCGGAGCAATGGAACAAGGAGGTATACAAATTCCAAGGCCGGCCGGTTCTCGCGAGCGAAGCGCTATGGTATACGTTTACGCATATGGCGCATCATCGCGGACAGGCCGAAGTTTATTTGCGCGCAAGGAATATCAAGCCGCCGGCGTGGCGGTTTTAGCCTTTGATATTTTCGCCGGTAAGCCAAGTCCCTGGTCCAGCACTCAGGTAAAAACGATTTGCACTATAGGAATTTGCAAAGGAGGCCGAATTCCATGTCGAATCCTCCCTATCGGGCTTTGCGAATCATATTAGGTATTGTTTCTGTGTTCGCCGCAGCGGCAGGTCTGCTGCTGGTCTTCAGTGGCAAGCCGCTCGTCATGCGCTTGCTTCTCTACCCTCCCGAGACTGAAGTCTCCACCTTGTTGCTCTTCATGATGAGGGAATTGGGCGGAGTAGCTATCATATTCAGTGTGTTGTTCTTTTTTGCATTCCGCGACCCGGTTCGCAACTTGGCTATCGTGAATGGGCTCATTGTGGGCCTTTGCATCCTGGCCATAACACCCTTGCTGTCGCTCTACACGCTGGACATTCGCCGACTCTATCCCGGCTACTCTATTTCCTGCGACCGCGAAAAACGCTTGGGGGACAATCCTAGAAGAATAATGAGGGGCACCCTGCGATGTCCCATCGACCTGTACATCAAGAATGGTGAAGCTGTTCTTTATCCCTGGGGACGATGGTGTTTCTCAAGCTGTTCGACCACGCTATCGAGATCGGGATAACCGGCGCCAAAGCTTCGTGTGAACCAGTTCCCACCGCGCTCGGCAATCCTCTGGCCGTCCGCGAGCACCTCGAACTGACCGGCCTTACCAGGTGTAATGACAGCGTCAATGTCCAGGCGCTTCTTGATGAGGGTCGCGAGACTCGCGACCTTGACCTTGTTGTTCTGTCACGTCGGACAGTGAACGATTTCGATCTTCATTTTGCTCCCATCTGCGTGCACGGCACCATTGCTTCTGACATCGCCTCTCTTTATAAATAGCTGATTTTAATAGGGATAGAGATGAAAAGGGTCAGCGGAAAGAAAAGTCGAGAAAAAGCTTGCAATTAATTTAGTGTTGTAGTTAACTATATCACTAGTGGTCAGTCCAAGGTGGCGCTCGCAGCTAAGACGCGAGGGCAAACGCTGACCCGAAAGTACAGAAGCTTAAGGAGAATGAAACATGAAGTCCCATCGTTATATGTTGTCCGTTGTTCTGATGTCGCTCCCCGCCATGGCCTTCGCACAGTCCGACGCGCACAAGATGGAAGCGACCAAGACTCCCGCGCCAAAATCCGAAGCGCAAACTTCCTTCGACACCCTGAAAACCCTCGCGGGGGATTGGGAAGGCCCCGTGAAGACCGACATGCCGGTAGAGGCGAAGGTGGACATTAAGCCCCTGCACGTCTCGATGCGCGTGACCTCGCGGGGAAACGTCCTCGTGCACGAGTTTCAGGAAGCGGGAACGCCGCTGGACGCGGCAAAGTACGACCATCCCGTCACGATGCTGTACGTCGACGCGGACCGGCTCACGCTAGTCCACTATTGCGACGCGGGAAACCGGCCGCGCATGACCGGAAAAATATCACCGGACGGAAAGACGCTGGAATTCGAATTTGCCGATCTTTCCGGCAGCAATAAGTACGGACACATGTACCACGCGGTGTTCACCATTATCGACGCCAACCATCATACCGAGGACTGGACCTACATGACGCCGGGGGACAAGCCGATCCACGCGTCCTTCGACTTGCAACGCACAAAATAGGAGGCCGGGTGTATGTGGCCAGGAGCGAACTGGAAAACCTGATGGACCGTGAGTGGAACGACAGTCAGCCGATCTACCGCCAGGTTCGCGACCGAGTGGTCGCGATGATCCTGGACGGAGTCCTGAAAGAAGGGGATCCGCTGCCTTCGGTGCGCAATGTGGCGGCAGAATACCGGGTCAATCCGCTTACGGTCCTGAAGGGGTATCAGCAGCTGGTGGACGAGGGGCTGGTCGAAACCAGACGAGGCCTCGGCATGTTCATCAATGCCGGCGCACGCAGTTTGTTGCTGCAGGGCGAACGGCAGAAGTTTCTTGGCGAAGAATGGCCCAGGGTCCACGCAACCATCCAACGGCTCGGGCTGAAGGCAGAAGAACTGCTGGACGGGGCAAACAGCAGGCCGTCTTCGGATGACAAAGAGTCGAAAACGGCCGAGTCGAATCCCCCCAAGAAGGAGCGCTGAACACATGGCATGCATAGAAGCACGCGGCCTCCGCAAGGCCTTCGGCACCACGATCGCGGTGGATGGCATCAATTTGCGGGTGGAAGAGGGCCGGATTCTCGGACTCATCGGTCCCAACGGCGCAGGCAAAACCACCGCGCTTAACGCGATTCTCGGACTTACCCCCTATCAGGGAGAACTGAAGGTGCTCGGACGCGACCCCTGGACCGAGCGCGATCAGCTCATGCGCGATGCCTGCTTCATTGCCGATGTCGCCGTGCTTCCACGCTGGATGCGAGTTTGGCAGGCTCTCGACTACTTCGCGGGCGTGCATCCGCGATTCGATCGCGCGAAGGCGGAAGGTTTTCTTGCGAAGACAAACATCCGTAGCGCCAATAAGGTCCGGGAATTGTCGAAGGGCATGGTGGCGCAACTGCATCTCGCCCTGGTCATGGCCATCGACGCGAAATTACTGGTGCTGGACGAGCCGACGCTTGGCCTGGATATCCTGTATCGCAAGCAGTTCTACGATTCCCTTCTAAACGACTACTTCGATCGCAGCCGCACCATCGTGGTGACCACACATCAGGTGGAAGAGGTCCAGGACGTCCTGACCGATGTCATGTTCATCAACCACGGCCGAATCGTATTCGATTGCAGCATGCAAGAATTCGAATCGCGCTATACGGAAGTGATGGTGAATCCCGAGCAGATCGCCGCAGCGAGGGCGCTGAAGCCGATTCACGAGCGTCAAGTGTTCGGGCGGAGCATCCTGCTGTTCGATCGCGTCGACCGCCAGCAGCTCGCCGCGCTTGGCGACGTGCGAACGCCGAGCATCGCCGACTTGTTTGTAGCCGTGCTAAGCGATCAAAGCGCCGTGGCGCAAGGAGCGACTCGATGAGTACTCCATCAAACACCGTGCCCGGGTTGCCTTTCGAATCGCAAGCAACCGCGCCCGCGATGATTCCGTGGACTCGGCGCATGTACTGGTCGATGCGGCGCGAATTGTGGGAGTACCCTTCGATCTATATCGCGCCGTTAGCCGTCGCCGCCGTTTCTCTGCTCGGCTTCTTGATTGCGCTGATGGTCAGCCCGGCGCATCGGCACGAGCCGCTCGACATGCCGTACGAATTAGCGGCGGGTCTGATCATGGGAACGGCTTCTGTCCTGGGGATTTTCTACTCTCTCGACGCGCTGTACGGAGAGCGGCGCGATCGCAGCATCCTATTCTGGAAGTCGTTGCCGGTTTCCGACCTCACCACCGTACTCTCGAAGTTTGCCATTCCCCTGATCATTCTGCCGCTGCTCAGCTTCGCCATCGCTGTTGTCACGCAGTTCGTCATGCTGCTGCTGAGCAGCGCATTCCAACTGGGCAGCGGCCTGAGTGTCGGGACGCTCGGGGCACGGATGTCGTTCTTCCACATGTCACTGATGATCCTGTACCACATTTTGACCGTTCATGGCCTCTGGTACGCGCCCCTCTACGGCTGGTTGCTGCTGGTTTCAGCTTGGGCGCCGCGCGCGCCGTTTATATGGGCGTTCCTGCCTCCGTTCGTGATCTGGGGAGTCGAGAAGATTGCGTTCAGAACTTCGCATTTCCTCGGCATGTTGCAGTACCGCTTGACCGGGCCGGAGCCTTCCACCACCACAGCGCGGAGCGGAAACGTGATGGAAATGATTTCAGCGCTCACTCCGGCGCAATTTTTCAGCACGTCGGGTCTGTGGGTAGGGCTGGCAGTCGCCGCGATATTCCTCGCCACAGCAGTGCGGCTACGGCGGTACCGCGAACCAATCTGATTCGATGCTCGCTTGATTCAGTCCCTGGTGTAAGAAAAAACGAATAGGAGCACAACTGAAATGATGGAACGAATTGCAGAAACGTCGCCGCGTCTCAAGGCCGGAACAACGATGGAGGGAGCAGGCCAGCCCAGCACTGTCAACCGACCATGTGCCTCACTGAGAGGCACACAAAAGTCTAACAAGGAGAATATCCGATGAAACACAACAGCATTTTAACCATCGCGTCCCTGCTCTCGATCCTCTTGCTGACGCTTCACGTTACGGACGACATCGTCCGCGGGATATCGAAGGCCGAGCCCTCAAACATTGCGTTGGCCGTTCTCGTGTTGTTGCTGTACGGGACGCTGGTGCTCACCGAACGGCGATCGGGGTACGTCATCATGCTGCTCGTCGGGTTGTTCGCGGCAGGCATGCCCGTCATCCACATGAGGGGGGCACATTACGGCGAGATCGCCAAGTCCACCGGCGGCTTCTTCTTCGTATGGACACTCTGGGCGCTCGGCGCGCTCGGGGGCTTCACCTTCATCCTCTCGGCGCGCGGACTGTGGAGTCTGCGACGGGGCCAGCCCCGGTAGTCCAAGGGAGTCGCCGCGCAAGCAACTCGATGAGCCCTCGCGGCAAAAAGAGAACGTTGGGAGGAGCAGGCCAGCGCAGCATGAAAGCCGGTGCACAAGCAATCTTTATTCAGCGCTTCGCGTAATAGAAAACGCGTTGGAACACAGCCGTAAAGTTTAATTATCTGTTCAGGAGGAAACATGGAACCACTTATTGATGTTAATTGCTCACCGATGGAATGTACTTCTCTCTTAACCAGTGCCCCGATTTGGCAGGACATCCTGGCACAGGCGATGACCGGCGAAGTACTTGCCGCCATGAACTACACCTCCTTGGCGGAGATTTGTGACGATCCTGCGGAAGTAGCCGATGCCTTGGAGCATTCGGAGTGTGAACGGCGCCATGCCGCTACGTTCGCTGCCGAGGGCCGCAAGATTGGAGTGGAGGTCTGCAATAACGTCGACGCAAAACATTGGAAGCGGCTCCGCGACGCCTTCCTGCGCTGCATCACCGAGCGGGACTGTATCGGCTGCCTGATCGTCCAGGAAATCATGCTGGAATCCTTCGCCGTCGCAAGCTATTCCCGCGTCGGAAAGGTGGGACCGGGGAGTCTGGGCGAGACCTTTGCCCGCATCGCAGCCGAGGAAGGAGAGCACGTCGATCACGCCATGTCGATTCTCAGGGCGGAGCGAGCCCGAGACGCGCAGCGCTTCGACGACAAGGTCTACCGGCTGCATCTGGATGTGATGACCACCCTCGCGCAGATGCTGGCGAAGGAATGCAAGGACGGCCATTGCGAAGTGTGCCACGCCAGCTGTGTGAAGCCAGCACTGTTCGAGGTCAGCTTGTCGGCAGCCGAGCTTCGCGGAGCGTCGCTGCAACAGTATCTGAAAACGCTGGACATGCTGGGGATACCCGGGGAGGTCACACTTGCATGGGTGACGCAGTTGCCAGTGTAGCCAGGAGAGAGCGAACGAGCGAGGTCGATTTCGCTCTGATCGGGCATCCGGAGAGTTGGCGAGCGGCTGCGGACGTACTTGCTGTCCTGCGCGGACCGGAGCGTACGCCTCTGCCGGACGACGAGATCAAGGACATCCTTCCATGGATTCCGCCCAGAGTGGTCTGCCATGTTGACGTCGGATCGATCATCCGTACAAAGAGCGGGGCCGCGAAGGCGCGCGGCCTCTACATTGACTCCTTCATTCCTCCCGACCGTCTGGAAGCCGCCTACGTGCACGAGAACATCGCCCGCGTTCGAGCGGCGGCGGCCTGCGCGATCAAGGCAGGAGCGAAGATCGTGAGTCTCGGCGGATTCAGCTCCATTCTGATCGAGGGCAACTTCGATCAGCTTCCGCAAAGGCACGACACGGTCTTCACGACAGGCAATACGTTGACAGTTGCTTTCATCGTTCAGGGCATCAAGAACATGTGCGCCCTGGAGGGCCGGAACCTCCGCAGATCAACGCTGCTCATCGTGGGAGCAACAGGAGATGTGGGTTCCGGGTGCGCCCGTTGTTTGGCGCCTATCGTGAGCCGCGTGCTGCTGAGCGCACGCAACGTGGAGCGATTACGCAGGCTAGCGGCGGAGTTGCAAGCCGATGGAGTTCAGGTGGAGATCGCGACGGATCTCCAGCGATTCTCCGCAGAGGCCGACGTCGTGATCTGCGCGGCGAGTCTGGCGTCCCCTTCGCTTCTGTTGGGGCGGATTGCGTCTGACGCAATTGTTTGCGATGCGGGCTACCCGAAGAACTTGTCTCCAAGGGCGGAGATGCTTGACGCCAGAGTCTTCTTCGGAGGTCTGGGACAGATCACAGGCGGAATGAAGTTCACGCCTGATTTTCATGGAGTTCTGAATCGGCATCCGTTCCCCGATGTGGTTCATGGATGTCTACTCGAAGGCATGGCTCTTGCTCTGGAGGGGCGGTTCGAACCCTTCTCTCAGGGAAGAGGGTCCATCACTCCGGAGCGGGTCGAGGAGATTGAGACAATTGCGGCACGGCATGGGATCTATCTTGCACCGCTTTACAACGCCGATGGACCAGTGGAAGACGGGACTTCATTGCCAGACGGAATGGGCATGAGGATTAGCGCCGGCATTCCTGGTCGCAGCGGTGCGGCTGCGCCGTTATCGTGAGCCGATCTGATTTGTCCGACCCGCCGTTTCAGCCACTTAAATCTCTACAATATTTGCGGCCGCCATTCGTCTACAGGAATGGATGGATGAGCGGCCGAGGATCACGGGGATGACCGAGCAAGACCGTCAAGTCTCCGAGATCATCGCGGAAGAACGATCCCGGCTGCGCAATTTCATTCGCCGGCGTGTGGCCGATCCCTCCGACGCCGAGGACATCGTGCAGGAGGTCTTCTACGAACTCGTGGAAGCCAATCGCCTGCTGATGCCGATCGAGCACGTGACCGGCTGGCTTTTTCGCGTGGCGCGCAATCGCATCACGGACCTTTTCCGCAAGAAGAAGCCAGAGACCTTCAGCGACGCAGCGGTTATGGACGAAGACGGGGAGACGCTGCAGATCGAAGATCTCTTGCCATCGCCCGACGCCGGGCCGGAAGCACTCTACTTCCGCAACGTTCTTCTTGATGAATTGGAATTTGCGCTCGACGAGTTGCCGGAGGAGCAGCGCGAGGCGTTTGTTGCGCACGAGCTGGAAGGACGTAGCTTCAAGGAAATGGCCGCCGAAACCGGCGTGAGTGTGAATACGCTGCTCTCGCGCAAACGCTACGCGGTGCTGCATCTGCGCGAGCGATTGCAAAGCATTCACGACGAATTTACGAAGAAATGAGGAGCACAACATGAAAACGAAAAGGATCTTGTTTATAGCCCCGCTGGCGGGCGTGGCGATGGCGATTTTCATCTGGATCGGCGGCGAAGTGGTGATGCATTTGTGGAACTGGAACCTGCCGGCGGTGTTCGGCTGGCGGCAAATTACCTTCTGGCAGGCCATCGGACTGTTCGCTCTCTGCCGGATTCTGTTCGGAGACCTTGGTATGCGTGTCTCTCCTCGCTCCAATATTCGGCGGCGCATAAACGAGCGCATGGACGAGCGCTGGGAGCGGATGACACCCGAAGAGCGCGAGAAGTTCCGCCAGAGTTGGCGCTCTCGTTGCGGCTTCGCCCCATCGATGGGCGAGAACAAAGAGCAATGAGGCCGTTACGCTCCGACTGAAGCGGTGGTGATGGGCACGTTATGAAAGCGATTGTACACACGCAATACGGACCACCGGATGCTCTTCAGTTCACCGACGTAGCAAAACCTGCGCCCACGGACGATGAGGTCTTGATAAAAGGGACGCAAACATCACCACAAGAAGCCAGGAAGAATCTTGTTCTACACTAGATAATGGTGCGGTTGGGAATTTCGGCTGTCCGTTCGGAGAAAAAATCGTGAGAAAAAGTTTTCTAGCTGTCGTGATACTCCTGTTCGTTGCCAGCTTAACAGCGGCGCAGCAGAGCAGCATGAGCGACGAAGGCGGGCGCGTGATGGCCCTTGAAAATGCGTGGAATCGCGCCCTGGAAGCAAAAGACACCAAGGCGCTGGACATGCTGCTGGCAAATACGTTTGTATCCATCGACATCGACGGAAGTATTTCCTCCAAGAGCGAGTTTCTGGCGAGCATCAAGTCGCCAGACTACCAGCCATCGCAAGCCGTCACCGAGCAAAGCAACGTCCAAGTGTACGGGGATGTCGCTGTAGTCGTCGGAGTGTTTCGAATCAAAGGGACGGAGAAAGGCAAGCCCTACGTGCACCGCGAACGATTCGTCGACACCTGGATAAAGCTTCATGGATCGTGGCAGTGTGTGGCTACGACGAGCACGCTGATCACTACGAAATAAGAGGGTAGTTTGGAAACTTGAAATTGGAAATTGGATGAAGTAGATCCCTCCACTGTGCTGTCGGCGCTCACGTTC
>WNFO01004693.1_pt1 | contig 11823 bp, 10 predicted proteins | sample 5400251 | NCBI WGS metagenome assembly WNFO01 (sample SAMN13153354, study PRJNA577476) | soil metagenome | isolation source: 100 cm saprolite under Madrone tree | place: USA:California | collected 2016-06-14
TGCACCGAAAGGCACGGGCATGCTTTACGTGAAGCGCGATAAAATCGACAAACTCTGGCCGCTCATGGCCGCGGAATCCAAGCAGGGATCGGACATTCGCAAATTCGAAGAGATCGGCACCCACTCGGCCGCGCCGAAGCTCGCCATCGGCGAAGCGCTCCTGTTTCACAACGGGATAGGAAGCAAACGCAAGGAAGCGCGGTTACGCTACCTGTCCCGTTATTGGATGAACCGGCTCAAAGACGTGCCCAAGATTCGGTTCAACACTTCATTCGATCCAAATCAATCGTGCGCCATCGGAAACGTTCACATCGAAGGCACCAATCCGGAAGCGGTGACGAAATATCTGTTCGACAAACACCACATCTTTACCGTGCCGATCATGCACGAAGAATTCCAGGGTATTCGCATCACGCCGAACGTTTACACAACCTTCGGCGAGTTGGATCGCTTCTGCGAGCAGATGGAATTTATCGCGCGCAAAGGTCTGCCCGCCTAACACAGCGTTCGATGTTTGGCGTTGGACGTTCAGCGTTGGACGTTTTCTTCTCAACTGTGGTGACGGCTCACAGAGCCGTGGCTACAGATTAGGCCGCAGTCGTCGCCGCCTGCGACATTCTTCGCGAGCAGGCCGGCTACAGCGTCCCGATGCCCGGCATCGCGAAGCCGATTGCTTTCAATTCTGCGGCAAGCAACTTTGCCTCCTCTGTCGTGAGCTCGACCAGCGCCGGCCGCAGCCTCGCCCACTCCGGATCGTTCCGGTAAATCGCAATCGCCTGCTTCAACGCTGCGATTATGGACGGAAGCTTCCTGCTACTGAACACCTCACGCACGACATTTAATTTTGACTGCTGACCTTCCAAGTCCGTTGTAGAGGCGCTCGCCGCGGCGAGCGCCTTCCTATTGCCTCGGCGTTTGACACAAACGCCACTACACTTCTCATATAACTTGTGAATGGCTGCTGGGTTCACGTTGGCCGTCGCGGAAATGGTGCCCACGCCGCCATTGCGCATGTTTGCGAGCAGCAATGATTCGCTGCCTACAAACACGTCGAAACCATTTTGGGCAAAAGCGTCGAGAAAAGTTTTGGTGTTGTTCCAATCGCCTGAGCTGTCCTTCATCCCGGCGATCGCGTTTGGATAAGCTTTCAGGAGGCGCTCGACCAATTTTGGTGTGATACCGACGATCGCCACTGGGGGAATATGGTAGAGGTAAATTTTCAGACGCGTATCGCCGACACGTTGCACCACTTCGCTGAAGTAACGGTAGAGACCTTCTTCGCTGACGTTCTTGTAATAAAACGGCGGCAGCATTAGCACACCGGCGCAACCGTGTCTTACCGCATGCGTCGTAAGTTCGACTGTCTCCACGATCGAGCAGCAACCGGTGCCCGGCATCATGCGGGACGGATCGATCCCGGCCGCGACCACGACATCGAGCAACGTTGATCGCTCATTGGCTGCCATCGAGTTCGCCTCGCTATTGGTTCCAAACACGGCCAGCCCGCAGTTCTGCGAAAGTAACCATTGGCAGTGCTTGATGAATCGTTCGCAGTCAGGCGAAAGATCGGCCTTGAACGGGGTAACGACGGGCGCTAGTACGCCGCGGATGCGTTGAGTCATGGTTCCTCTTTAATCGAGCATCCAGGATCCAGAATCCAGCGTCGAGTTGTAGTGGCGGTTGTGTCAGCCGCAATCGATCGACGCGAAGCGATAACGACTCACCCGCCACGGCGGGCAGGCTATGCCGTGGCTACAGCAGCGGAGGGTGGGGACATCCAGCGTACGATTTACATGCAGCTGGTTGGCCAATCGTAACCGAAGTATAAGCGTTGCTGGCAAGGATCGGGTATGATTGTCTAGCTCCAAGCCATGGCCAGAGAATTTAAGCCGGTGCGGTTTGTTGTGCTAATGGGACTGGCGGCCTTCGTCGTTTGCGGCGTGGCGGTGTTCTACACTCATCGCACGGCTCACGGCACAACGGCAGAAGAACAGGCCGCTTATGAAATCGGTGAGAAGGCTGGAAAGGAAGCGCCGCGCGACGCAACGTTACCGAGGGAAACTGAGTTGAAGATGGTGGCTCAAAAGTGTTTCGAGCAAGAGGGCTCAAGTGAACAGCTCCGAAATCCTTCGCGAGCAGCTGGGCTGCAGGCTTGTAAGCAGGCATTCGAAAAAGGTTACACCGCCGGCTTCAAAGAGACGCATCCGCAGCAGTGAACTGCGGAATAATAGCGATAGCTGATACGCGATAGTTGAGAGTTGAAGAAAGCAAACACGGCTCACAGAGCGATGGCTACAGCAAGTCAGCTTGCTATCAGTTGCTCATGATTGTTCTCGGAGTTACCGAGTCCAATGCGTCGTCGTAAACGGTGCGAGCCGCACAGGCATTTGCGTTTAGCCGAACCGGAATTCCATCATAATGTTTATGTCGTTCTACTCTCGAAACCTGCACTGAAGGATTCGTCGATCTTGCGAAGCAATCCCGCGCGCGATCCATCCAAACCGGCGGTGTACGTTGGAATGACCGGATTGCCGGTCGATCATCGATTCGAAAATCACAAAAACGGGTACAAGTCGGCCCGGCTGGTCAGGAAATATGGTGTTCGATTGTTGCCGGAGTTGTTCGAGCATCTGAACCCGATGCCGTACGAACATGCTGTTCAAATGGAAAAAGATCTGGCCGACGATTTGCGCGCTCAAGGTTACGCCGTTTGCGGCGGAACTTGAGGAAATTACGAGTCGGCGTGGTCGTTATTCGGCGACCGCAAGTTTTCGAACCAGCGCCGGTAATTCTTTCAAACTACTGAGAACGTAGTCGGCTTTCTTTTCGTACTCGCGCGGATTTACAAAGCGCGTGTCGGGAATTGCGGCAACGCGCATGTTCGCCGCCTTGGCCGCGGCGACGCCGGGAAGCGCGTCCTCGACGACGAGGCACGCGTCAGTAGGGCTTCCCAGTTTGTCCGCCGCGCGCAAATAGATGTCGGGAGCGGGTTTGCCGCGTTCAACTTCTTCGCCGGTAACAATGACCTCGAAGAATCCGGTCAGGTGATGTCGATCCAGGAATGGTCGCGCCGACACGCTTACCGAGCTTGTGGCGACGGCGAGATGCAGTTTCATCTGCCGCAGTTCTTCCAACACTTCTTTGACGTTAGGAAATAGACCGACCCGATTGGCAAAGAACTCCGTCGCGATCTCACCGCGACGCCGCATCATTTCCTCAGTGAGCACGGAGAGGCCGAATGCTTTCTTGTAAAACTCGACCGCGAGCCGGTAGCTCACCCCCACTACGTTCTGATGGTATTCACCGCGATATGTGGCGCCGTACTCGGCGAGTAATTTCGCGTCGATCTGGTTCCACCACGGCTCGGAGTCGGCGAGCACGCCGTCGAGATCGAAGACTACAGCAGATAGCATGGAGTTTTGGGCGACGAGCTCGGAGTTAGAAGATGGGAGATAGAAGATTGGACGCAGTCGTCAAGCAACCAGAGAACCCTGACAATGGGCGATTGACGCGTTGCGTTTTCGTGATCGCAGAAGAAAATGGCCGGTTTATGCGATCGGTTCGAAACGCAATCGTAATCGGTTTCGCGATCGGTTTGGGGCTTGGGCAGGCGCGAGCGGGAGCGTTCGATTCGATTCTGCGCTGGCGAAACATTGGACCTTACCGCGGCGGGCGGACGCGCGCGATCTGCGGTGTGCCATCGCAGCCAAATGTTTTCTACATGGCGCCGGTGAACGGCGGCGTTTTTAAATCGATCGATTACGGTCGGACGTGGCAACCAATTTTCGATGATCAGCCGACGGCGTCGATCGGGGCGGTTGCGGTCGCGCCCTCAAATCCGGACATCGTTTACGTTGGCAGCGGCGAAGGATTGCATCGGCCGGATCTTTCAGTCGGCGACGGTATTTATAAATCGAGCGATGCCGGCAAGACGTGGACGCATCTCGGATTACGCGATGGTCAGCAGATCGCGCAGTTGGTGGTTGATCCAAAAAACCCGGACCGCATCTTTGTTGCCGTAGCTGGTCACCCGTACGGGCCTAACGAAGAACGCGGCGTTTACCGATCGCTAGACGGCGGAAAAACGTTCGAAAAAATTCTTTATCGCGATGAGAACGTCGGCGCGAGCGATGTGCAGATCGATCCGAGCAATCCGCAGGTTGTTTACGCTGCGCTATGGGAATCACGTGAAGGACCGTGGGAAAACGGAGTGTTCAACGGAGACGGCGGCGGCATTTTTAAATCCACCGACGGCGGCAAGACGTGGCGACAATTAACCAAAGGACTGCCGGGCAACATCGTGCAGGCGAACATCGCGGTCGCGCCGAGCGCGCCGAAAACATTGTTCGCCGCGGTCCGGACAAAAGCGATCGCCAAACTTTATCGCTCGGACGACGGCGGCGAAACCTGGAGCGGGACAACTGATGACCCGCGGCCGGGACTTGGAATCGGCGGTGGCGATCTCCCGGTCGTGCGGTTTGATCCGAAAAATCCGCAGATCGTGTACTCGGCCAGCGTGGTTTGTTGTAAATCGACGGACGGCGGCAAAACGTGGGACGGGTGGCGCGGCGCACCCGGCGGCGACGATTATCAAAACGTTTGGATTAATCCGAATAACCCAGACATCATTCTTCTCGGTGCGGACCAGGGCGCGATCGTCACTGTGAACGGTGGCAAGAGTTGGAGCTCGTGGTATAACCAGCCTACGGCGCAGTTGTATCACGTTAGCGCCGACAACACGTTTCCGTACCGGCTTTACAGCGGACAACAGGAAAGCGGTTCGGTCGGAATCAAAAGCCGCGGCGATGAAGGCGAAATCACGTTCCGCGATTGGAAGCCGGTCGCCGCCGAGGAATATGGTTACGTCGTTGCCGATCCACTCGATCCAGACATTATCATCGGCGGTAAGCTGACGCGATTCGATCGCCGCACCGGTCAGGCGCAAAATATACTTCCGGTGCCGGTGCAAACAGGAGACTTCCGGATGTTGCGGACCGAGCCGGTTGTCTTTTCGCCGCTCGATCCGCATTTGCTCTTCTTCGCCGGAAACGCGCTTTGGCAAACACGCGATCGTGGCGACCACTGGGAAAAGATCAGTCCGGATTTATCGCGACTGAATTACCAGCTGCCGGCGAGCATTGGGAAATATAAAGAGGACGCAACACAGCAGGCCGATCGGCGCGGCGTCATTTATACCGTTGCGCCGTCACCGCTCGACGCGAACCGGATCTGGTGCGGCACCGACGATGGTTTGATTCATGTCACGACCGATGCTGGAAAAACCTGGACCAACGTGACACCCGAAGGCATTTCAGCGTGGCAGAAGATTTCGCTGATCGAAGCCGGACGTTTCGATTCGAACACCGCTTACGCGGCGGTGAACACGATGCGGATCGACGATTTGCGGCCGCACATTTTTGCGACACACGACAGCGGCAAAACATGGAGGGAGATTGCGAATGGAATACCGGCCGGCCAAATCGTCAACGCCGTTCGGGAAGATCCGGAACGGAAAGGCATACTGTTCGCCGGAGCCGAAAAAGGCGTTTACATCTCGTTCGATGACGGCGCCAACTGGGAATCGTTGCGATTGAATCTGCCAGCGACTTCCGTGCGCGATCTTATTATCAAGAACGACGATCTCGTCGTGGCGACGCATGGTCGCGGGTTTTGGGTCCTCGACAACATCACGCCGCTGCGGCAACTCGACAGGAACCAGCGCGAGGATTTGCTGTTTAAACTGCAGACTGCTTTGCGCGTTCGCGCGAACCTGAACACCGACACGCCGTTGCCGCCGGACGAACCGGCCGGCGAAAATCCGCCAGACGGCGCGATGATCGATTATTTTCTTTCGAAAGGCGCGAACGGCCCGGTAACGATCGAGATCAAAGACGCCAAAGGCCGGTCGGTTCGAAAATATTCGAGCGCGGATGTGCCGGTCGAGGCGAATCCAAAGCGGCTCAAAATTCCGAGCTACTGGATTCGGCCGCTGCAATCGCTTTCCGCGAAAGCAGGCATGCATCGTTTTCTGTGGGACATGCATTACACACCGGTCCCGCATGTGGAACCGGAGTTTCCGATCTCCGCGACCTATCGCAACACGGCACCGGCGGCGACGTCACCATGGGCCGCGCCGGGTGTTTACACGGTTACGTTGACGGTTGACGGGAAAACTTTCAGCCAATCTTTGACCGTCGCAATGGATCCGCGCGTTGAAGCGTCGGGCGCCGCCCTTCAGGAACAGTTCGATCTCTCGTGGCAGTTGTATCAGCTTCGGCTCAAGCTCGCCCCGATGGGCAAAAAGTTCGACGACATCGCCGAGCAATTAACGAAACTCAGAGCAAAGGCCGCGGAGCGATCTGACGTCACGCAAAAACTGGAGGCCTTTGCTCGAACGTTCATGAAGTTCGGTCCGCCGCATCCGCGGCCGGGCGCTCCACCCTCGCTTTTCGTTTTGGAATCGACGACGCGACTGTTCAACGATATCCAAGGCGCAGATGCTGCGCCAACAGCCGCAGTCAAGGCCGCGATCGCTGATCTTGAGACAAAAGTCGGACCTATGATGGAGCTGTGGCACAAATTACTCGAATCCGATCTTCCCGAGTTGAATCAGCAATTGAAGCAAGCGGGATTCCCAGAAATCAAAACAGAGGTTGAGCAGTTGGGTCGCTGAGAGGTGGTTGTGGTGGGGCAGTACGCGCGGCAGGCATCGCCTAATCTGCAATGGCTTCTTCGTTGCACAGTTGGCGCGCGCTATCCCGTTGTGTTTGACGGGAATGACAAGATGTTTTCCAGCGCGCAACCACAGAATACTTAACGGTGTTGAATAATTGATACGCAGACCTTGTCTAAGGTCTCAACGGAAAATTAAGGGAAAAAACTATGAAACGAACTCTATGTTCAATATGTATCGGAAGCCTCGCGCTGACGCTCACGGCGTGGGGTCAACCAACTCACAACGCAAGGCCTGATAGAGCGCAGGCGCATCGAACCGCGAATGTTCGGGCGGCAAGGCCTGCGAACACCGGCGCAATGACTGGCGCGCACCGTCATACTGCAACCGCGCCATCCAGGCAGCGGACCTACATGACGGCGCGCACTCATCCAAATAGGGTGGTCAGTCAAGACGCCCGGATGCGCGCGTCTCGCCAGCGAAACTTCTCGAGTAATCGAGATTTTCGCGCGGTGAATCGCGATCGAAAGCTCGCGGTTAATCGGGCAAGAAACGTTGAGGTCAATCGTAATCGCAATGCAGCCGAGTTTCGTGGCCGCAACAACTTGGCGGTCAATCACAACAACAGAAACTTCGCGTTTTATCGTGGAAGGAATGTTGCGATCAACAATAACTTCCACAGCGCTGCATTTCGCGGTCGACAATATGCGGCGTTCCGCAATTACCACAGAGAGTGGCACGATCGCGGTTGGTGGAGGAGCCATTACAATCGAATCGTGTTCGTGAACGGTGGCTGGTATTACTGGAATTCGGGGTACTGGTTCCCGGCATGGGGTTATGCGCCGTCCGCTTATTATGCATACGACGGTCCAATCTACGGCTACAATGGATTGGCCCCTGACAGGGTAATCGTCGATGTGCAATCACAACTGCAGCGGGACGGTTATTACGTTGGACCTGTTGATGGTGCACTTGGGCCAATGACCCGGGAAGCTATCGCAGCCTTCCAAGCCGACCATGGATTGGCTGTGACATCTGTAATCGATCAGCCGACACTTGCCACGCTCGGCATAGCGTAACTGATCGGAGCCGTTTGGAGAGCCGCGTGATGTGTTCCATCATGCGGCTCTTTTTTGGGAAACAAAAACTGATTATGTCACTTGTGGTCGCCGCGGCGACCACAGTTGTAGATGGTGTCCGCGACCGCGGCCCGCTCCCGCGATAGGCACGCACAAGTTCTATCGCACCTAATCCGAGAACGCGAAATCGTATTTGAAGTGCAGAAGAAGTGCTCGCTAGAACTGCGCGGATGTAGTTGAGTCGTGTCTGGATGCGAAAGAAAGATTCAGATGTTCACGCTCGTTCCCGAGTGTTGGTGCTGGTGGATGAATCAAACGTCGGCAGTTCGGTGAGGACTGCGGGACGCGGGCTCGATTGGTTAAAGCTCCGGGATTTTCTGGCCGGCCCAAACAGCGGACGTGATCTGATCGAGATGGTGGTCTATGCCGGATTGCCGCCTGCCATCCCGACGTGGCAAGACGAGCGAGACAAGAAAAACAAATTCGTCCACTGGCTGCGCTCCAATGGATTCATGGTCGTGACCAAAGATGGTACGCCCGCCGAGGAAGGTCATTACAAGGCGAACGTGGACGTGATGATGGCGATCGACGCACTCGAGCTTTCGATCGAGATGCGGCCCGATGTTGTGATTCTCGTGACTGGCGACGCCGATTTCGCTTATCTCGCCATCAAACTGCGCCGACACGGGATCCGGGTGGAAGTCGCGTCAGTCGCCGCAAATCTCGGGAACACTTTGAGATCAGCCGCAAACGACGTAATCGATCTGGCCCAACTCTTTCGGACATTCGAGATGATCAAAGTTCAGGATGCGCCTGCGGCGATATCGCCTCGAACACCGCAGCAGCAACAGCCCAGACGCCGGCCTGGATTTCGTCCGATGCAACGTCCGTAGCTTACGGCTGCGACGTACCACGGAGAGCGACTGGGAACCCTTTAGGAAACAACTCGGCCACAGCACAGAATCGGCGGACGAAATTTCTGAATCTGTATTGAGATGATCATGATGTAACCAAAATGTTCTTGACGCCGTGACCGGCGCCAGGTGGAATAATTTCCATGAAATCCCCGACTCATTTCTGGATCAGGGCCGTTGCAGCGACTGCGGTTTTTGTCCTCTCGCTGGCCATCGCTAGCGCAACGACGACGAACGTCATATTTAGTTTTGAAGAGGATGAGGGCGAATACGCCGATACCGATTTGGAGACGGACGGGGCTGGTAACATTTATGGAACCACGGTGCTCGGCGGTGATTTTGGAAGCGGCACAGTTTTCAAGCTCAGCCCTACACCTACTGGCTGGATGCACACTGTGCTTTATAGCTTTACGAGTGGCACCGACGGAGGTGAGCCCTACAAAGGAGTCACACTCGATCGCGAAGGCAACCTGTACGGCACAGCAGTTACAGGCGGATCAGGTAGCTGTGAAGGCGGCTGCGGCGTGGTTTACAAGCTAACAAACTCCGGGGGAAAATGGACCCAGGCCGTGATTCATGCTTTCACCGGCGGAGACGATGGGTCTGGCCCCGGCGCAAGAGTGACCGTGGATGTGAGCGGCAATGTCTATGGGATGACGCCGACCGGTGGTGCGTACGGCTTAGGCACCATTTACAAAATCCATAAGGAACACAATGGAGCTTGGAACCTCAAGGTGATTCACGCTTTTACGGGCGGCGCGGACGGAGCCACAGGCTCGGCTGGTAGGATGATTCTGCGGCATGGCCACCTCTATGGCGCGGCTACTGCCGGCGGCAGTTATGGAAGCGGAGTTGTTTTCGAGCTTACGCCCAGGGGTGTTGGAGAGTGGGATTTCAGGACGATTTATTCCTTCAGGGGCCAGCCGGACGGGAGTTTTCCCTATGGCGCGCTGCTCTTCGATCGTTTGGGTAATATCTACGGCACGACTTATTACGGCGGAGCTAATGGTATCGGCGCTGTTTACGAGCTGTCTCCCCGGCCTATCGGCGAATGGAACGAGAGCGTACTCTATAGCTTCCAAGAGGGAACTGACGGCAATAGCCCCATCGGGAATCTTGTTTCTGACAGCGTTGGCAATCTCTATGGGACTACGAGTGAGGGTGGTTTGGGCAGTGGCACCATCTTTAAGCTAAGTCCTATTGGCAGCGGTCAGTGGATCGAGACTGTAGTTCATCCCTTCGAAGGTCCTCCAGATGGCGCGTTTGCCTATAACGGGATGGTCGTTGATCGGTTCGGAAATTTCTACGGAGCCACCGTTCACGGTGGTGATAACGACGATGGCGCCATCTACAAGTTCACGCCCTGAGTACGACATGGCTAGTTAGAAACTGCATTCGGCGAGTTGACGGCTTATGGGAAACAGTAAAGGCAGAGACAACGCTAAGAAACGCGCAAGACGCCGGAAAAAGACTGAGCGCCTCGCGCTCGCGAAGAGAAAACAGGCGGCGGCGAAATAACTCTTGCGACTTAATTTTCCGATTCGCTCCGTTCGCGAGCAGGCAGCCGCCACTGCAGCAGCAGGCTGAGCAAGATGCGCTAGTGGATTATACTGGCGCAGTCTTGATCCGGTTTAGTGCATGTTCGAGCGCGCGATGAGGAGGAACCATCGATCCGTTGGAGCCCCTTCGCGTCAAAGTGTCGAGCATTTTCGTGAGGCGCGCCTCGTAAGAATCACACGTGGGGGATTCGCCACTGGACTCAATCCATTCAGGATGTTGGATCCGCAGATCGTCATGAATCTGTTGTTGGAGTTCGGTGTACGTGTGGATTTGATGAGACATGGCAATTGGCCTCGGTAAAAGATTCAAGTGCGGCACGGGAGGTATCCGACGGACGGCTCGGCGCGAATGGCGGAGGGGCATGGGTGCCGTAAGCGCCCGCCACGGCCAGGTGAGAGTAATCCAAAGGACGTCGCGCATGTGCTTGCGTTCTGCACGACGCCAGGCCAACTGGCGTATTTTGTAGCTCTGGCGTTGCAGCAACACGGCCAGCAGTCCGCTTTGTGTAAGGGTTGGGGTTAATTTTCTCATGACGTAATCTTTCGATTTTTCCTTGTCCGAAGGACTCTGTAATTTACCGCGTCTGTGAGTACGGTCTGGCCGTATTTTCCGAAAGACTCACCGTTTCTTGTCTTGCGAATCCCAGACTCGGCAAGGGAGCCAACGAAACTTTGACGCCTGCTCTCTGCTTCATCCTGTGAAATACTTCTCGGCCAAGGATTGCGCGCCGGGGCCTAGCACACTGGCCACCGCCTTGCTACCCAGCAGTTTTCGCAACAAAGATTTCGCTTCAAAAAAACAAAATGGGGCCGCGCCTAGATTCCGAATTGCGAACGTCTTGACTGGCTTCTCGCAGCTCGGGTTTTGCAATCTATGTCGCTCGACTCCGGTCGGCTCCATTGAAACTCGCTCGTTGCCCACCAGCGCTCACTGCTTCCCTCGCAGTCCGGCGGCTGCCGGATCGCTCACCCCCTCACTCCGTTGATTCGCTCGTTCCCACGAAGCTCAGTTGCCGCGGCGACCTTGAAATAGATGAGTTAAGCCGAGACGCCGAAATGAGCGGGAGCGAATGAGTCGAATCGCATCTGACTTGAAGAAGTAATGCTCGCTAGAACCTCGCGGATGTAGTTGAATCGTGTCTGGATGCGAAAGAAAGATTCAGATATCTCCATTCGCCTACGAAGAAAACCGCGCCGCCCCCGAAAATGACTCCTGATCTGGAATATCCCGGCGTCTTTGTCCAGGAGGTTCCGACCGGCGTGCGGACAATTGCTGGAGTTTCAACCTCGGTCACCGCGTTTGTTGGAGCGGCGAGTCGCGGAAGAAGCTACCGCGCGGTGCGGATAAATAGCTTCGGGGGAAGCAATCGGGGTCGCGTCTAAAAGGGCGTGTTGCCCAAATCGGAAGTTTTAAAAAGAAAATAGTGCAAAAGGTTGCGATGATCTGTTAAAGCAGTGCTCCCATCATGATGGGACAACACAAGAGCGATCCGCAGCTCTTTAATTACGCGGTGAACTTGGAGAAGCGGGTGCGAGCCGCTCATCCGCTGCGCAGAGTCAAAGCGACGATCGATTTTGGTTTTGTGCGCGAGGAAGTG
>WNFO01004695.1_pt1 | contig 11822 bp, 12 predicted proteins | sample 5400251 | NCBI WGS metagenome assembly WNFO01 (sample SAMN13153354, study PRJNA577476) | soil metagenome | isolation source: 100 cm saprolite under Madrone tree | place: USA:California | collected 2016-06-14
TCCAGGTCACGGTGGTGTCCGACGGCAAGAATGTCTTCAAGCTCGAGGACAGCTTCATCACCAATGCCAAGAAGGAAGAAGTCAACGCCGCGCTCGAAAAGGCGTTTCTGCCGCGTGACATCATGTCGATCTATTTCGCGCCGCTGGTGATCAACACCGGCGGCAAGCTCGTCGTGCTCGATACCGGCAATGGCGCGGTAGCCAAAACCAACAGCAAGGGCGCCAACGGATTGTTCGCCGACAACATGGCCGCCGCGGGCATCGATGCCAACGCGGTCGATATGGTGGTGATCTCGCACTTCCATGGCGATCACGTGAACGGCCTGCTGACGGCCGACGGCACGCCGGCGTTTCCCAACGCCGAAGTGCTGGTGCCCGCGACCGAGTGGAAATTCTGGATGGACGACGGCGAGATGAGTCGGGCCACCGGCGCGCGGATGACGGGGCTGTTCAAGAACAACCGCAACATCTTCGAGGCGGCTCTGAAAAAGAAGGTGACGCCGTATGAGTGGGGCAAGGAGGTCGCGCCGGGAATGCTCGCGGTCGAGACCGCGGGGCACACGCCAGGCCACACTTCCTATGTGCTGTCATCGGGTTCGGGGAAGGTGTTCATCCAGTCGGATGTGACCAATAATCCGAATCCGTTTGCGACCAATCCGGGCTGGCATGCGTTCTTCGACCAGGACGGGGATATGGCCGAAACAACCCGCCGCCGGGTCTACGACATGGTGGTTGCCGAAAAACTGCAGGTGCAGGGCTTCCACTATCCGTTCCCAGGCCTCGGCAATGTCGAAAAGGACGGCAGCGGTTACCGGGTGATTCCGGCGCCGTGGAATCCGACGATCTGATTCGTCATTCCGGGGCGACGCGCAGCGTCGAACCCGGAATCTCGAGATTCCGGGTTCGCGCTCCGCGCGCCCCGGAACGACGTCGGTTGAGTTCACTTGACCCGGCCTCAATCATCTTGACGAAAACCGGGCGCGGCCTTATAGCCGCGCTTATGATCAATACCGCGACCATCCTGATTGCTCGCCGCCGCCGTACCATTGCGGTATGGGCGGACATCTGCGCTTAAGATTTCAGCCTCTGCCGCCGGATCCGGTCCGCGGCACTTCCTTCCAAACCAGCGCGATCTGATCCCGGCGGCTCCCTCAACCAAGCAGGAGCAGCCATGTTCACCCGACCTTTCTTTGAGCCCGATCGCGCCGCAAGCCTCGCCTTCGCGGACGCGCGCGGTTTCGGCACGGTCTGCGCCTGTGATCGCGGCAAGCCGGTCGCATCCTCGCTGCCGTTCTATCTCAGCTATGGCGACGACGGCACGCCGCACGCTCTGTTTCACGTCGCCCGTCAAAATGCGCTGGCGAGCCTGGCAGACGGGAAATCATCCTGGCTGATAGCCGTCAACGGCGCGGATGCCTATGTTTCGCCCGACTGGTACGCCTCGCCGGATCAGGTGCCGACCTGGCTCTATCAGGCCGTGCATCTCACCGGCACCGTGCGGAGGCTTTCCGATCACGAACTCGGTCCACACCTCGACGCGCTGAGCGCGAAATTTGAAAGCTGGCTCATGCCAAAACCGCCCTGGACGTCGTCGAAGATGACGGCCGGCCGGCTCGATGCGATGAAGAAGGCGATCGTGGGTCTGGTGATGACGGTTGAAGAGATCGAGGGCAGTTTCAAGCTCAACCAGCACAAATCCGACGTCGATCATGCGGCCATTGCCGATGCGCTGGCTTTACAAGCCGACGCCGGCGCGCAACAGCTCGCGCGCACCATGCGCACGATGCGCCCGCAAGCCTTTACCGACGAAACAGTACAGCTCGAAAGGAGCGTGTGATGAGCACGAAGAAGAAGATCGGCATTCTCGGCGCATCCGGCTACACCGGCGCCGATGCGGTGCGCCTGCTGGCGCGGCATCCCGATGCCGAAATCGTCGCGCTCACCGCCAATACCCATGCCGGCAAGGCCATGGACGAGGTGTTCCCGCATTTCTTCATGCTGGAGCTGCCGAAACTCGTGGAATGGGAAAAGGTCGACTGGACCAAGCTCGATGCGGTGTTCTGCGGGCTGCCGCACGGCACCACGCAGGAGATCATCGCGGCCGTCCTCGCCGCCAATCCGGCGATCAAGATCCTCGACATGTCGGCGGATTTCCGGCTCCGCGACATGAGCGCATACGCGCAATGGTACGGCCATGAGCACCGCGCGCCAGAACTTCAAGATGAGGCCGTCTATGGGCTGACCGAACTCTACCGCGAGAAAATCACCGCGGCGCGGCTCGTCGCCTGTCCCGGCTGCTATCCGACGGCGGCACTGCTGGCGCTGGTCCCGATCGCAAAGGCAAAGCTGATCGATGTCGACGACATCGTCATCGATGCGAAATCAGGCGTCACCGGTGCTGGCCGGGGTCTGAAGCAGAACACGCTGTTCAGCGAAGCCGGCGAGGGGCTTTCGCCCTATTCCATTGCCTCGCATCGGCACTCGCCGGAGATCGACCAGGAGATCGGCGTCGCCGCAGGCACAAAAATGACAGTCAACTTCACGCCGCATCTCATTCCAATGAGCCGGGGCGAGCTCTGCACGTCCTACGTCAAACTCAACGGCGCGAGCGCGGACGATCTGCGCGCAGCCCTCGCGGAGGCCTACAAGGACGAGCCGTTCGTGCACGTCGCCAAGAAGGGCGTACTGCCGCAGACGCAGAACGTGCGCGGCTCGAATTACGTGCAGATCGGCGTTTTCGCCGACCGCATCAAGAACCGCGCGATCGTCATTTCGGTGCTCGATAATCTGGTGAAGGGCTCGGCGGGGCAGGCGATCCAGAACATGAACCTGATGCTCGGGTTTCCCGAAACCACGGGACTGGAGCAGATCGCGCTGTTTCCGTAAGCCGTCAGTTCGAACGAAACAGCGGAAGCCGGACCGCGATCCGGGCGCCGCCCGATGGGGCTTGCCCGATCGACAGGCTGCCGCCGTGCGCCTCGACCAGGCCGCGCGCGATCGCGAGACCCAGTCCGGCGCCGCCGGTGCCGCGGTTGCGCGAGGTCTCCAGCCGACTGAACGGCTCGAGCATCGCCTGCCGCCGCTCCGGCGGAATCCCCAAGCCTTCGTCGTCGACCGTGAGTTCGATGGCGTTGCCGACGATCACACTGCGAAGATGCGCCGCTGCGCCGTATTTGATGGCATCTTGCGTCAAACGATCTTGAAAATCGCCAGCGCCAGTACGGCCTGCGCCAAAAAGCCGACGGTGAAGGCCAGCGACCGGAACACCGGCAGGCCCAGCGTGTAGACGATCAGATGGGCGACGCGAGCCCAGAAATAGACCGCGCAGGCATAGACGGTCCACGTGGTCGAATAGTCGATCTCGGCCAGGATCAGCACCAAGGGCGCGAAGATGATGAGGTTCTCGATCGCATTGTCGTGCGCGAACATCAGGCGGGTGGCCCATTCCGCATGCGGCTTGTCGTTGCGCGACGGATTGGCCATGGTGCCGCTGAGGCCGCGAACCTGACAGCGATTAACTAGGTAGGGAATCCACAATAGTCCCGTGAAAATGACCGTCAGCGTCAGCCAGAACAATTCGCGCGTCATGGGGTTCCCCTCAATCGAGTTTCAAGTCTCGTCCCTTCGGGACGGCCTGTTATATTCAAATGCGCATCCCAGCGCTACGCGCGGACGCGGACGTAGCTGCCGGGTGCGTCTTCGATGGCGGGCAGTGCATCGGTACCGACTGTGCGCGCGGGCATTTCCTCGGCGTCGATGCCTTGCAGCCATTCACGCCAGTCAGGCCACCACGATCCCTTATGCTCCTGTGCGCCCTTGAGCCAGTCCGCCAGCGCAATGTCCTTGATATGGTCGTTGGTCCAGAACTGGTACTTGCCCGCCGATGGCGGGTTGACCACGCCGGCGATATGCCCGGAGCCGGACAGCACGTATTTCACCGGGCCGCCGAAAAACTGCGAGCCGTAGAGCACCGAATCCGCCGGCGCGATGTGGTCCTCGCGCGTCGCCAGATTGTAGATCGGAACCTTCACCTTGGTCAGATCGAGCAGCGTGTTGTCCAGCACCATGCTGCCGGTCGACAGCCGGTTCTCCAGATAGCAGTTGCGCAGGTAATAGGAGTGGTTCGCCGCCGGCATCCGGGTCGCATCCGAATTCCAGTGCAGCAGATCGAACGCCGAGGGCGGCTGTCCTTTCAGGTAATTGCTGACGACATAGGACCAGATCAAATCGTTCGAGCGCAGCATGTTGAAGGCCATCGCCATCCTGCTGCCTTCGAGCACGCCGCTGGCCTGCATGTCGCGCTCCAGTGCGGCGATCTGGCCTTCGTCGACGAACACCAGGAGATCACCGGCGTGGCTGAAATCCACCTGCGCCGCCAGAAATGTCGCCGACGTCACCCTTACCCGCCGCTTCTCGGCCAGCCACGCCAGCGTCGAGGCGAGCAGGGTGCCGCCGACGCAGTAGCCCATGGTGTGCACTTTCAGTTCGCCGGTGGCCTGCTCGATGGCGTCCATCGCCGCCAATGGGCCTTCTCTCATATAGTCGTCGAAGGTTTTGCTTCCCAGGCTCTTGTCGGGGTTGACCCAGGAAATCACGAACACCGTGATGCCCTGGTCGACGCACCATTTGATGAAGGATTTTTCAGGCTTGAGGTCGAGGATATAGAATTTGTTGATCCACGGCGGCACGATCAAAAGCGGCGTGCGCAGCACGTTCTCGGTCGAAGGCGCGTACTGGATCAACTGCATCAGCTCATTCTGGAAGATCACCTTGCCCGGCGTGGTCGCCATGTTGACGCCGACGATGAGATTGGAAGGATCCGACTGACGGATCCGCAGCGTGCCCTGTCCGGCCTCGATGTCTTCGGCCAGCATCTTCATGCCGCGAACGAGGTTGCCGCCGCTGGAGGCCAGCGTTTCGCGCAATATTTCCGGATTGGTGAGGACGAAATTCGATGGCGCTAGCGCGTTGGTGATCTGCGCAACGTAGAACTCGGCCTTCTTGCGGGTATGCGGATCGACGCCTTCGGCGTTGTGGACGAGATCATGCGCCCACTGCGTCGTCAGCAGATAGAGTTGCATCACGAAATCGAAAAACTGGTTCGATTTCCACTCGGGGTCCTTGAACCGCTTGTCGCGCGGCGACGGTTCGATCGCCGGCCGCGCCTGTTCGCCGACGAGGCGGCGCATTGATGAGCCCCACAGATCGAGATAGGCCTTGCCCATCTTCATCTGCAGTTCCGAAACCCGAGCGTTGTCCGACAGCCAATATTCCGCAATGGTGCTGAAGGTCTTGATCACCTCGGTCAACTCGCTGGGCGGCTTGTCCTTGGCGTCGCCGTTCTCGCGTGGCTTGAGATAGGCCGCAAGCGCCTGGCCGCTGCTCTCCATGGCCCGCGCGAGGTTCATCGCGAAGGCTTCGGGATCGAACGTCTTCTCGGTCTGGGTTTCGGTGGAAACGTCGCTCATGTCCGGACCCTACAGGTTCGCTCAGGGTTCGTCACCGCGTTGATCACCATGAACGGTTCCGGATTAACCCTGACATCACATCCTGTTGCACTGCGACAAAGTATCCTGCTTCTGTCACATTGAAGCCCCAGCGGTTCGATTTCTTGTTCAGGACTTAATCGTTTAGAGCGACAAAGGTTGAGCCTGGGCCGACAACTGATGATATAATTATCAGGCTGCGAAGCTTGGGGTTGGCGAAGTGGGGACTTCCAGACCAGTGCCGGTGGATCGAAAAATAAGCGCCCTTGCGGTGGGACTGCTGTTGCTGTCGGCGCTGCCGCTTGGCGGCTGCGCGACATCGATTGCGGAAATGCCGATTGTGGGCACCCCGGCCGATGCCCCCGCACGCCCGAAGGAGGCCGGCACCTACCTTCCGGTTCATGATTTGCCGCCGGACCGCGAGGAGGCCGAGATGACCCCCGCGGAGCAGGCCAAGGCGTTGAAGGAACTGGCAGCCGCCCGGGACCACCAGGCTTCCGTGGCGGCCAAAAACCCCGCCGCAAAGTGAGGCTTGGCGTACTATTACGGCTGGCGCAGCCGGGCGTGCGTGGTAGAACAAGCCCGATTCAACGGTTTGGTGCCGAATTTGCCCATAAATCATTGATTTTGCGCGCTTTCTGCGCGGAATCCGATTCCGCTCTGGCGCCACCTGACGATCTTGCCCTGACCGGCTTCCGGAGCTTGAGACCGATGGAAGATTTTTACCGCATTCGCCGTCTGCCGCCTTACGTGTTCGAGCAGGTCAACCGGGCCAAGGCGGCCGCGCGCAATGCCGGGGCCGATATCATCGATCTAGGCATGGGCAATCCGGATTTGCCGACGCCGCCCCATGTCATCGAAAAACTGAAGGAAACGCTGGGCAAGCCGCGGACCGATCGCTACTCCGCGTCGCGCGGAATTACCGGTTTGCGCAAGGCGCAGGCGGCCTATTACGACCGGCGTTTTGGCGTGAAACTGAACCCCGAGACCCAGGTCGTGGCGACACTGGGCTCAAAGGAAGGTTTTGCCAATGTGGCGCAGGCGATCACCGCGCCCGGCGATGTGGTGCTGTGCCCGAATCCGAGCTACCCGATACACGCCTTTGGATTCCTGATGGCCGGCGGCGTGATCCGGTCGGTACCCTCGGAGCCGACGCCGCAATTCTTCGAGGCGGTCGAGCGCGCCATCACCCATTCGATCCCGAAGCCGCTCGCAATCGTCGTGTGTTATCCCTCCAATCCGACGGCCTACGTCGCGAGCCTGGATTTCTACCGGGATCTGGTGGCGTTTGCGAAGAAACACGAGATCTTCATTCTGTCGGATCTCGCCTATGCCGAGGTCTATTTCGACGACAGCAATCCGCCGCCCTCGGTGCTGCAGGTTCAAGGCGCGGTCGATGTCACCGTGGAATTTACCTCGATGTCGAAGACGTTTTCGATGGCCGGCTGGCGGATGGGATTTGCCGTCGGCAACGAACGGATCATCGCAGCATTGGCGCGGGTGAAATCCTATCTCGATTACGGCGCATTCACCCCGATCCAGGTCGCCGCGACCGCCGCGCTGAACGGTCCGGACGATTGCATTCGCGAGATGCGCGACACCTACCGCAAGCGCAGGGACGCGCTGGTGGAATCCTTCGGCCGGGCAGGGTGGGATATTCCGCCGCCTGAAGCCTCGATGTTCGCCTGGGCGCCGCTGCCCAAAGCTTTCCGCGACGTCGGCAGCATGCAGTTCGCAACCCTGATGGTTGAAAAGTCCGGCGTCGTGGTGTCGCCGGGGGTTGCCTTCGGCGAGCACGGCGAGGGCTATGTTCGCATCGCCATGGTGGAAAACGAGCAACGCATCCGCCAGGCTGCCCGCGGGGTGCGCCGTTTCCTTGAAAGCGGCATCGAAACGTTGCACAACGTGGTACCTCTCGCCAACCGGCGTTAGGCATGATCCCGAAAAGCGTGTCCGCGGGCTTGACCCCCGGATGCAGACGGTTTCCGGATTGGATCATGCCTCGTTATAATGTCTCCGGCAGGTTTTTCGCGTCATGGTCGCACCCCTGAATGTGGGTATCGCGGGGCTCGGCACCGTTGGCGCCGAGGTCATCCGTCTCATCGAGCAGCAAGGCCGGACCTTGTCGGCGCGTTGTGGACGCGGCGTGCGCGTCGTTGCCGTCACCGCGCGTTCGAAGGCAAAAAAGCGCGGTCTCGATCTGCGCGGCATCGACTGGGCCAAGGATCCGTTGACGCTGGCCAGCGATCCCGGGATCGATTGCTTTGTCGAATTGATGGGCGGGTCCGGCGAGCCCGCGCTGTCGTCAGTCGAGGCGGCGCTGAAGTCCGGCAAATCGGTGGTCACGGCCAACAAGGCGCTGATTGCCAAACACGGCTTGCGGCTGGCGGCGTCTGCCGAGAAATACGGCGGCACGCTGAATTTCGAGGCGGCGGTTGGCGCAGCAATCCCCATCGTCAAGACCCTGCGCGAGGGCCTTGCGGGTACCGACGTCAATCGCGTCTACGGCATTCTCAACGGCACCTGCAATTACATCCTGACCCGGATGGAGCAGGACGGATTGTCGTTCGCCGAATGCCTCAAGGATGCCCAGCGCCTCGGCTATGCCGAGGCCGATCCGTCGTTCGACGTCGACGGCCACGACACCGCGCAGAAGCTTGCCATTCTTGCCAGCCTCGCATTCGGCACCAGGGTCGCGCAGAGCGCGATCTATGTCGAAGGCATTTCCTCGATCGCGCCGGAAGATTTGCGCGCGGCGGAAGAGCTTGGCTTCCGCGTAAAATTGCTCGGGGTCGCGGTGCGCACCGCGAAAGGCATCGAACAGCGCGTGCACCCAACCATGGTGCCGAAATCATCTTCGATTGCACAAGTGATGGGCGTTACCAATGCGGTGACGATCGACGGCGAGGGTATTCCGCCGATCACGCTGGTCGGCCCGGGCGCGGGTGGAGCGGCAACCGCATCGGCCGTGGTTGCCGATATCGCCGATGTCGTGCGCGGGATTCGCGCCAAACCGTTCGGACGTCCGGTGGCGCAGTTGCGCGAGACCAAGAAGGCGCCGATGGAGCGCCATGAGGGTGGCTATTATATCCGCTTGATGGCGCGCGATCTCGCCGGTACTGCTGCGACCATCGCCACCCGGCTCGCGGAACAAAAGATTTCCATCGAATCGATCGTGCAGCGCCATCCCGACGGTGTTGACGCGAACGGCGCGGCGAGGAAAGCTTCGCCGGTGCCGGTCATCCTGATCACCTACGCGACCAGCGAGGACGCGGTCTATCGCGCGCTAAAGGCGGTGCAACGCGACAAGGTGATCAGCGGCCGGCCGCAGGTGATACGGATCGAAAAAAACTAACGCGGTGGCCCGAACGGACCAGATGCGAAAAGATTGGTGGCAGGCCGAAAGACCCGCGGTGAAGTTTTAGAGGAGTTTTAGCGATGTCGACTCATATTTCGGTTCCCCCGCAGCTGTTGCTGGAGCGCATTCTGACGCTTGAAATCGTTCGGGTGACGGAACGCGCGGCGGTGTCGGCCGCGCGGCTGCGCGGCCACGGCAACGAGAAGGCGGCCGACCAGGCCGCCGTCGACGCGATGCGCCGCGAGCTCAACAAGCTGCCCATCGAAGGCACGATCGTGATCGGCGAGGGCGAGCGCGACGAGGCGCCGATGCTGTTCATCGGTGAGAAAGTCGGGTTGAACGCCGGCCCGAAGGTCGACATCGCCGTCGACCCGCTCGAGGGCACCACGCTGTGCGCCAAGAACATGCCCGGCTCGATCGCGACCATGGCGATGGCGGATGGCGGCACGCTGCTGCATGCGCCCGACGTCTACATGCAGAAGATCGCGATCGGCCCCGGCTACGCCAAAGGCGTCGTCGAGCTGGATGCGTCGCCCGCCGACAACGTTCGCCGGCTGGCCAAGGCGAAGGGTGTCGATGCCGCCGCGATCACAGTGCTGGTGCTCGATCGCCCGCGCCATTCCGACATCATTGCCGGCGTGCGCTCGACGGGGGCTGCGGTACGCCTGATCACCGACGGTGACGTGGCGGGCGTGATCCATTGCGCCGATCCTGATAATACCGGGGTCGATATGTACATCGGTACCGGTGGCGCGCCCGAAGGCGTGCTGGCCGCGGCGGCGCTGCGCTGCATCGGCGGCCAGATGCAATGCCGGTTGATTCTCGACACCGAGGAGAATCGCGAGCGCGCCCACAAGATGGGCGTCGACGATCCGCGCTTCATCTATGGCATCGAGGACATGGCCAAGGGCGACTGCCTGTTCGCGGCGACCGGCGTCACCACCGGTTCGCTGCTGTCGGGCGTCAAATTCCGCAAGGACGGCGTCATCGAGACCGAGACCGTGGTGATGCGTTCGGTCACCGGCACGGTCCGCTACATCAAGGCCGAGCACCGGCAGTTGGAAAAATTCCACCTCGATTGAGAAGCGCGTGCGATGGCCGGCAACGTCGTCATCCGGCCCGTCGGACGCCCGGCAATTACTGCTATCTGCAGGACCTGTTCGTCGCGGAAGCCGCACGTGGTCTCGGCATCGGACGGGCGCCGATCGAGGCCGTGTACGAGAAGGCGAGAGCGGCCGGCGCCAGCCGCGTGCACTGGCTGACGCAAACCAGCAATGCGCGGGCGCGGATTCTCTACGATCAGGTGGCAGAAAACACCGGTTCGATGCAGTATCGCAAGGTGCTTTAGATGGTCGTCATTCCGGGGCGCGCGAAGCGCGAGCCCGGAATCTCGAGATTCCGGGTCTGCGCATCCAAGTCGGCTGTTGCCGACTTGGACGATGATATTGCCGAACTCGGGTAAACCCGAGGTCGGTGGCGCATCCACGATGTGCAATTGCACATCGGGGAATGACGAACCAGGAAGTAACCCAAAAACAAAGCAGGGAGTGAACATGTCTGATATTTCCGCGGTGAAGGCGCTGGTGTTCGATGTGTTCGGCACCGTGGTCGACTGGCGCACCTGCCTGATCGCGGACTTCTCCAAATGGTCCGAGAAGCGCGGCATAGTTGCGGACTGGACGGCGCTGGTTGATGGCTGGCGCGCCGTCTATGCCGCGTCGATGGATGAGGTGAGAAAGCATCCCGAGCGCGGCTATGTGATCTTGGACAGGCTGCATCGGCAATCGCTGGAAAAACTGGTCGCGCAGCTTTCAATCCAAGGATTGGACGACGTCGACCTGCATCACCTCACCATGGGCTGGCACCGCCTCAACCCGTGGCCGGACAGCGTTGCCGGACTGACGCGGCTGAAGACAAAATACATCATCGCGCCGCTCTCGAACGGCAATGTCGCGCTTCTGACCAACATGGCGAAATTCGCCGGCCTGCCGTGGGACCTGGTGTTGTCAGCAGAACTGTTCGAACACTACAAGCCCGATCCCGAGACCTATCTCGGCGCCGCCAAGCTGCTCGGCCTGCCGCCGGAGCAGGTGATGATGGTGGCCGCGCATAACCACGATCTGAAGGCCGCGCAGAAACTGGGACTGAAAACCGCCTTCGTCGCGCGGCCTACCGAATACGGCCCCTTGCAAAAATACGATTTCGAGGCGAAGGGCGATTGGGATATTGTCGCGAAGGATTTTGGCGGGATCGCGGATCGGATGGGGTGCTAGAGATATTTTGCTTCGGCGCAGCAGTCACAGCCGTCATCCCCGCGGAAGCGGGGAGGTGAATTCACATTTGAAGTGCGTAGGGCGGGTTGTAGCCGAAGGCGTAACCCGCCTCTTCATCGCCGGTGAACGGCGGATTACAATCCGCGCTTCGGGCGCAGCAGTCATAGCCGGCGCGAGGTTATGGCTGTGGGCCGCGTTTGTAATCGCAAGGGAGATCTTGAATGCGCATTCCGGCTTTGGCAATTTTGATGATCGCGACGGCTTCGGCGGCGCCGTCGGCTCGCGCGCAGACTTATGACCCGGCCTATCCGGTCTGCCTGCAAATCTACCAGGGCCTGACCGACTACTACTTTGAATGCGCCTATACCTCGCTGGCACAGTGCAATGCCTCGGCATCGGGCCGCGCCGCACAGTGCATCGTCAACCCGTATTACGCCGGGCGCAAAACAGCGCCGCCGGGACGGCGAGACCGGCGGCATCGCCGTGTCTATTAAATCCAGCGCGTAGGCGGGTTTGTAGCCCAACGGGTCAGCGCAACGCGCGGCCCGATGACAGGCTCCGGCGTAACCCGCCTCTTCATCGTCGGTGAACGGCGGATTACAATTTGCCCCGCGGTGCAGCGCGACCGGACGACGCGGAGCCTGTCATCGGGCGCGCATTCGCGCGGCCCGTTGGCGTCGCCGGGAGAGCGCCGCACCGCGTCCG
>WNFO01013563.1_pt1 | contig 11821 bp, 10 predicted proteins | sample 5400251 | NCBI WGS metagenome assembly WNFO01 (sample SAMN13153354, study PRJNA577476) | soil metagenome | isolation source: 100 cm saprolite under Madrone tree | place: USA:California | collected 2016-06-14
CGCAGCAGAGCTTTCCCTTCAACGCCCTCGACCCCCTCTCCAATCTCAATCCTCAGCAGGATTTCTACCGTACCGGTCTCGACCTGACCTTCGAGCTCGATCTCTGGGGTCGGCTCCGCCGCGCCACGGAGGCGGCGCGCGCGGATCTCTTCGCGAGCGAGGAGAACCGCCAGACGATACGGACCACCCTCATCAGCGACGTCGCGCAGTCCTACTTCGATCTGCTGGAGCTGGACCACGAAGCGCAGATCGATCGCCGGACGCTCGAGCTGCGCCGGTCCTCACTGGATTTGGTGCGCAAGCGCTACGAGTCGGGCTTGACGGCGCTGCTCGACGTACGCCGGGCCGAGCAGGAGCTCGCGCTGGCCGCGGCGGCCGTGCCCGAGGTCGAGCGACGCGTGGTCCAGACGGAAAACCGGCTCAGTATTCTCCTCGGACGCAATCCGGGACCGATCGCGCGGGGGACATTGCCTGAAAGTCAGCGCATGCCGCCGGCGGTGCCCGCCGGCTTGCCGTCGGACCTCCTGGAGCGTCGCCCCGGCGTTCGCCAGGCCGAGGGGCGCCTGGTGGCGGCCAATGCGCGCATCGGCGAAGCCAAGGCCGCGTTCTTCCCGCGTATCTCCCTCACGGGCATGTTCGGATTGGAGAGCGCATCGCTCTCGGACCTCTTCACGGGTCCGGCGCGCGTGTGGCAGGTCGGGCCCACCCTCACCGTGCCGATTTTCAACGCCAACCGGATCGCCTCGAACTACCACGCCAGGGAAGCCCGGGAGCAGCAAGCCCTGATCCAGTACCAGCAAACGATACAGCAGGCCTTTCGCGAGGTGGAGGACGCGCTGATCTTCCATCAGAAAGTACGGGACATCTGGATCCAGCGCGATCTGCGGGTCACCGCGGCCGCCCAGGCGCTCGGGCTGGCCAATCTCCGCTACACCAACGGCCTCTCGGGATACCTCGACGTGCTGGACGCCGAGCGACAGCTCCTCGCCGCCCAGATCGAGCTCGCCTTGACCACCCGGGATCGACTGACCGCGGTCGTCCAGGTCTACAAGGCGCTCGGCGGCGGCTGGGAGCGCGAGGCGCCGCCCGGAACAGCCGGGCTGCCATGACCGATCTCTCCGCGCCCGAGTCCGTCCAGTCGTCCCGGCCGCCCCGTCCGTGGTACCGGCGTCGCGGCCGCCTCCTCCTCATCGCGGTCGTGGTGCTGGTTCTGATACTCGTGGGCGCGCACTATCTTCGCCACGCCCTGACCCACGAGTCCACGGATGACGCTTTCATCGAGGCCCACGTCGTCTCGGTGAGTCCGAAGGTGTCGAACTACGTGAGCAGCGTCCGCGTGGACGACAACTGGCACGTCAAGCAGGGTGACCTCCTCGTCGAGCTGGACGCGCGGGACTACGAGGCGCGCCTCGCCCAGGCTCAGGCAAACCTCGCCGCCTCCGTGGCCCAGCATCGCGGGGCCGCTATCAATATCCGGGTAGTGGGCACGACCTCGAGTGCCGCCGTCCAGCAGGCGGAGGCGGGGGTCCAGACGGCCCAGCGCCAGGTGGACGGAGCGCGAAGCCGGCTCGAGCAGGCGCGCGCGCAGGTCATGGCCGCCCAGGCGGAGGCGGTGCGAGCGGCGGAAGACCTCAAGCGGTACAAGGAGCTCCTGGATGTGGGAGGCGTGTCGCGGCAGGAGCACGACAACGCGGCGGCGGCGAGCACCACGGCCGCAGCGAATCTCGCGGCGGCGCGCCAGAACGAGCAGGCGACCGCCGACGCCCTCCGCCAAACCGAAGCGCAGCTCAACGAGGCGAAGGCGCGGCTGACCAGCGCCAAGGCGGCGCCGGACCAGGTCGCCCAGAGCCGCGCGCAGGCCGAACAGCTCGGAGCCCAGACCAACCAACTCGAGGCGGCGGTACAGCAGGCGCTCCTCGATCTCTCCTATACGAAGATCGTCGCCCCGGTGGCGGGCCGGATCACGCGCAAGAGCGTGGAGCCGGGAGCGTACGTCCAGGTGGGGCAGACGCTCTTCTCGATCGTGCCCGATCAGGTGTGGGTGGTGGCGAACTTCAAGGAGACACAGCTTCGCCATATGCGCGCGGGCCAGCCCGTCACCGTCAGCGTCGATGCCTATCCCGACAAGAAGTTCAAAGGCCACGTCGACAGCATCCAGTCGGGCACGGGAGCCCGATTCACCCTTCTTCCGCCCGAGAACGCCACGGGAAACTACGTCAAGGTAGTCCAGCGGGTGCCCGTGAAGATCGTCATCGACGAGCAGGCCGACCCCGCCTACGTGCTCGGTCCCGGCATGTCCGTGGTGCCCGAGGTCAAGGTGGGGTGAGCACGGGGACCGCGGCGGCGGGGGCGGTGGAGTGGCGGCCCCGGTACAACCCATGGCTGATCGCGGTGACGGTGGCCCTGGCCGCGTTCATGGAGGTGCTCGACACGAGCATCGCCAACGTCGCGCTTCCCCACATCGCCGGCAATCTGAGCGCGAGCAACGACGAGAGCACGTGGGTCCTCACCTCCTACCTCGTCTCCAACGCCATCGTGCTCCCCATCAGCGGATGGCTGGCGGGCACGCTCGGGCGGAAGCGCTTCTTCATGGCCTGCCTGTTCCTCTTCACCTTGAGCTCGCTCCTCTGCGGGATCGCGCCCAGTCTGGCCACGCTTCTCGTGGCGCGCGTCATCCAGGGCGCCGGGGGAGGGGGGATGCAGCCGATGGCCCAGGCCATTCTCGCCGACATCTTCCCGCCTCAGCAGCGAGGCCTCGCCTTCGCCCTCTACGGCATCACCACCATCATGGCGCCGACCATCGGCCCCACGGTGGGCGGCTGGATCACGGACAACTACTCGTGGCGCTGGATCTTCTTCATCAACCTGCCCGTCGGCATCATCACCCTGTTCCTCATCCTTCAGCTCGTGGAGGATCCGCCGCACGTGGCCCGCCTCAAGGGCGCGGGGCTTCGCCTCGACTACATCGGCGTGGGCCTGCTCGTGCTGGGCGTCGGCGCGCTCCAGATCATGCTGGACAAGGGGCAGGAGGACGACTGGTTCGGCTCCAACTTCATCACCACCCTCGCCATCGTGGCCGTGGTATGCCTGACCCTGCTCGTCATCTGGGAGTGGTTTCAGAAGGAGCCGATCATCGAGGTCCGGCTGTTCCGGAACCTGAACTTCCTCAGCGCCAACGTGATGATGTTCATGCTGGGGGTCGTTCTCTTCGCCAGTGTCGTTCTCCTCCCGCAGTTTCTCCAGACGCTCATGGGCTACACGGCGGAGAACGCGGGACTCGCCCTCTCCGCGGGCGGCCTCATCATCCTCTTCATGATGCCCATCGTGGGGCAGCTCAGCACCCGCATCCAGGCCCGCTACATCATCGCCACGGGCTGGCTCACTCTGGTCTGTGCCATGGCGTACTCGGCCTTTCGCCTCGACCTCGACATCAGCTTTTCCGTGGCGGCGTGGCTCCGGGTGGCCCAGGTGATCGGTATCGGATTCCTCTTCGTTCCCATCACCCTCGCCGCGTACGTGGGCATGCCGGCGGGGAAGAGCAATAGCGTGGCGGGCATGGTGAACTTCATGCGCAACATCGGCAGCAGCGTGGGGACGTCGGTGGTCACCACCCTCGCCGTGCGGCGGGCCCAGTTCCACCAGGTGCATCTCGTCTCGCGCATGGCCCCGGACAATCCGACCTTCCAGGCCCAGTGGCGCGCCCTCAGTCAACGCCTGGCCGACGCGGGGCTCGGCGACTACGAGGCCAGGCGGCAGGCCCTGGCCCGCATGTACCGGATGGTGCAGAATCAGGCGCAGACCCTGGCCTACGTGGACACGTACTGGGTGCTGGCCGCGCTCGCCGCGGTGATGTTCTGTCTCTCGTTTCTTCTGAAGCGGAACGCGCCCGGAGGAGGCGGAGAGGTGGTGGCCCACTAGATGATCAAGATCGTGACCATCGACCGCGAATACGGCAGCGGGGGGCCCACCATCGCGCGCAAGCTCGCGGAGCGTCTCGGCTGGGCCCTGTGGGACGAGCGGCTGAGTCACGAGATCGCGCGGGTGGCGGACTGCGACGTGACGGAGATTCAGAGCCGCGAGGAGCGGGAAGACCCGCTGTACTACCGCCTCTTCAAGTCGTTCCTGCGCGGGAGCTTCGAGGGGAACCTGCAGCTCCCCAGCCTCAAGCTCCTGGACTCCGACCGTATCGTGGCCATCACCGAGCACGTGGTGCGAGAGGCCGCCACGGCCGGCCGCTGCGTCATCGTCGGCCGCGGGGGGCAGTACTTCCTGAGCGACCGCCCCGACGCCTATCACGTGTTCGTCTATGCTCCCTACGAGGAAAAGATCCGGCGCGAGCGCGCGGCGGGTCGGAGCGCCGCCGACGCCGCGGAGCTCGTGGAGACGGTGGATCTGGAGCGGGCGGCCTTCATCAAGCGGTACTTCGCGAGGGACTGGCCGAACCGGCCGCTCTACGACCTCATGCTCAATTCGAAGATGGGAGACGACCGCGCCGTGGAGACGATCGTGGGAGGCATCCGGGTCTTCGACGAGGCGTCGGGAGCGGCCCAGAGCGCTTCGGGCCGACCACCCGACCATCTCGACCAGTACGGGCCCGATCAGTAGGGAACGTCGATCAGACGGTCCGTCGCCTCACGCATGTCCCGCTCGAGCAACTCGCGCAGGGCGCGCGCCATAGGGCCGGGCCGGCCGTCACCGATAGACTTGCCATCCCACTCCACGATGGCGGCCACCTTGATGGAGCTGCCGATGAGCAGCATCTCGCGCGCGGCCCTCGCCTCGGTCACGGGAATGTCGCAGACCTCGACGCCTCGGAGCGTACCGCCCACGAGCCCGCGCGCCAGCGCGAGCAGCCGGAGGGAGGTGCAGCCGGACAGGATGTGGTCGAACCTCGGGTGCCGGAGCACGCCGTCCTCGCCCACGAAGGCGACGTTCATGTTGGAGCTCTCGCCCACGTGGCCGGCGTCGTCGACGAAGACGCCGTTGTCGAGGCCGGCTTCCTGGGCTTCGAGCTGCATGAGGATGTTCGGCAGGTAGTTGGTGCTCTTGGTCACCGCGTACAGCGGCGGCTTGATGGGATAGGTCGTGGTCATGACGCGCAGCCCGTCCGTGTACCACCGGTCGGGATAGGCGAGGCCGCCGAAGATCATCACGAAGAAACCGGGCTCGGCGCCGGCCGCGGGGGGCAGGCCGAGACTGCCCGGTCCCGACGAGATCCAGTAGCGAATGGAGCCGTCGCGCTTGCCGCTGGCCGCGGCGGTGCGGGCGATGATCTCGCGCATCTCCTCGCGACGGCAGGGGAGGGGCAGCTTCGAGAGCCCGGCCGAGCGGACGAAGCGGTCGAGATGCGCCTCGAGGTCGTAGATCTTGCCGTCGACGATGGCCGCGGTGTCGAAAACTCCGTGGCCGCGATGCACCATGTGATCGTCGAAGGGGAGCACCATGAGGGCGGGATCGGTCACGATGCCCCCGAGCTGGCTCGAATAGAAGGCCCAGTAGCGAACGGGCTGTCGGGCCCGCAGGGTGCGAAGGTGCTCGACGACCTCGTCGGCCTGGAGAACGCGCGGCGTGAGCGTCACCATCAGGCGAGCACGAGGACGCCGCGGCCCACCGCGTCGGTCTCGATGTCCTCGTAGGCCCGGTTGATCTCGGCCAGCGGATAGCGCCGCATCACGAGCCCGTTCACGTCGAGGAGTCCCCGGGTCACCCAATCGCAGATGCGCGGCATGTCCTGACGAGGGTGGGCAGAGCCGTAGTAGCAGCCGCGAATGGTCTTCTCCATGCGCGTGATGACCACCGGCTCGATGGGCGCCGCGTCGCCCACGGGCGCGATCCCCACGATGACGGCGGTGCCGCGCTTGCGCACCATGTCCACCGCCATCTTGCTCGTGGCCCCGCTGCCGTAGGCTTCGAAGGCGACGTGGGCGCCCCCGCCCGTGAGCGCCTGCACCCGCGCCACCGCGTCTTCGGTGCGCGCATTGACGGTGTGGGTGGCGCCGAACTTCCTCGCGAGGGCCAGGGCCGCGTCCTTGACGTCGACGGCGATGATGGTGGTCGCCCCGGCCAGCCGCGCGCCCTGGAGGACATTCAGGCCGACTCCGCCGCAGCCGATCACCGCCACGCTGTCCCCGGGCTGGACGCGGGCATTGAAGACGGCGGCGCCCACGCCCGTGGTGACGCTGCAGCCGATGAGCGCCATCTGGGCGAAGTCGAGGGTGGCGGGGGCGGGGATGCAGCCCGCTTCCGGCACCACCGCGTATTCGGCGAAGCAGGCGACCTTGCCCATGTGGGCGCAGTCCTGCCCGGTGAGGGTGTGCAGGCGCGAGGTGCCGTCGAAGAGCCTGCCGGAGGTCCGCCCGTGCTCGTCGCAGAGATGCGGATGACCACTCTCGCAGGAGTGACAGTGGCCGCAGTTGGGCACGAAGCTCAGGATGACGCGATCGCCCGGCCTGACCATGGTCACGCCTTCGCCCACCGCCTCCACGGTGCCCGAGCCCTCGTGGCCGAGCACGGCGGGCAGGGCGATGGTCGCCTCGCCCTTCTGGAAGTGCAGATCGCTTCGGCAGACGCCGGCCGCGCCCACCTTCACCAACACCTCGCCCCGCTTCGGCGGATCGAGCTCCACCGTCTCGAGGGAGTAGGGCTTGTTGACATCGTAGAGCACGGCAGCGGTGATGCGCATATGGGCCTCCCCGGCTTCGGTGGTGGTTGTAGCGAGCGGCCAGACTAGCGGAGACCACGGCGATTGTCCAGCGCCGTCGGCCTTGACACTCGTGGCGCAGGCTGGCTTACTTTGACGGCGCTCATGCGAGACCTCGCCGTAGACAATGCCGTGTCGGTCTTCGTGGACCAGCCGCTCGCCGAGGGGCTCGGCGCGCGTCCGGCGCTCGTGACTCCGGGCGGGGCCTGCTCTTATGCCGAGCTGGCCGCGCTGACCGACCGGGCCGCGCGCGCCCTTCGCGAGCTCGGAGTGGAGGCCGAGCAGCGCGTGGCCCTCCTCATGCCCGATGGCATCGGCTTCGCGGTCACCTTCTTCGGAGCGCTCAAGCTGGGCGCGGTGGCGGTGCCCCTCAATACGCGCCTGTCCGGGAGAGACCTGCGCTTCATTCTCGACGACTGCCGGGCCAAGGTGCTCGTGACGGACGGGGGGCTCGGCGCGGCCCTCGATGGCGGAGGCGGCGTGAGGACGCTGACCTTCGAGGAGCTGCTGCGCACGCCCGGGGGGGGACCGGTGGCGGCCGAGCCGGTGGGCAGGGACGCCATGGCCTTCTGGCTCTACACGTCGGGCACGACGGGCACGCCGAAGGCGGCGATGCATTGCCACCGCAACCTGCTCGCCTGCCATCTCTACGCCGAGGGCGTGCTGGAGGTGAGCGCGGAGGATCGCGTCTTCTCCACCTCCAGGCTCTTCTTCGCCTACGCGCTCGGCAACGCCCTGGCCATTCCCCTCTTTGCCGGGGGGAGCGCCTATCTCCATCCCGGTCTCCGGGCGTGGAAGTGCGCCTGCTCGACGCGCAGGGCCAATCCGTCCCCGACGGCACCCAAGGCGTGCTGTGGGTCAAGACGCCCTCGGCCGCCCTGGGCTACTGGAAGCGGCTCGATCACTCGCGGCGCACCTTCGTCGGCGACTGGTTCCGGACGGGTGACGTCTACGTGCGCGACGCGGACGGTTTCTACACCCACTGCGGCCGCGAGGACGACTTCTTCAAGGTGGCGGGGCAATGGGTGGTGCCGGCCGAGGTCGAGGCGGCCATGCTCAAGCACCCGGCCGTCCTCGAAGCGGGCGTGGTGGGAGCCGAGGAGGCCTCGGGATTGATCAAGACCTTCGTCTTCGTCGTTCCGCGCGACGGGGCGACCGATGCCACCGCCCTGGCCGCCGAGCTCAAGCGGCTGGCGGAGAGCTCGCTGCCCGCGCATCAGCGGCCGCGCGAGATCCGTGTGGTGAGCGAGCTGCCGCGCACCGCTACCGGCAAGCTCCAGCGCTTCCGGCTCAAGGAAGAGGTGGAGGCGCATCGGTGACGGGGGCGAGGAACAGGATCGACATCAAGGTCCGCTGGTCGGAGGCCGATCCGGCGGGCATCGCCTTCTACCCGCGCTTCTTCGAGTGGTTCGACATGGCGACGGAGGCGCTCTTCGAAGCGCTGGACATGCCCTGGCCGATGCTCTTTCCCAGGTATCGCGTGGTCGGGGTGCCCATCGTCGACGTGGGCGCCCGCTTCGCCTCGCCCGTCCGCTACGGCGACACGGTGACGGTGCGCGCGGGCATCAGCGAAGTGGGCGAGAAGACGTTTCGTGTCGAGCACGAAGTGTCCGTGGGCGAGCGCCACTGCGCCTCGGGCTTCGAGGTGCGCGCCTGGGTCGGGCAGCCCAACGAGCCGGGCGGGAGGCTTCGCGCCAAGGCATTGCCGGTCGAGGTCGCCACCAGGCTCAAGGGACAGGGAGGCGCATACGCATGAAACCCGAAGTCGTCTACACCAAGTCCGCGCCCAAGACTGGCTTCTCGGAAGGAACCGAGTCACCGATCGCCCAAGGGGTCAGGTGCGGCCAGTTCCTGTTCGTCTCGGGGCAGGGGCCGCTCGATCCCGCGACGAAGGAAGTCGTCTCGCCGGATCTCGCCGAGCAGACGCGCGTGACCCTCGACAACGTCAGGGCCGTGCTGGAGGCGGGGGGAACTTCCATCGCGAATGTGGTCAAGGTGGGAGTCTTCCTGCGCGACATGAACGACTTTCCCGTGTTCAATCGCGTGTTCAAGGAGTACTTCAAAGGCGTGCAGCCGGCGCGCACCACCGTCGAAGCCGCCGCGCCGCGCAAGGGCGTCAACGTGGAGATCGACTGCATCGCGTTCATCCCGTGACCTTGGGGAGGCTGCTCGAGGTTCGAATCGCCCCTCACCCCGGCCCTCTCCCCGGGAGGGGAGAGGGGGACTTGGAGGAGGAGCCATGAGTCTGGCCGGTGCGTACTTGTCGGTTCACACCCCGCGCTACTGCACGCTCGAGGCGGCTTTCGAGGGCAAGCTCGCGTCGGAAGTGTTTCGGCCCGTTCGCGACGGGCTGGTGGTCCAGGGACGGGAGGTCGCCAGGGCCCGCCTCGACGTGATGGTGGTCAACTCGTGTCACCTGATCACCACCTTTCCCACCGTGGTGGACGGCACCCCGCGCCACCGGGGCGTCCTCACCGCCCAGGAGGCGCCCGAGATCATCCACGGCGTCGGCTATGACATCCCCGGTGACTACGAGCTGGCCGCCTCCATCGTCGCGCGCGGGCGGGCGGCGGGGCTCCAGTCCGTGCTGGCCAACGACGTGCACTATCCGCTCGACTACGGCACCGTCATGCCCATGGTGTGCTACCTCGATCGCGCGCAGAAGTTGCCCATGGTGCCCGTCTCGGTGTGTCTGAGCGCGGATCTCGCGGAGTCTTTCGAGTGGGGGCGGCACGTCGCGAATGCGGCGCGGGAGAGCGGAAAGCGGGTGGGTTTCGTGGCGAGCGGCAGCGTGTCCCACAAGCTGGTTCGGGGCCCGGAGAAAGGGCCGCGGCCCGAGGACGAGGAGCTCGATCACCGCCTCGCGAAGATGCTGGCGGCGGGAGAGCACGCGGAGCTCTGGGCCTGGCTGCCCGAATTCTGCCGGGCGACCCAGGCCGAGATGGGCGGACGTCACCTCGCCATGCTCATGGGAGCGGTGATCGAGTCGAAGCAGCGCTTCGGCGCGGCGGTGCATGCGTATGGGCCTTCCTCCGGGAGCGGCAACTACGTCATTTCCCTGACCGCGGAACCTTAGCGGATACCGACCGCTTCGGTTATTCTTGGGAGGCTATTTTTTGGGCCGAGCGATATCGCGACTCCATGATCGAGCACTCCATGAAGGAGGCAGCAGATGAAAGCAGTGACACGTCGAACGTTCCTGGGCGGAGCCGCCGCGACGGCAGTGGGGGTGGCGGGCGGACCCTGGGTGCTCCGCGCGCACGCGCAGTCGGGACCGCTCAAGGTCGGACTCGTGCTCCCCTACACGGGGGCGTATGCGGTGCTGGGCGAGAGCATCACCCAAGGCATGGAGCTCGTCTTCGCCCACGAGAACTGGACGGTGGCCGGCCGCAAGATCGAGATGATCAAGGAAGACGACGAGATGAAGCCTCCGGTGGGAATCCGCAAGACGGAGAAGCTCATCGACTCGGACAAGGTGGACATCCTCACGGGGCCCGTGCACAGTGGCATCCTCCTCGGCATGCGTGACAAGGTGCATGCGAGCAAGACCATCCTCATCGTCTCCAACGCCGGGGCCGACGACATCAGCCGCGCCAAGTGCTCGAAGTGGATCTTTCGCACGTCGTTCTCGAACTGGCAGCCCAACTGGCCCATGGGGCCGTGGGTGGCCAAGCACGTATCGAAGGAGGTCTTCGTCACCGCTCCGAACTATCAGGCGGGCAAGGACCAGTTGGGCGCCTTCAAGGAATCCTTCCTCGCGTCGGGGGGCAGGGTGATCGGCGAGGACTATCCGAAGCTCGGGGAGACCGACTATGCCCCGTACCTGACGAAGATCAAGCAGTCCGGCGCCAAGGCCGTGTATGCCTTCTTCTCCGGCACGGACGCCGTCGGCTTCGTGCGGCAATTCGACGAGTTCGGGCTCAAGCAGTCGGTCAAGCTCACGGGCGCGGGCTTTCTCGTCGAGCCCGACGTGCTGCCCGCCCAGGGCAAGGCGGCCCTCGGCATCATCAGCGGGCACTTCTACACGCCGCTCCTCGACAATCCGACGAACGTGCGCTTCGTGAAGGACTTCCGCGAGAAGTTCGGCGGGAAGATGCCCGACGGTTTCGCCTGCCAGGGCTATGACACCGCGGAGTCCATCGTGCGCGCGGTCAAGGCGACCAATGGCAACACGCAGGACAAGGAGAAGCTGGTCGCGGTGCTCGAGAAGACGGAGTTCGAGAGCCCGCGCGGCCAATTCCGCTTCGATCCCAAGACCCACAACGTGATTCAGCCGTACATCTACGTTCGCGAGGTGAAGGAAGTGGCGGGCGGCCTCAACAACGTCCCGATCGACAAGGTCGCCGACGTGAAGGACCCCGGCGCTGGCTGCACGCTGCCTGCCTAGCGAACGGATCCGGAGTGGGACGGGAGCCGGGGCGAGCCCGGCTCCCCCCATCTGATCGCGTGCCCGTCGTCTCGGACGTCTTCGCCCAGGCCCTCAACGGACTGGCCTACGGCGTGCTCCTCTTCCTCCTCTCGGTCGGCCTCACCCTCATCTTCGGCATGCTCGACATCGTCAACCTCGCCCACGGCTCCTACTACATGCTGGGCGCCTACGCGGGCGTGACCGTTCTCATGATGACGGAGAGCTTCTGGCTCGCCCTCGTGGTCGCCCCCGTGGCGGTTGGCGTGGTGGGGGCGGTGGTGGAGCGGCTCTGTCTCCGGCCCCTTTACCGGCGCGGACCACTGGACCAGGTGCTCCTCACCTTCGGACTCATCTACCTCTTCGAGGATCTGGTGAAGTGGATCTGGGGCGGGCGTATCCGCTCCATTCCCGCCCCCGCGCTTCTCACCACGTCGGTGAATGTGCTGGGTGCCACCGTTCCGTCGTACCGGGTGTTCGTGATTGTGTTCGGCCTGGCGGTGGCGGTGGCCCTCTGGCTCCTCGTGGAAAAGACTCGGCTCGGCGCCGTCATTCGCGCGGGCGTCTTCGATTCGGAGATGGCGGCGGGCATGGGCATACCCATCGATCGCGTCTTTACCGGCGTCTTCGCCTTCGGGGCGGGGCTGGCCGGACTCTCGGGGGTGGTCGCGGGGCCCATACAGTCGGCGGCCCCGTCTATCGGGGCGACCATTCTG
>WNFO01046122.1_pt1 | contig 11821 bp, 15 predicted proteins | sample 5400251 | NCBI WGS metagenome assembly WNFO01 (sample SAMN13153354, study PRJNA577476) | soil metagenome | isolation source: 100 cm saprolite under Madrone tree | place: USA:California | collected 2016-06-14
AAATTCTTGTAATTATGTCGCACCTTTTGCAACATCAAAAAGGCCGCTCAGAGGCGGCCTATGTCATCCGAACTATTGATTTAACGGGGTTATTTTGGTAGCGGGAGAGGGATTTGAACCCCCGACCTTGGGATTATGATTCCCCTGCTCTAACCAGCTGAGCTATCCCGCCGCGAGGGGCTCGCATATAGGAGATGGAGGGATGCGGGTCAAGCGGTGCCAGCCGGGCCGGCCGCCGGATCCAGCCGCCGGCGAGCACCCGCTCGCCATCATAAAGCACCGCGGCCTGGCCCGGCGCCACCGCTCCCACCGGGGCGGCGAGCACGACTTCCGCCTCGCCGGGCGAAGCACCTGGGAACAGCGTCGCGGCCACCGGTAGCTGCGTCGAGCGCAGCTTGGCCGTGACCGCGGTGCCGGACGCCACTGGCGGACAAAGCCAGTTGACCTCATCCAGAGAAAGCCGGGTCGCGCCGAGCGCCGAGCGCGGACCGACTACCACGCGCCGCTCCTCGGGGTCGAGACGCAACACGTACAGGGGTTCTTCGGCGGCGATCCCCAGCCCCCTCCTCTGACCGACCGTGAAGCGCGCGATGCCCCGATGACGGCCCAGCACCCGCCCCGTCAGATCGACAATATCGCCGGGCTCACCTGCCTCCGGCTGCAAGCGTTCGACGATATCAACATAGGATCCCTGCGGGACGAAGCAGATATCCTGGCTGTCCGGCTTGTCGGCGACGCCGAGCCCGAAACGTCGCGCCAGTTCGCGGGTTTCCCCCTTCGCAAATCTGCCCAGCGGGAAGCGCAGATAGTCAAGCTCGGCGCGTGTCGTCGCGAACAGGAAATAACTCTGGTCGCGTGCCGCATCGCAAGCCTTGTGCAGCTCGGGTCCGCCCGGGCCCATAATGCGGCGTACATAATGGCCGGTCGCGAGTGCCGAGGCGCCGAGATCGCGCGCGGTGGCGAGAAGGTCGCGAAACTTGATCCGCTGATTGCAGCGGACGCACGGGATCGGCGTCTCGCCGCGGCGATAGCTGGCGGCGAAATCGTCGATGACTTCCTGCTTGAACCGGCTCTCGTAATCGAGAACGTAATGCGCAATGCCGAGACGCTCGGCGACCCGCCTCGCGTCGGCGATGTCCTGCCCGGCGCAGCACGCACCCTTGCGCCCCGTCGCCGCGCCATGGTCGTAAAGCTGCAGCGAGATGCCGACGACCTCGAAGCCGCGCTCGACCAGAAGGGCCGCGGTCACCGACGAATCGACCCCGCCCGACATCGCAACGACAACGCGATGGCCGGTCCGATTGCCGGCGAGGTCGAGATCCACCGTGGTCACCGCCGCGCCCCCAGCCCCATTTGCCAAAACTCGGCCTCGAGCCGAGCCGCGAGAGAGAAATTGGCCGCTAGAGAAGCAAAGCGCCCGTCGCCGCCGCGCCGGATGAACTGGTCGTCGAGTGCTGCTTCAGCCTCCCGGGCGAGTGTCTGGTATTCCGCTCCCGCGTACATCTCGAGCCATTCGCGATAGCGATTCTGGTGGAGCTGGGTTGCCGGATCGGCCAGCCGCTCTGCGGCGATTACCGCATAACCGACGACGCACGGAGCCAGTGCGGTTTCGAGGTCGAGCCGGTCGCCGGCGACACCACGGTCGAGCACGAAGCGAGTATAGGCGATCGTCTCCGGCGCCTCGGGTTCGGCGGCCATCACTGGTTCCGAAAGGCCCCAGCCGCTACAATAGTCGATGTGTAGCCCGATCTCGACATCGAGCGTCGCCGCGACCAGCCGCTGCGCCCGGCGCATCTCGCTCAGCGTGTCGGACTTGTAGATCGCCAGCCCCCAAGCGCGGGCAAAATGGATCAGAAACAGATAATCCTGGACCAGGTAGCGCCGAAAGCACGGTTCCGGCAGAACGCCGCTGGCGAGCTGCAGCACGAACTCGTGGCCGACATAAGCCCGCCAGTTATCCTCCGACGCTCGGACCAAACGAGGGAAGAGCGCCGGCTCGCCGGTCATTTGCAGGTCCGGGTCAGCCTAGAAGCAGGTTTCGGGTGGCCGCAGGCAGTCGCACCGTCAAGCCGTCGAGCTCCTCGGTAATGATGATCTGACAACCAAGCCGCGAGGTCTGGGTAAGATTGAAGGCGAGGTCCAGCATATCATCCTCATCCTCGCTCGCCTCCTTCAGCAGGTCGTACCACTCCGTATCGACAATCACGTGACAGGTCGAGCAGGCGAGCGAGCCCTCGCAGGCACCTTCGATGTCGATGTCGTGGTGTCGCGCGACTTGGAGGACCGAGGCACCGAGCGGCGCGTCGACCTCTCGGCGAGTCCCATCACGCTCGATAAAGGTCATCTTTGGCATCAGCCCGCGTCCGGTGTATCAAACCCCAAGCGCGGCGCCAAATCTTCGGCGAGCATCGCAGCCGCGAGCGCCGCAGGCAGACCAGCCGACAGCCCATCCCTGCTCACGAGACGCAACACCCCAAGCCCTGCGCCTGCCGCGGCCTCCGTAATGGACGCCGTGGTGCGGCCATCCGGTGGCGCGGCGAGCACGATTACGGCATCGCTCACCGGCCGTGCCAGCGCACGCTCGGCGCGCATCCGCGCCCCTTCGAAGAGCTCCTGCCACACTGCCGTTCCAGCCGAATCCCCTGGCACAGCCAGCGCCTGCTCGAACCCCTCGCGATCATCCAGAACGAGCGCATTACCGCCGACCGAGAACGCGACCTCGGCGCGAGCGCCCGCCGCATCGATGCCGATTGCGGCGCCCGACGCTCGGGGATCCGCCGGCCCGCCGTCCGGCTCCTCGATCTGAAACAGCTTCACGCAGGGCTGCCGTACGCGATTGCCGATCCCCCTCTAGACGTGGAAGGACTCACCGCAGCCGCAACGCCCCTTCTCGTTCGGATTGCGGAAGGTGAAGCCGCTCTGCAGCTTCTCTTCGACATAATCCATCTCAGTCCCGAGGATAAACATGACCGCCTTCGGATCGACCAGTATCGTCACCCCCTTGTCTTCGACGACCTCGTCGTATCTGCCTCTCTCGTCGGCATATTCGATCGTGTAGGTGAGTCCCGAGCAGCCGCGCGAGCGCACACCGACCCGCACGCCGACCGACGGCTTGCCGCGCCTGGCGAGCAGCGCTTGGATACGCTGCGCCGCCGCGTCGGTCACCGCCAGAGCCTGCTTTCTCGCCAACATCTGTGCGTCTCCAAAGTCCAACCCTAAACCATCGGCGCGAGCCGAGATGTCGGTTCCTATATAGGATTTCTGCTCTCTCCCGCCATCCCGCTGTCGGCCGCCAGCCGGGTCGCGGCGGCGGCCAGCGCGTCGATGGCCAAATCGACCTCCGCCGGCGTCGTAAACCGGCCAAGGCCGATGCGAATCCCTGTATTTGCATCCTCATCCGACAGCCCGAGTGCTCGCAGCACGTAAGAGGGCTCCACGCTCGCCGAGGTGCAGGCCGACCCAGTCGAGATCGCTATTCCCGGACATGCCTCGATCAGCTGGATTGCCGGAATCCCGGGGAAACAGAAATTGAGGCTCCCCGGCAGACGGCTCTCGGCATCGCCGTTGAGGCGGAGTCCGGCCACCCGGCGAGTGAGCCCCGTTTGCAGGTGGTCTCTCAGCTGTCGCAGCCGTCGTGCTTCGGCGGTCATCTCTGTCGCTGCGATCGCGGCCGCGCGACCGATTCCGACACAGAGGGGCGTTGGCAAGGTTCCCGACCGCAGGTCCCGCTCCTGGCCGCCGCCGTCGATTAGCGGCAGCAGGCGCACCCGAGGCCGCCGGCGGATGTAGAGTGCGCCGATGCCTTTGGGTCCATAGACCTTGTGGCCGGAAATCGACATGAGGTCGATGTGCATGGCCTCGACGTCGAGCGCCATCTTACCAAAGGCCTGAGCGGCATCGGTATGAAACAGCACCCCCTTTGAGCGGCATATCTCACCGATCTCTACGAGCGGCTGGATGACCCCGATCTCGTTGTGCGCAGCCATCACTCGCTTGAATCGGCAGATAAGTGACTTGGAAGCCCTCGCGCTCGAGCTGGCGGCAACTCTCCAGCACGCATTTGTGCTCGGTCGTCAGCGTCACGATATGGTCGCGTGGCGTAGCGCTGCGCGGATGCTCGCGCGCAAAACGCGCCGCACCCTTGATCGCCAGATTGTTCGCTTCGGTGGCGCCTGAGGTAAATATCACCTCGCGCGGATCGGCACCGATGAGAGCAGCGACTTCGCTGCGCGCCTGCTCGATCGCCTCGGCGGCAATCCGACCGTAAGGGTGGCTCGCGCTGTGCGGATTGCCGTATTGCTCAGTGAAATAGGGCAGCATCGCGTCGAGTACGTGGGGGTCGAGCCGGGTGGAGGACTGATTGTCGAGATAGATCGGCATCGCGTTGGGCCGAGGCAATTCCCGGCCCGAGAGCGGCGCTGGGGCGGTCGCGATCACGCGGCGTGCGCTCTCGGCGCTCGACCGCGGCAGCGCCGATAGAGCGCGGCCCAGGCTTCAAGGAAATGGCCGACATCGGCTTCGGACGAGGTCCAGCCGAGGCTGACACGGATCGTCGAAACGACGAGATCGGGTCCAACTCCCATCGCCTGGAGCACATGGCTCGGGCCGACCTTGCCCGAAGAGCAGGCGGCTCCGGCGCTGACCATGACACCGTCGAGATCGAGGGCGATGACTTGAGTCTCGGCCGAGACACCCGGCATCGCGACTGCGGTGGTGTTGGGCAACCGCGGTACCGCGGCACCGAGAACCACCGCGTCGGGTGCTATGGCAGCAATACCCGCCTCCAAACTGTCGCGCAGCTCGCGGATGCGGTCGTAAACCGCGATTTGCGTCGCGGCGGCCCCGGCTGCGCCAGCGAAACCGGCAATCCCCGGCAGATTTTCGGTGCCGGCGCGGCGCCCGCTTTCCTGGCCGCCGCCGCGCAACAATGGCGTCAACTCCATCCCGCCGGCTACAACCAGCGCGCCGATACCCGGCGGGCCGCCAAGTTTGTGCGCGGATAAGCTGACGAGATCGGCGCCGATCGCTGCGGCGTCAAGAGCAATCCTCCCGGCGGCCTGTGCGACATCGCAATGAAACAGCGCGTCGTGTCCTCGTGCGATCCTGGCGATTTCGGCGACCGGCTGCATCACCCCCGTCTCGTTATTCGCGAGCATGACCGAGACCAGGGCCGGCCGTGGATTGGCGGCGAGAAGGCGGTCCAGCATGTCGAGCTCGACGATCCCGTCGCGGTCGACCGGTATCCGTTCCGCCTCGGGAACCGCACGAAGAACCGAATCGTGCTCGACCGCAGAGACGAGTACGCGATCGCGCCCAGTCCCCAAGAGCGCAAGATGGTTCGCTTCGGTGCCGCCGCTGACAAAGATGATCCGCTCGGGGCGGACGTCGAGCAGAGCCCCGACCGACTGCCGGGCGCGCTCCATCGCCTGCCGCGCCGCGCGGCCCCAAAGATGGACAGAGGACGGATTGCCGCAATGAGAAAGTACTGACGAGATTGCCGCCGCAGCTTCGGGCCGCAATGGCGTGGTCGCATTCCAGTCGAGATAGGTCCGAGTTCGGACCTCCCTGCCAGACCATCCGCGAGCATCGCCACTCATCTAGCACCTGCAGCCGTGTTGCCGACGCTCTCGCAATGGATCCGGCCACTGGTCCCGAGCACGCGACGCTCGCAGACATCCGCCAGCGAAACCGAACTGAGATAGAGATGGATCTGGTTGCCGAGTTCCTCCCACAGATCGTGGGTCAGGCATCGTGTCCGATCGCTGCGGCAGCCCACCGGCGAGCCCGAAGGACAGCGCGTCGCGCGGATCGGCTCGTCGACGGCCAGAATAATGTCGGCGATGCGAGTTTTGCCGCGATCATGGGCTAGAAGGTATCCGCCACCCGGGCCGCGCACGCTCTTCACGAGCCCGGCCTTGCGCAGCATGGCAAAGAGCTGCTCGAGGTAGGACAGGGAGATCTCCTGGCGCTCGGCGATCTCGGCGAGCGAGGTCGGCTTGCCCATACCCTGTTGCGCGAGATCGACCATTGCCATGACCGCGTAACGCCCCTTGGTGCTCAGCCGCATCGTCAGATCCTCAGGTCACGCTCTCCTTGTCACCGGTCCTGCTGCTGTGTCGAAACTCGAGAGCGGTCCCACCCGCGCCCGCGCTTGCGAGCTCGCTCTTCTCGAGTTCGGCCAAGCGTGTTCGAAGGCTCGTCACTTCGTCGAGCAACCCGGTGAGCGCGCGCGCAATCGGATCGGGGATCTCAGGTCCCAGCGCATAAGGTTGAAATGTAGGCTGCGAATCGCCAGAAGCGCGACGACGCGCAACCGGTTTCGCCGGGATGCCAACCATCGTGGCACCCTCCGGCACCTCGCTCAACACTACCGCTTGCGCGCCGACGCGCGCCCCATCCCCGACCCGAAATGGGCCCAGAACCTGGGCGTGCACACTGACGATAACGCCGTTGCCTAGCGTTGGATGACGCTTGTGGCCGCGCTCGAGCGAGGTGCCGCCGAGGGTGACACCCTGATAGAGCGTGCAGTCGTCGCCAATCTCCGCGGTCTCGCCGATCACTACCCCCATCCCGTGGTCGATGAACAAGCGTCTGCCGATGCGCGCACCGGGATGTATTTCGATGCCGGTCAGCATTCGCCCAAGATGCGATACGAAACGCCCGGCAAGCCGCCAACGATGCTCCCACAGCCAATGTGCGACACGGTGGAACAACAGGGCGTGAAAGCCGGGGTAGCACAGCACGACTTCCAGTCGAGAACGGGCGGCCGGATCGCGGGCAAGGGTGGCGTCGATTTCGTCGCGCAGGTTTTTAAAAAGCATCGCGGTCACTATGTTATGTTAGTCGCTGATGCTACGCAGCGTCACCGCGCCGCATCGGTGGAACCAGAGCCAGCATATAATTGTCCGACGAATGCGATCAAGAAATGGAGAGCATCAATTGCCCCCTACGGCCGCGATTGTCCGACGCGACAGCTCGGGTATGAGTTCGATCGATCATGCCTGATGTGATCATCAATGGCCCGGAGGGCCGGATCGAGGGGCGCTATCACCATGCGCGGGTGCCGGCGGCCCCGATGGCCCTCGTGCTCCATCCTCATCCCCAGCATGGCGGCACGATGAACAACAAGGTCGTCTACACCTTGTACCAATGCTTTGTGCGCCGCGGTTTTTCGACCCTGCGCTTCAATTTTCGTGGAGTAGGGCGCAGCCAGGGCAGCTTCGACCGCGGCGAAGGCGAGCTGTCCGACGCCGCATCGGCGCTGGACTGGCTGCAGACCTACAATCCGAATGCGCAATTTTGCTGGATCGCCGGTTTCTCGTTCGGCGCCTGGATCGGCATGCAGCTGCTGATGCGAAGGCCGGAGATCGAGAGCTTCATCGCCGTAGCGCCGCCTGCGAACATCTACGATTTCACGTTTCTTGCGCCGTGCCCGTCGTCGGGTCTGGTTCTGCAGGGCGATCAGGATACCGTGGTGCCGGTGGAGTCGGTACAGCGGCTGGTCACCAAGCTGGCGCACCAGCGCGACATCAAGATTGATTTCCGTAAGATCGCGGGCGCCGATCATTACTTCGCCGACCGCCTCGATACAATCGCCGGCCACGTCGATGGCTACATCGGCGAGCACTCCAGGCTCGGCAAGCCTGCCGCCCCCCAGGTCCGGGCCGTCCGCTAATCAGCGAAGGGGTCGCGCACCAACACGGTGTCCTCGCGCTCGGGGCTGGTGGAGAGCAGCGCCACGGGTGCCCCGATCAGCTCCTCCAGCCGTACGATGTATTTGATCGCGGTTGCCGGCAGATCGGCCCAGGAACGCGCGCCGCGCGTGCTTTCGCGCCAGCCCTCAGCAGTCTCGTACACCGGTTCGAGCTCGGCCTGGGCACTCATCCCCGAGGGGACGTAATCGTAGGTCTCTCGGCTTGGTCAGCGCGATGCCGTTGATGCCGCCGGTCTTGACCGCCTGCCGCACCGCGACCGCGTCGAACCAGCCGCAGCGCCGCTTGCGTCCGGTGACGACGCCGAACTCGCGGCCGCGCTCGCCGAGCCGCTCGCCGATCGCGTCCTTGAGCTCGGTTGGAAACGGCCCGCTGCCGACGCGTGTCGTGTAGGCCTTGGTGATGCCGAGCACGAAACCGATGGCGCCCGGCGCGATTCCCGAGCCTGCAGCCGCCTGACCCGCCAGGGTGTTCGACGAGGTGACGAACGGGTAGGTGCCGTGGTCGACGTCCAGCATGGCGCCCTGGGCGCCTTCGAACAGGACGCGCCTGCCCTGGCTTCGCGCCTCGTCGAGGAGACGCCATACCCTGTCGGCATAGGGCAGGAGACGCGGCGCGATTTCGCCCAGGGCGCCGAGCAGCCCGCCGCGGTCAATCTCCGGCTTGTCGAGCCCGCGCAGCAGCGCGTTGTGATGTAGGAGCAGCTGGTCGACGCGCTCTTCGAGCGCCTGCGGATCGGCGAGGTCGCACACCCGGATCGCGCGGCGACCGACCTTATCCTCGTAGGCCGGACCGATGCCGCGGCCGGTCGTGCCAATCCGGCTGTCGCTGAGCCGCTCCTCGCGGGCTCGGTCGAGCGCCCCGTGCGAGGGCAGGATCAGCGCCGCATTGTCGGCGAGCCTCAGGTTTCGCGGCGAGATGTCGAGCCCCTTCTCTCGCATCGTCTCGATCTCGGCGAGGAGCGCCCAGGGATCGACGACGACGCCATTGCCGATGATCGACAGCTTGCCCGGCCGCACGACCCCTGAGGGGAGCAGGCTCAGCTTGTACTCGGTATTCCCGACGAGAAGGGTGTGGCCGGCATTGTGGCCGCCCTGGAAGCGGACCACGACATCGGCCCGCTCCGACAGCCAATCGACGATCTTGCCCTTGCCCTCATCGCCCCACTGGGCCCCGACCACGACGACATTGCCCATCCCGGACCTCCCTTAGCCGACAGCCACCAGCGCCTGACCCTCGAGGACATGGCTGCAGCCGAGGCGGCTTGCCTCGGCCCGCCAATCGCTTGCCGGATCTAGTGCTGCGACCGTGACCCAGCCCGCCCTGCGCAGGACATCGGCCCGAGCGCGATCGGAGCCGAGCGGAAGCAAGACGCGGCGCGGCGCAGTCGCCTCCGGCAACACCCGAAGGATCGTGTCGGTATAAAGAGTGAAGCCTGTCGCCGGCTCCGGTGCGGCCGGATCGCCTGCATCGTACCGGCCGCCGCGGCCGAGCTCACCGGCCGGGCCGTCGGCGGCAGGACCGTCGGCAAAGAACGTAAAACTGATCCCCGTGTGGTACTCGAAACCGCGGTTCTCGACAGGGTCAACCGTAACCTTGAGCTCCGGAGCGGCGGTCGCAAGCCCGTCGAGGACGGCGCCCAGCCGGATCCGCTCGGCGCGCGCCCGCGCCGGCAGAACCAGGCGATCGAGCGCAGCGAGGGTCGCCGCAGCGGGACCGGCAGCGGCAAGAAGCGGCTCCAGCAGCTCGCCAGCCGCCCCCGCGACGGCGGCGACGGCAGCAGCGTCCTTGTGGTCGAGGGCCGCGCGCAACGCCGCCGCGCGCGCGCCGCCGATATCGTATGCCTCGGCAATTGCCGGCACGAGTGTCGGCAATGTGATATCGACCGAGAGGCGAGAGACGCCCAGCATAGCAAGCGCCTCGCCGGCTACCGCTATCGCCTCGATATCGGCGGCCGGGCCTTCCGCACCGATCAGCTCGCCGCCGACCTGGCCGATCTGCCGCTCGGGTCGGATCTCTGAGCCTTTGACCCGCAGCACCTGGCCGGCATAGCTGAGCCGCAGCGGCCGCGGCGCGTTGCCGAGCCGGGTTGCGGCAATCCGTGCGATCTGCGGGGTCATATCGGCGCGGACGCCGATCATGCGGTGCGAGACTGGATCCATCATGCGGAAGGTCGCGGTCGCCATCGCCGCCCCCGCCCCCGAGAACAATGTCTCCTCAAACTCGACGAGCGGCGGCTCGACCCGCTCGTAGCCGTGCGCCGCCAACGTCGCCATCAGTCGCGATACGGCCGCCGCCTCGGCTTCGGCCTCGGGCGGCAGCAGATCGTGAATGCCGGTAGGGAGCAGGGCCGGGTGGGGAGTGTCACTCATAACGCGAATAGCCTAGCGAAGCTGCGCTCGGCCTAGAAGCGCAACGCTTTGACCTGGATCACGTTGGGCAGAGCACGCACCGTGTCGAGGATCGGCTGGGTCAGCGTCTGGTCGACCTCGACGAGTGCGATCGCCTCGCCCCCGGGAGCGGCGCGGCCGAGATGGAAGGTCGCGATGTTCACCGCCGCCGCACCGAGCGCATTGCCGAGCGCGCCGATGAACCCGGGTTTGTCGGAGTTGCGCACGAACAAGACGTTGCGGCCTAACTCGGCCTCGAGCGCGATGCCTTCGACCGAGACGAGGCGCGGCTTGTCGCCACCGAAGAGCGTGCCGGCGACCTCTCGGCACCGGCGCTCGGTCTCGACCACGACCCGGATCAAGGTCTGGTAATCGACCGGCTCGGCACGCCGCGTCTCGCTGACCCGGATGTCGCGTTCGCGGCAAATGACCGGCGCGTTGACCATGTTGACCGAAGCGAGCTGCGGCGAGAGCAGCCCGGTCAGCGCGATCGCGGTCAGCGGCTTGACATTGAGCTCGGCGATCGCCCCTTCGTATTCGACCGCGACCGATTTGATCCCGGTCTCGGTCAACTGTCCGGCGAAGCTGCCGAGCTGCTCGGCGAGCTTCATGTAAGGGCTAAGTCGCTGGGCTTCCTCGGCGCTGAGCGAGGGCATGTTGACCGCGTTCGAGACGGCACCCGTCAGCAAGAAATCGGCCATCTGCTCGGCGATCTGCAGGGCGACGTTCTCCTGCGCCTCGCTGGTCGAGGCGCCGAGATGCGGGGTGGCGACGACATTGTCGCGGCCGAAGAGCGGGCTCGCGACCGCCGGCTCCTCGGCGAAGACGTCGATCGCGGCACCGGCGACATGACCGCTGTCGAGGGCGGCGGCGAGGTCCACCTCGACGACGAGACCGCCGCGCGCGCAATTGACGAGCCGCACGCCGGGCTTCATCGAGGAGAGCGCGCGGGCGTCGATCAGATTCCGGGTCGCCTCGGTCAGCGGTGTGTGCAAAGTGATGAAATCGGCCCTGGTATAGAGCGCCTTGAGCGCCACCTTCTCGACGCCGAGGTCCCGGGCGCGCGCGGCCGACAGGAACGGGTCGTAGGCGATCACCTTCATGCGCAGCCCGAGGGCGCGCTCGGCAACGGCGGCGCCGACATTGCCGCAGCCGATGACGCCGAGCGTCTTGCCGGTGAGCTCGACCCCCATGAAGCGCGACTTCTCCCACTTGCCGGCTTGGGTCGAGCGGTCGGCGGCCGGGATCTGCCGGCACAGCGCGAAGAGCATTGCGATCGTGTGCTCGGCCGCGGTGATCGAGTTCCCGTATGGCGTGTTCATGACGACGATGCCGCGCTGCGTGGCGGCGTCGACATCGATGTTGTCGACCCCGATGCCGGCGCGCCCGACGACCCGGAGGTTTCCGGCATGGGCCAGCAGACCCTTGGTGACCTTGGTCGCCGAACGCACCGCGAGCCCGTCACAATGGGCGATGCGGCGCTTCAGCTCCTCGGCCGGCAGCCCCGGCGTAAAGTCGACCTCGATCCCGCGCGCGGTCAGGATTTCCGCCGCGCGTGAGCTCAGGGCATCGGCGATCAGCACCTTGGGCATCTCGGCTCCGATAAAAGATTCACCACAGAGACGGTGAGGCACGGAGTTGGAGTGAAGCTCTGTGTCTCACTGTCTCATTGTGGATTTAAGCGGCCTTCGCCGCTTGGCGCTGCTCCTCCCAGGCCCA
>WNFO01004697.1_pt1 | contig 11819 bp, 11 predicted proteins | sample 5400251 | NCBI WGS metagenome assembly WNFO01 (sample SAMN13153354, study PRJNA577476) | soil metagenome | isolation source: 100 cm saprolite under Madrone tree | place: USA:California | collected 2016-06-14
TTGATCGGAAGTCGATCATGCTGTATCAGTTCGACGGGTCGCTGTTCACCGACGGCAAGGGGACACCGCTGAATACTCATCTTTCACAACTTGACGAACAGATGATTGGGCAGATGTATCCGAAGGCGGCGTCTCATGCCGCGGTTGCACGGATCGCATAACAACTCAAGGCTCGCGGACTGCTGGGTTGCAGGATCCGCGAGCCGGTTTTTTGTCGCGGATAAAACCCCTGCCACGGAGCGGCAAGTGGGCTGTAGCCATAAGGCTGTCGCTATGCCCATGTCGGATAAGCACTTATGGGACTAGCCACACCTTGTACAACAGATTTTCCCCAAAGTCTGCCATGTTGTAGCATCCTATGGTTGACATTGTCTCTGCGTCGCAAGCGACAAAACGATAAGCGAACGTAGGAAGGTGTGCAACCGTGGCGACCAAGACTTCGCTTTTTGCCCGAATCCATAAGAGCGCCTGGTACGATTACGTCCTCGCGCTGTCGGTAATGGCGGTGGCGTTGTTGATCCATCGCGGCACCACTCTTTTTCTGGGCGACTACACTCCATTCGTCGCATTGTTTCCAGCGGTGGCCTTCTCCGCGATGTACTGCGGTGTTGGACCGTCGATCTTGAGCGCGATGCTGGCTCTCTTGGCTGCGAAATTCTGGTTTATTCCGATCACGCACTCTCTTCAACTGCTCAGCGTCGCTCAGTTCGTCGGCATTGCTGAATTTCTGGTTGCTTCGGCGGTCGTTATCACCATGGGAGAAGTGCTCCGGCGCAATCATGCACGGTTGCTGAAAGCACAAGGAGAACTGGAAGAGCGAGTGCTGGAACGTACGGCGGAGCTTAACGTCGCCAATCAAGGTCTGCGTCATCTTTCGGCGCGGCTGCTCCAAATGCAGGATGATGAGCGACGGCGAATCGCTCGCGAGTTACACGACAGCGTTGGACAGACGTTGGCGGCTCTGACTATGAACCTGACTGCGGTTCGAACCGATATCGAACGACTAAGGAAGACTGCCGGGGCTCTCGCGGACAGTGAAGCGCTGGTCGAAGAAATGACCAAGGAAGTGCGTACGATTTCCCACCTACTTCATCCTCCGCTGCTTGACGAAGCAGGACTCGCCTCAGCTCTTCGCTGGTATATCGAAGGATTCGCGCAACGCAGCAAAATCCAGGTCGTCCTTGATCTCCCCGAAGATTTCGACCGTCTGTCGCAGGAATCAGAAACCACCATCTTTCGCATGGTGCAGGAATCTCTTACGAACATTCATCGCCATTCGGGAAGTAAACTGGCCAACGTGCGAGTCTCTCGCTCCGACGGTGACGTTCGAGTGGAAGTCGAGGATCGAGGTAAAGGGATGACGCCGGAAAAGCAAGTTGAGTTGGCCTCCACTGGTACTCCCGGAGTTGGAATTCGAGGCATGCGCGAACGATTGCGGCAGTTGGGCGGTAACCTGGAAATCAGGTCCGATGGCAAAGGCACAGTCGTGGTGGCCCATCTACCAGTTACGAGCATCTCGACATCAGCCGCAGCGTAAATCCGCAAGGGCGCTAGCGGCAATCAAACTCCTACAGGCTGTTTCGATCCTACCGGGACTGGGGTAAGCCAGTTGTAACGGTCGGCTTTCTCGCCTCTCACTATGCCGTAGAACTCCTGTTGGATCGACTTTGTGATCGGGCCGACTACGCCATTGCCCACGCTGATCTTGTCTACTGAGCGGATCGGTGTGACTTCGGCGGCGGTGCCGGTGAAGAAGACTTCGTCGGCTATGTAGAGCGATTCGCGGGGAATTTGCTGCTCGACGATTTTGATACCGAGGTCGCGGGCGATCTGAAGAACTGAGTCGCGCGTGATGCCGGGAAGCACGGAGTTTCCTAGAGGCGCGGTCTGGAGGACGCCGTTGCGGACTACGAACAGGTTCTCGCCGGAACCTTCGCTGACGTAGCCGTTGACGTCGAGCGCAATGCCTTCGGCGTAGCCGTTGATGATGGCTTCCATCTTGATGAGTTGCGAGTTCATGTAGTTCGCACCGGACTTGGCCATGGCGGGCAGGGTGTTGGGAGCGATGCGCGTCCAGGACGAGATGCAGACGTCGACGCCCTGGGCGGAGTCGGTGCCGAGATACTTTCCCCACGGGTAATTACAGATGTAGACCTCGGTGGGCGAGTTGAAGGGGTTGACGCCGGCTTCGCCGTATCCGCGAAGAATGATGGGACGGATGTAGCACGGCCACACGCCGTTACTCTTGATGAGCTCGACCAGGCCGCGGATCAGTTCGTCGCGGGTGAAGTCCACGTCAATGCGATAGATGCGAGCGGAGTCGAGCAGCCGCTGCATGTGTTCCTGAGCGCGAAAGATGGCCGGACCGGCGGGCAGCGCGTAACAACGGATGCCTTCAAAAACCGAAGAGCCGTAGTTCACCACGTGAGACATGACGTGCAAAGTGGCATCGTCCCAGGGGATGAACTTGCCGTTGTGCCAGATTTTATCGGTCTGCTGAATGGCCATGAAGGCTCCTTGGCTAACCAGTCTTGGCTAACTCAATAAAGATGCGCGGAAGCGGCTGGGGGTTCCGAATCATCCGGTAAAACTTTCGCTGCGCTCAGGCTCAGCGAGGGCAGAGCAAATTCCTTGCCCTGAATTATAGCGTGGTAGCGCGCGGGGAGAAATGGCTGGGAGAAAAAGCGCGGGGCTGCGGGACAGCCTCGGGTTGTGCAAAGAAACCGCTGCACGGCGAGGTCTAAAAGCAACACCAAAAGCAACGTCACAGGCGACGCGCAGGAGTGCCCGTCCCACACGTTCCTTACCAGTCCCACACTTCCCTATCGAGTTGCGAAGAGGTTGTTGACTACTACTGCGCCTTCGACGCCGACCATCAATCTCAACGTGATGCGTTCGGCTTTGTGATGGTGTGTCTTGTGCAGAAGGTACACGGTGCCGAGGCCGGCTCCGAAGCCTAAGGCCGATCCAGCGGCCTGTCCGCCGATGCCGCGCGTGACAAAGGGACGCATGATGGGATTGGCTTCGCGATAGCCCTGATCGAGGCCGCGCTGAGTAGTGAAGGCGTCGGTGGCGACCAGGCCGGCAAGAATCCCGGTGTTGATTTTGGTTTCAAGTGTCCAAAAACGATGCTGGCTGGGCGCATCGGGAAGCGGAGAACTGGGCGCTACAAAGTTTTGTGCCGCCGCGGTCACGGTCAGCAGCAGCAGAGCGAGAAGGGCTTTCATTTTGTCTCCGGGCCGCCCCGATTGGGGGAACAATGGCAGCTTAGGGGAATGGTAATTGCACGTACATGGCCCGTTTCCGCAGGGGTCGTAGCCTATTGGTAAGGGGAAACCAGGCCTCTGGTAACTGGTGACTTCAGGCACCCGGTGCTGGATCTGCTGATTGGAAAGCAGTTGGTGGATGATGCGGAGGTCCCCCGCTCAGAACCGCCATTCGCCGGTGGGTAACCACTATTCGCCGAAAGGAACGGGACAGTTCAGCCTAGTGGGACTATTTTGCCTTCAGGACGACAGAAGTCCTGGCAGGAGAAATAGCGATGGCAAGCAACAAACAACCAGCCCGGTGGGAAGCGACGTTACTTGCGGCGGTGATGGCGGTGGCGGGCGCGCCCTTCCTTTTTGATAAACTTGGGTCCCTCGTGCGGACCGGTACTCTTTCTTTTCCGGCAATTCTCCACTCGACGCCCGTGCTGTTGGTAGCCGTGGGAGCTATCCTTCTACTGGCAGATCAGGATGCGCCGAGAACGGAATCGGGCAGGCAGCGCCAGAACGAGGGAGGCGAACAATGAGCTGCAAGAACGATGGCATTAGTTCCGCACTGATGAGCGGCGGCTTGTTAGTTGTGGTGGGAATCCTGCTTCTGCTGAATCAGATGGGTGTCATCCATCACTGGTTCAATTTTTGGGCGCTGGTTTTCTTCTTTGTCGGGCTGCTCAACATCGTTCAGGGAGGCCGGAATCCGTGGGGCTTCGTGCTGATGAGCGCGGGCGTGGCGCTGGAACTGAATCAGTTGGGTTATCTGCGGATCAGGCTCGAAACTTACTGGCCGGTGTTTGTGATCGTGGCCGGTCTGATCATGGTCTGGCGGGCATATCGGAAGCCGGTGGAGAGCGCCGGTGACTTTTCGTCCCAGCTTAACGTGTTCGCGATTTGGGGCGGGGGAGAATACCGAATTCGCTCAAAGAATTTTCGGGGCGGCGATCTGGTCGCGTTCATGGGCGGATTTGACATCGATCTGCGGGATGCGGACATCGAGGGCAGTGAGGCCGTCATCAACGTGAACGCTTTCATGGGCGGCGGAGTGATTCGCGTTCCCGAAACATGGGCCGTGTCGATGCGAGTCGCGGCGTTCATGGGTGGACACAGTCTGAAAGCGCGAGAAGGTGCCCAGCCCACCAAGAGCCTGATCGTGAAAGGCATGGCGATTATGGGCGGCGTTGAAGTCAGGAACTGAGGACTGGATGCATCCCATACTCTCCCGGTTTCGCCAGTTAGGACTGTACTTGCTGGCGTGGGTTCCGCTGGCTGGAATCCTGATGTACCTGCTGGTACGGGCGGGAGAAAGCTGGACGATTGCTGCGGCACTCACAGTGCCGCTTTGCTTCGTGTATGCGTTTCTTTGCCTGGCGGCGTGGTATCCGTGCCGAGCGACGCCGTTGGAGTCGTCGGGATTTCTCAAGCTCCTGCTCACGCACTTTACGGCGGCGGTACTGCTCAGCACATTGTGGATCCAACTGGCGAAGGGGCTCGCGACCGGTCTGACGCGCTGGGCCGGCTTTTTTGCGGGGCTGGACGAGCGCTCGGCGAAATACCTTCCTTTGCTCTGGGTGACCGGAGTCTTGTTGTACGTGCTGTCCGTAACATTTCACTATGTGGTACTGGCGGAGCAAGCTTCTCGTGAAGCGCAGGAGCGCGCGCTCGAAGCCCGGGTTCTGGCACGCGACGCAGAGTTGAAGGCGCTGCGGGCGCAGGTAAATCCACATTTCCTCTTCAATTGTCTGCACTCGATCAGTGCCCTTACAAGCGTGGATGCGGGCAAGGCACGCGAGATGTGCATCCTGCTGGCCGACTTCCTGCGGACTACGTTGCGCGTTGGCGGGCAGGAGACGATCACCATCGAGGAAGAACTGGCGCTGATCCGAGGTTATCTGGCAATCGAAAAGGTGCGCTTCGGGGCGCGGGTGAAAATGGAAGAGCAGGTCGAGAAGGAAGCGATGGCACTGCTGCTGCCGCCGCTGTTGCTGCAACCGCTGGTGGAAAATGCGATTCGGCACGGGATCGCAAATCTGCCGGAGGGCGGCGTGATCGGATTAAGCGTGCATCGCAACGCGGACTCGGTTTCTATCGTGGTGGAGAACAGCTTCGATCCGGATACGCCGTCTGCTTTGAAGACTGGCCTGGGACTCGACAATGTCCGGCGGCGCCTGCATACACGCTATGGGGACGATGCCAGTGTGTCGGTGGGAACGGAGGGCAACCGGTTTTCGGTGAAACTGCGTTTGCCTGCGCAACAGAATGGAGACCAGGCATGACTGGCGGCGCCGAGCAGAAAATCCGAACCATTATCGTGGATGACGAGGAACTCGCCCGGAAGATGCTGCTGGAGTTTCTGGCAAGCCATCCAGAAATCGCGGTGATGGCGGAGTGCGTGAATGGATTCGAGGCGGTCAAAGCGGTGACTGAGCTGAAGCCTGACTTGATCTTCCTCGACATTCAAATGCCGAAACTGGATGGGTTCGAAGTGCTGGAACTGATCGGCACGGAACACGCGATTGTGTTTGTCACTGCTTACGACGAATATGCGCTGCGTGCATTTGAGATCCACGCCGTGGATTACCTGTTAAAGCCGTTTCCGGCGGAGCGGTTTGAAACCGCGTTGCAGCGCGCGAAGGAGCGACTGGGTGGCAAGCTGCCCGCTCCCGCAGAGCTGGCTACCAGTGCGCGGCCGCCTGCGCAATTTCTGGAGCGGCTGGTGGTAAAAGATGGTACCCGCGTTTATGTCATTCCGGTGGCGAAGCTCGACTATGCTGAAGCGCAGGATGATTATGTCGCCCTCAGCACCGAGGGAAAGAAACATTTGAAGCAGCAGACTATTTCCAGCCTGGAGACGGCGCTGGATCCGCGGCGATTTCTTCGCATTCATCGCTCTTACATTGTGAATCTGGAGAGAGTCACGAAAATTGAGCCTTATAGTAAAGATCAGTATGTCGTGGTGTTGGCCGGCGGGCTGCAGCTTCCGGTTAGCCGCAGTGGGTACGGGCGGTTGCGGGCTTTTTTGGATCAGAAGAAGTAGGCGGGATGAGAGATCGCCATCGCTAAACAATCGGCGTTGCAACTATGGGTGGCGTCCCCGCGGAGTCTGTGTCGTAGCAAGAGTGTCGTCCCTTGCGGGACTCCTGTCATCCAGTTCCTCCTCCCGGCCCTGCCGTGCCGGGCTTTCGCATACCGCCGCTGCGCGGCTGGACCCATAACCTATGGCAGCGGTAACACCGTTCTCCACTCAACAGCGAATTCGGACGACAAGACAGCAGGTCCTTCGCTTCGCTCAGGATGACAGTTCATATAAGTAGCGGCTCAGGATGCCGGTTCATACCAGTACCGATGGTACCCACACAGTTCCCACTAGCGCACGGTCACCGATTGGGAAATGATCGTCTTCAGGAATCTCATGCTCACCTGAAGTTTGAATTCGCCGGGGTGGTCCGGGACTAAGTCAAAATCGTAAGTCTCGCCGACGGTGATGGGTTGGTTGGCGGGCCGCATCGTCGCTTGCGCGGCGGGCAGGGTCCATCCATCTTTGGCGGCGGCGCGCCACTGTATCGGTTTGGCACTTTCGTCGAGGAAGGCAACGCTGACGTCGGAATCGTTGACGCCCATGTTGATGAAGCGCAGGCGATACTTCGTTCCGAGTTTCAACACCAGCGGGGACGGCTGAGCAGTGCCGTTGAGGAGCATGGGGGAGATACTTTCGCGGGGGCCCTGGCGGCTGACAAGGAAGATCTTGTCCACATCGGGATCAAATTTTTGTCCGGGCTCAAGGACGAGGAGCGGGCCGTAGAGTCCGCTGGTGAACTGAGCAACATCGTGCCAGTGAGAGTGATAGATGAAAGTGCCGGCGCGGGGCGGAGTCATGCGGGCGACAAAGGTGCCGCCAGGAGGAATCGGCGGAGTGATTTGGGGAGAGTCGCCACTCCAGCCGGGAACACCGTCGTTATAGCTCTCGAGTTCGATGCCATGCCAGTGAACGGCGGTCGGTTCCTTCAGTTGATTGACGACCGTGATTTCGGTGGGCTCTCCGCGAGTCAGGACCAGGGGCGCACCGGGGAGCGGGGGAGGATCGGGGTTTTCTTTTGCTCCGGCTTCCTGGATCACGTAGCCCATACGAGCGAGCGAAAAGCGGGTCGCTGGGTTTTCGCGCACGATGAGTTGCAACTGACGCGCCTTCGCGATGGAGGCTGGGACCGCAGATCGACTCGGACCGGAGACGGTGATACCGAGAACCATTCCTCCCATGCCATCGGAATTATGTTCGGTGGCATGAGCAGGATGCGAATCGGCCGGCTGCTCCAAAGCCTCTTGTTTCGCCATGTGGGCGGCCATGTGACAGTGCAAGAGCCAGCGGCCAGGGCGGTCGGGTGTCCACACGGGGCGTAGAGATAGGTGGCACCCCGTCGGCGATTCCTCCGCCATCAGAGTCGCGGCACGCCGCGTCTCTGCGAATCGGCTGCGGCCAAAATGACATTCATTTCGGCCGACCGTCAGTGTCTCCAGATCTTCACAGGGTTCGAAACAGGCTGCAGCGTGGGTGTTGAAACCGCCGGAGCCGCGGGAGTAGCGGCGTCGGTCTTGGTTGGGAGCTCGTCGCCGCGGAAGAACTTGTCTTTGGCGGCGCGCATTTCGGGCATGGCGGTATAGGGCTTGGAGTAATCGTTGTTGGCGTTCCAGAAGAGGAAGCCTATGCCGCCTTTGTTCTTGGCTACTTCGATCTGGACTTCAACATACTTCGGCGAGTACGTCTTGGTGCGCCACGCGAAGGCTTGCAGCCAGGGGCGAATCACAACGCCACTGTCCTTGGTGATCTTCAAGAAGCGGTCCATGGACTCGCCGATGAAGTGTTGGGGGGCGTCGCCGGGGCGGGCGATGCCGTCCATGCCGAAGAAGTGCGAGGGGTAGATCATGGGCGAGAGCACGTCACAGTGCTTTGCCATGGCGACGATGTCCTGCCCGGTATGCGAAAGGTCGACCGGACGCTGCCAGGCCATGATTCCGAAAACGTCGAGTGAGAACAGCGCGCCCGTGGGATGAACTTCAGCGTAAGTACGTTTCAGGAAGTCGGCGATTACTTCCGAGCGCTGCCATTTCGGGTGCTCGGTCTGGAAATTAAAGCTGGCATCTTTCTGGTCGCCTTCGGCTGGAAAACGGACGTAGTCGAACTGCACTTCGTCCACACCGGATTGGGCCACGAACTTCGCGAGGGCTATGTCATAGTCCTGCACTTTGGGATTCGACGGATCGGCCCAAACCAGCTTGCCGTTTTCGCGCCAGGGCTGGCCGGTGCGGTGCGACTTCACGGCCAGCTCGGGGTGGGTCGTTACAAGGTGCTCATCACGGAAGATTGCGATCCTCGCAATCGCGTGCATATTTTGAGAGTGGAGGAAGCGGATGAATTTCGGCAGATCGGGGATGTAGTGCTTCTGTCCGGTGGCGAGCGGATGATCGAAGGCAATGTTGACGATGCCGTCGCTATCCTTAATGTCAAACACTACCGCGTTGCCGCCGACTTCGCGCCAGCGACGAATAATGCGCAGGCCGCGATCGCTGCCGGCCATCACGCCGGTCAGGTAGATGGCGCGCACTTCAAAGTCTTTGGGAACGGCGACGGTTTTCTCCACAATCGGCGCGTCCAGAATTCCGGGGATGATCAACTGTTCGCCCGGATGGAGGAAGGTTCCCTGGCGGCCATTGTTGGCTTGGCGGATGGCTTCGCCGAGTTCGCTCGAAGTCAAGTAGCTGGTTTTCCTAAGATACTGGCGCGCAACCGAGGGAATACTGTCTCCGCGACGCGCTTCATGCAGAACCGATCCGGGAGGCGCGATTACGGGCACAGCGTCCGGGGCTTGGGTCTTCTTCGCGGCCTGGTTCTTCACTGAAACCAGGTGCAGGGCATGGGGATTCTGCACCGCAAAAGCGGCCGTGGGAACAGCGGCCAGGGTAAGGGGGAACGCGAGGGCTAGAAGGACGCGCGCCGACAGTCGGGACAAGGGTTCTCTCCGGAAACAATGATGATACCAGCGTAAGCCGGGTGGCCTGGGGCTGCCAGTTACGGCAGGCCAAAGCAGTCAGGGGCTTACGGCCAACGGCAAAGGTAAGTGGAACCATCGGGCGGGAGGGAAGTTCCCGCAGTCTGCAAAGAATTTCCCCTCAGGAGGATATGGGGTAATCGGGGCTATGTCTCCTGACGGTCGCTAGCCGCATCTAAAACGCTTAGGAAGAGAGGAATAAGGGTTTTTGGCAGGATGGCTAGCCGTTTGCTCTGAGGAGGGGTGGGGCAGGACATAATCTGCCTTTTTCCCCAGGCAAGGTGGCACAAATGTCCAGCTTCCCAGGCAGCCTACAGTTTCCCGAAAGAAAGAAGATTGTTGACCCTATGAGAACGAATCTCGCAACCGTCCTCGATCCGACTCGCCGGAGTAACGATGCCCGTGAGTTTGACAGTTCCCTGCGGCGCAAGATCGTCGGCCAGGACCAGGCGATCGAAAAGGTGGCGGAAATCTACCAGATGTTTCTGGCGGGATTGAACGCACCCGGGCGTCCGGTAGGCAATCTGCTGTTCCTGGGGCCAACCGGTTCGGGCAAGACGCGGGTAGTGGAAGCCATGGCCGAGGCGCTGTTCGGAGATGCGCGCGCCTGCATCAAGATTGACTGCGCGGAATTCCAGCACTCGCACGAGATCGCCAAGCTGATTGGCTCGCCTCCGGGATACCTTGGACACCGCGAGACTCATCCGCTGCTCACGCAGGAAGCGCTGAATCAGTGGCACACGGAGAAGCTGAAGCTCTCCATCCTGTTGTTCGATGAAATCGAGAAGGCGTCGGACGCGCTCTGGCAACTGCTGCTCGGAATCCTCGACAAGGCAACGCTAACGCTGGGCGACAACCGGCGGGTGGACCTGTCGAACTGCATCATCATCATGACGTCGAACCTGGGCGCCACCGAAATGACCGGCCTGGTGGGCGGCGGATTCGGTTTCGCGCCGAAAGCGGTACAGGTGGATGCGTCGCTCGACGAGAAAATCAATCGCACAGCAGTGGATGCGGCACGGCGGAAGTTCTCGCCCGAGTTTATGAACCGCATCGACAAGGTAGTGGTTTTCAAAACGCTGCGTCCGGAGCACCTGGAACAGATTCTTGAGATCGAATTGGGGATGGTTCAGCAGCGGGTCCTGATGGCTGCGGGCGCGCACCAGTTCGTCTTCAACTGCACGCCGAAGGTGAAGGACTTCCTGCTCGCCGAAGGCACCGATCCAAAGTACGGAGCGCGCCACTTGAAGCGGGCGATTGAAAAGAACCTGGTATTTCCTCTCGCCAACCTGGTTGCTACCGGGCAGGTCAAGTTGGGGGATTTCATCCGGATCGATCTGCTGGGCGAGAGCAAGCTTACTTTCGTGAAGGAAGCGGAAGGGGCGATGGTTCCGGTACTGCTCGAACGCTACGGAGCGGCCGCGGGTGCGCCGGCAGTGGCGGCGCGGGCGGTGCGTCCGATTGCGCAGCGCAAGGAATTTGGCGCGGGCGGGTTGAACGAAAACAAGTAGAGATTGAGTTGCGGTAGGTAAGAGAGGGCACCGCTAAGCGGTGTCCTTTTTTTAGCTGTGGGCTTCGAGCTACGAGCTGCGAGCGATCTCATTGTTTCAAGCTCGGCGCTCGGAGCTCGAAGCTCGGCTCTGCAGACTGACATATCCTATTTGGCAGCTGACTTCACACTCTGGCCGTACATCACCTTCGGTAACCTGTCGTAACCAAACGCTTCGTGCGATTCTGCAAGTGCGGCAAGCCGCATCGACCGCGGACCTTCGGGCGCACTCCCGCTCGGCCGCGGAACTCTAGAGAGGTTCAGACATGTTGCAGTCTCCGGAACCGAAGTATTCTCCAACGGCCCCCACGAACAGCTACATTCCAGTGAAGACGTCCGCTCCGACCATGGAGCAAGCCACCATCGGACGAACGCTCGTAATCAAAGGTGAAGTGAGCGGCTCCGAAGCACTTTTCATCGACGGCCGCGTGGAAGGGACCGTCAGCTTCCCGGAAAGCCGCGTTACCGTCGGCCGCAACGGACATGTGGCGGCCAATATCCATGCCAAGGAACTGGTCATCATGGGCAAAGTCCACGGCAACGTGGAGTGCGCGGATCGTTTGGATATCCGTAGCGAGGGATCGCTCACGGGGGATGTGATTACCCATCGTTTCAGCGTGGAAGAAGGGGCGATGTTGAAGGGTGGAGTCGAAGTACGCACGTCGGAAAAGAAAGCCCAGCCGCAGAATCAGGCCAAGCACGAGCAGAAGCCGGAGCCGCCCAAGTCGCTGGCCGCGACCGCGGGCGCGTAAACCTAGAATCTTGAAAGACACAGAGGGATGGGCACTCGGCCCATCCCTCTTTTATTTGGTGGAATTTTTGTGGTACGAGTCGAATCAGCCAACCGCGGAGTAGAGACGGGGCTCGCTCCGTCTCCGCCTGGGGCCGGTTTTTCCGCTGCCATCGGAGACGCGGCACGCCGCGTCTCTACACATGATTTCCTCCGAGACGTCTACTTTTTCGGTT
>WNFO01004699.1_pt1 | contig 11817 bp, 10 predicted proteins | sample 5400251 | NCBI WGS metagenome assembly WNFO01 (sample SAMN13153354, study PRJNA577476) | soil metagenome | isolation source: 100 cm saprolite under Madrone tree | place: USA:California | collected 2016-06-14
GAAGTGGACGGGACTGGTTGGCTTGAGTTGTTTGCGTCTGAGTCTGCGCCGGCTCGATTGGATTTTGGGGCGTGGTACTCTGCGCCCTGACCTCCACCGTAAAGAAGGCCAGTCCCAGAACCATGGGGAAGAAAATCCAGCTTCGTGTCCTTGTTTCGCGATTCATAACTGCTCCGTTCTTGCTTTTCAGGGCCTTCGAATAATTCCAGCTACTGATTAGGCTCGTCCGCCAATGCAAAAGGCAACTCGTCCTCGTCTCTGGGGATCAACCGCAGATCCTTTGCCAACTGCTCGCGCTCCTGGCGGCTCAATCCCCGGTGTCGCGGAGTTTTCGTCTGGTTCAGATTAACCGCGAGTTGATTTCGGCCGCCAATATCCGCGGAGTTCCGCGGGGTCGTCGCATCGTTGATCTTCGGCGACGGTTTCTGGTTATTGAGTCGCGCAATCTCGTCAATTTTGGCCTGGACTGCTTTATCGACGTCTTGTTGACTATACTTAGGTTCGGTGTTTGGATCGGTAACCTTCGTCGGTTCACTCCTCGCAAACTGCACCGGCTGGTTCCACAAACGCGAAACTGTCAGCAGACCCAGAGCACAAAGGAGCAAAGCAGCAAAGGCAGTTGCCGCGCGCAGCCAAAGCGGCGACACGCTGAAGAATTCGCGCAACGCCTCGAGAGCTGTGAGCTTTCGCTCATGACGGACGAATTGCGCTGATTCAACAGTGCTGTCGACCGGAACTATGGCCGGGTTGAACGCTGAGCCAAGCGCTTCGTTGCGCCAGAGCAGCATTGAGTCGTGCACCTGCCGAAAGACTCCAAACTCACTGCGGCAGGAGTCGCACTGTTGCAGGTGAAGGGCAAAGTCTTCGGCTTCCACTTCACTGGCTTCGCCATAAAGATAAGTAACCAGGTCTTCCGCTCGATGACAAACCGGTCGTTCGTTAATGTCTGACATTTCTACTACCTCTTATCGCGATCAATTCGCATAATCTACCCGCCGAATTTTTGCAGGCGCATCTGCAGTTGCCTGAGCGCGGTGTACAGTCGACTCTTGACGGTGCTCAAAGGCAGTTCCAATGCCTCTGAGATTTGCTGGAAGGTCAGTTCCTCAAATTCTTTCATCACCACCACCTGCCGCAAATCGGACGGCAGGGCGCCGACCGCTCGTCTGACTGCAACGCTGCGTTCTAACTTTTCCGCGGTGCGCGCCGGCGAGACATCCAGCGGCAAAGCAAATACGGCCGCGTTCTTTTCAGCTTCGTCCTCAAGCCCTGTTTCGCCACGGACCTTCGCGCGCCGCTGCCGGGTAATGCACTGATTGACGGCTATTCGATGGAGCCATGACGAAACCTTGGCCTCGCCACGAAAGCCCCGCAGATTTCGAAACGCCGCGAGGAACGTCTCTTGAGTGGCATCGCGCGCATCTTCTTCGCGGCCCAGCATGCCGAAGGCCAGCGCGAAGATTCGTCGCTCCCAACGACGCACGATCTCGCCGAACGCCTCGGGGTCGCCCGACAAAGCGCGTTCTACCATCTGCTCGTCGTTTGTGGCCAAATCCACCTGGTTCGTGCTCGCGTCCGGCCGCGAGGCCCATCCAAATGTCGCGCAACAACTCGCGCGGTCAATCCTTTAGACGCCTTCCCGCTGCCGCAAGTCGGCAAAAGTATCGCACGAAAGCTCTGACCACGCCTGAGAAGATCGATTTCGCCTGAATTTTCTGTTCAAGTCACGGAGAAAAGGCGGCACGTGGCAGCTTAGTTTAAGTATTTCAGCAGTTAAAAACAGGCCAAACATGTTGACGCGCGGGATGCCGATCAACTACTCTAGCTTAGGCTGCGACCATTCGAGGTCGTGTCGTGCCCGCTAGTCATGACGGGTCTGGCCTCGTCACCCTTCACTTTTCGAAACTTTTCGTGTTCGAAGCCCTACACAGAGTTCGTCTTCTCTATGTCGTGCTGGCAGTGTTGCTGCTGGTCGGCCTTTTGCCGCTGGCTCTGGCGGGCACTCTGCTGTCCAGTCGGAGCGCGCAGGAATTGCGCGCCATTGAAAGCCGCTACCAGGCCCAGTTGGTTCGGGACAAGGCCAGACAGATTGAACTGTACGGTCAACGCTACCGCGACGTCGTGAGTGGAGTCGCTCGTGCATTTGAGATTGCCGGCGGCATTCGCTCTCTCACCGATGCCGGTTACGATGCGCGTCTCCAACGAACTTTGCAGGATGATCCAAACCTGATCGCACTGGCGATCTGTCCGGTCAAAGGCGAGGTCCATCGCGCATTTCAGCCGGACTTAATCAAGCGCGAAGAAGTTGATCACAGGGTAGGCGACGTGCTCGCGCGCATGAGCGGACGCGGAGTAATCATTAGCCGGCCGCAAGTCATTCGGTCCGGCCAGGAGATGGCGCTCACCATCGCCGCTCCGGTAATGAATGGTGATGAAATCGTCGCAGCAGTCGTGGCCGTCGTTTCTTTCCAGGAAGTTTTCAAAGCGGTCCAACAATCATCTTCAAAGAGCGCGCGCCAGTTATTGGACGCCGGTTTGCCGGTTGTCTTCGTGGTGGACCAGAACGGCAGAGCCGTGGCCCATCCCGACGCTTCGATAGCATTTTCTGAACGTCCGATGACCGACCTGAAGGTCGTACAGGACTGGTTAGAGACAGGTGCCCAGGTGCAATCCGCTCTGGCGCCGTTTACGCTCGATCGCGATGGCCGCGCGACGCCCATGTTGGGTTCGTACGCCACTGTGGAACTCGATCAAAACTCTCTGCTCGGGGTCATTGCGATTCAGGACGAAGCTGCCGCGTTGGTCTCAGTCGGGGAAATGCGAACTCAGACATTATTCATCAGTTTGCTGGCCGCGGCGCTGGCGTTAGTCTTCGGGTTTTATTTCGCAGAGAAATTAACGCGGCCGGTCCGCGAGCTGGCTGCCGGCGCGCAGCGTATTGCCGCCGGAGATTTTTCCCAGCGAGTAAAGGTTCTGGGCCGGACCGAGCTGGCGGAGCTCGGCGGTTCCTTTAATCAGATGACCGACCGGATAGAAAGTTTTGTCGGCGATCTGCAGCGTTCGGCCGACGAAAACCATGAGTTATTTCTGGGAACGGTCAAAGCACTGGCCGCAGCGATCGACGGCAAAGATCCTTATACCCGTGGCCATTCGGAGCGCGTCTCGCGTTTTTCAGTCGCGGTCGCGCAGGGCCTGGATCTGCCTGAGAGCGAGATCGAACAAATCAGGATTAGCGCCTTGCTGCATGATGTCGGCAAGATAGGAATCGACGACCGCGTCTTGAAAAAGCCATCGGCGCTTACGGATGAAGAGTTTGAGATCATGAAGACACATCCGCAGAAGGGCTATAAGATCATGTCCCAGATTCCCGCAATGCGTGATTTTCTTCCGGGCATGTACATGCACCACGAAATGATCGATGGACAAGGATATCCCCAGCGCTTGCAGGGTGACGAAATCCCGATGCAAGCGCGCATAGTTTCGGTTGCTGATACGTTTGACGCGATGACTACGGAACGGCCGTATCAACGCGCGATGGATTTGGAAGCAGCGCTGACGCGGTTGAAGAGTTTTGTCGGCACACGTTACGACGCGCGCGTCGTTGCTGCTTTCATCGCCGCGTGCGAAGCCGGAAAGATTCGTCCCGGCGTGATGCGCGTCAATCGCAAGCATTCTGAGCGACCAAGCCCTTCCTTGCGGGCTCTACCTGGCTCGCCTACTCCGGATTCAGTGCTCGCCGTAAGTTAGAGTAATCACGCTGAAAGCGTGAAATAAAATAGCCTGGGGCAGAGCGCGAAGCGCGCCGCCCCAGGACCGAGACCCATTCATATCCAAAGCCCGCTTCAGCGGGCGACAGAGCTTCCAAAACGCATCAGTCAAGCGGACTGTGATTACGAAGAATCTCTTCATGGCGCGCTTTCAGCGCTCAGCGAATTTATCAAAAGATTCCTGGGGCTGCGCTTCGCTCCGCCCCAGGCTTCTACAGTTCCGCGCCCTTGGCGCTCTGTTGTCTGCTCACCTGGCAAATGTCTTAAGGCGGTCTGAAGTCGTGATGAAGAGAGACGGTCTGTCTATGACTGACCCTTAATTGAACAGTACTTTCGCGGCACGTCGCTTTTGTGGCGATGTGCCGCTTCTGCTTATAATCGACGCCAAATCTTTGGAGTCATTCGAGGAGTGGAGTCTTAATGCCCTTTTGGCGCAGGAAAAAGGATGAATTTGTCTCGCTCGGTTTGAGCCGGGCAGCCAGCGAGCGAGCATCCGAAACTCAAACTGAAACCAAAACCGAGATTGAAAAGCAGCCGGCGCCGGTTCCGGTCTCGGACAAGCCGTCGACTCAGCCTTCGTCGAGCAGTCCCTGGCAGACTTCGGTGCTCGGTCTCGATCTTTCGATCGAGCAGTTGCGAGCGCAGGAAGCGGCGCTGGAACAGGAGCTCTCCGCCCGCTTTCGCCGGGCCGTAGCGGCGACGCGCGACTCGCTTTCCGAACGGATCGATACTGTCTTTGCCGGCGCCAAGAAGATCGACGTCGAACTCCTGGATAAACTTGAAGAGGCCCTGATCGCTGCCGACATTGGAGTGCCGACGACGATGCACTTGCTGGAGACGGTGCGTCGCGGAATCAGCCGCAAAGAAATCGACGATATCGAAAAGTTGAAACAGGCGATTAAGTCTGAGCTGATCGCGATTCTTCATGCTTCAGAGCAGGGGGGCGTCGCCTCTGAAACCAGTGTGCCCGACAACATCGCTCCTTATGTGATGATGATTGTGGGCGTAAACGGTGTCGGGAAGACCACGACTATTGGAAAGCTGGCGCAAAGGATCAAAGCCGAAGGCAACGATGTTTTGATTTGCGCCGCCGATACGTTTCGCGCGGCCGCGAGTGATCAACTGGCAATCTGGGCTGAGCGCACCGGCGTTCCCTTGATTCAGCAGAAGCAGGGCACTGATCCGGCAGCGGTCTTGTTCGATTCAATGAAGGCTGCGAAGGCTCGCGGCTCGGATGTGCTGATTGTGGACACAGCGGGCCGGTTGCACAACAAGTCGAACCTGATGGCAGAGCTGGAAAAGATGAAACGGGTCGCCGGCCGCGAGGTTGAAGGCGCGCCACACGAAACCCTTCTGGTAGTCGATGCCGTAACCGGACAGAACGGGCTGGAACAGGCACGTCAGTTTTTGAAAGTCGCCGGCGTCACCGGCATTGTGTTAACCAAACTCGACGGCACTGCAAAGGGCGGTATCGCAGTGGCGATTGCGAAAGAGCTCGGGCTGCCGATTCGCTACGCAGGCATCGGCGAGCAGGTGGACGACCTCGTTGTTTTCGATCCGGAGCAATACGTGAATAGCCTCTTCAATTGATGCGCAATGGCCGCCATCGCCGCATGAGGTCAGTACCACCCGCGTGAGCGGGTGGGTCGAAGACTCAACGCGCGATCGACCATTGATCCCACCCGCTCACGCAGGTGGTACTGACTTCACTCTGACTGAGCAAAAAACTTTGGAACAGTGGACTGAAACAGATCGCCAGATGATGACTCGCGCGCTCGAGTTAGCGGCGCAGGGCACCGGACAAGTTAGTCCCGGTCCCTTGGTGGGCACAGTGATCGTCGATGCCGCCGGTGAGATTGCCGGAGAGGGCTTCTACCTCTTCGATCAGGTAAAGCATGCCGAAACGACTGCGCTGGAACAGGCTGGCGAGCGGGCGCGTGGCGCTACCGCATACGTTTCGCTGGAACCCCATGCGCATCAAGGCCGCACACAGCCATGCACCGATGCGCTAATCAAGGCTGGCATCAAACGCGTCGTCGCACCGATCGACGATCCAAATCCTAAAGTTTCGGGTCGTGGCTTTGCTCACTTGCGCAAGGCCGGTATCGAAGTCAGCACCGGTCTGCTGGCTGAGGAAGCTGCGCGTCTGAATGAAGCTTACATTCATTTCATGCGGACGGCGCGGCCTTTTGTTCATCTGAAGTTGGCCGTATCACTCGACGGCAAAGTGGCAACATTCAGCGGCGATTCGCGCTGGATCACCAGCGAGGAAGCACGCGCCTGCGCGCATGAATTGCGGCATCAGTACGACGCGATCATGGTTGGCGGCCGAACTGTCAACGCAGATGATCCTTTGTTGACGGATCGCTCGGGGAGAAAGCGACGGCGGCCGCTCGTGCGCGTGGTGATTGAACAATACCTGCGCATGTCGCCAGAATCGCAACTGGCGCAGACGACCGACACCGCACCGGTCCTGATATTTGTGCACGGAGATTCCGACCCCGAGATTGTCAGTGCTTTGCAGGCACGCGGTGTGGAAGTGATTCGCCAGGAAGGGTCGGGATTGGATCTTTCCAGCGTGCTTGAAGAATTGGGCCGGCGATCAATCCAGAGCGTTCTGGTTGAAGGCGGTCCGATCCTGGCAGGTCTGCTGCTCGATGCCGGTTTGGTGAACAAGATTACGTTCTTCATCGCGCCGATCATCATCGGCGGCCAGGATGCGCCATCCGCGATAGGCGGAGAGGGCGCCGAAAGAATCGCCGACGTCCGGCAACTCGAAAATATTTCTGTCGCCCGCCGCGGGCGCGACATTGAAGTCACCGGCTATCCAGCCAAATAGAAGAGGCACTAGCCCGAACCGCAAAGGAGGGCTCGGTCAAGCTAGGCTTACGAGGTAAAACGATCCACGAAATACACGGACCGGAACAGTTTTGTTACTGCACTTTCGTGTGATTTCGTGGATCGTTTTTGTGCGGGAGTAAGCAGACGCCCAGCCAGTTTAGGACAACGAGTATGACAAACGCCAAGCGACGTTTTGGTCAGAACTTTCTCGTCGATCGCGGTGTCGTCGATCGCATCATCGCTGCCGTTTCTCCACAAGTTGATGAAACCATCATCGAGATAGGTCCCGGCAGTGGCGCATTGACTGCTCGTCTGCTGGAGCAGACCGGACGGCTCGTGGCCATTGAATTCGATCGCGATCTCGTTCCATCTCTGCGTGAAAAATTTGCCGGCGCCGCGACTTTTTATCTGATCGAGGCCGACGCTTTGACGACCGATTTCTGCGCGGCGATTGCGCCCGCGCCCAGGGCCCGCGTGGTCGCCAATCTGCCTTACAATATTGCGACCGCGGTGCTGCAGAGAATAATCGATCAAAGAAGCTGCATTAGTGAAATGACTCTGATGCTGCAACGCGAAGTTGTCGACCGGATTACCGCGGCAGCCGGTTCGTCTGAGCGCGGTTATCTTTCAGTCCTGGTGGAAGCATATTGCGAAGCCGAACAACTGTTCGACGTGGCGCCGCAGGCATTTCGACCCGTGCCCAAAGTTTGGAGCACCGTGGTAAATCTGCGGGTTAGACCAAAGATCAAAGCTGACGTAAAAGATGAAGCGCTGTTGTGGCAAGTAGTCAGCGCGGGTTTTGCCCAACGCCGCAAGACCATCCTCAACAATTTGCGTGATGCTCCCGCGCCGATTCAGGAATTGCTAAAGAAGCGAGGCGGCGCAAGCATCGTGTTGTGCGATGCGTGCATTCCGCCTCTGCGACGGGCGGAGACGTTTACGCTGGAAGAATGGGCTCTGCTGGTTAACGCGATGGTTGGCTGATGGCGGCTAGCGCGGGTCTTAACCCTTCGCGATCTTGACGATGGACGTGGCAACGTTCGGGCTGTCGGGATTAATGTCCAGAGTGCGCGTTTTGGGAATGATGACGAGATCCATATCCTCCATCGGTATCGCGCCCAGCAGGACCTGATCGCCCATAACGAGGGCTCCAGAAAAGCCGACACGATTCTTGAAATGCAATTCGACGGGGCCAACGTATGGAACCAGTTTCTTCGAGCCGTCAGCAAGAGTGACTTCTTTGCTATCAATAGTCTCCAGCTGGAGTTGGATTTGAACGTGCTCCGGAATACAAAGATGCAGCGCTCCGGAATCTGCCAGAGCCATAACATCTACTGAATCAAGGTTCGGCAGCCGAGGATTCTGTAGGATTACTTTGGCGTTTACCAAGCCCATGCGCTGAAAATAACACGCTCAATCTCGAAACACATAGCCCGGTAATTAAGCGCGCTTGATTGGCGGAATTAGTAACTACTCGACAAGAGTTGCCAGCTTCCTTGGGGCCGTACTCTGATAAGCGCGCCGCGTGAGTTCCGCCACGGTGTCCCAATCCACTTCATCCAGATCCATGCGGATCGCGATCCAGCCTCTTGAGCCCAGGTAAGCCGGCACAAAGAAGCTAATCGGATCGTCTTTGACCAGACGCCGTTGCTCACTCAGACTCGACTTGCAGGTGAAAGCGATCATGCCATCGCCGTGATGATCAAAGAGGTAGTAGGCAAAGATCCTTTTGCGAATGCGAAAGGCGATGTGCTGATCGCCGGCAACCTCGCTATTGACTTCAGGAAACGACTCGCAGATTTTGACGAGGCGGTTGCGTCGTATGTCTGCGGCGGAGAGTTGGTTTGATGTCAGAGCCATTTTTGATTTCAATCTCCGGGAGCGCTGAGGAGCAGGACAGTACTACTTGCGTAAGCAGGGGGGTCAAATACTCCAACTGCGGCTTGACCGATGGACCCACCCGCTGACGCGGGTGGTACCGACCTCATCACGCGGCGCTCCCAACAAATTCATCGACTCTTAATCAGGACCTTGATTCCGTCCTTCGGTCTCAGCGACATTGCCGGAAAAATGCTCACCGGATGATCGCCATCGAGTTCCAGACGAAACTCTTGGCCAATCGCGGCCAGAGAGAGAATGATTTCCATCATTGCGAATGATGCGCCGATGCAAGCCCGGGGCCCGCCGCCAAATGGAAAGTAGGCGTATCTCGGTAGCTGCTCAACAAAGTCTTCCGTCCAACGTTCAGGGCGGAATGCTTCCGGCTCGTCAAAAAATCGGGAGTCTCTTTGCGTGGCCCACTGAAACATGAACACCTGGGTGCCGGCCGGCACGCGATAGCCGCCAATTTCGCAATCGTTAATTGCTTCGCGGCCCAAGCCATATGCCGGCGGGTACAGGCGCATGGATTCTTTGGCAATCTGCTCGGTGAATTTCAAACGCGGCAGATCGGCCATGGTCGCCGCGCGCCCGCCGAGCACTTCATCAAGCTCCGCGTGAAATTTTCTTTCCGTATCCGGATTTGTACCGAGCAAATACCACGACCAGGCCAGCGTCAACGCCGTGGTTTCGTGGCCGGCGAGAAATAGCGTCATCACCTCGTCGCGCAATTGCCGGTCATTCATCCGGCTGCCGTCTTCATCGCGTGCGGCCAGCAGCATCGACAACAGGTCGCCTTTGTCTTCGCCCGACGCGCGCCGTTCTGAGATTATCCGGTAGACGACCTTATCGATCTTTCTGGCCAGCGCGTGAAAGCGCAGGTGGGTGGACGTCGGCAAACGATTATTGAGAATCCAACCGAGCGTTGCTTGGGCAGCGAAAGGCTTAACCAGCTCTTTCAGGGTCGCGCCGACGTGATCGACATCGCTCGAAACGTCTGCACTGAACAGACATTGAACTACGATCTCGAGCGTCAGACGCATCATGTCGCGATGAATGTCGCGGCTCTCGCCTTCATTCCATTTCGCAGTTAGACGGGTTGTGTAATCGACCATGACCTGGCCATACGACGCGACCCGCTCGCGATGAAACGCCGGTTGCGAAAGACGGCGCTGCCGTTTCCACTCTTCGCCCTGACTGGTCAACAGACCGTTGCCCACCAGCCGCTGAAAGAAATTAGAGCGCAGCGACATTGACTTGATGAAGTTCTTCGCGTTTGTTACCAGGACGTATTCGACTTGGTCGGGGTGATAAAGAAAGATGGCCGGCACATAGAGGAAACGCATCCAGACCACGTCGCCAAATTCGTCCCGGCAATGTTCGATGAAACTAAGCTGATCGCGATTGAAGTCGCGCATTACGCCCATGATGGGAGTGCCCTTCGGACCAGGCGGGCGCGAGGCTGCAATTGGTTTTGGCCGTCGGATCGGAAGGTTTTCCGTTATGTTCATGAATTCCAGATAGCCAGATGTTTATTCAACGCAAAGGAACGCAAAGGTTTTCGCAAAGGGACGCAAAGACTCTGCGGTCCTTTGCGAGAACCTTTGCGCCCTTTGCGTTAATATCCCTACCGGGCGAGACTCACTTCAAAAGGTCCACATAGATACCCGGCTCGCTATCGGGAATCACGATTGCTCCCACAGCTCTCTGATAGAAATCTTTCGGCCCCGCGCTGCCAATCACCGCATAAACATAACCAAGCTCGCGCAAGCCGCACAAGCTCGCAATCAGCAGGGCCGTGCCGATGCCGTGTCCGCGTTCATGCTCGGCCACACCGGTTGGACCAAAGAATGCTCTGCGCGTGCATTCGTATCCGGCGAAGCCAATCACTCGACCTGCGCGCGTGGCAATCACGACCGACACCGGCTTATTGGCAAAGCCAACCGAAATCTCATCAGCCCAGGCAATAGAGAAGTTGTCTTTAATGAACTCGCGCACCGGAGTGATTTCAAACGGTTGGGCGCGGCGAATGTTGATGCCTTCGTCAGCCAATCGATCAAGCGACGGCAACTTCAGAAGATTTACCAGCAGGTCGGGCATCGTGAGGTTCAGTTTAGCGGAGATGTTTGCGCGAAGCGAGAGGTGAAGGGAACAGCCCAGAACAGCTGTAATCTAATAACGAAGTTATTGAAAGGGATCGAAACCTTTTAAGGCTTTGAACCCTTCCAAAGTTGATTTCTCTCACCAGGTCTTAGATACCGTCAGTGTCGTCATCTTTCTCGTGGCTAGGAGTAATGGTTCCGAACAGTCCGTGCTGCTCGCCATCGATGCCCGCTGTGAAAAATAACGTGTTTAGCGGACCGGCGCTGGCCCCATTTCCAAATCTCAAGGCCCACAAACCTTCGATTTCAAGTGGCTGGCCATGAAGGCCGCGAAGCAAGCCTTGGAAGTTTCCGTTAATTGGATCGAAACTGGCGATCTCGCCACTGCCGAACTGTCCCACCAGGAGTTTGCCGCTTAGTTTTCCGAAACCAGCGGGTGCGAGCGCGACACCCCAGGGTGCGTTCATCCAATGACCGGATCTTAGCCGCTGAAGCAGGACTCCATTTGAATCAAAAGCGTCGACAAAACCGAGTCCGGGCCCGTCGACCTCATCGTGTTTGTCGTCACTCTGTTTGGCAAAGGTGACGAAGATGTTGCCACTGATGTTTTGCACATTGAAAGGTGCGAATCCATCGGGAATATTTGGATCGGTGAAGGCGCCGGGTGGCACTGGAACCTGGACGTAGTTCTTATCAAATACGTCAACGCTGCCGTTGAAGAAATTGGCGACGTACAGAAAGTTTGCGCCGTTGGCTTGCGCAAGCGTGGCCCCTTTGTAGATCGCCGAGCCGGCATTACTTACCTTCAGAATCGCATTTGTCGGATTAGCCCCCGGGTTCCAGCCGGAGATGGTGCCGTCTTCGGTGACGAAGATAAACCGTGCCGGTTGATTCGGCCCCACCTGAAAATCGGAACTGCCGTTAAAGACAACACCAGTCGGTGTCGATGGGGGCGGACTGCCGAGCGGCGGCGGAACAGTCACGACCAGCGACAGCTTCTGACCGGCGCCGTTATAAAGCGTTGAGACGCCGGTACCGTTGTCCGCAACCCACCAGGGGCTGGTGCCGCTCGCCGTCAGACCCCACGCATTTACCAGTTTCGGGTCGGTAACTGCTGCCAGGCCCGGAACATCGGAGACTAAATTAGTCTGTTGGTAATGCTGGGCTGAAACCCTTGCAGAAATGCAGAGCGCCATGCCTGAAACTATTGACCACACGGCGACTCTCTT
>WNFO01004700.1_pt1 | contig 11817 bp, 10 predicted proteins | sample 5400251 | NCBI WGS metagenome assembly WNFO01 (sample SAMN13153354, study PRJNA577476) | soil metagenome | isolation source: 100 cm saprolite under Madrone tree | place: USA:California | collected 2016-06-14
CTGCGTATACCCCCCCTTAGCCTGGATACACAAGCTATACGTAGCGTTGCCGAGGTTCGGGAACAGGTAGTTCCCATCCACATCGGTGGTCGTCGTGGCCAAAACTTGGCCATTCCACCACAACTCGACGGTCCACCCTTCTAGGCCCATCTCACCGGAGAACGGATCGCGAAGGCCGTTGCCGTCAAGATCCTCGAACACAATGCCGCTCACGTAATTGATCCCAGACGGTGGACTCGAAGGCGGTGGAGGCACCGGGGCCGGAGGCGGCGGCGTCACATTGACCGTTTGGGACAGTGGACCGCTGGTTGCTCCCTGATTGTCCGTGACCGTCAACGTAACGCTGTAGCTGCCAGCCGCCCCATAGCTGTGTGACGGATTCTGGGCGTTGGATGTCCCACCGTCGCCGAACGTCCAGCTATACGCGCTGATCGTCCCATCGGGGTCGGTGCTCGTGCTCGCGAAGCTGCAGCTGAGGTCTGAGCAGATGAACGTGAAGCTTGCCGCCGGCTGCTGATTCGGAGGCGGCGCCGCCGGCGTTACCGGGCATTTCTTTACTTGTCCCGGAGCCGTCGCAAGACCGACGCCCCGTCCGTTCGGCGAGGACGGCGTGGTCTTGCATTGGTTACCGTTGCCATTGCCCTGGCCGGCGACCGCAAAGAGCGGCAGCGCCGACAGGCCAAGGACAACAAACAGTACGCGAACGCTTTTCATGATCTCTCCTGACCGAAGAGGTCGTGGATATGGAACTGCACAACCCCGACGGGCAAGAACCGCACCCAATCTGGCACAGCGCGCATAACACGTTCTAGGGCAACGACATAGACGCCAACAACACCACGGAAATCGACCGTGCTGCTATCTCAATACTTGACGTTGCGTTATGCGGTTTTCAAGGCGATCTGCAACTGACATTCAGGCAGGCAAATCTGCCCTATTTTCGCTTCAGATCGGCCAGGGCTGATTGAGCGGCGCTGCGGACCTGTTTGTCCCCATCATCGGTGAGACCTTCAAGCGTTCCGATCGCCGCCGGCGTCGCAGCGATGCGAAGCGCCTCGACCGCCGTCGCGCGCAGCGCGGCCGGCTTTCGTCCAAATAACCGGCCGCCCGGCTGGGCAAACTTGATGAGCGCCTGCACGGCTGACGCGCTCCCGATACGGCCCAGCGCGAGAATCAGCTCGCGCTCCACGGCTTCATCCTCTTCCTCTTCCATCGCGACCACCAGCGGCATCGCGAGGGCGCTCGACTTGCGCCCGCCCACGCCGATGGCGGCCTGCATGCGCACCTCGGAAGATTTGTCGCGCAATGCGCGCCGCAGCGGCTCCGCTGCCGAGCTCGATCCGATCTTCGCGAGCGCCATGGCGACCGCCTTGCGGACCCGTTCGTCGTCGTGCTCGAGCTGCTTGGCGAGCGCCGGGACGGCCTCGTCCAGGCCGAGCTCGCCCGCCAGCTCGGCCACGTTCCGAACGACGAACCATTGGTGATGCCCGAGCATGTGGACCAGCTGGTCGGTCCCCTCCTTCATGCCGGTCAGCGCCATGAAAATGCCGCGCCGCTCCTCGATGGTCGGTGCCGCAACCAGCAGGTCCAGCAACACTTCGACACCATCCTCCCCTGCCCTGCGCAGCACGAGCAGGGCGTCCTCCCGATCGGTAGGATGGTTGGCGACCTCGGCGATCGCTTCGAGCAGCGCCTTGCTGTACATGCGCTTCAGCGCAATCGAGTACTGCCGGCGTCGCGACGCGTCGCTCACCTGCTGCTCCGCCCGGACGATCCCCGCGACAATCATCAGTGCCTGCGTGGTGCGGTTGGTTTTCATCGCCGTCTCGAGCTGGCGGCCCAGGATCGCCAGGATGTCGCCGACATGCGGTCCATCCGGTTTCTCCTTTAGCTGTGCGATCAGGTCGCCCGTCGTCCGCGTCGCCGCCGCCGCCGGGGAAAACCCGGAGCTTCGGGCGGTCGATTCCCGCCCGATCTGCGGGATATCCTCTATCCCGCGGGGCGCTGCAGCTTCCTCGCGCGCCGCACTCGGGACCGGACGCGGCGGTCCCGAGGGGGGGACCTCTTCCGGGCGGGGCTTGGGGATCGGGGGGGGGACGAGCGGCGTTCCGAACACGAATGTCTGCATCCGAACGGAGATGCGTGACGCCCCACTCGCCCGGAGCCGGGCCGCGAGATCGTCATCGCCTGGCTGATCGGCGAGCGTGCGGAGCAGCTCGAACATCTCCGCGAGGGGGGGATCCGCCGGAATCGCGATCTCTTTTACGGAGTGAAACTCCAGCCGCTGCAGCAGGGTCTCGGCATCTACCGCCGCGCCGTTTACGAGCAGCTTCCCGTCCTGCGCCGCGATCGTCACACCCTCGACCTTGAGCATGGAAACCAGCGTGCGGAACTGCGCCTTCTGGCCCTCTTTCGCCCGAGGATCGCGAAACAGGTCGAGCGTGCGTGTGACCGACGCGGCGAAGTCCTGCGGGGTGGCCATGCGGAGGCTGAATCTATAGAGTACGCCCCATGATCGCACTGCTTTTGCTCACAACGGCCCTGTGCGGCGTTCAGCAAGACACGCTGTCGCCCGCGGCGCGACGGATCCTGGCCGACGTGCAGTTCCTGGCCGCCGACAGTCAGGAAGGACGTGGCGTCGCGACTGCCGGGCTCCAGCGCGCGGGGGCATACATCCGGGACGGCCTCGCGCGCGCCGGGCTGCGCGTGTCGTTCCAGGACTTCACGATCCCCGCCGATGCGCCGGCCGTGCTCCACACTACCCTCGGCGGGACGGCCACCCGCAACGTCGTCGCCATCATCCCCGGATCGGCGCGGGCGCTGCGGGGGGAAATGGTCGTCATCGGCGCGCATTACGATCACCTGGGACTCGGCGGATTCGGCGCGCTCGATCCCGATTCGACCGGCAAAGTCCACAACGGCGCCGACGACAACGCGTCGGGAACCGCGGCCTTGCTGGAGATCGGCCGGCTCCTGGCCAGGCGCCATCCCGCCCGCACGGTCGTCCTGGTCGCATTCAGCGGCGAGGAGCTGGGCACACTCGGTTCGTCCTACTTCGTGCACCACTCGACGCCGCGGCCGATCGACTCGCTCTACGCGATGCTCAACCTCGATATGGTGGGGCGGCTGCGGAATGCGCGCCTGCTGGCGCTCGGTGCCGGGACGGCGCGTGAATTCCCGGCCCTGCTCGATTCCCTCAACACACCGCCGCGGTTTGACCTCCGGGCGTCGGGAGATGGCTGGGGACCCAGCGATCACGCCGTCTTCTTCGCGACACGTCATCCCGTGCTGCATTTCTTCACCGACCTGCACGAGGACTATCACCGCTCGACCGACGACTGGGACAAGCTCAACGTCACCGGAATCGCGCAGGTAGCGCAGTTCGTCGCCGATCTCGCGTGGTCGCTGGCCAATCGGCCCGGTCCCCTGACGTTCGTGGATGCTCCCCGCCCGCAGGCCACAGCGGGGGGATCAGGCTACGGGGCGTATCTCGGCACGATTCCCGACATGAGCGGGGGCGGCGTGTCCGATGGAGTCCGCATCACCGGCGTCCGCGCGGGCAGTCCCGCCGAGCAAGCAGGCCTACTGGCGGGGGACGTGATCACGGCGATCGGCGACAAGCACGTCGGTAACCTGTACGACATGACCGACGCGCTGCGCAGCCATCAGGCAGGCGATACCGTCGTCATCGTGAGCAAGCGCGACGGCATCGAGCGACGCGCCACGACGGTGCTTGGGAAACGCCTGTGACGAGCAGCGCCGCGTCGGAAGCCACGAAGGTCGTGCGCGCGCTGCGCGCGGCACATTTGCACGACGAGGGACGTCAGGCGCTTCTCCAAATGGCGTGCGAGCGTATTCAGTCGTGGGGCCCGCCGTACACATCCGTCTACGCGTACATGCTGCACGGCAACCTGCTGGAACTGGAAGCCTATGCCGGCCGCGAAACCGAGCACACGCGCATTCCCGTCGGAACGGGTGTGTGCGGCACTGCGGTCGCGGAAAAGCGGGACCAGAACGTGGCCGACGTCAGCGCGATCGGGAATTACCTCGCCTGTAACCTGTTCACCAAGTCGGAGCTGGTCGTGCTGATTCGGCGCGGCGACCATATCCTCGGCCAAATCGACATCGATTCCGACGTGCCGAACGGCTTCGGCGAGCGCGAGCATGCCGAGGTGAAAGAAGTCGCTGACGCGCTGGCAGTTCTGCTGTAGTGCACCTGTTCACTCGGCGGGTCGGCAGCGGTCCCCTGGTTGTCGTGCTGCACGGCGGACCGGGCGCGAGTCACGACTATCTCCTGCCGCAGTACGACCTGCTCGCCCAGGGTCGCGCATTGTTCTACTACGATCAGCGCGGCGGTGGTCAATCACCCGTTCCGCGTGACACGCCGGTTGGATGGCGAGAGCACGTTGCCGATCTGGAAGGATTGCGCGTGGAGCTTGCCCTCGAACGGCTGACGCTGTGCGGTTACTCCTGGGGCGGCTTGCTCGCGTTGCTCTACTTCCTCGAGCATCCGGAACGCGTCGAGCGGCTGGCGCTCGTCGCCCCGGCCTCGATCACCGCCGAATACCGGCGTCAGTTCGAGGAGGAATTCGCGCGCCGGATGGCGGCGCCGGAGATCAAGCGCGAGCGCGACGCGCTGCGGGCGAGCGGCTTGCGCGAGCGTGATCCCGCTGCCTACCAACGGCGTGCCTTCGCGCTGTCGGTAGCCGGGTACTTTCGCGACTTCCACGACGCGAAGAATCTCACGCCGTTTCGCGTGACCGCCCGCACGCAGGAAGCAGTCTGGAAGAGTCTCGGAGATTATGATCTGCGACCCAGGCTCAAGGAGACGGCGTCCCGCTCCGCCCTTCCTCCTTCTCTCGTCGTGCACGGCACGTTCGATCCACTGCCGATCGCCGCGTCGCGCGAGCTCGCGGCGTTACTCAAGGCTCGCCTGAAGGAGCTTCCCGTGGGGCATTGCCCACATGTCGAGGCGACGGCCGAATTCGTGCGCACCCTCGATGAGTTCCTTCCGAAAGCATGAGAGCCACACCTTTCGCGCTCGCCTTCAGCGAGATCGAGCCACGGTTTCCGGCCATCGCCGACGCACTGCAGCAGGACGGCGCAGCGGTCGCTGACCGCGATCGCTTCGCATTGCTGGAACCCGTCGGAAGGTTGCTCAAGGAGATTGTGCCGGAAGGCGCCGGCGCAGATGCGCTCGAGGTGCACGTGCTGCTGCTCCATCACGCATATCAGTTTTGGGCCGCCAAGCAACCGGTCTATGAGATCAGCGATCAGGCGCTGCGGCGCGCCGCGCTTGAACCGCGCCTCACGACGGAGCTGCTGCATCCCGCGCAGTATCTGCAGCTGCCCGAGCTGCGGGTCTGGGGCTCGCCGAACGAAGCCAGCCCGCCCGAGCCGCTCGACGGCATGTTCGTGAGCGAGGCAGCCTCGGGGGATGGGGCTATCGATGTCCTCGCGATCTTCGGCATGCGTCCCGATCGACCGGGGTTCAGTGCGGTGGGACTCGAGGGCCGCGCCGACCCTGAGGATCCGACGGCGGGCGAAATCGAAATCGCGGCAGCGCGCGACGACGGCAGCGCACCGTTCGCCCCCAAGCTGGCGGGGGGCACGGCGGCCGGACTGTATTCGGTTGCCAATGCCGGCGAGCTGCTGCTGCTCACCTGCCGGCTCCTGACGCTGCTAGATTCCGGCTGACCCATGAAGACGAAAGTCGCGACGACCGAACGCAAAGCGCGGGCGCGGAAGATCATCGCTCGCCTGAAGCGCGAGTATCCGGACGCGACCTCTGCGCTGAACCATAGCACCGCCCTCGAGCTCGTCGTCGCGACGATTCTCTCCGCGCAATGCACCGACGCGCGGGTCAACATGGTCACGCCACATCTGTTCGCGAAGTACCGCACGGCCGCCGCTTACGCGGCTGCCGATCCCAGGGTGCTGGAAAAAGAGATTCAGTCCACCGGCTTCTTTCGGAACAAGACCAAATCGATCATCGGCATGGCGCAGGCGCTCGTGGAGCGGCATGGCGGCGAAGTGCCGCAAACGATGGAGGAGCTGACCGCCCTGCCGGGCGTGGGCCGCAAGACGGCGAACGTCATCCTCGGAACGTGGTTCAAAAAGAACGAAGGGGTGGTCGTCGACACGCACGTGCACAGGCTGACCAGGCTGTTGGACCTCACGCGCCAGGACGACCCGGTGAAGATCGAGCAGGATCTGATGGCGATCGTGCCGCGCGACGATTGGACCTGGTTTTCACATACGCTGATCCTGCACGGCCGCGCCGTTTGCATCGCGCGGCGCCCGAAGTGCGCCGAGTGCGTCATCAACCGGCTGTGCCCGAGCTCGCTGGTATGAGCACCCTCAGTCCGGTCGATCGCGCGGCGCTGGTCGCAACCCGGCGCGACATCCACCAGCACCCCGAGCTGGGATTCGAGGAGACCCGCACGGCGAACCTAGTCACCGAGCGCCTCCGTGGCCTGAACTATCAGGTCACCCCGGGAATCGGAAGGACCGGTGTGGTGGGACTCAAGGGGAATGGCAGCCGCTGCGTGCTACTGCGGGCAGACATGGATGCGTTGCCTGTCGAGGAAGCCAACGCGGTCCCCTATCGGTCCACGCAGCCCGGGAAGATGCACGCCTGCGGTCACGACGGGCACGTCGCGATCGGACTCGAGGTGGCGCGCCGTCTGGCCCCGCTCGCGCTCCCCGGCAGTGTGAAGTTCGCGTTCCAGCCCGCGGAAGAAGTCTCCAATGGCGCGCAAGCGATGATCCAGGACGGCGTGCTCGAGAAGCCCAAAGTCGACGCGGCGTTCGGCATTCACCTCTGGAACGACCTGCCGGTCGGCACGATCGGGATCATGGCCGGACCCGTGATGGCGTCGGTCGATCAGTTCGAGATCGAGATTCTGGGGCGTGGTGGCCATGCTGCGGCGCCGCACCAGACGATCGATCCGGTGCTTGTCGCGGCCCACGTGGTCACGGCGCTGCAGAGCCTGGTCTCCCGGCGGCGGGATCCGCTCGCGGAAGCGGTGGTGTCGGTAACCGAGGTCCACGCAGGGCGGGCGTTCAACGTGATTCCCGACCGCGCCGACCTGCGCGGCACCGTGCGCACGTTCGGCGGTCATTTCTTCGAGGATGCGCCGCGGCTGGTCGAAGAGACGGCGCAGGGCATCGCGTCCGCGTTCGGGGCCCAGGCGAACGTGAATTACCGCCGCCTGAGCGCGCCCCTCATTAATAATGAAGAGCTGAGCGCGTTGATGCGCGAGGTCGCTGCCGGAGTGATCGGGTCCACCAACGTCCGCCAGGGCGTCCGCACGATGGGCGGCGAGGACATGGCCTACTTCCTCGCCAGCGTCCCCGGGTGCTTTGCCTTCGTCGGATCGGCGCCCAAGGGTCGTCGTGCGTCCCCGCACCACAGTCCCACGTTCGACATCGATGAGGAGTCGCTGGTGATCGGCGCGGAGCTGTTGACGCAGACCGCGATCCGGTACCTGGGCTAGCGCGAAGTCGTGGCGTCGAATCAGCTGACCTCCGAATCCTCCGCATACCTCAAGTCTGCGGCGCACCAGCCGGTCCACTGGGCTCCGTGGGGCGACGCGGCGTTCGAGCGCGCCCGGCGGGAAAAGAAGCCGATCCTCCTCGACATCGGGGCCGTCTGGTGCCACTGGTGCCACGTGATGGATGGCGAGTCGTACGAGGACCCCGCGGTCGCCGAGCTGCTGAACCGGGATTTCGTGTGCATCAAGGTGGACCGCGACGAGCGGCCCGATGTGGACGCGCGCTATCAGCGCGCGGTGCAGGCACTCAGCGGGCAGGGCGGCTGGCCGCTCACGGCGTTCCTGACCCCGGACGGGGAGGTCTTTTTCGGCGGCACCTACTTCCCGCCGGACAACAACGCCTACGGGCGGCCGGGATTTCGCCGCGTGCTGATGGAAATCGCGCGCACGTTTCGCGAGGAGGAGGAGCGCGTCACCACGAACGCGCGCGCGATTCGCGAGCACGTCGTCCAGACGCTGGATGAGGCGAAACCCGGCGTGGTGACTCCCGACCTGGTCAGCGGCGCCGCGGACCAGATGGCCAAGCTGTTCGACGTGCGCTACGGCGGCTTTGGCTCGGCGCCCAAGTTCCCCCACCCCGCAGCGATCGAGTTCCTGCTCGCCCGCTGGCACGACAGCCGCGGTGGGCTCGCGTGGCAGCGTGAGATCGTGGAGAAGACGCTCACCGGGATGGCCCGCGGGGGCGTTCGCGATCACCTGGGCGGCGGCTTCCACCGCTACTCGGTCGACGAGCGCTGGATCGTCCCGCACTTCGAGAAGATGTCGTACGACAACTCCGAGCTGCTGCGTGCGTACCTCTCGGCCTACCAGGCGCTCGGAATTCCGCTGTTCAAGGAAGTCGCCAGCGGGATCGTGGATTGGGTGCTCGAGATCATGGCCGACAAGGGGCGTGGCGCGTTCGCGACCTCTCAGGACGCAGACCTGACGTTTGGCGATGACGGCGACTACTGGACCTGGACGGTGGACGAGGCCAAGGGTGCGCTAACGGACCGGGAATTTGCGGTCGCGTCGGCGGTGTTCGACATCCAGGAAACGGGCGAGATGCATCACAACCCGAACAAAAACGTGCTGTGGTGGAAGCAGGACCCAGCGAGTGACGACGAGTGGCCCGTCCTGCGGACCGCGATCAAGAAACTCAAGGCCGCGCGTGACCTTCGCACAGCACCGTTCGTGGATCGGACGGCCTACGTGAACTGGAACGCGATGATGGCGGGCGCCTTTCTGCAGGCCGGTGCGGTGCTCGATCGGCCCGAGTGTAATGAGCTGGCGCTGAAAGTTCTGGAACGAATCTGGAACGAGGCGTGGGATGCGGAACATGGGATGTCGCACGTCCTCGGCCGGCCGGAGCCGCACGGCATGCTCGACGACAACGTGCAAGCGGCCGCCGCATTCCTCGATGCCTACGAGTCAACCGGCAAAACGCGGTGGCAACAGCGTGCGATCGAGGTCATGGGGTACTGCCTGAAAACACACATCGATGAGGCAGGCGGGTACTTCGACATTGCCACGACGACTGGGGCCGCCTACCTCGCGACGCGTGCCAAGCCAGTGCAGGATGCGCCCACGCCGTCACCAAACGGCGTCGCGGCCTTAGTCCTGGCGCGCCTCTGGGCGATGACCAGCGATCCGGAATGGCGTAATCAGCTCGACCGCCAGCTGGCGGCCTTCGCCGGCAGCGCGCGAGAGCTGGCGCTGTATGGATCCACGCTCCTCCGAGCCGTTGATTGGGCCGTGAATCCGGTCACACGTATCGCGATTGATGGTCCTGGTGGCAAAGGTCCCGCTTGCACGATGCACCTGCTGGCGTTGCAGACCTATCGCCCTCGAAAAGCCGTAGTGCGTACTATCGTCCCCGGTGGACTCGAGGCCATCGTCTGTACAGGCACGACGTGTTCCCTGCCCGTCGCGACGCCGGAGAAACTCGCCGAGCTGCTCGAGGCGTGAACCACCGCACGCTCGGCCGCACCGGACTCTCCGTCAGTGAAATCGGTTTCGGAGCCTGGGCGATCGGCGGCAACGCATTCGGCAATTCGTACGGTCCGACCGACGACGCGGAGTCCACGCGCGCGATCCGCCGCGCTTTCGAACTCGGCTGCAACTTCTTCGACACGGCGGACGTGTACGGCCACGGGCACTCCGAGTCGCTGCTCGGTGCGGCGCTCCACGACGTCCGCGATGAGGTCATCATCGCCACCAAGGCTGGCGGGGGAGGGGACTTCACGCCCGGCTACTTGCGGATGGCGGTCGAGCGGTCGCTCGAGCGGTTGCGCACCGACCACATCGATCTACTCCAGCTGCACAATCCACCCATGAGCCTGATCGCCGCACCGGGCACGTACGAGCCGCTGGAAGAGCTGAAGCGCGAGGGCCTAATACGGTTCTATGGCGTCTCGGTGCACCCGCCGGAAGAAGGCGTGGCGGCGGTCCGGGCGACCAGGCCTGATACAGTGCAGATCGTGTACAACTTGGCGCGGCGCGACGCCGAGGACACATTCCTACCCACGGCGCAGGCGGCGAATGTGGGTGTCATCGCGCGCGAGCCGCTCGCCAACGGCTTCCTCGCGGGACGCTACGACGCCGCCAGCACGTGGGAGCGGGGCGACATCCGCAGCAGCATGCCGCGGCCCTACATCGCCCAACTGTGCGCGCTCGGCCAGCGAGTGCGCGAGGTTGCCGAGCAGTCGGGAATGACGGCGCCGCAGCTGGCACTGAAGTTTGTGCTCGATCGCCCCGAGATCGCATGTGCGATCGTGGGCATGAAGACCGTGCAGCAGGTGGAAGAAAATCTCAACTAGAGGGGTGTGATGCCGAACAAGAAAGCGTTGATCGAGACCAAGAAGGGCACTATCGAAGTCGAGCTGTTCGCGGACGAAGTGCCCGGTACCGTCGCGAATTTCGAGAAGCTGGCAAACTCAAGCTTTTACGACGGGACGAAATTCCATCGCGTGATCCCGAACTTCATGATCCAGGGCGGCGATCCGTACTCCAAGACCGGCAAGGGAGCGGTCGGCACGGGTGGCCCCGGCTACACGATCAAGTGCGAGACGCAGAAGAACACCCACAAGCATGTCGCCGGCACGCTGTCGATGGCACACGCCGGCAAGGACACGGGCGGCAGCCAGTTCTTCATCTGTCACGCGCCGCAACGGCATCTCGACGGCGTGCACACCGTGTTCGGGCAGGTCACCAAGGGAATGGACGTCGTCAACGCAATCAAGGGAAACGACGAAATCACGTCGATCCGCGTCTCGTAAATCGGATTGGGAGGCTTTGTGGTAGCACTGCTTTTGGCAATGACAATGGTGGTACAGGACTCCGGCGCGTTTGTCGTGAAGCTCGGCAACGACACGCTCTCGCTCGAGCAGTACACGCGCACCGCGACACAGCTGCGCGGCGAGTACGTGATCCGCACGCCGCGCAGCGTCCATCGCATCTATACCGCCGACTTGAACTCTGACGGCACTATTCGCCGCCTGGAGCTCGTGACTCACAACATCGGCGGCGGTCCCGGCCCCATGGAGACCAAGCTCACGATCGAGTTTATCGGCGATACCGCCGTGTGGAACTTCCCGCGCGGCGATAGCATGATCACGCAGAAGATCGCAGCGCCCCGGGGTACGCTCCCCTATCAGATCCATGTGTACGGATTGATCGAGCAATTCGGTCGCTGGGCTCGAGCGACCGGGAAAGACAGCGCCGCGTTCACCGCGCTGGCTTCGGCAAACCAGATGAGTAGTGGTTACGTGAAAAAGCTCGGCGGCGATTCGCTGCGGCTCATGTTCACCGATGGACAGCTCGCCGGCCTTGGCCCGTTCACGTTCCGGCTCGATCCGCGGGGCCGCCTGGTCTGGCTCACCGGGAAGGGCAGCACCGTCCAAGTAGAGGTCCAGCGCGTCGCTTCGGTGCCCATGGCGCAGGCCGGCCCGATGTTCGCCAACCGGCCGCTCGGCCAGCTCTCTCCCAGGGACACCGCTCGCGCGACGATCGGCGGAGCGGCCGTGTGGATCGACTACAGCCGTCCCTCCCGCCGGGGGCGTGACATCTTCGGAGCCCTGGAGCCGTGGAACAAGGTGTGGCGCACCGGTGCCAACGCTGCCACGCAGTTCAGCACCCCGGTGGACCTCGTCATTGGTGGCGCCACGGTGCCAGCCGGCAAGTACACGCTCTGGACCCTGCCCACGCCCACCGGCTGGAAGCTCATCATCAACAAACAGACGGGACAGTGGGGCACCGAGTACAAACCGGAGCAGGATCTGGTACG
>WNFO01004701.1_pt1 | contig 11816 bp, 10 predicted proteins | sample 5400251 | NCBI WGS metagenome assembly WNFO01 (sample SAMN13153354, study PRJNA577476) | soil metagenome | isolation source: 100 cm saprolite under Madrone tree | place: USA:California | collected 2016-06-14
CCGGTCACAAGGGCGGTTGCCCGCTCGATGTCGTCGGCCAGCGGGCGGTCCTGACGCAGCGGCTGGCACACGTCGCGCACCAGTCCGTGCGCCAGCTCCAGCGCGAACGAGCTGCGCAACGGCCTGAGAAACTCGATACCCTGCGCAGCCGCGAGCAGCTCGATGCCGAGGATATGGGCCGTGTTGGAAATCATCGCTTGCAGACGGCGCGCCGCGAAGCAGGCCATGGAAACGTGATCCTCCTGGTTGGCCGAGGTCGGCAGCGAGTCGACGCTCGCCGGGTGCGCCAGCGATTTGTTCTCGCTCGCCAGGGCGGCCGCGGTAACGTGAGCCACCATGAAGCCCGAATGCAGTCCGGCCTCGCCGGTCAGAAAGGGCGGCAGGCGCGAGACCGCGCTGTCGATCAGCATCGCGATGCGCCGTTCGGCGATCGCGCCGACCTCGGCGATCGCCACTGCGCAGGCATCGGCCGTCAGCGCGACCGGCTCCGCGTGGAAATTGCCGCCCGACACCAGTGCGTCGTCCGCGACAAACACGAGCGGGTTATCGGTCACTGCGTTGGCCTCCCGCAGCAACACATCCGCCGCGTGGCGCAGCTGGTCCAGGCAGGCGCCGACGACCTGCGGCTGGCATCGCAGGCAATACGGATCCTGCACCCGGTCATCCCCCTCCAGGTGCGAGCGCCGGATCTGGCTGCCCGCCAGCAGTGCGCGGTAGTACTTCGCCACGTCGATCTGGCCCGGTTGCCCGCGCAATTCGTGGATGCGCGGATCGAACGGGTCGTCGCTGCCCCGCGCCGCATCGACCGTCATTGCCCCGATCACCAGCGCCGATTCGAGCACAGGCTCGAACGTGAACAGCGCATGCAGCGCCAGCGCGGTTGAGGTCTGGGTGCCGTTGAGCAGGGCCAGGCCTTCCTTGGCCTGCAGCACCAGTGGATCGATGCCGGCGGCCTGAAGCAGCGGCAAAGCTTCCTTGCGCTCGCCGTCGGCCCACATGTAGCCCTCGCCGATCAGCGCCAGCGCCATATGCGCGAGCGGCGCCAGGTCCCCGGAGGCGCCCACCGAGCCCTGGCTCGGCACATGAGCGATCAAACCCGCGTTGTGAACCGCGATCAGCGCGTCGACGACTTGCTCGCGCACTCCCGAGTAGCCCCGCGCCAGGCTGGCCGCTTTCAGTGCCAGCATCAGCCGCACGATGGCGGGCGCCAGCGGCTCGCCGACGCCGGCGCAGTGCGAGCGCACCAGATTCAGTTGCAAGGCGTCGACCTGTTCGCGGCTGATCGACCGGCTGGCGAGTTTGCCGAAACCCGTGTTCACGCCGTAGACGGGCCGCTCGCCCTGCGCCGCGCGCTGAACCAGATCGGCGCTCGCACGGATCCAGGAGCGTGCCGTCTCGTCGATCTCCAGCGGCGTGCGCGCGGTGTGGATCGCCTGCAACTGCTCCAGCGTCAAATGGCCAGGCTCGAGGATCATCGCGGCGGCGCTCCGGACCGGTCAGTCGGACCGAGTGGTTGGAAACGGTCGGCGATCGATCGGACTCAAGCGGGCCGCATCGGCAGCTTCAGTTCGAACCGGCGGGCGCAGGCGATAGCGTCCGGATAACCGGCGTCGGCGTGCCGGATCACCCCGCTGGCCGGATCGTTCCACAGAACGCGCTCGATCCGGCGCGCCGCCGCTTCGCTGCCGTCGCACACGATCACGACCCCGGCATGCTGCGAGTAGCCCATCCCGACCCCTCCCCCATGATGCAGCGAGACCCAGGTCGCGCCCGAGGCCGTGTTCAGCATCGCATTGAGCAGCGGCCAGTCGGACACCGCGTCGGAGCCGTCGCGCATCGCTTCGGTCTCGCGGTTGGGCGAGGCGACCGAACCGGCGTCCAGGTGATCGCGGCCGATCACGATCGGCGCCGCGAGCTCCCCGCTTGCAACCATCTGGTTGAATGCCAGCCCGGCACGCTGGCGCTCGCCCAGGCCGAGCCAGCAGATCCGTGCCGGCAGCCCCTGGAAAGCGATCCGTTCGGAAGCCATATCGAGCCAGCGGTGCAGATGCCGGTCGTCCGGGAACAACTCCTTCAGTCTGGCATCGGTGCGACGTATGTCCTGCGGGTCGCCGGACAGCGCAACCCAGCGAAACGGCCCCTTGCCCACGCAAAAGAGCGGCCGTATGTAGGCCGGAACGAAGCCCGGAAAGTCGAATGCGTCGGCAACGCCGTGGTCGAACGCGACCTGGCGGATGTTGTTGCCGTAGTCGAACACCGGAACGCCGAGAGAGCGCAAGTCGAGCATCGCGCGCACATGCACCGCGCAGCTGTCCGCCGCGGCGCGCTGCAGCATCTCGTGCTGCCGCGGATCGGCCTGCGCCGCGCGCCAGCGTTCCACGCTCCAGCCGACCGGCAGGTAGCCGTTGATCAGGTCGTGGGCGGAGGTCTGGTCGGTGACCAGGTCCGGCCTCAAACCGCCCGCTCGCGAGCGGCGGGCCAGTTCCGGCAGCAACTCGGCCGCATTGCCCAGCAGACCGATCGAGCGGGCCTGCCGCTCGCGCGTGGCCTGCCCGATCCGGGCCAGCGCGTCGTCCAGATCGCGCGCTTCTTCATCCAGGTAGCGGGTGCGCAGGCGCGCCTCGATGCGCGAGCGCTGGCATTCGATCGTCAGCGAGGAGGCGCCGGCCATGCCGGCCGCGAGCGGCTGCGCGCCGCCCATGCCGCCCAGTCCCGCCGTCAGGATCCACCGGCCGGCCAGATCGCCGCCGTAGTGCTGCCGGCCCGCCTCGCAGAAGGTCTCGAAAGTGCCTTGCACGATTCCCTGGCTGCCGATGTAGATCCAGGAGCCGGCGGTCATCTGGCCGAACATCATCAGGCCCTTGCGATCCAGCTCGTGGAAATGTTCCCAGGTGGCCCAGCGCGGCACCAGGTTGGAGTTGGCGATCAGCACGCGCGGCGCGTCCGCGTGCGTGCGCACGACGCCCACGGGCTTGCCCGATTGCACCAGCAGCGTTTCGTCTTCTTCGAGGCCGCGCAGCGCCGACACAATCGCGCGGAAGCAGTCCCAGTTGCGCGCGGCCTTGCCGATTCCTCCATAGACCACAAGCCGCTGCGGATCTTCGGCAACCTCCGGATCCAGATTGTTCTGGATCATCCGGTAGGCGGCCTCGATCAGCCAGTTGCGGCAGGTCAGCGCGCTGCCACGCGGGGACTTCACCGGCGCATCGAGCACCGGGCCGTCAGGATCGGGCCGGTCGGTCATCGAAAGATTCAACCCGCAATGAATGCTTGGGGCACTGTACTTGTCCGGACCCCGCGCGGCAATTAGGATCCATCATGGGTTCGACACTGTGGCGCAATGCGCGCCTCGCCACGCTGACCGGTCGCTCGCCTTGGGGTTTGATCGACCGAGGCGCTCTGCTGGTGAAGGGCGCTTGTTTGCACTGGATTGGACGCGAATTAGACCTCGGCTCAGGCCTGGATATCGAAGTTGAGCATGACCTCGGCGGTGCGCTGGTTACACCGGGACTGATCGATGCGCACACGCACCTGATCTATGCCGGCCAACGCGCATCCGAATTCGAGCTGCGGCTCCAAGGCGCCTCTTACGAGCAGATCGCGCAGGCAGGCGGCGGGATCCGATCCACGGTGGCCGCCACGCGGTTGGCCAGCGACGAGGCGCTGTTTGCCAGTGCCGCCGCCCGGCTCGATCGGCTGCGGGCCGAAGGCGTCACGACGGTCGAGATCAAGTCCGGCTACGGACTGTCCCTGGAACACGAACGGCGCTGCCTGCAGGTGGCCCGGCGCCTCGGGCGCGAGCGCGGCGTGGACGTGCGCGCCACCTGTCTGGCCGCACACGCGTTGCCGCCGGAGTTCGATGGCCGCGCCGACGACTACATCGACGCGGTGTGTGGCTGGCTGCCTCAATTGCACGCGGAGTCCCTGGTCGATGCGGTGGACGCGTACTGCGAGCGTATCGCGTTCAGCCGCGAGCAGACGGCTCGGGTGTTCGAGCAGGCGCGACGCCTGGGCTTGCCCGTGAAGCTGCATGCCGAGCAGTTCAGCGACTGCGGGGGCGTGGCGTTGGCGGCGAGCTATCGTGCGCTGTCGTGTGATCACCTGGAGTACGTCGGCGCCGAGGGCGTGGCCGCGATGGCGTCTTCCGGCAGCGCGGCCGTCCTGCTGCCGGGTGCGTTCTACTTCCTGCGCGAGACCCGCGTGCCCCCGGTCGATGCCATGCGGCGGGCCGGCGTGCCGATCGCGATCGCCACCGACCACAATCCCGGGACCTCGCCCACGCTTTCGTTGCGGCTGATGTTGAACATGGCGTGCACGCTGTTCGGACTGACGCCCGAGGAGGCAGTGCGCGGTGTCACCGTGAACGGCGCGCGCGCGCTCGGGCTGAGCGATCGCGGCCGACTGGCCGAGGGTCTGCGGGCCGATTTCGCCGTCTGGGATCTCGAGCATCCGGCAGAGCTCGCCTACTGGCTCGGGGGCAATCCTTGCCTGCGCGTCCTGTGCGGCGGAGTGCCGCTCGCGCTATGAACGAAGCCGATGCAAGTTTCAGCCTGCAGCGCGGCAGCGCCGCGCTGCTGGTCAGCGTCCCACATTGCGGCACCGAGATTGCGCAGCCGCTGCTGGCGCGGATGGTGCCGCGGGCGCAGGCGCTGGAAGACACCGACTGGCACCTTGCGCAGCTGTATGCCTTCGTGCGCGATCTGGGCGCCAGCCTGATCGTGCCGCGCTACTCGCGCTATGTGATCGACCTGAACCGTCCGCCGGACGACGCTCCGATGTACCCGGGCGCCAACAGCACGGGCCTGTGTCCCGAACGCTTTTTCTCGGGAGAGCCGCTCTACCGGCCGGGTCTGCAGCCGGATGCTGCCGAGGTGGCCCGTCGGCGCGAAGCGAATTGGCAGCCCTACCACGACGCGCTGCAGCGGGAACTCCTGCGCCTGAAGAGCGCGCACGGCTACGCGCTGCTGCTGGATGGCCACAGCATCAAGTCCGAACTGCCGTGGCTGTTCTGCGGGCGCCTGCCGGACCTGAACCTGGGCACCGCCGACGGCGCGAGCTGCGCGCCTTCGCTGCGAATGGCAATGTCGCGGTCGCTGCAGGCCCAGCGCGATTTCACCCACGTGGTCGACGGGCGCTTCAAGGGCGGTTACATTGTTCGACGTTACGGCCGACCGACCGAGGGCGTACACGCGGCCCAGCTCGAGATGTGCTGGAGCTGCTACATGCCCGAAACGCCTCCGTACCAGGTCGATCCGCAGCGATCCGGGCGCCTGGCACCGACCCTGCGCGCGCTTGTTCAAACCCTGCTTGAATGGCGGCCGACCGATGACTGAGACGATGCTATGGGCCCCGATGGCGTGGCTGTCCGGCAACTGGCAGCAGGCGGTGCTGCTGGAGGCCGGCGCCGACGGCCTGTGGTCACACGTCACGACCGGCGTGTCGGAGCCACCGCCGCAAGTGCAACGGCTGGCCGGACCCGCGCTACCGGGGCTGGTCAACGCGCACAGCCACGCGTTCCAGCGCGCTTTTGCCGGCCTGGCCGAGCGCCGCGAGGGCGAGGTCGACGATTTCTGGGGCTGGCGCGAGCAGCTGTACCGGGTGGCGGGGCGACTCGAGCCGCCCCAACTGCAGGCGATCGCGGCCCAGTTGTACATCGAGCTGCTGCGGGTCGGGTACACGCACGTGTGCGAGTTTCACTACCTTCAACACCGCCGGGACGGTTCGCTCTATCAGGATCCGCTCGAGATGAGCTGGGCCCTTGCCCTCGCGGCCGCCGAGGCCGGCATGCAGCTGACCTTGCTTCCGGTGCTGTACGAGCGGGCCGGATTCGATCAATCCACGCTGGCGCCCGAGCAACGCCGTTTCCGGGCCGGCGCCGATCAGGTGTGGGCGATGCAGAGCGCGATCTCCTCCCGCCGCCCGGCGGGGGTCCGGGCCGGCCTCGCGATCCATTCGCTGCGCGCCGCGGCGTCGGATTCGATCGCGCGGCTGCGCGAGCTGGCCGAGCATTTCACGGGCCCGATCCACATTCATGTCGCCGAGCAGGCTCGCGAGGTCGAGCAGTGCATCGGCGCGCTCGGCGCACGCCCGATCGAATGGCTGGCGCGGCAGGGTGGCGGCCTGGATTCGCGCTGGCACTTGGTGCACGCAACGCACGCGTCGCCCGCCGAAATCGAACTGGTCGCCAGCAGCGGCGCGGGAGTCGTGCTGTGCCCGACGACCGAGGCCAACCTGGGCGACGGGATTGCCGATCTGCCGGCCTGGCTCGCTACCGCTGTTCCGATCTCGATCGGATCGGACAGCCAGGTCACGCGCGCCTGGCGCGAGGAATTGCGCTGGCTCGAATACGGCCAGCGACTGGTCAAGCAGCAGCGCAACATCGCAGCGGCACCGGCGTTGGGCCAGCCCTCCACAGCAGCGCGGCTGTTCGAACGCGTTCTGCAAGGCGGCGCGTCCGCGGCCGGCTTCGCGCGATGGGGTTTTCAGGTCGGCGCCCGTGCCGATCTGCTGGTCGTGGACCGCACGGACTCGAGCCTGCTCGGCGTTCCCGACTCGCTGCTGCTGGATGCACTGGTGTTTTCCAGTCCGGGGCGGCAGCTGCGCGACGTGATGGTGGCGGGGCGCTGGCAGATCAAGGACCACGAGCACCTGCACGCCATGCAGGTGGCGACGCGATTCGAGCACGCGATGGTGCAGCTGTGGCGCGAGCCACCGCATTAGCAGGAGCGTGCATACCCGCGGCGGGATTTTCAGCGTATCTTCCACCCGTCGAGTTCCGGGATCGCGGAGTACCCTTTGAGAGCCGCCCTGCTCGCCCTCGTTTTCGCGGTCTTGGCGGACCGTGCCAGCGCCGACCCGCCGCGGCCGCCGAAGACCAATCACCCGATCCTCGGCACCTGGATATTCGCGGTACCGGAGACGGACTGCGAAGAAACCTATTACATGCGCCAGGACGGAACGACGCTGGTCACCAGCGGTCAGGAGGTCGCCGAGAGCGTTTATGAAATCGACGACGAGCCGAGCGCGAAGGGCTTCTACAAGAGCACCGACCGGATCGTGAAGGACAACGGCAAGCCGGATTGCGCAGGCGATATCACCAAGGTCGGCAGCCAGGTGACGAACTACATCCGGTTCCACCCGTCGTCGAGCATGATGATCATCTGCAAGGACGAATCCCTGGACGCGTGCTTCGGACCGCTTTACAGGCTCGGCGGCGAGAGCTCCTGACCAGAGGCTGTTGCAAAGCTTCTGCGCCGGCCCGCTGGCCGACTTCGTTCAGGAAGACGCCGTGGCCACCCCTGTCCCTTTAGGGAGAGGGTCCCACGTGATCGTGTCTACCCAACCTTATGACGATGCTTGACCTTCTGGACCTCTGAGACGAGGTCGCGCAGACCGTCGATCGCCTGCTGCTCCTGGACCGTCAACGATCGGCCCGGATTGAAATGGTCCAGCAGAACGATCAACGCGTCCTCGATGCGCCCGATCTGCTTGCCGTAGCTGGCCACGTCGGTCAGCACTTCTTGCTCGACCTCCGGCTGGCTCGACTGCCCGAGGTCGATATTCACCAGGCCCACCTGACTGCCGACCGGATTGAACAGCATGGTCCACGGATTAATGGACTGTGTGACATTGCCGGACAGGGGAAGACGAAACGCAGGCATCGCGAACTCCTTGTGCTGTGAACTCGAAAGCCGAGCGTAACGGAGACGGAGGATCAGCGGCTGACAAGACCTCTGCCCCAGCGGTGCTGTTGATCGGCTACCAGCTCACCAGGGCCGTGTACTCGAGCACGGCCTTGCCCTCGGCCGGAACACGAACCTGCCAGGCGGCGGAACCGGCGCTCTCCTTCACGTGCTCCTGGGTTTCCGAAATGATCTTCCAGTCGCCACGCAGCGGCTCGCGCACGGTCACGGTAACCGGCTTGGAGTCCGCATTGCGCAACTCGATCCGGTAAGACGACTGACGCGAGTGCTCGGAGACGGCCCTGAAATCGGTCTGCACCCGGTCGGCGGTCAAATCGAACGCCTCGCCCAGCCGCAGCGAGACCAGTTCGCCCTTGGCCGTATGCGCGATCGAGTCCTCGCCAATCAGCTGGCTGCCGCCCCCGCTGTCTGGCATGTACGCGCGCACGACTCCGGCCGGAAGCGGGATGCCCAGTTGGCCGTCCCGGTTCTCGAAACGCAGGTACACGCTGGGCTTCAGGCCCTTCTGCACATCGGGCCGCCGGGCCTGGTACCACCACTCGACGGCGTTGTTCTGCAGCACGTACTCGCGCCGCACCGGCACGTCGGAGGCCGATAGCAGCGCGACCTGCTTGGTCTGGTTGTTCTCGATCGTCGTGGCCCGCGGCAGCGTGTACAGGTGATAGTCGCCGAGCTTCTCCTCGCTCATCTCGGCGGCGGCGGCAGCTTTCGCCGCGAACTGCTGCAGCGCCAGCGGCTTGATCTCCGGTCCAACCCGGTTCAGCGTACCGGCCACCAGTTGCAGCCGCGCGTTCTCGTACGCGGTGCCCGACTGGTTGGTCAGCGTGACCCATCCGTTCAGCGTCATCCGAGTTGCTTCCGGATTCAGGTTCGCGATGTAGTCGGCCTTCCAGCCGACCTGCTTGGCCAGGTACGTCAACCCCAGTTGCTGTTCCCCGGCCTGCGCGACGTCCAGCACCATCGACAGCGTGGGGCGATCGCGCAAGTTGGCAGGGACGTCGGGAAACGACAGGCGCCCGGCCACGGCGGTCTCGATCCGGTCCGGATAGCGAAGCACGACGCCGTCGTTGGTTGCCAGCACGGTCGCCTGCTCGGAGATCTCTGCGCCGGTGGCCGTATTGGTATGGATCACGGACACCTGCCTGCCTACGTACTTGCGCAGCAGAGCCGCCGGCGTCAGCAGGTCGAAGTCGAAATTCTGCTCGAGCAGATCGAAGCCCGCGCCCGAAACCGGTTTCAACGAGGCCGTCTCGGGCCGGATCGTGGCCGCCACTTCGCGAAACGCGAGCTTCTGCGTGCCGCGGACAAGCGTCGCGCGCCGCACATCGCGCACCAGCGCCTCGCCATCGTTGTAGATCGTGATGCCGAGCGAGGAGCGCGACGATGTCGTCAACGACACCTCCGGCGGACCGGACGCGGTCTGTGCAACGGCAGCACCGCACGTCAGGGTTGCGGCCAGCGCGAGGCTGGCCTGACCGATTCGCCGTCGTGTCATGGCAATTCTCCTGAAAGAGTCGAACAGTTCGTCAATAAACGTCATCCGCGCTCGCGCGGGGTTATCCGGCACCGGGGCCGTGCGGTCGCCGTTCGGCCGTCGGTCAGGGGCGCCGCGGGGGCACGTCCGGATACTCGCCCAGGTACTCGGCCTTCCACCAGTTGCCGGTGCTGGCCTGCTCCTGCGGCGTCGAAAAGTGATAGCGGTAGGCGAGCACGCGCAGCATCTTGGGCGGCGCCTTGCCTTCGAACGGATTGCGCGCCAGCAGGCGGGTGACCGCGGCCCGGTTGTGGCGCAGCGACTCCAGGAAGGGCTCGAACCAGAAGGCCGTGTCCGGCCATTGCGGCGGCAGGAACCACATCATCCAGTCCAGGCGCGGCTGGTGCGGCACGATGAACTGCGGCGCCTTGTCCAGCGCGTCCGGCTTGTAGCGGAATACGTAGGGTTCCCAGTCCCGACCGTCGTAGCTGCCGACTATTTTCAGTTCCTGACGTTCGGTCTGCATGGTCGGAAACAGGTGATACGGATTGCCGATCCCGAAAGCCGGTGGCACCTCGTTCAGCACGATCAGCGCATGCGGCAGCGGGCCCCGCAGCTGCGTCGCAAGGGCCGTGCTCAAGCTCAGTACCAGGATCAGCACGGCCGTGGCACCGGCCAGCACCCTTGCAGCCGGGCCGGAACCGCTGCGACGCGCATCGCTTCGAATCCGATCCTGGACGGACTGCGGCAGCAGGCGGGCGACGATCCGGTCATCCAGCAGGAACAGGCACAGCAGGATCGTCAGCAGATTGATGAAGTTGTGATTGCTGGTCGCGATGATCAGCAACTGCGCCCCGATGGTGACGGCAGCCGCAACGATCCGGAACGGGCGCGGCAGGAAGATGAAAAACGGCACGCCGAGCTCGGCAAACAGCGTGAAGCCGACGCCCGCTTTGAGCCACCCCGGCGACAGGTGATGGGCGTACCACGAGCCGATATGAGGCAGCGGCTGCGTTTCGAAGTAGTAGTTCAGGGCGCTGAAATCGCGCCAGGATGGATCGCCGCTGGCCAGCTTGAAATATCCCGACAGGAAGCGCAACCTGAACAGCAACCAGTCGAACAACAGCACGATCAGCCGCGTCGGGGCGTCGACCAGGAAGATCGCGAGGAAGCCGCTTTCCAGCAGCAGCGTGTCCCACTGAAAGCGCATGAATATCTGACCTGCGTGGACCAGCGACAGATACAGCACGAACAGCGCAATCAGCGCCGGGCGTCGCCTGACCCAGCCGAGCGCCAGCAACAGCGCCACGACCGCACCTGCGAATGCCGCGCCCTGCAGCGCGGCATCGCTGCTGTTCAGCCAGAACAGGGTCGGCAGCCGCAGCAGTGCGATGGTGCCTTGTTCGGCGAAGGCACCGTCCAGCAATCGCTGCAGCGGCAGGATGCCATCGGGACCGGCCAGGCCATCGATCTGTATCGCGAGCGAGGCGAACGCCGCGGCATATACCAGCGCCAGACCTTTGACAAACAGCCATCCGGTCAACTCGTGATCGGTGGCCGGTCCGAACAGATCCGTCAGAACCTTCAACGACGCTCACGCCGGGTAGGGGCGCGAGATATTACCGCCCGCAGCCCTCACCCCCGACCCCTTCCCGCTTCGCGGGCGAGGGGCGATCGAACCGCTCTCTGCTGTGCGTCGACGTGAAAACAGAGGCGATCGGTCGCCCCTCGCCCACGTAGTGGGAGAGGGGTCGGGGGTGAGGGCGGGCCGTTAGTTGGCCTGTCCGCCCGCTTCGTAGGTCCAGCCTTCCGGGGCGCTGAGCCGGTCGGGCCGCTTCTTGCCGGGCATGGGCGCGGACGCAGGCGTTGCCGATTCGAACGGCCACGGAAACGGTTCCGCCGGGGACGGCCATGGCCTGCCCGGTTCGATCATCATCGGCGTGGAAGCCGCATCGTGCGCGGGAGCTTTCGACGCCGGAGCTCGGCCCGTGTCCCCCACGATGGGCGCCGGCTGCCGCACAAACGCCACCAGCCCCATCAGAAAGGCGCCGGCGGCAAACCCCGCCAGTGCAACCAGTACCGTGGAAATCGCGCCCGATTGCCGGCGTACCGCCACCGATCCGCTTCCCATAGCGCAGCTCCCCCAGTCAAGTCGCCTACCAGGTAAGACGGTCTGCGACGCCGAGACCGGACATCGAAATCATGTTGCCGGTGGGGTCACAGGCCGGAGCGTTGTTCGCCGCCCGCCCGCCACGTACACTGCCGGCGACCCGATGAGCGACTGGGATGGAAGGCTGCTTTCTTCGCTTCTACGTGCACGAAGGGCACCGGCACCAGCAGACGCTGCTGTGGGAATGGCTGTTGCAGCAGGCCAATCAGATGGGGATACGCGGCGGCTCGGCGTTTCGAGCGATGGCCGGATTCGGGCGCCATCACATCGTTCACGAAGACCATTTTTTCGAGCTCGCCGGCAGTCTGACGGTAGAGGTCGAGTTCATCGTCACCGATCAGGAGGCCGAGCGCCTGCTGCAGCGGCTGCGGCAGGAGAAGGTGCGCGCCTTTTATGCGCGGATCCCGGCGCGCTTCGACGTGCTGAATCCCGATCCCGGCGACTGACCCGCCTACGCTGCTGCGCAGCT
>WNFO01004702.1_pt1 | contig 11815 bp, 12 predicted proteins | sample 5400251 | NCBI WGS metagenome assembly WNFO01 (sample SAMN13153354, study PRJNA577476) | soil metagenome | isolation source: 100 cm saprolite under Madrone tree | place: USA:California | collected 2016-06-14
GCACACGCTTCGTGCGCGCGGCGACAGCGGCCAGCAAGGTGAGCGGCTCGTGGCGTGGCCGCGCGATCAGCGAGTCGCCGATCCAGACTGAATCGAAGCCCGCCGCCTCCGCGCGCTCGGCCATGGCTAGTAGGGACGCCGTCTCCGGATGCCCGGACATGACAGCCTCGCGGGTGGGAAGCAGCACGCCGAACTCTACCGTCATCTCAGTTCCTCCTGGAGCGGATGTGTATCACATTCCGATGACGAGACGCGGCCGATGACTATTGCCGGTAAACCTTACCAGTCTCTTCGGCTGGCACGCCCATTGCCATAGCTGAGGCGTCGGAAGCGGTTACTAAATAGTTGAGCGCGAGCAACTCACATTTACCAGAGGAGGATGTCGCAGTGAAAAAAGTTCTAGTCCTGATGATCGCTGTGGTGGTAGGCGCCGTGTTGATGTCTGTGCCGGTCGCTTGGGCCGCCGACGTAGAAGCCAAGGTCCAGAGCGTGGATCAGTCCGGTCGATGGTTGACCCTCGACACCGGGCTCAAGCTCATGATCCCCGCCAACGTGAAGGTTGACCGCCAGGCTCTCCAGCCCGGAACCCCCGTGAAGGTGAGCTACGACACCCAGGGCAGCGAGCACATCGTCACCGCTATCCAGGTACCAGCCCCCCCGAAGTAGTTGGACGTCATGCGGAGACCCGGCCTTGAGCCGGGTCTCCGCCCCTGACGTAACCGTTTTATGCAACCCGTGTAATGCCTTTTTACACAACCGTGTAAGTGGTGGCGGGAGTTCTTACCCAGTTCCGACTGTCGTAGCGTGCTTGAGGGAGAAGCGCGTCAGGAAGACACGCGCAACGGCATCCGGGTCATGCCGCGGAACACCATCGAATTGAGCCACTCGAGGCGCGACTCGGGCACCGCAAGCTCGATGCGCGGCCAGCGCTCGAGCACCGCCGACAGCGCGATCTGACCTTCCAGCCTCGCCAGCGGAAACCCGAGGCAGATGTGCATGCCGAAACCGAAGGACAGGTGCGGCACGCCGTCGCGCTGGAGGATCAGGCGATCGGGGTCCTCGTAGGCCTCCGGGTCACGGTTCGCCGCGCTCAGCATGACGAACATGCGGTCGCCGGGCTTCAGGATCTTGCCGCGCATGACGTGCTCGACCCGCACCGCGCGCGCCTGCACCCCGCTCGGACCGTCGTAGCGCAGCAGCTCCTCCACCGCCCGCGCGGCGAGGCCGGGATCGGCGCGCAGCGCCGCCATCTCGCCGGGGAACCGCAGCAGGGCGAGCAGGCCGTTGGCGATGTGGTTGGTGGTGGTCTCGTGGCCCGCGAACAGTAGCAGGATGCAGGTGGCGATGAGCTCGTCCTCGGACAGGGCATCGTCGCCGTCGCGCAGGTGGACCAGCTCGGAGAGAAGGTCCTTTCTCGCCGACCCGCGCCGATCCCGGATCAGCTCGCGGAAGAACGCCGCCATCTCGCGCGTCGCTTTTTCCGCGATGTCATACTTCTCCGGCGACATGCGCGAGCTGCCGATGAAGAGAGCCATGTCGTCGGACAGCCGCTTCACCATCGCCAGTTGCTCGCGCGGCACGCCCAGCATCGCCATGATCACCAGCGCGGGCAGCGGTCCGGCGAAATCGTCGACGAAGTCGATCTCTTCTCGTCCGCCGATGCGCTCGAGCAGCCACGTCGCCAGCTCCTCCACCACCGGTCGCATGGCGTGCATCGACTGCACGTGGAAGACCCTGCCCGTCAGGCGGCGGAGGCGCGTGTGTTCCGGGGGATCGCGGAAGACCATCCAGGTGGAGAGATAGCGAACGATGTCCGCGATGCGCGCTGCCTCCGGCCCCGGCAGCGTGGCGAAGAACGGACGCATCCGGTCCGACGAAATCTCGCGGTCGAGCAGCACCTGGCGCACGTCGTCGTAGCGCGTGAGCACCCAGGCCTTGAGGCGCGGGCTCCAGTGCACCGGGTCTTCCTCGCGCAGCCGGCGGTAGACCGGATACGGATCGGCGAGGAATTCGGGCGCGTCCGGGCGAAACTCCACCGACGGATTATCGCATGCCCCCCAACCGGGCCGCAGTCTATGCGGCTTCCAGACGAGCGGGCCGCTCCTCGTGGCGGTGAAGGGCTCTCTGGATTCCCCGCTCCAGTACCTTCTTGATGGCAGTGGCCACGACGGCGCTCGCCGTGGCGGTGAGGATCCTGGCCGGGACGCCAGGCTCGGCGGCGACCCGCTCCGGCCTGTCGATCATTCGAGAGATGGCCTCGCGCAGCCGGCCGACCCGCGAGAGCGTGGTGCGGCGGCGCCGTGAGTGCCAGGCTCCCAGCCAGACGAATCCCGAGGCGGTCGCGAGCAATGCGACGCTGGTGAGTGCCATCCCGAGCGCATGACGCCGGGCTTGAAGCTTGATGTCCAGCAGGTCATGCCGCCGCCGGTCGAGCTCGGCCACGAGGCCGGCGAGCTCCTCCCGGAGCGCGGCGATCTCACCGTCGAGCTGACGGGTGCTCTCCTGCGGGGACACTTCCTGATTGCCCTTGCCGTTGCCGGTGGTGGTCAGGTTCATGCCAGTCGCTCCTTCGCCCATTGCACGTCCTCTTTGAGCGTCTTGCGCGTGACCGCGAGCGGCTTCGTCACGCGGCGAGTCCAGCTCACATAGCCAACGATTCCGCCTATGAGCAGGAGCGCGCCCCCCAGCAGGAGAGCCGCCAGCCATGCCGGGATGTAGGTCGCGAGCGCCAGGACGAGCGCCACGAGGAGCATGTTCAGGCCGAGGACGACGCCGAGCGCCGCGACCCCGAGGCCCTTGGCCGTCGAAAGCTCGGCTTCGAGATCGGCCTTGATCTCGGTCTTGGCCAGCTCGACCTCCTTCCTGGCAAGGAGCGTGACCTTTTCCGTTATCTCCACGATGAGCTCGCGCGTTGAGAGGGCCCGGGCATTGCCATTCGTCATGTTCGTCTCCTGTCGTGGCTGACTGCTCACCCATTCATCCTTGGTCGCTGCGGTGGCCTCCAGGAGCTGCGGACGGCCTCGGAGCGCGCGGTCGAGCTGGAGCGCCTGTCGATACACGATCTGCCACTCGTCGTACCCGACGGGCAGCTCGCGAATCTCCCGTGCGATTTCATCCAGGCGAGCTTCGAGGGATCGTGCTCCTACGTGGGCCGCCGGGTTCTGGTGAAACACCGACCAGACACTGCGAATCTGGCGCTCAATGTCCTGAGCGCTCGGGTCGAAGGTCTGATAGGCGGGAGTGTCCGTCAGGGCCTCGACCACGAGCCCGTGCGCCCATGCCGTGTCCTGCTCGGAGCCGCGCAGCAAAAGCCCATTGGGGTACAGCATCACATCGAGTCGGGGCCCCGAAAGCGGGCAAACCGCTCGGGCACGTACTCGCGAAAGCTCAGGCCCCCGAAGAGGGACAGGATGCGGGACGGTGCGGTCGCCGTCCACGACGGCTCTGCCGGCTGGACGTCCAGGCCGTGCCGGCTCAGCGTGGCCGCGACCACCTTCGCAACGAGCTCGTACCCCTTCGCATCGGTGACCAGCGGCACATCGAGATCGACCTGGCCACGCACAATCGAGACCAGCCGCCGCACCGGAACCGAAACGAACACGATGAAAAACGACGCCGCCACCCCCAGGGTTATCGGCACACCGCGGAAGAAGCGGACGATCTTCGACTCCCGCAGAGGTGAATGGTGCCGGGCGGATTCCGCTGAGCCCGACGAGGTCGCCGCGCTCGCCGTTCCGGGAATCGGGACGGCAGTGCCGCGCGACCGCGCTGCCATCGCGGCCCCGAGAGCGAATGGCACCGCCACCGCCAGGATGATCCAGATGAGGCGAATCACCCAGGTGGGCACCCAGTTGTGTGGCAGCGGCACAAAGGCGAGGATCAGCGTCGCGAGGTGCGGCCACACCACGCCGATCAGGAGAAAAGGCCATGCTGCGGCCGCGCCCACGAGCGCGGAGAGCCACATCTTCTCGCGAGGATTCGTCGGGCCGAAGAGCGCAACGACAGCCCATCCAAACAGAGCGGACATGATGCTTCCCAGCGAGCGGCTGATCAGCGCCAGAACCGCCTGGACGATTACCATGGCCGCCTAGTCCCGCGGCGAGCAAGACCGCCATTCCACCTGGGTGGAACTTTTGACGCACCCAAATGACTCATGCGTTCGCTCTAGTACCCATGTTCGAGTAGCGAAAGCCACTAACAAGACGGGATCAACTCCCTCGGAGGTCGAAATTGCAACGGGCGTGCCACGAATGATGCGCCCCACGCTCTGATATGCTGACGCGGATGGCGCGCGAGCTCGTGCCGCACTTGTCCCACTGGGGCGCCTTCGGGCGTGGCTTCGGCACCTCTACGACGGCTGGCGCGCCGCGGCCGGCGTCTCGTCAGCGCCGCCGTTCGAGAAGTTCTGGGCGGCCGGATTCCTCGAGGTGCCCGATGTCGACGAGGGCCTCGTGCTGTTCAAGCAGTTCCGCGTCGACCCCGAGCGTACTCCGCTCGGCACGCCGAGCGGCAAGATCGAGATCTTCTCGGCGACCATCGAAGGATTCGGCTATGCGGACTGCCCGGGGCATCCGACCTGGCTCGAGCCCACCGAGTGGCTCGGTGCGGCACTGGCCCGGCGCTACCCGCTCCATCTCGTCGCCAACAACCCAAGCGCGCGCCTGCACAGCCAGCTCGACGTGGGGGCCTTCAGCCAATCGACCAAGGTGCAAGGTCGCGAGCCGGTCCGGCTCCACCCTGCCGACGCCGCCGCGCGCGGCATCCGCAACGGCGACGCCGTGCGCGTGTTCAACGACCGCGGCAGCTGTCTCGCCGGCGCGGTGGTGACGGACACCGTGCGGCCGCGCGTGATTCAGCTCTCGACCGGCGCCTGGTACGACCCACTCGACCCGGCCGACCCCGACTCGCTATGTGTACACGGCAACCCCAACGTCCTCACCTTCGACCGCGGTACCTCGAAGCTTGCTCAGGGCTGCTCAGGCCAGCACGCCCTCGTGCAGGTGGAGCGCTGGATGGGACCGCTGCCGCCGACTCGTGCGTACGATCCGCCGGCGATCGAACGACGCGCGCAAGGGTAGCCCGGGTCGCTGCATCCCTTCGAGATTCGGGATCGATCCATCACGTCAGTACGATCGCCGCCGGCCGCGGAATTCGCGACGTGAAGCAGCTCCAGAAAAGCTTCGACCCCACGGGAATGACCCTCCTCTCTTGGCGCCGGTGGTGACGTCTATAAGACTTGCTGATATTTCCGAACCGATCCTCTCTTGAATTCGACCGGGGGGATCGAAACGTACTCTCCGGCCTTCTTCAGCTCTTCAATGACAAGCGTGAAACTCCTATCGGGCGAGGCGGAGGTATCGAACAAGAGCAGAAAGCAGGCCCGCCAGGTAAATGAGATCGGACCTCGAGGCGCCTTCACCTCGAGACGTTGCGAAGCCCAACCGCACGACGGGCCGGCGGCTCGGGGGTTCACGCGTAGTCGATCGGGTCCACCGTAACTCGTCAACTGCACCACCTCGCCATCCTGGAACTTGAGGACCACATGCCCAGGATCAAAGGAAAGCGTTTCGTGCGCCGATCCGGACTCGATCCAGAGCAAGATGCCGAGGTTCTTGTGAGGTACCGTCGTTGACGATGTATGATTCCGCACCTGCATCCATACGTGCAGACTCGGAAGGGTGAGATCGAGTGCGTCGCCCTGGACAATTCTCCCTTCCACGCCGGGCGGGATCCCCGAGGGTACGCTGACGTCGTAGGCGAACACGCCGCATCCGTGGAGAGGGACCGTGAGGCATGCAATCAGAATCAGGACGCGAGACGCTCGCATACTGGGGTCCCTCCTCGGCCCCGAAAGCTGCAGACTCGCGCGCTGATGGGATTCGGCCTCCACGACCACGTGCTGCCTGACTCCGCGGCGCTTACCGGTGCGCTCTGCCGTTCAGGAACTCGACGATTGCCCGCTCGTAGACGCGCACCGTCAGGGTGATACTGGTCGAGGTCCACGTACTCGTCCACCGTGTGCGCGGCCTTGACGTCGCCGGGGCCGAAGTAGATGGCCGGCACCTTATGGTCGGTGGCCAAGAACTCGACGTCGTCCCCCGAACCTCAGCTCGGGCCGCGAGCATAGCCAACGCCCGTTCTCAGCCTCTGGCTAGGCGTCCTTCCAAGTGCTCGCGCTGTCGAGCTCGGCGGTCGCCTCCTCGTCCAGCTGGAGGTCGATGCCGCCCATCAGTTCCTTGAGCTGCGCTACGGAGGTGGCGCTGGCGATCGGAGCGGTGATGCCGGGGCGATGCGCGAGCCAGGAGAGCGCGACCTGCGCCGGCGTCGCGTTCGCCTTCTCCGCCACCTTGTCCACCGCGGCGAGGATCGCGAAGCCGCGGTCGTTCATGTAGCCCTTCTGCACGTTGGCGGCGCGGGCCGTCTCGGGCAGGTCGGCGCCGGGGCGGTACTTGCCCGACAGGAAGCCGCTTCCAAGGGAAGAGTACGGGATCACGCCCACGCCTTGCTCGAAGCAGAGCGGCTCCAGCTCGCGCTCGTACTCGTCGCGGAACACGAGGTTGTATTTCGGCTGGATCGACTCGTAGCGCACGTAGTCGTGTGAGTCGCTCTCCCAGAGGGCGCGCGTGAGCCGCCACGCGTGGTAGTTCGAGGCGCCGATGTAGCGCACCTTGCCCTGGCCCACCAGATCGTCGAAGGCGCGCAGCGTCTCCTCGAGCGGGGTGTCGCGATCGTCCCAGTGCGCCTGGTAGAGATCGATGTAGTCGGTCTGCAGCCGCTGCAGCGAGGCCTCGACGCCCTCCATGATGTGCTGGCGCGAGAGACCGGTGTCGTTCGGCCCCGGCCCCATCGGCCCCATGACCTTGGTGGCGATGAGCACGGCGTGGCGGTTCCGGCGCGCCGTCATCCACACGCCGAGCGCCGTCTCCGACTCCCCGCCCTTGTTGCCAGGCGCCCAGCGCGAGTAGACGTCGGCGGTGTCGATGAAGTTCCCCGCGGCCTCGACGTAGGCGTCGAGAACGGCTTCCGAGGCCTTCTGGTCCGTGGTCCATCCGAACGTGTTGCCGCCCAGACAGAGGGCCGACACCCGCAGCCCGGTGCGACCCAGCTTGCGCATCAGCATCATGGTCTCCTTTCGGGCGCGAACCGCTCCGGCGTCACGACGCTCAGCGCTTGCGCGCGAAGGCGTAGAGCTTGCGGCCGCGCGTGCCGGCAATATCCGGCGTGGCGGTGATGGTGCCGGCGAGGTCGGAGTCCCTGAACTCGCGGTTGTCGTACATCCCGGCGACCTCGAAGCCGCCGGTTTCGAGCAGGCGCCGCATTTCCTCCGGATACAGCAGCCGGTACTCCGCGTAGTCCTCGACCGAGGGCCACCCCGGGATCTGCCAGACCCGCCTCCGCGTGAGCACGCGTGAGCTCTGGTCGAGCGAGTGCATGGACACGGACGTGGCCTTGAACTCCGGCGTGTCCACCGTCCCCTCGATGCGCCTCTGGAACCCATCGCCCTGGAGGTAGCAGCGGGCGTTCAGCACGTCGGCGATCAGGAGCGCCCCGGCCTGAACATGGGCCGCGAAGCCTTCCACGGTGCGAACCAAGTCGTCGTTGGTCAGCACGTAGGACAGCGCGTTGCCGAGGCAGGTCACGACGTCGAACGTGCGCCCCAGCCTGACGGTGCGCATGTCCCCGTGATGGATGACGAGCTGCGGCCGCGCCGCCCGGGCATAGGCGACGTTCGTCTCCATGTAGTCCACGCCCCAGCACTCGGCGATCGTCTGGCTGAGAGAGTCGAGGAGCCGGCCCGTCCCGCATCCGACGTCCAGGACCGACGTGGGCGGCGCGGGAAGATACCGCTCGAATGCCAACCGGCACATCTTCCCCGTGATGTCTTCCGCGTCCGGAAACACCAGATCGTAGAGCCGCGGCTGATCGTAGAGCAGGCTCTTGACCTTTGTGTCCATGAGCATGCGGACCCTCCCTTCGCGGGAAGCATAAACGAGACGGCGCTCCGGCGGCAACTGCCAAACGACCACTGCTTCAAAGCTGGGCTGCTTGACGCGCTTCCCACGCCGTCGCAGTATCGCAACGTGAACGGGAGATGACGGCATGACCCGATCCGGATCGATCGTGCTGGCCGCGCTGCTCGCGCTGGGCCCTTGGGCGGCGTCCTCGTCGGCCGCGGCGCCCGAGGGGCAGATGACGTGGGCGGTCCACGTCTCGCCGGCGCCCTCGTGGTTCGATCCGGCGGAGACCCAGGGCGTGATCGTGCCGTTCATGGTCCTGTACGCCCTCCACGATGCGCTCGTGAAGCCGATGCCGGGCAAGCCGATGGCGCCGAGCCTCGCCGAATCCTGGACGAATTCGCGCGACGGCCTCGTCTACGAGTTCGCGCTGCGCAAAGGCGTCACGTTCCACAACGGCGATCCCGTCACCACCGAGGACGTGAAGTTCTCCTTCGAGCGCTACCGCGGTAGCTCGGCCAAGACGCTGCACGAGCGCGTGGCGCGGGTCGAGGTCGTGGATCCCCTCCACGTCCGCTTCGTCCTCAAGGCGCCCTGGCCCGACTTCCTGACCTTCTACGCCACACCTGCTACGGGCGCCGCCTGGATCGTCCCCAAGCGCTACGTCGAGCGAGTGGGCGACGAGGGCTTCAAGCGCGCTCCGATCGGCGCCGGCCCGTACAAGTTCGTGTCCTTCTCCCCGGGCATCGAGGTGGTGCTCGACGCGAACGAGACCTACTGGCGAAAAGTCCCGTCGGTGAAGCGGCTCGTGTTCCGCGCCGTGCCAGAAGAGACCACGCGGCTGGCCATGCTCAAGCGGGGCGAGGCGGACATCGCCTACTCCATCCGGGGCGCCCTGGCTCAGGAGCTCGCGCGCACGCCCACGCTCACGCTCAAGCCCGTCGCGGCCACCTTCACCGAGTGGCTGGTCTTCACCGAGCAGTGGAACCCGAAATCGCCCTGGGCAGATCAGCGCGTGAGGCTGGCGGCGAGCCTCGCCATCAACCGCAAGGAGATCAACAACGCCGAGTACCTGGGCCACGGGCGGCTCAGCGCCAGCATCATCCCGCAGGCCTTTGCGTTCGCCTGGCCGGCGCCGGCCTTTTCCTACGATCCCGAGCGAGCGCGGCGGCTTCTGGCCGAGGCGGGTTACCCACGCGGCTTCGACGCGGTCGAGGTGGCGACGGACAACACCTATGGACCCATCGCCGAGGCAGTGGTGAACGACCTCCAGCCCGTGGGAATCCGCGCGCGGCTGCGGACGATGGAGCGCGCCGCCTACCTCAACACGGACGCGGAGAAGGGCTTCAAGCACCTCGTCCGCGTCGGAAGCGCCGCCGCCGGCAACGCCGCCACGCGCATCGAGGCGTTCGTGATCTCGGGCGGCATCCGCTCCTACGGCGGCTATCCCGACATCGACGCGCTCTACAAGGAGCAGGCGATCCAGATGGACGTGAAGAAACGCGAGGCCCTCCTCTACAAGATCCAGCAGCTCATGCACGAGAAGGTGATGTTCGCCCCCATCGTCGAGCCGGCTTTCCTGAACGGCTACGGCGCCCGCGTGGCCGAGCCATGCCTGGGTCTCATCGTCGGCCACCTCTACTCGGCGCCGTACGAGGACCTGCGCCTCAAGAAGTAGCGGGCGGCGCGGCGGACCCGAGGGCTGAAGCGTCGTGCGCGTAGAGCCATCGGATCGCCGGAATCGACCGGTCGCCGCGCTCCGCCATCTGTGCATCGCGCGCCTGCTGCGCCGGGCCGTCGTGCAGGTGGAAGCGCGTCTTGTTGGCGCGCGACATCTCCTGCAATCGGGTCGCCCGCGGCAGGCGCAGCGCCTCGTACCGCAGCAGCGCTGAAGCGACGTCGCTCGCGCCGCGCTCGCGCGGGCAGGCCGCGAGCGTGGCGCCGTCCTCGATGGATTGCGCGGCGCCCTGTGCCATGAACGGCAGCATGGCGTGGCAGGCGTCGCCGAGCAGCGTGACCCGGCCGACAGACCAACGCTCCAGCGGGGCCCGGTCGAACAGCGCCCAGATGAAGGTCTCGTCCACCGCGCCGATGATCGCGCGCACCTGCGGGTGCCAGCCCTCGAAGGCGGCCAGCGCATCCGCGACCTCGCCGCGGTCGGTCCAGGATTCGCGGGTCCAGCTCTCCCGCTCCATGATGGCGACAAAATTGACGAGCCTTCCGCCGGCGACGAAGTAGTGGACGAAGTGACCGCCCGGCCCCAGCCAGCTGTTCGACGCGACCTCGAGGCCGAGATGCTTCAAGCGCTCGGCCGGAACCAGGCCGCGATAGGCGACGCATCCGGTGAAGCGTGGGCGCTCCGGCCCGAACAGCGCGGCACGCACCGTGGAATGGATGCCGTCGGCGCCGACCAGGACGTCGGCCGCAGCGCCGGCGCCGTTGGCGAAGCGCAGCTCGACACGGTCACCGTGATCGGCGAAGCCGGCGAGGCGATGCCCGAGGTGGACGCGGTCTTGCGGCAGCGCGCCCGCCAGCGCGGCGAGCAGGTCGGCGCGATGGAAATGGTAGTAGGGCGCGCCGAACTCGGCTTCGATCGCCTCGCCGAGCACCGCGCGCTGCAAGGTGCGGCCGTCGTCCCAGCGGCGCTGATGGAAAGCCGCCGGACGCACGCCGCACCGTGCCAGGGCTGGGCCGAGCCCCAGCAGGTGCAGCAGGCGTGACGCGTTCGGGCTGATCTGGATGCCGGCGCCGACCTCCGTGAGGGCCGGCGCCTGCTCGAACACCTGCACCTCGCATCCGGCCTCCAGCAGCGACAGCGCCGCGGCGAGGCCGCCGATGCCGCCGCCGACGACCGCCACGGATAGACCGCTCCGACTCCTCGGCGTGCCAGCGCCTGCGCCTCAGCCCTTGACCTCCAGGAGGGCGCCCAATCCCCGGTGAAAGGTCGGCGCCCCGCCCGGCACCAAGCACGTCTCGAGCACCTCGAACAGCTCCTCGCGCGTGGCGCCCAAGCGGATCGCGCGCTCCATGTGGGCGACGAGCCCGGCGCGCTCCGAGCCGCGAAAGGCGAGCAGCGCGATGGCGACGAACTCGCGCACCTTCGCGGAGACGTGCTTGCCTTCTCCCAGCCCCAGCTCGTAGATCCGGTTGTAGGTCTCGACGAACTCCGGGTCCTGGCGCGCCGCGTACTCCCACTCTGGATAGATGTAGCCGCGCGCCTTCTTCATCCGCGCGATCAGTTCATCGGACCTGCTCGTGTCGGCCTCGCTCTTACTCTGCGGTGTCATGTGAGCACCTCCTGGTGCAGACGTGTATCATACCCGCCCGGAGAGCGCCCATGATCCTCGTCGAGCACGCCGTCGTCGTCACCATGGATCCAGCGCGCCGGATCTTCATGGACGGCTCCGTGCTGATCGACGGCGAGCGCATCGTCCAGGTGGGCCGCGCTGCGGACGTCCAGCCGCCGCAGGCGCCCGAGCGCGTGATCGACGGGCGAGGGCGCCTCGTCCTGCCCGGCTTCATCGACACCCACGCCCACCTCTCGGAGCATCTCTCGCGTGGCCTGATCCCGGACGAGGTGCCCGTGGACCGTTACGTGCCCGACTGGTACGCACCGCTCTACTCCGCTATCAATCCGGAGGAGGAAGCCGCGGCGGCCCAGCTTGCGTGCCTCGAGATGCTGCGCTCGGGCACGACGACCTTCTGCGAAGCGGGCACGCTCTTCGACGTCCCTGCGGTGGCGCATGCGGTGGACGCGGTAGGCATGCGCGCCATCCTCGGACGCTGGACGTGGGATCTCGCCTCAGGCCCCGGCAGGATGACCCAGTCCACCGGCGAAGCGCTCCGCCTGGCCGAGGGGG
>WNFO01004703.1_pt1 | contig 11815 bp, 18 predicted proteins | sample 5400251 | NCBI WGS metagenome assembly WNFO01 (sample SAMN13153354, study PRJNA577476) | soil metagenome | isolation source: 100 cm saprolite under Madrone tree | place: USA:California | collected 2016-06-14
CTCATGTACTCCGAGAGCAGCAACCTCTCCATATCCATTATCCCCGCTCCGGACGACAGCTCTATTTTCTCTGCTCCGGCGCGCAACTCGGCAACCGAAAGCGAATGGGAAGACGAAAAGACCGACGAGGGCGCCCAACTCACCTTCCCGCTTCCGGCATCCCATAACCCACAGCAGGCTCATGCAGGTGCGACGCGTACTCGCCGTAGCAGCCGGCTCGATCCCAACTTCCTCAAATCACGCGGAGCATTCACGCTCGGCAGTCTCAACGAGGACGACGAGAACGGTGAGAGCACGACGACGGAGAGACGGGCACTCTCCGATCGTAGCCTAAACTCGTTTGCGTTCGACGCGCCATCAACGAGCAGCAGTAGCAGTGGTGGTGTGCAGCGTCCCCCCTTACCCTCCAAAGCAGCCGCGGCCGAGCGACGCAAGATAAACAGCCCAGCACTACGTCCGCCCCCTACGCCCCGCTCAGCCGCGGCTATGAAAGTTTCCCGCCGTCGCTCGAACATCGGACCGCTGCGCATCGAAAAGGCGCGCCGACGCTCGAGTCTCCGCCCGCCTACGCACGCAGACGACGAGTCCGCGTATCTGGGTGAGAGCGCGTCTGCGCCCGTCACTGGGACGCGGAGAATGGCAGACGCGGATTTGGCGCTGGGAGCGCGCCACCTGAAGTCACCTGCAAAGAAGAAGCGGATGTCGCTTCTTAGTTTGGCGTCGAAGGGGATGGGTTACTCGAGTAGGGTGCGCCCTGGAGTACGAGTTTCGCTGGCGAACGTCTCGACTGGAGATGTCAATTCATCTGCCGACATGATGAGCTCCCGGACGGCCAAGCCGATGTGGAAATGATCTGGTTTCTTCAAGCTGTACTCAACTCGATTTGTTGTGTAAAGTCAAGTAAACTCGCATTTTTTCGTGGGTGTTTGCACACATTTATCTATCACAGAAGTCACTTCACGCCTTCACGATACGCCATGCCTTTCCTATCATCTAGCTGTCTATCACTTTTTGCATGATTTTGCCTTGTCACGCTGTTTGTATAATTGTTATGTTAGACGGCTCTCATAGTAGTCAATCGAATGAAGCACGCTCAAGTAAATATGTGCGGCATGTTGAGGAGACTACTATTACGATTACTTTTAAATAACCCTCTTGACCTCAAAGAAGGACTATATAATGGTTAAATAAGGGAGGGGCGCTCAAAAAGACGGAATGGAATACCTTGAGGTAGTAGACCTGCCACGCGACGACAGAAAACAGCACCGCAGTCTGCATTATCGACCACCACTTCACTCGGCCGTTGGTGGATTCTGCCGTATTACGATGTGTCCGTTCACGAATCACGATATATTCCTGCTCATCCTTCACAGAAGTCAAGCCATGGGCCAGCGTTCGAATCTCGCGTTCAATGGGTGCGACAACCTCTGCATTATGAGTAAGTGGTAAGCTATATGGAAAAAGGATAGCTAGACGCACCAGTTGCCTCGTCTCCAACGTAAATGACACCATGCACATTGAAGCTGGTTGACATAAGCGGGCATTGAATACCAGATGTGGGTCGGTGTCGGAAGTGGGAAAACACGCACCTCACAATCTTGTCCGCTATTGTGCTCATATAGTTGGAGAAACAGTATTCGTGTCGGCCATCCTTAGTCGCGGTGATGGCCACGGTCCCAGTTGAGAACCTAATGTTTTTCCTAATTGCGCCGCCATCGGGATCGGCGATCTGTGACCTGCATAAGAGCGGGGAGGCAAAAAGAAAAGAGAGGGTACATTACCCAGAAATCAATGTCCAAGTGGCCGCCTCCGCCAACCTGGTACGTGACGGTCATCTGGAATAATTGCTAAGTAATCCCTGGTAGACGTGAAAAGAAGAACGCGGAGTACTTGATCATTGATGTGCAAGTCTTCAAAGAAACATTCCTTTTTTGACGCGGGTACTTCTATGAGGTGAGGAGAAACGAAGTGGAAGAGGAGGAAGAGAGAAGAAAGCCAGAGCAACAAGCGAGCCATTGAGCACGGTGGAAGGACCCGAGAGGAGCTGTGGCCGTGGTGGAAGGGGGGTGTTCGGAGTCCTGTCACTGATCCCATGATGGTCCAAATTGGTACACGCGACAGGGCAAAACCTCCCTCTGCCCAATTCTTTCTCAAACAACTCTCATCCACCACCATCGTACATCATGGCCGACTCTAGCCTAAATCCTTTGGCACCAAAGGTTGGCGCTTTTTCATTCTCTTTCACCTCTCTGCCCTCCGCCCTCCATGCGTTAGTTATGCAATTGACCATTGTTACTTGTCTCAGACGGAGGACGAGCACGACCCCCACTTTGAACCCGTCATCAAGCTCACAGAAGAGGTTGCAACAAAGACAAACGAAGAGGACGAGACCGTAATATTCAAGCTGTACGTTTCCTTCTCTGTCGATTCAGAGTCTCGTTCGTTTTTTCGCCACCCCTTTTAATCATTTCCCCTCCTCTTTCCCAGGCGTGCAAAGCTCTTCCGATTCAGTTCTGAGGGGAATGAATGGAAGGAACGCGGGACGGGTGATGCGCGATTGCTACAGCACAAGGAGACGCAGAAGATTCGTCTTGTTATGCGACGCGAAAAGACGCTCAAGGTGTGCGCCAACCATCTAAGTTCGTCATCCTCCACCCAGCCCCATTTGAGTGAACTGAGATTAACGAATGCCGATTATGAATATTAGTCTCCGCCGACATGAAGCTTCAGCCGAACATCGGATCGGACAGAAGCTGGGTCTGGAAGGTCGCGGCTGACTACTCAGAGGATCCTCCCACTTCCGAGACGCTGGCTATCCGCTTTGCCAATGCCGACAGTTGGTACATTCCCTCTCTGTTTTCCCAGATTCTGATGATCTATCTCTCTCCAGTAGCGGTGCAGTTCAAGAAAGCATTTGAAGATGCCCGGGATAATAACGCAAAGCTGGCTGGTGCTCCTCCCCCTTACTCCCCTAAGGAGAAACATGAGGAGAGTGCCGAGTCTGGGGACGAGGAACAAGGCGAGGATCGACCAGCCATCCAGTCGTTCGGAACAGGTGAGGCAAAGGGGAATGCCCCTGCCCCCAGCGAAACGAACCCGCCGGCTGGGGAACCACAGAACTTGGAGAAAAAGGATGAAGAATAAACTATGGGAAGGAGCAGTTTTCTACATATACATACCATTATGCAAACCGTCCCGATGTTATAGGGGCGGACTGCCCAAGAAATTGTATCCCACTTACAACGTAGCCCTGGTCAAATTTGCAGAGGACAAGAATTGGTAATACTATACTAGTGTTTTCGCGCTCTATGATGTTGATCGCTCCTCGCGTGCCTCTGCCTCTGTCCATGCAGTCCAAAACGTCGCCCCTTCTCCTTTCGACCAGTACAAAGCCTGCTTCTCCCCTCTAACCACAGTCCTATCAATGAGTACATGCCGAATATTCTAGGAGATGCGTCAGGCACGGGAACCAATAGGAACATGGGGCTAGGGTTCTTACCGATCCGCTAGCGGAAAAGAAGGTATAAGTCAGTGCACTAAGTAATAGTGAAATTGAAGAAAACTCACGGAACTTCATACATCGGCTCCAATAGCAACGTTTCCTGCACGAGTGTTACGTTAGTTTTCAGTTCGGTGGCCGTCGGAGACCCTTGCGACAAAATTAACCGAGACTTGCCATGATACCTCTTAATCCTCGTGCACCACCACCCCGCTGCGCCGCCTTGTTACAAATTTCATCAAGTGCTCCACTCGTAAACCGGATCTCAACGCCGGAGTAACCAAACAATGCCGTGTATTGCGATATCAAACATCCGCGAACCTCGGTGAGAATGCGTCGCAGGTCTGTTGGTGTAAGTGGGGCGAGTGTTGTTATCGATGGAAGACGTGAAATGAATTCCGGGATGAATCCGTACTTGACCAGATCTGATTAACCAAAGTTCAGGAAAGGCGCGCCATTCTACAATATATTTGAGCGATGCAGCCTCACCTGCTGGTTCAACGTGTTCTAGCATGTTAGGGAGAGGCCGACGATTTGGCGTGAAAAAAGGCATAAAATCAGAAGTCTGGGTATCATCGTTGGAACCTAGCTCCGCTGTAAACCCAATGGACTTATGGGGCATCAATAAAACGAGGTGCCGTGTCAGCATGGTAGACTTACACCTTTGGCTACCCTCCGTTTGATAACATTGTCCAGACCGACAAAAGCACCACTGAGGATAAAAAGCACGTTTGATGTATCAATCTGATACATGTCAGGCTTTGCTGCGCAGAGGTCAGGTGTGGACTAAGAGAGTGCAGGATGACCGTACGTGGACCGAGGTTTGCATTCCGTTGACTGGGTCGTGATCGTCCTTCTGTAGGAGGAGACCCCGGCCCCTCGACGGCGGACCCTTTCGCAGGCACGGTGACAACAGACCCCTCCATCATACGGAGAAGCGCTTGCTGTACACCTTCACCTCCGACGTCACGGGACCCTTCAATACCTCCTCCGCTCGATTTCCGCGCTATCTTATCTACCTCATCGATGTACACTATGCCTGTACTAAACAACCACGAAGTAAGATTTTAGAAAACGTGTAGGTTAAGAGCGGAATTTGCAGACCTGGCGCGGAATGGATCCCAATTCGCTACTTGTAACTGTACGCGGTGAGCACAAAGGTCTGCCAAGGGCCACCAAGTTTCTTACCAGTCTATGAATACACATATCAACGTCCTCTCCTACATCTAATTATAAAATTAGATGCTATGCATTTCTAATCAGAAACAGTGATTCTCACACCCCGCCTTGAGGAATCATCTTAGCACAAGCTGAGGTGGCAACGAAAACTTTCCACTCACCTGTGTGAAAGAAGTCGCGTCACTCACGGAAAATGGCACATCTAGGACTTTGGCTAGAGTTCTCGCGAGTAGCGTCTTTCCTGCGTTCCGGCTGCTCAAGAGCGCAACCAAAGTTGATAAGAGTCTTTACCTGAACCAGTTGGCCCTCTGCAAGAAGAATCGCCATGTAGAACACCGCGGCATGAAGAGTGGTACCACGTACAGTATAAGGACATTGCTCTTCTCGAATGTTGGGGCTGAGTACCGGAGTTGAAAAGGCAACGAGCCTCCCTGTAAGTGATGATGGGACCTTCGCGGATGAGGATTAAGATGCACAGGGACAATCCCTGTCCGACCTGCTTTGATCCGTAGGCAACTGGCACGAATAAGGAGAGATGGGTGCTAACCATCACCTTGCGAATCGTCCGACCACCCGGCCTCGTCCTCTTCAACCTCTAAGGCCTGCATATTCGCCCGGACTCGATTATAGTGGTTGAACACACTAACGCAGCTAAGCCAAAGTCCAGTAAGCGTTGTTGAGACTCACGCGACGGAAAGGACCTTCTTCGCTTCTTGCTGCCCTACAACGTACTCGTCGAGATACTGTACTAACTGCAGAACGATAAACAAATAAATAACCTCGGAAGCGAATAGTTGAATTACTTGACGGGGTGTTGCCATTCCTGCAGACCGTGGAAACTCGGAAAAGTCGTAGTCCTCTCGCGGTGTGTATTCATACTGGGCTTGTGTGCGAAGCAAACGCCGTAGTCGCGGTGAGCGATGTCTGCACGCCGGTGCTGACGGTAGATAAGCCAACTTTAAAAACACGCGCATGGTCTGCAAGCTGAGGATGGAAGAGAGAGAAAGCGAATTGTTCAGAGACTGGGCTGTCCGACGCGCACGGTCATTTTGATGAAAACAAGCCCGGGCCGACGCACCCGGTTTTGAGTCTTCAGAGTGAGATCTGTCAACTAAGCATTGCAGACTATTTCCTCAGCATTCCGTTTTGATGCTTTGGAAGCTTTGCTTGTGCGACAACCCTTTATCCACCTATTATTGACGGCTAGCTTCGTTATTGTCACTGCGTGGGTCCTAGGGAGCTATGCCTTGTATTCAGCGCAGGCCCTGCATCATTTCAAACGCTGAGGTGTCTGGGACCCGGGCCAAACCTTTTGACGGCAATTACTGTACTGTAATCACGGATCGGACAGTACACAGTACCTTATTATTCAACGCGGACCAAAATCTTGGAGCACAGTCCTGACACTCCTTGTCGACTTTACAATATGCCATACATACCGGATCTCTCATTGACACTACCCTCAGCCGGTGCAGCTGTATGATGTGATGCATTTATGGTCGAAATTTATAAGATCCCAACACCTTGGGGACGCCGTGCGATTATTGTTATTTTACGAGCCCAATGATCAAATAAAAAGTTGGAGTCTTTGTTTCCTCCCATTGCAGTGCAGGGACTGGATTTAATTTATTTTCTGTGGTGATATGTCCCAAAAATATTTTGAGTGAATGTGGGAATCTTACGAGTCAACTCATCAACGCTCAACTTGCAGTCTGCGCAAACAAGAGCGAGTCATCATCACCGCTTCCCCCAAACCATCACTTTTTCCTATGCGGCGCGACAGACAACGCAGCCTCTCTCCACGAGGACGGCGCCCTGACGGCCGAAGTCAAGAGCATGAACACGAACGGCATCGAGATTGGTCTCGAGACCACCAATCATCTACACGTCGTGATGAGAGGCGTGGAGAAGAACTTGACTCAAAGCGTCGCCAACGGAGTCGAGACAGAAGTAGGGGGCGCAGTGGCGATGATGGGGATAAACGTGAAAAGAGCAAAAGGTGCGTTACAATGTATCTTAGCATGACTTCACTTATCAACCCACGAAAGGCGGAAGAGGGATGAATCCGAGGAACACAAGGCTCGGAAGGCGGAGAAGAAGAGATTAAGGGACGAAGAGGAGATGCGGCAAGTCGCTGAACTAAGTATATATAGCGCGACCGACAATCCATTCCATGATGTCAATCTCGGCCAACAGTTCAGGTGGCACAAGAAAAACGAAAGAGAAAAGAAGATGGGCTTGTCTCCAGTCGAAGCACAGCGCAGGGACGCCGCAAGGAGGCAGGAAGCTAAGGAGGAACTCGAGAGGCTCAACCGTCGCCGTGCCGAACGTGAGGCAGAGCAACGCCTGAGGGAAGAAGAGGAGGTAAGGATGCAGAGGCTGGCAGAGTCCGCTCAGATGGCTGAGTGGATCGCCAAAGACGGGGGCTTTCAACTCGATCAAGAACGCACACGCGCTGCTATCCGTGTTAAAGAAAAACGTGCAAAAGCTATTGATTTTCTGGCTCTCAATCTTCGCTATATTAATCCTATCGACGACGAAAACGAAGACTCTGAGGAAGCTGGCTTAGAGATTGACCTCGATGAGCCATACAACATCCTTGATGTAAGTCACATGTTCGTCTCCAATACGTTCTTCCCCTCTAAGTCGCGAAGAATCTCTCTCCGGACCAGGTGCATGAGCTGCATGATGATATTGAGAACTACCTCTCCCTTGAAAACGACGAGGCGAATATCGAATTCTGGACTGTGAGTGATGACAATTTCCCATGTTATCACTGCTCATGTTTCCTTTAGCATATGATGGTGATTTGCAAGGACCGCGTGGACCGGATCACGTCTGATCAACGTCTTGGACGAGAAGCTGCGGCTGCAGTAGAGGCGGACATCACCGCTCTTTTGCAGGGCAAATCGTATGACCACTTACTTGCCTTGCAAAGACAAATTCAGGCGAAACTGTCCGGTGGGGGACCTGTTGATATCGACTATTGGGAGGGGCTGCTGAAGAAACTTCTGGTCTGGAAGTCGAAGGTACGTCATGTTATGATATCTAGGAGAAACTTCTTCCTCACTTCCCCTCAGGCAAGGCTGAAATCCTTGCACGAAGTTGTTGTTCGAAATCGTCTTGAGCAGTTACGCAAGCGACAACGTGACGAGGCTCTACAGGCGCAGGAAGAGCTCCTTGAAGGTGTCGCGAATGTGGCCTCGAAAGGGAAGTTCCGTCCCCCCGTAATCGAGGCGGGTATTGGCCAGCAATCAGTTGAGAAAATTGTCGAGCCTTACGCACGAGAAATGAGCCCTGGCCTTGTTGATATTACAAAGTTACCTCATGAAGAACGCCATGTGGACATTGTGCTGGAGTTGGACGACAAAGTTAGCTTGGTGAGTAACATTGACATGTATCATCGGACTAAACCAATATAGGCTCAGATGAAATTACGCCGTTCCGTCGCCGACTCTCGTTTCATTACTAAAGCACCACAGCCAACGGCCGAAATCCCAGACGTCGAGCCAGCAAGTGGCGCCGACCTTGCTTCTGAGGCCATGTACCGAGCCGAAGTCGAGCGTGATATGGAAGAGGAAGAGGAGCTTTTCAACCTCGAAGAAAACATCGCACGTCCGACTACCTATAACTGGGAGGATAAGTACCGACCCCGCAAACCTCGGTATTTCAACCGCGTGCATACCGGGTATGAATGGAACAAGTATAATCAAACACATTATGAGTGCGTCATACACGTTGCCCTCTGTCCAGGAGTTCTCATAGCTGTCTAGCACGGATAATCCACCCCCCAAAGTCGTGCAAGGCTACAAGGTTTGCGAAGCGCCTTCGCTCCATGATAAAGGGACAAACCTGACCTGCTATTGCGTAGTTCAACATCTTCTATCCCGATCTCATTGATAAATCTAAGGCGCCTACGTACAAGATTGTGAAAGAGCCCGGTAATGAGGAGACGGTGCTCCTTCATTTCAGCGCTGGCCCACCATACGAAGACATCGCCTTCCGAATTGTGAACCGGGAATGGGAATATTCTCACAAACGGTTGGCTACTCACACCCAATCCAAGCAGAATTTCGATCTCACAGGGGATTTACAGGGGCTTCCGGAGCAGTTTTGACCGAGGGTGTCTATCACTTTGGTTTAATTTCCGCCGAAACGTAAGTCTTTACTGCCTTACAGCACGCCTTGGCAATGTTTTTGATGGCGTTACAGTTCTACCGCAAATAGCCATTCATGTCATTCACATCATTATTGCAAGTATGGCACGTGATTCCCACGTTGGCGTTACCTTTGAAGATGTTTGTATTGGCCATCTTTCTGGAAATGTGAATTTTGAAACATGGTTGGCTAGTTCTCTGCATTGCAGAGATTTCTATCGGATCGCAGTGTCGCTGCGTGTTTTGCGGCCGTATTTTTTGGCCACACGTGTGATCTTCCAGGCGCATCCGACGTCCTCGTGGTCTGTTGGCCTGTTGGCCTTGCCGTAGGTCGCAGTCATAGCGCCTATCCATATAAGCTCGTGGTTGCCCACTTCTTTCCTCTCCTTTCTTTTACTTGCCCAGGATCTTGCCACCCTAAGGCCGTGTGGTTCCCTTGCAATTGGAACCATAAGCTCGCTTCGCATTGCATTAAATTACCGCCCACAAGATCCGGGCAAGGCTGTCCAATTAATCCAACATAGGAAGGCGGTGAACTTGCAATAATTAGCCACATTCTTCTTTCATTATTCATTAGCGTTCCAGGCCACTCCACGGCTCTCTCTAGACCCCCAATGGCCTCCACACTTGTCGTCCACACTACCACGCAAGGGTCAGACCACGACTGGGATGAACACAAACCCATTTATACCTTTCATGAATCCTCCCGCATCCCTCCCCCTTCTGAACAATCCCCCTCCTCCATTTCCAAGGAGACAATGGATGCTCCAACACACTTCCCTGATTCTCACCTAAGGCGTCTGCTTACGAATAATGCTCAGCGCCTACATACCGACGTGAAAGGATTATGGAACTCTGCGCCGCGAAGTGCCCATCCGACCGGGACATACGAGCGCGGTGTCAACTACCCACGCCTGTTTCGGTTGGACTCTTCGTACGGCCTCAGTGTCAAGGAATTACCTGGTCGTCAAGGCCTCAAACTTGCGCCTGACTTTCGACTTGTCACGAAGGTCACCAACACGGTTCCGATGAAGGCGTTCTCCGACCGCCAAAGTAGCATCTCACTGTCCAATCCTATTGAATCAGCTCGTCAGGTACGTTCACGCGCTGATTCTCTATCGAATCAGCTCCGGTGGAGAGCTCACATGACACCACGTGGCTGACCTTCAGAGAACTTTGCTGGATACCTCGGACACTAAGCCAAGAGATGGACCAATACCATCGGCTTCGCACCACGCCTATAATGATAGAATATCCCCCGCTGATCGAGAGGTTGTCACAAGAGAGGTCGAGGCTGCTCGCGGATGGCGTGCGAACGCAGGCGTACAGCATGCCACCTCTGTCCCGTACCTCCGCAAATGGCCGGCTGAGGTTGATCGTCCAATCAGGGTCCGAAGTCTATCTGAGGCAGCTGACAATGGAAGGAGGGCTTTCCGTGCCATGGCGGACTGGATTACTATCTATCTGTTTGCGCTTGTGGAAAGCGGCCGTTTGCCACAAGACGGAGTGATCGAGTAGGTTCTATCCGAATGTCGAGGACTTACGTGTCACTGAAATTTTCTTGATATAGACGACTACCCGTCTGGAGGCCAATGACTGCATTCCAATCCACCCGGCAACTCATCTACCGCATCCTGGTCGCGACTGCCGTTCCTCACTCAGCCGTGTTCCTCGCCTTGTGGTACATTTTTCGACTCCCTATCTCACCCCATACTGCCGTGTACGCCCAAGATACCGCGAGGACACGTTTCCGGGATTCTTTGAAAAATGGAAGCGCCTATCTGATCGAAGACTACATGATGCGCGTATTTACAACAGGGATCATGCTGGCGGACAAATGGGTAAATGATCAGACCTTCCAGCTCAGAACTTGGTACGCAATTCTTTACGCCCTCTTTGGCACTCCACAAACATTCCCTTAAGGCATGAGATTACTGGCATTCCCAAGGCCGTCTTGCGCAACCTTGAAGTTGCTGCCATGGGCGTTTTGGAATATAATCTACAAGTTTCTAGGAACGAATGGCACATGTGGTTGGGACACCTCACGTCCTGGCACTCTTCATTAGGAGATGACCCGTTGGTGGCCATCGATACTTCACCGTTATCCCATGCCCTCATCACAACCTCCTTGAGAGACGTTGTCAGAGCATCTTCTCGCTCGTCGGTTCGTGGTACACCGGAACCAAACTTCCTACAGCTACAACTTTCTCGGATGCCCACTGAAGGAAGAGGTTCTGCCACACCTTCTACTGCTTCCGGCCACTCCACGTTCTCAATGTCTATACCATCGCGCTCGCTCACGCAAGGCTCGTCTTCGTCTCAAAGCAAAGCCACGTTCACGGCCCCAGCTCATATCAAGCCCTGGCTTGGGGTACGGCCAGCAGTTAGCTCATTTTGAGTCACTTCGCATCCACATCCGTCCTCGCTCGGCATTGACCTTGTGTCACCGACGTATCCCGCAAGTTTTGTTGTATGCCCTTCATTGGCCCGCTCGATTATGCCTCCCACCTCCGCTTCACGCCGCGTCCTCGAACGCACCGTTATTCTTCGATTCTTATCCCCCCACCCGTCTATCAATTCTCCATCCGTATCGCTTCCATGACTGGTTATGCATTTTTTTCGAAGGATTGGAGCGGGATTTGATGGCATGACGAACGCGGCCTTCCCTCCGCGCCCCTCTGGCGCCGCGGTCGAGGGTCCTGATTTTGGTGACTACCGAATGGAACATTGCCGACCCAATCGTGCGTAGACCTATGCGCGTTGTTGCTCAGTGAGTTGGTTTCTTTTTTTTTCTTTATCTGTTTGCTTACCTGTCTGATTTTCCCTTGTCTTCAGCGTATGTAGGTGATGGCCTTCCGTCCCAAATGAACTTCGGACGATCGTACAGGGATTGGAAGTGAGCGATAAGGATCGACTTGGCGAGTCAACAAGTACAGTTAGGGGGTGGACTGTTATTTGTACTACTCATCTAGTTTCTGTT
>WNFO01005398.1_pt1 | contig 11815 bp, 10 predicted proteins | sample 5400251 | NCBI WGS metagenome assembly WNFO01 (sample SAMN13153354, study PRJNA577476) | soil metagenome | isolation source: 100 cm saprolite under Madrone tree | place: USA:California | collected 2016-06-14
TGAGCAATCGCGCTCGAACAGGTGCACCAGGTTTCCGTACAGGTCGCCCAGGATCTGGACCTCGATGTGGCGCGCCCGGCGCAGGACCTTCTCGGCGTACACGAGGTCCTCGCCGAAGGCCGTGCGCGCTTCGCGCCGCGCCGTCTCGATGAGCTCGGGGAGGTCCGCCGGCGACTCCACGACCCGAAGGCCCCGGCCGCCCCCACCGCGACTGGCCTTGACCATGAGCGGATAGCCGATCTCCGCCGCGAGCTCCTTCGCCTGGGCGTGGTCGTGCGGCAGCGGCCCGGTCGCCGGAAGAACGGGAACACCCACGGTCTGGGCCAGCATCCGCGCCGCGATCTTGTCGCCCAGGATGCGCAGCACCTCGGCGCGCGGGCCGACGAAGGCGATGCCGGCCTCCGCGCAGGCGGAGGCCAGCTCGGGCTTGGCGGCGAGAAATCCGTAGCCGGGATGGATCGCGTCCACGCGCGCCCGACGCGCCACGCGCATGACGTCGTCCAGATCGAGATAGGCCTCGATCGGCGCGCGGCCGGCGCCTACGGGATAGCTTTCGTGGGCGGTGAAGCGATGTCGCGCGGCGCGGTCCTCCTCGGAAAAGATGGCGACGGTGCGCAGCCCGAGCTCCCGCGCGGCGCGCACGATCCGGATGGCGATCTCGCCACGGTCGGCGACGAGAAGGCTGGCGATCTTCTGGTGCACGACCGGGTCTCCGCGCCTACGCCAGCGCGACCAGCATCTTGAGCCCGAGCGCGCCGATGACGATGGCGAAGATCCGCTTGAGCGAGCGCTCGGAGGTGCGGTGCGCCAGCCGTGCGCCGAAGGGCGCGAGCACCATGCTCCCCAGGGTGAACCCGATCAGCGCCGGCACGTAGATGTATCCCACGCTGTGCGCCGGCAGCCCCTCGGCGCCCCAGCCGTTCAGGAGATACCCCAGCGAGCCGACCACCGCGATCGGGAAGCCGACCGCCGACGCCGTGCCGATCGCCGTGTGGAACGGCACGTTGCAGAAGACCAGGAACGGGATCGTCAAGGTGGCGCCGCCCATGGCCGCCAGCGCCGAGCAGACGCCGATCACCGTGCCGGCGACGAAGAGACCCGGCGTCGGCGGGAGCTGGCGCGTCGGCTTCGGCTTCCAGTTGAAGAGCATGCTCGAGGCCATATAGAGGACGAACACCACGAAGATCACCGCGAGCGGAAAGGTCGGAATGTGGCGGGCCAGCAAGGTCCCCAGGCCCGTGCCGATGACGATCCCGGGAATCAGCCGCCGCAGCACGCTCCAGTTGACCGCGCCGTGACGGTTGTGAGCGCGCAGGCTCGCGAGCGACGTGAAGATCACGGTCGCCATCGCCGTCCCGAGCGCGACGTGCAGCATGTGCTCGCGCGGGAAGCCCTGCGCCACGAAGGCCATGGTCGTCAGCGGCACCTGGATGCCGCCGCCGCCCATCCCGAGCATGCCCGCGAAGAAACCGATGAACGCGCCGATTGCGACGTACACGAGTAGCCACTGGTCCACGGTCTTCTCTCCCCTTGTCGCGTCTGCGTCCGACGCATCGGTCGTGAGCCGATGTGCGAGTATCGGCGAACTTCACTCCGCCTGGGGACGAGAAACAATGTCCGGGACTGCCGAAGCTATGTCTGGGCGTGCGGGTTGCGCGCGAGCCGAGCACGACGGGGACGTCGGGCGACCGGCCTCAGCGCGTGGATCGTCGATAGGCGCTCGGCGGCCGTCCCGTGATCCGCTGGAAAACGTGGGCCAGATGCGAAGTGTCGGCGAAACCCAGGCGTGCCGCGATCGACTCCAGCTTTTCGTCGGTGTGCGCCACGAGATCCTGGGCGATCGTGACCCGGACGCGGGTGAGATAGTCCCGGACGCTCATCCCGATCTCCGAGCGGAAGCGATGGGCCAGGTGGCTGGCGGAGATCTCGGTGATCTCCGCGATGCTGTCGACCGTCAGATCCTCGTCGTAGTGTTGGCTCAGGTGATCGATCGTCCGGCCCACCGATTCGCCGAGCCGCGGCCAGGGGCCGCTCGGGCCGTCGCCCGGCGGGAGGACCGCGCCGATGCGGTCGACGAGGTCTTCAGACCTGACCGGCGGCCGCAGGACGCCGCGGATATTCAAGGTCTCCCAGACCGGCGCCGCGCCCAGATAGACGTCGTCGCACACGACGAGGACCGGGCACGCCGGCAGCTGTGCGCTCAGCACCCCGAGAAAGCGCCCGGCCTCCGCGGTCGAGCGCTTGACGTTCAGCACGACGCAGGTCGGCCGGAAGCGGAGCATGTCGTTCAGCCCGTCGGCGAGGGTGGCGCTCGTCTCCACGCCGGCCGCGCGCGCCAGCACGACCGCGAGCGTGGCGCGCCACCCGGGGTCGCCGCCGACGAGCAGGAGCCGGTGCGTCCGGGGCAGACGCGCGTTGCGTTCGGCGCGCTCGCCTTCCGCCGACGTAACGTTTCGGCGGGCGCGCTGCTCGAGCGCTTGACGCATCGCCGCGATCAGCTCGTCCTCCTGGAACGGTTTCGTGACGTAGTCGGCGGCCCCGAGCTTCATGGCGGCGACCGTGGTCCGCACCGTCTTCACCGCGGTCATCATGATGACCGGAAGATCCGGCTCGAGCGCCTTGAGCTCTTGCAGGATTTCGAGCCCGTCGACCTCCGGCATCAGGATGTCGAGGAGCACGAGGTCGACGCGCTCGGCGCGTACGATGTCGAGCGCCGAGCGCCCGTGGGGCGCGTCCAGCACCGTGTAGTGCTCGTCGAGGGCGAAGCGCAGGCCCTCACGGATGCCGGCGTCGTCGTCGACGACGAGCACGACGGGACGATCCTGCGGGACTTCCTCCGGGACGAAGGGCACTGGCGAATCGCCGCGGTGTGGTCTCACGCCCAGAGCCTGCCACAGGAGACCGCAGTCACCTACACAAATTCCACAGCCCTGGACATTGACTGGCGTGCCTTAGTCTCCGACTGTTGGCCCACCCCGCGCACGAGCACGGGTCGGGCGTCGTCCGCTCGCGCTCGTAGAGAGGAATCGGTAGACAGGTCGTGATGACCAGACCAGGATCGTGCGCATCGCTCGTCGGCCTCGTGGCCGCGCTCGTGCTCGTCTCCGCATCCGGCGCGACACCAGAAACCATCCGGATCGGGATCGGCCACCAGAGCCTCTGCACCGACACCTATTCGGGCGGCATCACCGTCAAGCAGCTCGGACTCCTCGAGAAGCATCTACCGCGCACGGGGAAGTACGACGGCGCGAAGTACGACATCGTGTGGGAAGACTACACGTCAGGGCCGCCCATCACCAGCCAGATGCTGGCCGGCAAGCTCGACATCGGAGTGATGGGCGACTACCCGCTGCTCGTCAATATCGCCCGCTTCCAGGAGACGAACAGCCTTCGCTCGGTCATCGTGTCGATGACCGGCTACAACATGCACGGCTCCGGCAACTCGGTCGTGGTGCCGGCCGACGCGCCCATTTACCGGTTCGAGGACCTCAAGGGCAAGAAAGTCTCGGTGCCGTTCGGCTCCGCCGCGCACGGGATGCTCCTCAAGGCGCTGGTGGACCGCGGGCTCACGCCGGATTTCTTCACCTTGATCAACCAGGCCCCACCCATCGGCGCTACCAGCATCCAGGAGAAGAAGATCGACGCGCACGCGGACTTCTGTCCGTGGGGCGAGCTGATGGAGTTCAAGGGCTTCGGGCGGAAGATCTTCGACGGCAGTCAGGCCTCGGTCGCGTATCTGCACGGCCCCGTCGTCCGCAAGGACTTTCTCGAGAAGTATCCGGAGATCGTCGTCGCCTACCTCAAGGCCGTGGTCGAGGCCAACGAATGGATCACGAAGAATCCCGAAGAGGCGACCACGAAGCAGGAGCAATGGACGTCGATCCCCAAGGAGGTGCTCTACCTCTACTTAGGGCGCGGCGGCTTCCTCACGCTCGACGCGACGATCAAGCCGAAATGGGTCGAGGTGCTGAGGTACGACGCGACCGTGCTCCAGAAGATGAACATCATCAAGGGCGCGGACGTCGAGGGCTTCATCGACGACCGTTTCATCAAGCAGGCGTACCGTGAGCTCGGCCGCGACTATGGACAGGACCAGCGTCAGATGGTGGCCGGCACCTCGCCCATGGACGGCAAGGACGCGAGCACCGGCGCGCCGATCAAGGATCCGCGCACGGCGGCCGAGATGTGGCTGAAGGGCGAAGCCATCAGGCCCTACGCGTCCCTGGCGAGCCTGATGGGCGCGCTGCGCGAGGCGGAGTCGGCCGGTCGCATCGTCAACGCGGCCTACGTTTTCGACTACCCGACCGGGCTCAAGCTCTTCGCCCATCGGGCGTTCTACGTCGCCGGCGGCAGCGGCAAGGCCGTCTCCGCATCGCTCGTGGCCTTCGCCTGGAAGGAAGAGGCGGACGCGTTCGCGACCAAGAACGGCGGCAAGGTTCTCTCGCTGGACGAAGCGAAGAAGCTGGGGACCGCCCGGTAGATGGCCACGCTCGTCGGCGCGCCGGCCACCCCGGCGAGCGCCGCGGTTTCCGCGCGCGTGGCGCGCGTGGCGAGCTGGCGACGCCCCGCGCTGCGCTCGCTGTCCATCGGGCTCTTCCTTCTCGCGTGGCACGTCGCCACCTGGTGGGACCTCGACTTCTACGTGCGCTTCCAGAACATTCCCTCGCCGGGGGACGTGCTGGCGGAGGCGATGGAGCTGTTCGCCAGCCCGGGCTACTACGTGCACATCCTGGCCAGTCTCGAGCGCATCTGGCTCGGCTTCGCCATCGCCACGGTGCTCGGCGTCGGGCTCGGCCTGCTCATCGGGCGGTTCGGGTTCGCCGAGGACACCTTGTTCCCACCCATCGAGCTGTTCCGTCCGATTCCCGCGGTCGCGTGGGTGCCGATCAGCATCATGCTCTGGCCGACCGAGCGCTCGAGCATCGTGTTCATCACCACGCTGGGCGCGTTCTTTCCGATCGTGCTGAACACGATCCACGGCGTCGAGGGCATCGACCGGCAGCTCGTGCGCGCGGCCACCAGCCTGGGCGCCGGACGCGCCGCGATCTTCCGCGAGGTCGTCCTGCCCGGCGCCTTGCCGTCGATCGTGACGGGGCTGTCGGTCGGCATGGGCGTGTCGTGGATCTGCTTGATCTCGGCGGAGATGATCTCCGGGCAATTCGGCGTCGGGTACTTCACCTGGGTCGCCTACGGCATCGTGAAGTACCCGCAGATCGTGGTGGGGATGCTCACGATCGGTGTGCTCGGCATGCTGTCGAGCGCGCTCATCCGGTGGGTCGGGGCGCGCTGCATGCCGTGGCTGCCCCGGCGCGAGAAGGCAGGAGCGTGAGGGCGTGGCGCTGAACGGCGGTCCCACCGGGCGGGTCGAGATCACCGATCTGGGCATCGCGTTCGGCTCCGCCGACCGCAGGGTGGAAGCGATCCGCCGGTTCACCTTGATGACGACGCCGGGCGAGTTCGTGGCGCTGCTCGGGCCGTCCGGATGCGGTAAGACCACGGTGCTCAACGCGGTGGCGGGCTTCGTGCAGCCGACGGTCGGCCGGGTCGTCGTGGACGGCGAGGCCGTGACCCAGCCCGGTGCGGATCGCGGGATGGTCTTCCAGCAGCATTCGCTGTTTCCGTGGAAGACCGTGCTCGCCAACGTCGAGTTCGGTCTGAAGATGCGCGGAATCGGACCGAAGGAGCGGACGTCCCAGGCTCGCGCCTACCTGAATCTCGTCGGGCTGGCCGGGTTCGAGCGCGCATATCCCGCTGAGCTCAGCGGCGGCATGCAGCAGCGCGTCGGCATCGCCCGCGTCCTCGTCAACCGGCCGTGCGTGATGCTCATGGACGAGCCCTTCGGCGCGCTCGACGCCCAGACGCGGCTGGCGATGCAGGAGCTGCTGCTCGGCGTCTGGCGCGAGGTGAGGACGACGGTGCTCTTCGTCACGCACGACATCGACGAGGCGATCTTCCTCGCCGATCGGGTGGCCGTCATGACCGCCCGCCCCGGCCAGATCCGCGACCTCATGCCGGTGAAGCTGACGCGGCCGCGTCCCGCCGAGGTCATCGCCACCCCGGAATTCATGTCGCTCAAGGCGCGCGTGCTCGCCCAGGTCCGGGAGGAGAGCGGGCGCGCGTGGATCGAGCCGCGCCTATGACCGCGCTGCGCGCATTACGAACGCGGGTCCGCGCGCGGCGATGGACGGTGGCGGCGGCGACCCTGACCGTGTTGGCCGCCTATCAAGTGCTGATCTTCGGCATCCTCGTCGCCGGTCTCGGCGGCGCGCCGAACTATGTCCGGTTCTATCCGGCGTGGGAGAACGCGCGCCGTATCGTCAGGCTCACGCCCTCGGCGGCCGACGCCGCCGTCCTGATCGGGCGCGAGCCGCTCGTCGAGTACGGGCGCCGGCATCCCGTCTTCGGTGTCGCGGTGTGGAGCTTCGAGCTCACGTGGTCGAGCCTGCTCTTCTTCCTCTCCTTCTCCGCGCTGGTGGGGCTCTATCTCTGCATCGGCAGCGTGGTCACGCGCTGGGGCACCCTGGGCTCGCTGAGCGGCGCCGGCGTGGTCGGAATGCTCGGCGCCAGCGTGTCCTCGCTCACGCACTGCGGTCTCGGCTCCTTCGGCGTGCTGCTCGCGGTGTCCGGTGTTTCCGCGACCACGCTCCAGTGGTTCGGAAGCCTCGAGCCCGTGCTGATCCCCGTGGGATACGTCCTCATCGTCCTCGCCATCGCCGGGCGGGCGCGGGGGCTCGCTCCGGCGCGGCCGGCGGCGGCGACGTGAGAGCGCCGGCGGCCGTCCTCGCGTGCTTCCTGCTCCTGTCCGCCTGCTCGAGCGGCCGGGGGGAGATGATGCCGGCGTTCGCGCTGGTGGATCAGGCCGGCGCGCTCGTGAAGTCGGAGAGCCTCCGAGGCCGCGTCCTCGTCGTCAGCTTCGTCTTCACGACGTGCGCGGAGGCGTGCCCGCTCATCACCGCGCAGCTCGCGCGGACCCAGAGTCGGGTCCGGACCGAGAAGCTCGACGACCGCGTGCGGTTCGTCTCGATCACGCTCGATCCCGCGACCGATCGACCCGAGGTGCTGCGTCGCTACGCGGACGCGTACGGGATCGATCTCGCGACATGGTACTTCCTGACCGGCGAGTCGGACGACGTGAGCCGTGTGGTCCGCGCCTTCGGCCTCAGCGCGGTCGCGCGCGAGCGCATCGTCCACGGGAGCCTCGTGGTGCTGGTCGACCGCCAGGGCCGGATCGCCGAGCGGCGCACGGACCTCGAGCTCGACCCCGACCGGCTCGTGGGCTCTCTTCGCCAGCTCCTGGGCTGAGCAGCCGGAGTACACTAGCGCCCGGAATGCGGCTGGGCATCCTCATCCCGACGCGCGGTGTCGTCATGCAGTCGGCACGGCGCCCTCCTGTCGAGGAGTGCTGGACGATGGCGCGGCACGCCGACCGGGCGGGCTACGACGCCGTATGGGTCGGCGACAGCATCGTGGCCAAGCCGCGGCTCGAGCCGCTGACCACCCTGGCCTACCTCGCGGGCATCACGAGCCGCGTGAGGCTCGGGACCGCCGTTCTCCTGCCGGCGCTGCGTCACCCGGTCGTGCTCGCGCATCAGATCGCCAACGTCGACCAGATCTCGCGCGGGCGCGTCGTGCTGGGGCTCGGCGTGGGTTGGAGTCTGCCGTCGGCCGAGCGGGAGTGGGCGGCGTGCGGCGCCGATCACAAGAGGCGCGTGCGCCGCCTCGAGGAGCACGTCGAGCTCTGGCGCCTGCTCTGGCGTGGCGACCCGGTGACCCATCGCTACGGTGACGTCGAGCTGACCGACCACACGATCGGTCCGCTCCCGTGGAATCCGGCCGGTCCCCCCGTGTTGATCACCGCGGCGAATCGCGGGGAGATGCTGGCCGCCCAGTTCACCCGGTTCGGCCGGCTCGGGGACGGGATCATCACGACCTACGTGCACGCCGAGGAGTGTCGCGTCGTACGCGAGCTCGCCGAGGAGGCGCTGGCGCGCCACGGGCGCGCCGGGGCGAGCTTCGAGCTCTGCGTCTACACCACCGTCCGGATGGACGACGACCCGCGCACGGCCGAGCGCGTCACCACGGAGTTTCTCGCGACCTACTACGGCGGCGGCGTGCACTCGCGCGGCACGATGGGCCTCGGCCCGGCGGACGTCGTGATCGGCGCGCTCAAACGGTATGCGGCGGCCGGGGTCAGTGACCTGTGCGTCCGATTCGTGGGCGACGATCAGCTCGCGCAGCTCGAGCGGTTCACCGCCGAGGTCTTGCCCGCCCTTCGCGACGATTAATCAAGGAGAGCGCCGATGAAAATTCGCTTTGATCAAGCCGCGCCGTACGAAGTCGAGGAAGTGGACGTACCCTTCGCCAGACCGGAAGGGAAGGAGCTCCAGGCGCGTGTCTATCGCCCCCGAGGCGATGCGGACATTCCGCTGGCGGCGCTGGTCGACGTCCACGGCGGCGCGTGGAGCCGGGCGATCGGGTGGCCGGCGCGTTTCACGGTCGGGCGCTGGCGGCCTCCGGCTTGCTGGTCGTCTCGCTCGACTTCCGACAGGGCTCGGAGGCCAAGCATCCCGCCGCGAGCGCGGATATCGTCGCGGGCGTGCGCTACGTGCGCGCGAATGCGAAGCGGCTCGGCGTCGATCCGCGACGCGTCGGGATCGTGGGCAGCTCGAGCGGCGGCCAGCTGGCGCTGCTCGCCGGGGTCAAACCCGGCGCGCCCGAGCACGCCGGAACCCCGATCATCCTGTCCGACGGCTCGCCCGACGCCGCACCGGGAGACGAGTCGGTCGCGTTCGTTCTGGCGCTCTACCCGGTCGCAGATCCGCTCGCGCGCTTCCGCTACGTGGTCGGACGCCAGGACGACGGGTCGGGCTTCGACGCCAAACGCTTGATCGCCACCCACCACGGCTACTTCTCGAGCGAGGCTCAGATGGCCGAGGCCAGCGTGACGCGCATCGTGACGAGCCGCGAGGCCCGGGCGCTGCCGCCGGTGTGGGTCGCGCAGCCGGAGCTCGACGACAACGTGCCGGCCGCGATCACGGAGGCGTTCGTCCAGGCGTACCAGCAGGCGGGCGGTCCGGTCGAGCGCGTCCATTTCCCCGGCGCTCGCCACGGCTTCATCCAGCAGCCCAGCGCCGACGCGGACAAGGCGATCGCGCTGATGCGCGACTTCATCGGCCGGCAACTCATACGATGAAGCTCCTCGCGATCGTCGCCGTCCCGCTGCTCCTCCTGGTGCCGGCGGTCGCGGTCGGCGCCTCGCCGGACGGGCAGATCACGTGGGCGGTTCATACGACCTTGGTGCCGACGTACTTCGATCCGGCGGAGACGACCATCATCACGTCGTTCATGGTCCTCTACGCGCTCCACGACGGCGTCGTGAAGCCGATGCCCGGCAAGCCGCTCGCGCCGAGCCTGGCCGAATCGTGGTCCGCGTCGCCGGATGGGCTCGTCTACGACTTCGTCCTGCGCCGGGGCGTGAAATTCCATAATGGCGAGCCCGTCACCGCCGAGGACGTGAAGTTCTCGTTCGAACGCTACCGCGGCATCTTCGCGCGCGGCCTGAAAGACCGGGTGGCCGACGTCGAGACGCCGGACGCCGGCCGCGTGCGCTTCAGGCTCAAGCAGCCGTGGCCCGACTTCATGACGTTCTACGGAACGCTCGCGACCGGCGCCGGCTGGGTCGTGCCGAAGAAGTACGTCGAGCGGGTCGGGGAGGACGGCTTTCGGAAGGCTCCGGTCGGTGCCGGACCGTACCGCTTCGTCTCGTTCACGCCGGGGATCGAGCTGGTCCTGGAAGCGTTCGACGGCTACTGGCGCAAGAGCCCGAGCGTGAAGCGGCTCGTGCTGCGAACGATCCCCGACCCGGCCACGCGTCTGGCCGCGCTCAAGCGAGGCGAGGCCGACATCGCCTTCTCGATGATCGGCGAGCTCGGCGACGAAGCGCGGCGTACGCCGGGGCTCACGCTCAAGGCCGTCTATCCGTCCACGCACTGGCTGTCGTTCGTCGACCAGTGGGACGCGAAATCGCCGTGGCACGACCGCCGCGTCCGGCTCGCGGCAAATCTCGCGATCGACCGGCGCGCCATCGATCAGGCCAGGACCTCCGGGCTCTCGCGGATCACGTTCAGCATCGTCCCGAGCTCGTTCGATTTCTTCTGGCAACCGCCGGCCTATGCCTTCGATCCCGCCGGCGCCAAGCGGCTCCTCGGCGAGGCCGGGTACGCCGGGGGCTTCGATGCCGGCGAGTATTTCTGCGATATGACCTCCGCCGACGCGGCCGAGGCGATGATCGGCTATCTGCAGGCCGTGGGGATTCGCGCCAAGCTGCGTCCGCTCGAGCGGGCCGCCTTCAACAAGAGCATCGCCGACAAGAAGCTGAAGAATCTCGTCCAGATCATCGGCGGCTCCTTCGGCAACGCCGCCACCCGCCTCGAGGCCTATGCGATCTCGGGCGGGCAGTTCGCGTACGGCGGATACCCGGACGTCGATGGTCTCTTCCGCGAGCAGGCGACCGAGATCGACCGCGCCAAGCGCGAGGCGATACTGCATCGCGTCCAGCAGCTCGTGTCGGAGAAGGTGATGGTCGCCCCGATGTACGAGCTGGCCTTCGTCAACGGTGTCGGCCGGCGCGTCGAGGAATCCGGGCTCGGGCTCATCGCCGGCTACGCGTTCTCGGCCCCGTACGAGGACCTGAAGCTCAGGGCGAAGTAGTCGCGGGCCCGCGTTGACCGGCGCCGCGCCGCGCGCTACTCTCGCGGCACCTCGAGCCAGGAGAGACCACGATGAGCACGACGAAGACTCCGCTGTCGCAAATCATCTCGATCAGCGACCTCGCGTGGCAGGAGCGCCAGCCCGGGGTCCGGGCGAAGGCGATCTGGGAGCATCCGGAGAGCCAGCGGAAGGCGGTCATGACTCGCATCGCGCCGGGCGCCAAGCTGCCGCTGCATCGTCACGTCGGTGACGAGCTGGTCTTCGTCATCGAGGGCGCCTTGTCCGACGAGTTCGGCACCGTGACCGCCGGCAACATGGGCTACCGGCCCAACGGCTGCGTCCACACCGTGTCGGCGCCGAACGGCGCGACGGTCCTGGCAATCCTCAGCGGCGGCGTCGAGCCGCTCGCCCAGCGGAGCGGCGGCCCCGCCTCGCAGGTCTTCGCGCTGAGCGAGCTTCCGTGGATCGAGGGAGGACAAGACCGGGACACAAGAGCGGCGCGCGATCATCGCGCAGTTCGAACCGGGCGCCACTCTGGCCGCCCATCGCCACGTGGGCGACGAGCTGATCTTCGTCATCGAAGGAGCCAACGCGGACGAGTCGGGCCCGGTGACCACGGGCAACATGAACTACCGCCCGAACGGCTGCGTGCACACGGTGACGACCAAGAACGGCGCCACGGTCCTGGCGGTGGTGTGGGGCCGCACGGAACCGATCTGAGCGGCGCCGCGATGGTCCGTCTGGCATGGCTGCTGGCGCTCTCGCTTGTGCTGGCCATCGCGCCGCCTGCCGGCGCGGCGCCCGAAGGGCAGATGACGTGGGCCACCCACATCTCGCTCGCGCCGACCTGGTTCGATCCCGCCGAGACACCCGGCATCGCCACGCCGTTCCTGGTGCTCTATGCGTTGCACGACGGGCTCGTGAAGCCCTTGCCCGGCAACCCCATGGCGCCGAGCCTGGCCGAGTCGTGGAGCGCTTCCAAGGATGGCCTCGCCTACGACTTCGTGCTGCGCCAGGGCGTGAAGTTCCACAACGGTGAGCCCGTCACCGCCGACGACGTGAAGTTCTCGTTCGAGCGCTATCGCGGCGCCGCCTCGAAGCTCCT
>WNFO01007021.1_pt1 | contig 11813 bp, 10 predicted proteins | sample 5400251 | NCBI WGS metagenome assembly WNFO01 (sample SAMN13153354, study PRJNA577476) | soil metagenome | isolation source: 100 cm saprolite under Madrone tree | place: USA:California | collected 2016-06-14
CTCTTGGAGACTCTTTTCAAGGTCCGACAGGGGGAATCCAGAATCGATGGTGAGAAACGCTCTTTGTGGGTCGGCAGTCTCCAAAAAAGTGCTACGCTGCCCGCAGTCAGCCCGGGTTCGATAACCCAGGACTTTCAGCAGTGGTTTCGCCTCATCGCAAGTAGAAACATGAATGACACCATCGGGACCTGCCATAGCCGCCAATTCTCGCGCCTGCTGCACATAGCGGGTCAAGAGAATAAGAAATTCCGAGGGCCGGCCCTTGGACGAGTGCCCCTCATAACCCAATATGAATACGTTGCGAGCCAGCAAAGGCATAACTTCTTCAGGCAAGACCTTCTGGCTGATCCCTGCCATGCGTAAAAAGGAGCGCAACGGGCCTGGAATCGCAACATTCGCCGATTCCGGTGACCCGACCTTGGCGTCCTCTGATGGCAAAGAATCAGAGGGAGCGGTACACCGAACGGCAGGAGCGAGGCACGAGCCAATGGAAAAAGTGGCGGCCAGAATGCCGACAAGGCGGAAGAGAGACTTAGCGCATCGCTTGGCCGGTAAATCAATTAAGAGGAGTGTGCGGGCTTTCAAGATTTCCTCCCCGAAGCAGGATCGATGCTAAACGGCGCAGTTGAACTGCAGAGAAAGAACATTTGGACCCAAACGAAACCAAATCTGAAACGCGAACCCGCGACGACTAATCGCTTTTCACGACGAAGTTTACAACGAAGTGAGTGAACGGGTGCAATTAAAAGTGCGAGTCACCGTGAGTGGATTGCGGCCAGCCGCAGGTGACTTCACCGGCTGTCTCCGAGCGTCATGGTTGGCCTAACGGGTTTAGATTCAAGCCGGTAGAGACGTCGTCTATCCATTTTCAGGGGCAACCGACATCAGGAAATTTCTGCAATTTAGAACTGCTATCAACGAAGTGTTTCCTGGCCTCCGCAATTTCGCTTCTGCGAATAAGCCCTAGCCGTAGCCCTTCACGCACTGCTTGCCGAAGGATCGCAACCGGCACCTCCCCGCCTTCGAGCAGATCAAGAATCGTTCGCATAGGTTTTGTTACCTGAACTCCATCAGCAGCTCCGATGTCGTTCTGAGGAAGCTCAGCGAAATGCAGGACGAGCACGCGGGGGATTTCACTATTTCGCCGGAAGCTTCTCGGTACAGTCATGTGCAGCTTCGCTGGCATTACGTCCGAAAGATCGTGAAGGCTCAGAGCGGTTTGATGGCTATAGACTCCCTGGGTGGCCTCTCCCCGATTCCTGGACCACAGCGACCAAAGCATCAGGTCAGGGCGCTCGCCTCGCGGAAAGCTCGCCAGCCGATAGATTCCCCGATGCTCACGAATCCAATTCCCCGCCTGAACATGGTACGGATGGGTGTTCTCCGCGAACCCCGCACCTTTAGCCTGCTTCGTCGTGAAGAAACCTTGCTGGCCCTCTGCTATCTCGTAGAGCCGCCTGGCGGATTTTGTGCGTCTGTTTCGCATAGCACAATACTACAACTTATTTGTAGTATTGTGTAGAGGCATCTATGGCAGAAGCCGCGCATCGCTACTCGCAGGACCCCGTTGAGAGGTTACTTTACGTTCGCTTTGAATTTTACATGAACAGGAACTTTAAGCCGCAGAGACCGCCCATGGAGAGCAAGTCGCAGGAATCTCCATTTGCGCGCGCGTAGCCTTCGAATTGCAGAGTCGCATAGCGGTTTCCAAACACCACCGCCAGATGGTCTCCTTCATGGAGAGTGCACCGCCGGCCATTGGCCAATTCGAGAGTCGCGTTCTTGCCGATTTTCTCGAGTTTCGCGAGTGCCATGTCCCCAGCCTGCGGAAAGACAGGGCAGGGCAGCAGGGTGGCCATATTCGCGCGTACAACCCAGCGCAGCGCATAAGAAAATCTCATGTTCGCCTTCGTCTCATCGGTAAGAAATTCGCTCATGAATGAATTCTCCAGAAAAAATAAGTGCTTCTGTCCTGGTCGGAGGTTCAACAGGTCACGTCTAGGAATGGCAATTGGTTGGCCAAAGGGCGGGCGGCGTAAGTCGTTCAAATTGCACTCTTAAGCCGCCGTCCTGGCACAGTAAGTGGAAGGCCATAACCCATCCGTGTGTTGATACAACACGAGCCATGATAGTGGGCTGATTCAAAACGCAGGCGGCATTTGCCCTCGTTCGGAAAACTTAGCCAAGATTCAGATGAGTTGGAGAGACACACCAACACAAATTGGCAGGGTTGAAATGACAGCACTTATTCCAATCTAAAATTGGCGATGAAAGTGCCTTAATGAATTAAGGACCTTGATAGAAGTCCGGTGGCGTGAGAGAGAAGTTCCTCCACGCGTTTATTGATGGTTTTTGGTCAGCGAGTAACTTCGAACGGGAACAGAGGTACTTTCGTCATGCTATCCAATGGCAGAGAAGTTCTAGAACGACGCTGCGTACACGGCCCGCAGTTTGTCGAGAGATCGCCAAATAGTTTTCTGAGCTCACGGTTTCGCCAAAATCAGGAGTTTCCGAGGGGACCCCAACCACCGCCAACGACCAGTCCTCGCGCACGGCCCAATTTTGACGGTACAAAAAGCGAAAAAAGGCCAGGCGCATACGAATTCCCTCAAATTCCTCCGCAAGACGACATAGCAATCACAATCTCCGTAATCGAAGGTCGCTCGAAGGGTTTGACGTACCAATTCAGCAAGTTGTGTATCACCATGGGACGAATTGGCGGTGGTGCGGATTTCGAGTTCGATGAGCCGGATGCAACCGATGTGCACTGCATAGTAGCAGCTTGTCAGGATAGGATACGGCTGTATGTCGCCCCCTCGGTGAACAACCTTTGCGTCAACGATCAACGGATCTACACCGTGGAGCTGGCGCATATGTCTACGTTTCGTGTCGGATCGTCTTTGCTACTGGTCTGCGTCCTTCCTACCGAATGCGCGGGTATCGTATGAATTGAGAGGCCGGCAGAATGCGCTAGGCGAGGAGCAGCAAGAGGTCGATCGGGTAGTTGCCGATCGCCCTTAAATCTGGGTTTGCATTGAAAGTTTCCCGTTGACAGCTAGATCGTCCGGAGGGGCTGGAAAAGAGCATTACAATAATGTGGCAGGCCCATACGGCGGCTTCCAATGGTTTGTATTAGGGCACGAGAGCGGAGGGACGAGGCCGGTCATTCTCGCGCATGACTACAATCGAGATGACGCCATAGATCCTGGCCTCGTCCCGGGAAGATGCCCTCACATTGATAGCCCCGCCTTCTCAAACGGGCAGCAAGGAGGCCCACCGAAGCACAGGTCGGAGACTCGTGAAAAGAGAAAATCATGGTTCGAATTTCGATTCTTCCCGCCGGTCTCGTCTTTGCCGTCATTCCTTTCCTAGGAAAGGCCCCGGAGGCGCAAGCGGCGGAAGGAAGTTCGGTGCAGCAGAGCGTCATCGATGAACAGGCAGCTCTCCGCCATCGGCATTATTCGCAGGCCACGCGAATACTGGAAGACGCCCTCAAGCGTTTTCCGGGAAATGTCCAGCTGCGGCTCGAACTAGGCAGGGTTTACGTGTATCAGCGTCAGGACAGACGGGCCATGGATATTTTTCGCGCCATTCTGCGCGATGACCCGTCCAACCGGGAAACAAAACTCGAACTGGCCCGCGTGCTGAGTTACGACAGAAAGTACGAGGCAGCGAATCAACTCTTCCGTGACCTGCTATCAACAAATCCGGATGACGAGGCGGCAGCAATCGGACTGGCGGGAAACCTGCTATTTCTGAAGAAGAAAGACGAGGCGCGCCGCGAAGTGGAGCAAGCACTTGCTCGCCATCCGAACAGCCTTCGCCTTCAGGAGTACCGGGACGCGCTGCTGAAGAACCAGTTGCCGGTGGCGGCCTCTCGTGAGGGAAACGCGCCGAACCGACTGCAAGCGGACTCAAGCTACTTCAGCGATTCAGCTGGGAATAGCTCTTTGCGCGCGGGACAGCGATTTGATCTTCAGCTTGGACGCCATCTCACCAACAGTTTTCGCCTCGATGAAAAAACCCTGTGGGTCACCGAGGGGCCAAAGGCAAGCATCTTTTCTGTCAATGATGAAGGCCGAGTGCGGCTGGCGCGCTGGCTTTTCATAGGTGGTGGGGGCGGAATTGTTCGCTTTGCCGATGACTCGAATCGTGCGCTTTACCGCGGAGAATTGATTCTCCATCCAATACGAAGTTTCTGGCTCCAGGGGGGCTTCTCACGGATACCGATCGCGCCCACGTTCCAGTCGGCTCAGTTCGACTTGGTGGCGGAGGGCTGGTGGAGCCGGCTTGACTGGCAACCACGCTCCTGGCGTGTCAGCGCTGATTTCTCCAAGCAGCACTACTCGGATTCAAATCGCACCCAAAGAGAGGATGCCGAAGTGCTGCGTTGGATCGGAAACTTGCATTTTGCAGTAGGGCTGGGATATCAGTACGCACATAGCTCATTCACCGAGACCTTTTCTCACGGCTATTTCAATCCCAACCAGTATCACAGCCACTTAGGGCTTGGGGGATTCCGTTTTAGCGTTGGAAAGATTTATCGCGGCGAATACATCGCCGAGTATGGCGCTGAAACTGTCAACCAGGACCCCTATCAGATAGCCTGGGAGGCTACCGCGAAGAACCGGTTCCTGCTGGGAAAACTGGAAGTGGGCGCAGACTATTCCTACTTTCACCTAGCCCAGAGCACGGGGGCGTTCCGGGCGCAGGTAGGGCGGGTGAGCGTGGCGTATCGTTTCTAGGTGAGCCGGGGAAGCGGTGCGAGAATTCTCGACTGAGCAGGGGATCAGGCCGGATATGAGTATGGATAAGCGACTAAGAGTTCTCGTCGTCGACGATGACAAGTCCATTTGCCGATGGCTGAATGCCGTTCTGACCGCGGATGGCTACGAATGCCGTGCGGCGCGAAGTGTTGATGATGCCGAAGCACTCCTTAAAGAAGGCCGTATCGATGTGGCCCTTCTGGATATCTATATTGGACAGTCCAACGGTCTGGAATTTCTCAAGAAACTGAAAACTTTGCATCCGGATTGCAAGTGTGTGGTGATGACAGCGCACGCCAGTGTCGAGACAGTTGCACGCTCGGTAGCCGGAGGAGCACTCGAATACCTGAGCAAACCTCTGCTCATCGATGAGTTGCTCGCTTTGTTGCGAAGGTTGACGGGGCCACGGCAAACACCTAGCCACGCGCCGAAAGACAGTGCTCCCGAGTCAGCGATTGTCGGACGAAGTCCGAAGATGCTGGAGGTTTATCGAGCCGTTGCTCGGGTCGCGCCCAGCACTGCTAGCGTGCTTATTACCGGTGCCAGCGGGTCGGGCAAGGAACTTGTAGCGCGGGCCATTCATGGACACAGCGCACGTGCTGAGAGGCCTTTTACCCCCATCAATTGCGGTTCCTTCCCCGAGACTATTTTGGAAAGCGAGCTGTTTGGACATGAGAAGGGCGCGTTCACCGGCGCGGATACTACCCGCAGCGGCTTGTTTGAGGCAACCCATGACGGCACGATTTTCTTGGACGAAATATCGGAGACCAGCCTGAGCTTTCAAGTGAAGTTACTCCGCGTTTTGCAAGAACATAAGGTGCGGCGCGTGGGCTCGAACACTTTCATTCCGATCGATGTGCGGATTGTTGCGGCGACCAACAAGGACTTGAGTGCACTGATCCGGGCAGGACAATTTCGCGAAGACCTTTACTATCGTCTCAGTGTCGTGACGATTGATCTCCCTTCGCTCGAAGAGCGGGCGGAAGACATTCCGCTCCTCGTGCATCATTTTCTGGAGCGTTTCAATCAGCGCAATCAACGCCATGTAAATATCAGTGAAGAGGCGGTCAAACTGCTGGCTTCCATGAGCTGGCCCGGTAATGTCCGCGAGCTCGAAAACCTGATCGAGCGGCTAGCTATTTTCGCTGCTATGGACGAGATCTCGGCCGAGGAAGTGGAACGCGAGCGTGCGAGCCGAAGCGGGGCAATCTCGGTGCCAGAAAATTCGACAACATCATTGCCGGGAAAGCTGCAGGAGATGGAGCGCCAGGAGATTCTTCGTGTTTTGCGGGAATCGGGTGGCAACAAGTCTCTTGCGGCACGAAAGCTCGGGATTGAACGCAAGACGTTATATGAAAAGGCTCGCCGTCTGGCGATCGACCTGCAATCGAAAGAAACATGAGCGAATCACCAACAGGCCTCTCGAATCAGAAGCACCTCCAGACAAAGCGCTGGCTGCTTTTGAACGTATTGCTTTTGGCAGTGGTAGGCCTGCTCAGCCTCAGTTATCCAGTGGAAGAGCTCAGTCGCCGCACTGGAGATATGTATTTTCGTATACGAGGGAGTCAAGGCACTTCGCCTCATGTCGCGCTGATTCTCATCGATGACGCAAGTCTGGAACGGTACGGGCGATGGCCCTGGAAACGCTCCTTGCTGGCGCAGGTGGTGAGGGCCGCCAGCGCCGAGCACCCAAAAGCGCTTGGCCTGGACATCCTACTCTCGGAAACGGAAGACGAATCAAACGACCGCGAATTGGCGAAAGCGCTGAAAGGCGCAGGAAGCACGGTTCTCGTGGCGAAGATAAGCAATTCACCGCAGGGACGACTTTGGGTCGAACCGTTGCCGCTCTTCGCGGAGAACGCTGTCGCGGTCGGACACGCCCAAGCTGCTTTAGGGCCTGACAGCATCTGCCGGAGCGTCCCCGTGCGGGAGCTGTCTCTCGAAGGGCCGCGCTGGGCGTTTGCGCTGGAAGTTGCGCGCGTTGCTAGTGGAGCTATCCTTGAAGACGACGGCCGTGAATTGCGTATAGGCAAGCGGAAAATACCCACGGTCGGGACGTCTTCTCACGCCGTGGTAGCCGGAGTCGAATCCGAATCGCTCCGCTTCCTCCCCATTGATTATCGCGGACAGATTGCTCCGGGTGAGACGTCACCCCCGTTCTTGGCAATCTCTGTCGTGGATTTGCTTGAGGGGAAAGCCGGCGGCCAACTGCAAGGGAAGGCGGTGCTGATCGGATTCGGCTCGGCGGAGATTGGCGACCGCATACCAACCCCGGTGAGCGACAGGCTTCCGATGCCTGGTGTCGAAATCCACGCGAATCTTATCGACGCCATTCTTGCCGAACGAAGCTTGCGTCCTCTGTATGGATGGCTAAACCTCCTGGTTTTGTGCGCGTTTAGTTTTAGTTCGACTTGGGTGGTACTGCGCTGGCCGGTTTGGACCGGCTTGGTCGCGCTCGCGGCGCTGCTTGCGGTTGGTCTTGCAGCGAGCTACTTTGTTTTTGCCTGGATGCATATCCTTGTCGGACTGGGACCATTCTTGTGCGTGGCGGTATTGGCCGGTCCGCTCGCTCAGTTGCAAAACCTAGTCCTCGTGGACCGAGGCCTGACTCAGGGTCTTCGGCAGCTGCAAATTGCCCTCAAGACGGCCGAGCCCACAAATAAAAATAGTTTACCTGCTGCCCTGCGTGCAGAGATTCGGCCTACAGCCGGAGACTTGCACTGGAAGGTGAACCTGCTTCGGCAACTGCAAGCGGAGCTGAGTTCGTTGTACGCGTTTGATGAAACCCTGCTTGAAGCGATGCAAGAGGGCCTGGCCGTTTTCGCCGTCGATGGTCGAGTGATATTTCGAAATCCGAAGTGGCAAAGCTTCTGTGAAGAGCAAGGATGGAGCGCGACGGCAGACCTTGATAATTTCTCCGCGGCACTCCGCGAACCTGGCTGGGGCGACTTGCGCAAATCACTCGCAGCTCCCGAGGTCTGGCTCGACTCGGAGGTGTACCTCGGCGAGGGCCTCTGGCGGTTGCGGGCCGTAAGACTCAAACGCACGTCACCCTGTGACGCCTCGGACTTGATCATGGTCGTGGTGACGGATCAAACCGCCCGGTTGGAACGAGATCGTGCCCGTGCGGAAGCGCTCGGATTCGTCGCCCATGAACTCCGAACTCCGCTTGTCTCAATTCAAGGATTTGCCGAGTATCTGCTCCGGTATTCCAAAGAGCGAGCCAGCAACGAAGCCGCTGCCACTATTTTCCAGGAGTCGGGCCGTTTGGTGGCCATGATCAATACTTACCTCGATGTGCTTCGACTCGAGGCGGGAGCCCGCCCCATGCGCAAAGACACTTTCCAGGTCGGCGAAACGGTCCAACAAGTTGCGCGAGTGATTCAACCGATTGCAGAAGCTTCTGAGATCAGGGTCAAGACGGAAATTGCTAAAGATTTGCCGGCACTTCAGGGTGATCCGCACCTCATCGAGGGGGCCCTGCTCAATCTCGTGAGCAACGCCATCAAGTACAGCGCACGGGGGAGCGAAGTGAAACTGCGCGCTGGGATCAATGCCAATGGCGAAGGAGTCCTGCTGGAAGTGTGGAACCCAGGGCCAACAATTCCACCAGGAGAGCTCGCGCGTCTCTTCGAACCGTTTTATCGAAGAAGTGAGCGGGAGGAAACAGTGAGAGGGTGGGGACTTGGCTTGGCTTTCGTCAAACGGATTGCCGAACAACACGGAGGAAAAGCCGAGGCGTTGAGCGAATCTGGCTCAGGAACATCTTTTCGTATCTATCTGCCAGTGACCCAGCTCGTTCTTAGGGAGGCACATCAATGAAATACACAGCCGTTCGTTCAACTTATTTTTGTCTCCTCTTTTTTTGGATATCTGCCGGGATGGCGGCGGCCCGAGAACAGCAGACCAGCTCCGCACCCGCGACCGCCATGATCGCTGGCGCTACGATTGCCGAGTGGAAAGGCAATGTTCGCCTGAGCCTGCCGGACCAGTCCCCTACGAATCCGTTGCGTGGAGAGCAGCTTCCTCCTGGCGCCATTGTTGAGACAGGCAGCGGCAGATTACTGCTTCGCCTGAGCGACGGCAGTGAGGTGCTGGTCAGGGCGCACACGAGATTGCAGGTGCAACAACCTTCTTTGACCGATCCGAGTTACTTCCAATTGCTACTGGGGCGAATCCGTGCGCTCATCAACAAGCGGACAGGTGGCGCCGTGCCGTTCGAACTCGGAACGCCCAGTGCCGTTATTGCGGTTCGCGGGACCGAGTTCGACGTGGAAGTCAATCCGCGCAACGTCACGGAAGTAGACGTGGTGGACGGACTTGTCGAAGTCTACGGACGGAACGCTCCTGGAGGATCAGTTCTCCTGGAGCCCGGATTTTCCACTCGTGTCGGAATGGACTCTGGTCCAGAACAACCAGAACCGACCAATGAAATGCGCCCAGAAGTGGAGAGGCCTGAACCCGGAGAGAACGAAATGAGTGGAAAGTCGGAGTTAGAGGGTGAATTCGAACGGGCTGAAGTAGATCGAGAAGGCGAGATAAGAGAGTCTGCAGAGAAAACGGAAATGAGAGAGGCGCAAGAGATCTCTGAGCCGACCACGGCAGCAGGAGAGACCGAGACCAAGCCAGGTTCTGAACCGCAATAGATTCTGCTGGTTCGACTGGCGCTGCTTCGCTGCCAGGTCCCCGCTCCACCAGGCGAACCCGACCTCTCCATTACTGCCCGCGTCACACTTCAGCGCTCTGTTGCACATTCGCGATGGAATTCCAGACCGGGAAACGAGTTGTACGCACCCAAGTGTGTGTTGAATCCGCTCACATCGAAGGCCCTCCGAAACTTCTAAGTAATTCAGAATAAAACACTTATTAGAGGATCGCTTTGGTGCACTCATTGCAATGTCTGACTGCGTACTTGAACCAGGCATGAGAGGCATCGCTGGAGACGGTATGACCGTGCACAAGATGATCCTTCTCACTTTGGCGGGTCCTTCTCCCATGCGGCCTTTTGATTGTCTTATTGAGGTGTGTTCGCAGATCAAACTTGGGAGAAAGGTTTCTGAATGGAGCCCCTCAATGAAAAATTTAGAACTTATTACCCGCGATCTCTATTACTTCTACGAGAAAAGCACCGGACGGTCCCATTTTCAAGTGGAGGCAACTCCGGATGGGCGGTTTCCCGTGGACCATGCCGCCGGTTTGCTGGCGACTCACCGAAAAAACGGAAAGGCTTCTCAAGGCTGGCCATACCGTCAGCGGTCACGTCAAGCTTACCCGCCGGGAACAGGAAGTGCTTGGCGGCCTCATGCGGAGTCTCGCCAATAAAGAGATCGCAGCCTCTCTGCATCTTTCTGAGCGCACAATAAAGTTTCATGTCTCATCGCTGCTCGCCAAGTTTCGCGTACACGGGCGCATGGAGCTGGTGCGCGAAGCCACTCGAGACATCGCCGGGTCGATGTCCATGCCCATACCGGTCGCGACCGGCGAGACCACGTCCTGCGCGCCGGTTCCTCCGAGCTACAGCAACCCGGCCCGGAACGCAGCCGTGGTTCCGCTGACCAAACGGCAAATGATGGCGTAATTCCAATTCAGGAGAAGGACGTAGTGATAATAAGGGAGCACGGACCTGGATAGAAGATAGGCGTGGTGCACCAAAGTTTGGCCGAGGTTTGCCCGGGCCCGCAACGGGACGTGTCTGAGCGCAGTTATATTGTTCACCCACATCAAAGCCCCTTCGTCCTCTCAGACTTAGGTTTAGGAAGAGCAGCTGGCATGGTCCGGGAGGCAAGCTGGTGTTTGCGCAGCTGATGCAGCATCTTCCGTTGACCACCTTCCGCCGTTGCGTCCACCCGCTATCGGGGCGCGTTCAAAGTGAAATCCTTCTCGTGCCTGGATCAATTCCTGTGTATGGCGTTCGCTCAGTTGACCTTTCGGGAGAGCCTTCGAGCCTGATCGGCATTGCGCGGCCGTTGTATGCACAGGAGTCCTTCGGTGTCGATCTGCAAGAAACCGTCTACGCGCTCGACACCACGGCTATCGATCTGTGTCTGTCGGTATTTCCGTGGGCGGTGTTCCGCACGGCCAAGCAACCATCAAGCTGCATACGCTGCTCGATCTGCGCGGCAATATCCCCACCTTCATTCACATAGCTAGGTTCTGGGAAGCCGTTGGTGCGATTGCAGTTGGCTTGCAACAAATCATGGAATTCGATTCGCGAACCGTTGAGTCAGTGTCTCAAATTTTGTGTCTCACCAAAGGGTTCACCCCAGCAGATCGGAAGTCTGCGACTTAGAACACCTGCTCGAGAGTGTCGAGGGTTTTATCGAAAAGTATTACAACCGATGCCGTTTGCATTCGGCTCTAGGCTACCGTTCACCGTCATCTTGCGGAAGTGCTGGATATGGAAATCAAGCGTTCCGAGCGCACAGGGCGAGAGTTTGCCCTGTTGACCAGTCCTGTCAGTGGGTCGCGAGCTGCTGTTGACGCAGATGATCCTCCAGCTGGCGCTGTTTGGTGACGTCCTCAGTGACGACTTCATAGGCCTCCAGCCCGCCCTGCTCACCCATGACTTCTTGTCTGCTGAGCCGGACCTTCAGGATTGTGCCGTCCTTGCGCTTCCATTCTATTTCGATGGGGTCGACTGACCCTTGCTGGTCTGGTTGCCCCAACAATTGGGCTCGTTTGCCAGGATCTTGAATCAGGCCACTCGCAAGGTTTACTGCCAAGAGTTTCTTTTGAGGCGTAGCCGAGCATTTTCACCATGGCCTCGTTCACTTCGAGAAATTTGCCGTCGCGGTCGCAGCGGCAAATTCCGTAGCCTAAATTCACTGCCAAAGCGCGGTAAAGTGCTTCCGAATGCCGCAAACTGTTTTGCGCTCGGTCGCGTTCATCGCGCAATGCTTTCTCTTGCAGCGCCCGATGAACGGCTACGGGGGGGGAGGGATGTGGCCCATTTCAATGCAATCGTAGGCCCCTCTGGTAATGAATTCCGTGACTGTCTCCCGTTGCAGGATGTGACCGACGAAGATAAGCTCTGCCTCTTCGACTGGT
>WNFO01020857.1_pt1 | contig 11813 bp, 10 predicted proteins | sample 5400251 | NCBI WGS metagenome assembly WNFO01 (sample SAMN13153354, study PRJNA577476) | soil metagenome | isolation source: 100 cm saprolite under Madrone tree | place: USA:California | collected 2016-06-14
GAGGTCGACCTCGGGGAAGTGCTCGTCGCCGATGGCCGCTTCAAGGGTATGGAAAGTCGAATCCGTCACGACGCGCCTTCGCGACCGCTCACCGTCCAGTCCTCGATTTCGAGCCTCTCTCGCACCAGCGCCCATGGGCGCTCGCGCTCCGCGTGCACTGCTGCCAGACGGGCGAGCGCATCAGCGACGCGGCCTGCGGCTGCATAGTGTGTGGAGTTCGGCAGCGCCGGCAGGACGCGCGAAGTCACATCGACCAGGGTATGCGCACCCTCTTGGACTGCCTCCACGACCATGGCCTCTATGTCGGCAAGCGCGTTCTCAGCGTCCACCCACTCGGGCGCGAACTCACGATCGGCGCGCGGCCTCGCCACCATCGGAAGCTCCACGCGTGCCTCGAGCTGGCGAAGCAGACGGATCGACGATGCGTTGGCGACGAGCAGGTGGAATCGCCGCGATGACCAGGCGGCGAGTTGGTCACGCAGCCGTTGGCTGAGCGCGCGATCCGGATCGAGGCGCACAACGTCTCGTAAGTAGCGGTGCACGTACTGGTAGTACTCAGACCACGCGCGTTGCCGCGCACCGCCCCAGGCCGCGATGCGATCGACGTGCTCAATGACGCGCTGGACGGTTTCGTTCGCTTCTGTGATCTCGGCCGTGATCGCTAGAGTCTGGATCTCCTGGAGGAGCGCAACGAAGTGGTTTGTGTCGCGCAGCAGGATTTCGTTCAGCTCCCGCAGAGTGTTTGCCGTCGTGTCGAGGAGCGCCTGGCACCGGTCGACCGCACTGAACCAATCGGCCGACAGCATTGTCGCGATTTCCGCTTGCACTTCCTCCTGCTGAGCATCGAGCCCGCGCTGTCGACGTTCAATGCCCGCGACGAGGTCGCCCACGGTCACCCGCAAGGGACCGACTACGTTCCGTCGCCAGGCTTCTTCGCCGTCCACCTTCTTGGCAGCAGCCAACACCTCTGCGAGTTGCGCGCGGAGCGTGCCCGTGAGTAGAGTAAGGCTCTCACGCGTGAGCGCCTCGTCAGCGAGGAAGTATTCGATGACAGCCGCAGCGAGCCGCGTCAACGCGTACTCCCCCGCGCGCACAATCCCTGCCCCATCGACTCGAGCAAGCATGCGTTGTTCACGAAGCCTCTGGATCGCGTGTGTCGCGCGTTTGCGAGGATTGTCCGCGCCCGGCTCGACTACATCGCAAACCTGCTCGAACATATCGACGAGCATGTCTTCCTCGAAGAATGCCAGCGCCGCCTTGTCAGCCCGCAAGTAGAGCCCCGCGAGAAAGCACAGATCGACCGTCTTCAGATCGAGATTGACCTGGTCGCGCGCAAGCGACGCGATAGTGCGACTTGGATCGGGGGATGTCATCGTGGCAGTCTCTTGTTCCTCGGGGCGCGCTGCACACGGCGGCTATAGTCTTTATCGACTAAAGTGCCCTGCGTAGTCGATAGAACCGACCACTCGGCGGCGCCAGCGGCGATTCCAGAGGCTGCCGGGTCATCGAATTTCCTCACTGCGTTGTTTCTCCTGCAATTTCTGATTGTATTATATTGTATGTTTAATTTGTGTCTCCATAAGAGACGTTCTTGCCATTGGATATATAAACTGCTATATTTTACGAGCAATACGTTACCTGTAGAGATTCAAATTGAGCGAAGAATATCATTTCGGACTCAAGACGTTAGGCCCCCGCGCAGCGCAGCTTTTCACCGAATTGAACGAACTGCGCCGTACCACTTTCACCCTGGCGGACGTCGTTTCAATCACTGGTCTATCGGCGGCGGCGGCTCGCAGCCTCGTCCATAAGACACAACAGCGTGGATTGATCACACGGCTCAAGCCCGGCCTGTACAACCTCGTACCCTTCGAACTGGGGCGAGCGACAAAGTACATCGACAGCCCTTACCTGATCGCGCGTGAACTTGCGGGCGCGGCGTCCTACTTCCTATCACACGGTACTGCATTTGAATTGCATCGCATGGTCACTCAGCCCAACTTCACCGTGTACGCATCATGCACACGACGCGTCCGCCCGCAGACGATTGGCGGCTACAACTTTCAGTTTATCCACATCACTCCGAAACAGGAATTCGGAGTTGTGAAGCATTGGATCGACAAGGAGCGGTTCGTGATGATTAGCGACATGGAACGTACGATCATCGATGGCCTGCGACATCCAGCATTCGTCGGCGGCATTACCGACGTGGCCAAGGGACTGTGGATGAAACGGGCAACCCTCAACTCCGAGAAGCTGATCGAGTACGCCCAACGACTCGACGTAGGAGCGGTTGTGCGTCGACTGGGATACCTGCTGGAGCACTATGAATTAGCCGATGAATCCGCGCTTGAACCGTTACGCAATATGCTGACGGCGACCTACCAACGCCTCGATCCACTGCTTCCCGCGGAGGGAACGCACGTGTCACGCTGGAGACTCCAGCTCAATGTGACGCCGGAAGAACTGGACGCGGCGAGGGTCGGATAATGATTCCCCGGCGCAGTATTTCGCTGATCTCCAACTCGCTGATGAGCGCCGGGGGGCGTCGCATCCCAGAAGCAGTCATCGAACGGGACTATGTACTCGCCTGGCTCTTGAGCGGGCTCGCCGGCCATCCATTGCGGGAGCTGTTGGCTTTTAAGGGCGGTACGGCGCTAAGACGATGCTGGTTCGCAGACTACCGGTTTTCCGAGGACCTGGATTTTACTCTGACCCGTCCGATCAGCCTCGAGGAGATTCTGGCGAGGCTGAACGAAATATTCGTCGCGATCGAAGCTGCCTGCGGACTCCGGATCGAATTCGACCGGGACGATCGCCACGGCCACCAGAACAGCCACACTTTCTACCTGCGCTATCAAGGCCCGTTGCCGGCCGCGAACGACGTGAAGGTGGATATCACGATTGACGAAGTCCTATGCTTTCCCCTGCAGGACCGTGTCATACAGCGCACCTATGACAGTTTCGACGATTTGCCAGAAGGGCCGACTGTTAAGGTCTACGCGATTGAAGAAATCGTGATTGAAAAGCTGCTCGCTCTGAGCGACCGGGCGAGGAACGAGCCGCGCGACTTGTATGACTTGTGGTACCTGTTCGATGCTATGGATTTGCACATTGCAGAGATGCGTACCGAGCTCGATACCAAGCTCGCGCTGCGGAAACGCACTGCCGCAGGGTTGGAACAGGCAATCGCGACCAAAGAAGAACGTCTCCGGCGACTCTGGGAAAATCGCCTCGCGCATCAAATGAGTCAACTACCGCCATTCGATGAAGTCTTTCGACAAGTGCTTCGTGCCATCCGCGCCGCTGATCTGCCGAAGGCGCGACGCTGATTGGCTAAGGCCAAGGCAATCGGAGATCGGCTGCAGCGCAAGTATTGATCACAAAACCGCCGATCGCGTCGCTGTTAATCTGCGCGCATCGCCCTTGCCGATTTTATGATCGTAATCGTAGGACGTAACCTTTCAAACAACCTTCAAAGTCTCGGTTCGTAATGCCTACCAGCAGATTCATGTTTTTCTGACGGATCAGCTTCAACCGGCAGGTTTCGGCAGAATCTCAAATCTTCATGGAGATACCTCTGCCTCCGCGTCATCGTCCCCTACCGGTTCGCAATTTCGCGACCGGCAAATCTCAAAGGGGAATATAATGGGTAAAGAGCGTCTTTCGACCACAACACAGAGCAGAAATATACGATCCTGGAGGTATGGAGAGGTACCGATGCCGGACTGGGTGCCACCACACATAGCCGGCACCATCGAACCGAATGGAACCTTCGCGTTGGAAACGGAACTTGGCCACGTTCGTGTCCACCCCGGAAATATCGTTATAGAGCGCTGCGGCACCGTATGGGTTAGCCCGATCGAGGAGGCTACCGATTTAATCGAGAGTCTCGAGTTGACCGCCGATCCGACGATCAGAAATATCGGCCCTGGGAAAATACGCCAGTTTGGAACAGACGAACACCAAAAGGGCAAGGCGACAGGTAATCACCGTAAGACCAATAATCGGCGATCACACTATCTACCACCGGTCGGTTCGCAGCCGTCGATTGAGTGGATACATCTGAATAGGCTTTCGATCGATAGCATTTATCAAAGATCAATCGATAATGCGGCCTCACGCAGGCTGATTGCCAGTATCGCCGCCAAGTTCGATTGGCGCTTGTGCGCGCCGTTGGTCATATCCCGACGCGCCGATGACACGCTCACTATCATCGATGGCCAGCATCGATGGAAGGCTGCCTGTAAAAGGGACGACATCCCTCAGCTCCCATGCTGCGTCTTCAGATACGAAAGCACAAAGGAGGAGGCTCGCATGTTCATTGTTGCCAATCGAGCTCGCAAACCGATTAACCGCCTCGACGACTACTTTGCAGCCCTTGCCGCAGCGGATGAAGATGCGTGGGAGATCCAGCAGCTCGTCACAGATGCCGGTCTCAGCATAGCCCGTAATACATCGGCGGCGGCATGGCGACCGGGTGAAGTTCCTTTTACGTCCGCCATCGCGAATGCGATTCGAAGGTTCGGGCCCGTGGTCACCTCAGCCGCACTCACAAATATGGCTGTGGCTTTCCCTGGCCAGAAGCTAACGCACGGCGCAGCTATTTTTGGGGGACTTGTCCGAATCATGTTTCAGCCAGGGTCTGACTTCGATCCCGATCGCCTCATGAGCGCCCTGCAAACCCGAAGGGCTGACGAATGGGGGTTATATGCTGTTGGATTGAACGGCGGAGATCGGCGAGCAGCGGCTCTCCGTGATGCCATCATGGACGCCTACGACAAAGTCTCATCGGAAGCTGGGTCGTGAAGGGCTCGAATAGCCAGTCATTTTTTGAGTAACAGCCTGCTGACGATAGGGGTGCTCCGACATGGACGTCGGAGCGCTCATCACATGCTCGGGTGTCTGCGGCTCGCAGCGGGATACAGACCGCCGAGGTAAAGCGCCTCCGGCGGATGTACGCCATTTCAAACCATGACGGTTTCCTCGATATTTTCCCCGAATCTCCCCCATGCGCCGGCGCGCACTCTGTGAGAACCTACCTGATATGAGCTTGGGTCACAGCAAGAGACGGGAAACCACGAAGCGCTCTCACGAACTTCGGCGGGCGGTACGCGACACCTCGTGGGGCTTGAGTGATCGGGTTCCATTGGGACGCATGCCAGCATCGGATGAAGCGTCCACAGTCGACGTGGCTCTCTGGGAAAAACCCTATGAATTGCCTAGCCGGACGATTTGGAGTGCGAAAAACTCTGTTATTTGTAGGCTCTTGAGCAATTTGACCCTTAGTTTGACGGTAAAAATCAGGAACAGAATGGCGAAAGAATTTTTACCGTCAGATTTACCGTCAAAAGGATTCGCTGGGAGGCAATTGATGCGATAGATGCCGAAATACGATCTTTTGAATTTCAGTGAGTTACGCGCGGGAGCCTACAGAAGGCTGTATACCCCGAAGGCCCAACTCACTCCCACTCAATCGTCGCCGGCGGCTTCCCCGAAATGTCGTACACCACGCGCGATATCCCCGGAACCTCATTGACCACGCGGTGCGTGACGCGATCCAGGAACTCGTAGGGCAATCGTGCCCAGCGCGCCGTCATGAAATCGATGGTCTCCACGGCGCGCAGTGCAATCACATAATCGTAGCGTCGGCCGTCGCCCATGACGCCGACGGAGCGCACGGGCAGGAACACCGCGAATGCCTGGCTGACCTTGTCGTAGAGATCATGGCGGCGCAGCTCCTCGATGAATATTGCATCCGCCCGGCGCAGTAGATCCGCATGCGGCTTGTGAATTTCACCCAGGATCCGGACACCCAGGCCGGGGCCGGGAAAGGGGTGCCGGTGCACCATGTCCTTGGGCAGCCCGAGCTCGATGCCGAGTTTGCGTACCTCGTCTTTGAACAATTCGCGCAGCGGCTCCAGGAGCTTCAGCTTCATGTGCTGCGGCAATCCGCCCACATTGTGGTGCGACTTGATCACATGCGCCTTGCCGGTCTTGCTGCCCGATTCGATCACGTCCGGATAAATCGTGCCCTGAGCGAGCCACTTCACGTCCTCGAGCTTCGCCGCTTCCTCGTCGAAGACTTCCACGAACATGCGCCCGATGATCTTGCGCTTCCTCTCCGGGAGCCGCAGAAGCCCGTGATCCACGAACACGCAGGTGAGCTGTGCGCCGATGGCGCGGTGTAGCAACGCGGCCAGCACCGACGAGTCCACGCCGCCCGACAGTCCGAGCAGGACTTTGTCCGAACCGACCTGCGCGCGAATTCTCGCCACGCTGTCCTCGATGATATTGCGCGATTCCCAGCTCCCCGAACAACCGGCAATTTCGCGGACGAAGCGCCGCAAAATTTCGGTGCCCTGCAGGCTGTGCGTCACTTCAGGGTGAAATTGCAGTCCATAGAATCGACGCGACTCGTCGGCCATCGCGGCAAGCGGCGCGTTGTCGCTCGATCCGATAACCTTGAATCCCGGGGGAACCGCGACGACATGGTCGCCGTGACTCATCCACACATCGAGCACCCGCCGCCCTTGAGCGTCGCGATTGTCTTCGAGACCATCGAGCAGCCGCGAGTCGGCCGTCGGCCGGACCTGCGCGGCGCCGAACTCGCGATGACTGGATGATTCGACTTGACCGCCAAGCTGCGCCGCCATGGTCTGCATGCCATAGCAAATACCGAGCACCGGAACGCCCAACGAAAATACCTCCCGGGGTGCTTCGGGACCTTTGGCGTCGTACACCGATTCAGGGCCGCCGGAAAGAATGATCGCCTTCGGCGCAAAGCGCTTGATTTGCTCCGCGTCGGCGTCGCAGGCGTAGATTTCCGAATACACCCCGAGTTCGCGCACGCGGCGCGCGATCAACTGTGTGTACTGAGCCCCGAAATCGAGTATGAGAACTCGGTCCGCGTGAATATCCCGCATCAACCGATCCGGTAGTTGGGCGCTTCTTTGGTGATGGTCACGTCGTGAACGTGGCTCTCGCGAACGCCGGCGCTGGTGATGCGCACGAATTGCGGGCGCGTGCGCATTTCCTCGATGCTGCTGCTGCCGGTGTAGCCCATCGCCGCGCGCAGACCGCCCGACAGCTGGAGCAGAATGGCCACGAGACTGCCCTTGTAGGGTACGCGTCCCTCGATGCCTTCCGGCACCAGCTTTTCAAGTTCCGTCGTGGTGTCCTGGAAGTAGCGATCGCTGGAGCCATGAGCCTGGGACATCGCGCCCAGGGATCCCATGCCGCGATACGCCTTATAGGAGCCGCCTTGGTAGAGTTCCACGTCGCCGGGAGACTCCTCGGTGCCCGCGAACATGCCGCCGATCATCACGCAGTGCGCTCCCGCCGCCAGGGCCTTGGCTATGTCGCCGGAGTACCGAATTCCGCCATCGCCGATCACCGGCACGCCGGTGCCCTCCAATGCCTTGGCGACGCGCGCGATCGCGCTGATCTGCGGCACGCCGACGCCCGCAATGACGCGCGTCGTGCAGATCGAACCGGGCCCGATGCCCACCTTGACCGCGTCGGCTCCGTGCTTGACGAGATCGAGCGCCGCTTCGGCGGTGACGATATTGCCGCCGATCACCTGGATGTCGGGATACTTCGCCTTGATTCTCGCCACCGTCTCCAACACGCCCCGCGAGTGGCCGTGCGAAGTGTCGACCACGACGACGTCCACCCCTGCTTCACGCAATGCCCCGACTCTATCCAAGGTATCCGGCGTCGTACCCACCGCCGCGCCGACGCGCAGGCTTCCGACGCTGTCCTTGCAGGCATTGGGAAATTCCGTGGCCTTTTGAAAATCCTTGACCGTGATCATGCCCTTGAGCTCGTGATCGCCGGCAACCACCAACACTTTTTCGATGCGGTGCTTGTGCAGCAGCGCGAGCACCTGTTCCTTGGGCGCGTTCTCGCGCACGGTGATGAGGCGATCCTTCGGCGTCATCACCGAGGACACCGGAGCATCGAGCTTGGTTTCAAAGCGCAGGTCGCGATGCGTGACGATGCCGACCACTTTCGTGCCGAGCACCACCGGCACTCCGGAGATGTTCTTCGCGCGGGTCAGTTCGATGACTTGGCGGATCGTCATGTCGGGGTTCACGGTGATCGGGTCGCTGATCACGCCGCTTTCGAACTTCTTCACCCGGTCGACTTGCCGTGCCTGGTTGTCGATGGACATGTTCTTGTGGATGATGCCGATGCCGCCCTCTTGGGCAATGGTGATGGCCAGGCGGGCCTCGGTGACCGTGTCCATTGCGGCGGAAATCACCGGCAGATTGACGTTGATCTCCCGGGTCAGCTTGCTTGCCAGCGACACGTCGCGGGGCAAAACCTCGGAATATGCCGGCACGAGCAGGACGTCATCGAATGTGAGTGCCTCTTCAAGAATACGCATAGGGTAGCGTTCACGGGTTCATCTAAGAGGCGGCGCATTGTACCTTGCCCCCGCTGCGCGGTAAACCGCTATCATTTGCCCATGGAACTAGCCGAAAGCGCATCCCTACCGGCACGCCCGGACCGCGATATTTACAGTGTTTCGCGGCTCAACCGCGAGGTCAGAGTGCTGCTCGAGCGCGGGTTCGGCACCTTGTGGCTCGAGGCCGAAATCTCCAATTTTGCGAGACCCAGCTCCGGGCACTGGTATTTCTCGCTCAAAGACGCCACCGCGCAGGTTCGCTGCGCCATGTTCCGGCAGCGAAATATGCTGTGTTCCTTCACGGCCCGGGACGGCCAAAAGGTGCTGGTTCGGGCTCGCATCGGGCTGTACGAGCCGCGCGGCGAGTACCAGCTCATCGTCGATCACATGGAGGACGCGGGTCTCGGCGCCTTGAAACGGCAGTTCGAGGAGCTGAGCGCGAAACTCAAGCTGGAGGGCCTGTTCGCCGTGGAGCGAAAGCGCCCTTTGCCAAGCCTTCCCAGGCGCATCGGCATCATCACCTCGCCCACCGGCGCCGCGATCCGCGACATTCTGCACGTGCTGGCGAGGCGTTTTCCCGCCGCGGCCGTGATGATCTATCCGGTGCCCGTCCAGGGCGCGCAGGCAGCGGCGGAAATCGTCGCGGCGCTCCAGTTGACCGGCCGACGTGCCGAATGCGATGTGTTGATCCTGGCTCGCGGCGGCGGTTCCCTGGAAGATCTTTGGGCGTTCAACGACGAGCGCCTGGCGCGCGCGATCGTGGCTTCGCCCATCCCGGTGATCACCGGCATTGGTCATGAGATCGATTTCACCATCGCCGACTTCGCCGCGGATGTGCGCGCGCCCACACCCTCCGCCGCCGCGGAGCTGGCGGTGCCCGACGCCGGAGAATGGCTCAATGCCTTCGTGCGGCTCGGCGCCCGCCTGCAGCGCTGCATGCGCCGCCGACTCGAGGAGCACGGCGAACGCCTGACCTGGCTCGCGGGGCGCTTAGGCCAAGTGAGTCCGGCGGCGCGCTTGGACGCCCAGGCACAACGATTGGATGAACTTGAACAGTCGCTGGTCCGCGCGCTGCGCCGCCGGCTCCAGGAGCATCGCGAGCGATTGCGCTGGTTGACGGGACGAGCCGCGCAGGTGAGTCCGTCGACACGCCTGCAGCAGCAGCGGTTGCGTCTGGAGAATTTGGACCAACGGCTGTATCGCGCATGGCGTCTCGCGTTCAACTCGAGACGCGAACGGCTGCTGCCTCTGGTCCGCACGCTGAATGCCGTCAGTCCGCTCGCCACCCTGGAGCGGGGTTATGCCATCGTCAGCGTCGAGAGCGGTGAGATCCTGCGCAATGCCGAGCACGCCAAGCCGGGCACGATCATCGAAGCGCGGCTGGCGCAAGGCAGGATTCGCGCCAAAGTCGAAGGCGCTTCGTGAGCCTGAAAATCCCCGCCGGCGTCGGTCGGCCGGCGCTTCGAACCCTGCTCGTGCTCTTTGGCGCTAGCGTGGCGCTCACGGTCTCGAATCCCACGCTCGCCATGGAGGTGGATCTGCCGCATGAGAATGCCGTGCCCGGCGGCGTCAAGATACTGTACCTGGATTCGGAGGGTCCGTCCCTGCCCTACGTCGACGCCGACGGGCATCGGGCATTGGTGCTTCCGGACGATTCGAAATGGGTTGCGGTCATCGGCATTCCGCTGTCGGCGCCGCTGGGAATGCGGCAGGTGATCGTGCGCGGAACCATCGGCAGACAGGTCATTGAATTTTCAGTGGGCAACAAGCAATACGCCAGCCAATCCTTGAAAGTAGCCCCGCGCCAGGTCAACCTATCGGCGGCGGATCTGGCGCGGGTCAACGAAGAGAAGATCCGCATCGACCACGCATTGAGCCACTGGACCGAACCGCCGCCGGAATCCCTGCGCTTGCCCCAGCCGGTACCCGGTCCGCGCAGCAGCTCATTCGGGTCGCGCAGAATCTTCAACGGCGAATCGCGCAATCCGCACAGCGGCATGGACATCGCTGCGCCCACCGGCACCCCCGTGCGGACACCCATCGCCGGCACGGTGGTCGACACCGGCGAGTATTTCTTCAACGGCAATACCGTGTTCGTCGATCATGGCCGCGGCTTGATCAGCATGTACTGCCACTTGAGTGCCATCGACGTGAAACCCGGCCAACGCCTGGCGGCGGGGACTCGTATCGGCGCCGTCGGCATGACCGGGCGCGCGACCGGACCCCATCTGCATTGGGGTTTGAGCCTCAATCGCGCCTGGGTCGATCCCGAATTGTTCCTGCCTTGAGCCAGAGGCGGCCTCAAATGCAGCAACCTCAGCTCGCCCCCAGCATGTGATCGACCGCAGGCGCGTCCAGCGGCGGCGCCAAGGCCGCCTGGCGCAGACGCGCACTGTGCTCCTGCACGGCCGCTCCGGACGGCTGCATTTCGATTTGCCCCTGGAAGAACGCGCCTTCGGTGATCCCCACGCGCGGAGCGAAAACATTGCCTTTGACCTTCGCAGTGGCGCGGACACTCACCGATTCGGTGGCATACAGATCGCCCTCGACCTTGCCGTCGATCACGATGACCCGCGCGCGAATATCACCCTTCATGGAGCCATCGGTTCCCACCGTCAGGCTCTGCGTGTGCGTGATCGAGCCTTCCACGCTGCCCTGGATGATCAGATCTTCTTGGGCCGACAACTCGCCCCGAAATCGTAGGGTTGGGCCCAGTACGGACGCACGCGGCGCCGCCTCCGGCGCTCGTGCTTCAGGCGCACGCGGTTCGGGTGCCCGGGGCTGCGGCGAACGGGGTTCGACTCGGGCTTCGGCTCGAGGCTCGCGCGGTTCGGGCCGTGTCACGGAGGGTTCTGGCGCAGGCGCGCGGCCGCTTGAATTGCTGTTCATCATGGGAGCATCTCCATCGAGGGGTTTCTTAAACCAGGACATTGTCAGCCAACACCGCCGGAAACTTTGACGGTCCGGGTGGCCGCGGCATCCTGCTTGCCGGTCAGCTGGCCGGTCAGCTGGCCGGTCTTCTTGCCGCCCATGTCGATGCTGCCGCTGAAATTGGCGCCCTCCATTATGCTGACGGTGGGCGCATAGATATTGCCGCAAACCTTCGCAGTCTCTTTCACGAATACGGATTTATCGGCCTGCAGGTCGCCGTCGACGGTTCCTTCGATGATGATGAGCTGCGCGCGGATATTCGCCTTGACCGTGCCTTGCGCGCCGACCGTCAAACGCTGTGTGTGCGTGATCGATCCTTCGACGCGGCCTTGAATCAACAGGTCCTCTTCGGCCGTCAGATCGCCCTTGAAATACAATGTAGGACCCAGGATCGATGCGCGTTCGGTCGCACTGTCGTAAGGATTGCTCATTCAAGTATCTCCGTAGGTGGCCGTGAACCAGGCAGTGC
>WNFO01007278.1_pt1 | contig 11811 bp, 6 predicted proteins | sample 5400251 | NCBI WGS metagenome assembly WNFO01 (sample SAMN13153354, study PRJNA577476) | soil metagenome | isolation source: 100 cm saprolite under Madrone tree | place: USA:California | collected 2016-06-14
GGCGATGTGAAAACCGCGCTGAAGACAAATCGATGCCGCTGATCGAAAAGCGAATCGGCGCGCTCCGCACGGAAGTTTCGGTTGTCCTGTGGCAGGAGCAGAGTTTGCAAGTCCGATGAATCGTCAATCGAATGTGACCAGGTGTAAGACGCGAGGAATTGGAAGTTCATCGAAAAGCGCTTCTTTAGATCGACATTGAGTGCGTTGTATTTCGAATTGCCGTCAGACGATTGTGCATTGACAGATCCGAAGGGCGTGAGCACGCCTGCCGTGCGAAGGGTGCCGGCAAGTTGCGCATCGAGCACAGCCTTCGTGACCAGACCGCCGGACGCGGCTGTGGCGAGGAAGTAATTCGGCGCATTAGGACGGAAAAAATTGGCAATTGCCGGCGAGATGATCCTTCCTCGCGTGGGCGAGAGCACGATCATGCCAGGGACGATGTTGACAAGCGTATCGCCAGGCAGCAAAGGATTTGTGAAGGTGGCGCCCGCCGCAATATTGCTCGGAAAGAAACAGGTCGGGCCGGGGCAAGAACCGCCGACAAGCAGGGCTTCCGTCGTGGTCGTCGGTAGGCGGTTCGCGTACCGTTGAAAGTTTTGGATCTGCAAATCTGTTCGCGGCGCATTGACGTCGAGCGGATGTGGCAGATGATGCGCGCCGACAAAAAGATAACCGGCCGAGATCGACATGTCCTTGGTTATCTGGCGCTCGATCGTTAAGTTGGCCTGATTTGCGTAGGCGTAAACAAAGTCCTTGTTAACTGGTACGGTGAACGGCAGGACTGGACCAAATCCCGGAAACGTCTGATCGTTGAATCGTTGTCGCCCAGTCTGATACTGCGCGCTCGAAGCAACACCCGGGGTGCAATTCACTCCCGGAATCGCGCCCGTGAAATTGCATACGACCACCGTACCCTGAAAGACTTGCACGGCATTCACCAAAGAGCGCGGGTCGGGACTGCCCGGAGTGAGAATGCCCTGTTGTTGTTGCGCCGCATCGGCGATATCTGAGTTAAAGGCAATCGCCAACAGCGGGTGATCGTAGAACATTCCCGCGGCTGCCCGCACGACGGTTTTCGCGTCGCCTTTAATATCCCAAGCGATACCTAGCCGTGGCGCAAAGTTGTTCTTGTCGCGCGGAAGTCCCTGCTGCACATTGACCGCATCCTGTGCGGCCAATATGTCGCTCGCGGAGAGGTTGATGCCCGACAACGGATCGCGAAACCCAACAGGCGCAACCTGCTGCGTCAACTCGTAGTCATAGCGTACTCCATAGTTAAAGGTTACATTGCGCCGAATCTTCCAAGAGTCCTGCGCGAACCAGGCCATCGGTTTGTTGCTAATCCGGCTGACCGGATTACCGTAGCCCTGAATGAAGTTAATTGGGAATCCGAGACCGTATTGTTGTACCGGAGTAAAGTCGGGCGGCGTGGGGAGTCCAGGAGAACAAAGTTGCACCACCAGTGTACAGCCTCCCAAGCCGCCAAAATTAAAGAGGCCCGCAAAGTTCAACTCGAAAACAGCAGACGGAATATTTACCGAAGCGTAATCACCGCCGAACTTGAAGGTGTGATTCCCGACCAGAATATTTATGTTATCGGTCCATTCGTACCGAGTTTCGGTGCGAATCACGGGCGAGAATAATTCGCGGCCGATGAATGCCGTGCCTGAGATATTGAAAGCTACTGCGTCTCCGTTCTGTGATTTGAACAGGGCGCGTCGCTCGCCAAAGTTGAACCGAAATTCGTTGACCGTCTTGCTGGAGAGAGTTGAAGCAAGCGTTACTACGGCCGAGTAATCCTTGAGCCTTTGAATTCCTGTGCGTGAGAAGTCGTTCTGGCCGAGCGATTGATTTTGCGATTCAACCTGAATGCCCGTGGTCGTGCTTGGGTTGTATCCAAAGCGAAACGAGAGTTGATGTTTCTTCGTGATCAAATGATCCAAACGAAACGAATTGAAAGTAGTTTTGTCAGTAACAGGAAAAACCGTTTGGAGCGATTGCAAGGGACGAAACGCGATCAATTGGCCCTGGCTGTTTGCGGTACTCAAAGGAATCGGAGCGCCGCTAAGGAAGAAACGGCTCCCAATCACTGTACCGGGCGTAAATGGCGCGCCGGTGGCTAGTAAAGGATTGAAGCCGGTCAAGGCAGTGTTTCCGCCGCCGGAAGCAAGGTACGCATAGGCGATACCGAGCGGGGCGGTGGCAGAATTAGCCAGCAAACCATTAATGTAGGCTGCCTGGGCTGGAGTGATATTTCTCAAAGTCTGACTCGGAAAACCAGCGGCAAGAGGCGGGAGAGTCACTGAACCGGTCAAGCCCTGCGCCACGTTGCTCGTGAAAAAGCCCGACTCATGACGCTGACGTTGCTCAAAAGAGGCGAAGATGAAAGTGCGATCTTTAACCAATGGTCCACCGACCGTACCGCCATACTGCGCGCGCGTAAAGGGTGGCTTAGTGATGGGCGCGAATGGATTGCGCGCCTGAAAACTTTTGTGGCGCAGGAAGCCGAAAAGGTTACCGCGCCAATCATTCGTCCCGCTCTTGGTCACCACGTTTACGACCCCGCCCGACGAGCGGCCGAACTCTGGCGCAAAGGAGTTGGTGACCACCTGAAACTCCTGCACGGCTTCCTGGCTGACGGTGGAGCGCGCCGCGTTTACTGAATTATCCGTGTAATCGGCGCCATCAACCTGAACCAAATTGGAACGACCGCGCTGGCCGCCGAAATTCAAGCCTGACGTAGGCGCCGGTCCGATCGGTCTGCCGTTATCGCGACCGACCATTGATGAAGTTAGCGCGAACGAAAGATAGTTCCGTTCGTTAATCGGGAGATTCTCGATTCGTTGTCGATCGATCGTTGAAGACACCGCGGTGTTCGTAGTTTCGACGACGTTCGGGGCGGCAGTGGTCACCGTCACTCTGGCGGTAATATCACCGACTTCCAAAGCGATATCCTGATTCGCAGTTTGGCCGACTGTCAGATTAACGGCTTGAATCACCGCCGTCTTGTAACCGCTGACACTTACCGTGATTTCGTAATCACCCGGCGCGAGATTGACGATCTTGTAAAAGCCGTCGTCATTAGTGGCCGCCTCGCGCGACACGTTTGTTGCCGTATTTCGCGCCGTGATAGTCGCATTAGTTACTACTGCGCCCTTTGGATCGCGCACGACACCCTGCAAGTCTGCCGCGTTTGATTGGGCCTGCGACATCGCCGCGCTGACAAACATGAATATCGCGAAGCCGACTAACAACATCCGTGCTGATATTCTGAGCCACTGTTGGGGGGAAAACACCATTGTCGTTTCTCCTCTCGGAATAAGCCTTGGAAACTCTGAACGTGTCGAATCTAATGAACGCGACGCGCGCAGTGTATTAGGGAAGACAAGTATACCTGCCAGTTGCCGGCCTCAGCGCTTGGCCAGCCTAACCAGTCAAAGCGGAATCCTGCCTTAGGCGGGACTCAATCGCACGCCGTTTTTACAGGAAAACTCGCCGCTTGGCAAGGATTTCTTGAGGGAACGAGCGCTTTGCTAATTAGTCAAATGAAGAAAGATTAACTTTGGACGGGCGTCTCGTTCCGCGGGCAATGAAGTGACGAACCCGATCGCTCATGCCAAAAACACGAATCGCGATCGCCGCGATGCCGGGAGTGAAAGCAGCCCGCCGCATAAGCGAACAGACTCTTAGACGCGAATCAAAACTCTGCTCATAAGCAGCCTTGTAGTTGGCGCTAAGTTCATCAATATCCTTTCTCGCCGATTCGCTCAAATAATCGGAAATGACGCTCGCCGCCAGCTCGCCGCTCTCCAAAGCCATCAGCATTCCGCTGCCGGTGAATGGGTCGATGAACGAAGCAGCATCTCCGATCGTGAGCAGTCCCCTCGCAGGCGACAGCTTATGCTGGCCGAATTTCTCCAGGGTGACCGCCAGCCACGGAGTTCGAGTCTTCGCATTTCGCAGCGTTTCGGCGGCACGCTGGTTTTGGCAGACGACTTCGCGCATTACTCTTTCGGCGTCGGCGCCACATGCGCGCACATCTCGAGCCGAAGCAATGAAACACAGATTGCTAAGGCCGGTTTCGATGCTGCTCAATCCACCGTAACCACCGCGATAAAAATAGATCTCGCAGGCTCCCGCCGCAACGCGCGTGTCCGCAAGATGAGCTTTGAAGGCGACCAGTGGCGCGCGATGAAGGTTCGTTCCATTTGGTTCTACGCGCCGCGCCAGCGCCCGAGTTCGTCCCGTTGCGTCGAGCGTCACGGGCGCGTGATGGCGGGATTCACGGCCACCTTGCTTTACGACTACCCCTTTAACCACTGCGTCATCGAATAGCAAGCTAGTCACTTGCGCATCTTCGTGGACATGCGCACCCGCATCGCTGGCGCGACGCAACAGACGTTCATCCATTTCAGCGCGACTCAGACCCAAAGCGATTTCGCTCGGTCCAAACCACGCGCTGGGCACGTCGACGCTCTTGCCGCGGCGCGAATAGAAAACTGTTTCGGTCAAGCGGGCCGGCCGTGCGGAAAGGATTTGATCGACGACCCCGAGTCTCTCAAAGTGAAGCGCGCATTCCGGCGAGATGAATTCACCGCAAAGCTTCGCACGCGGAAATTTTTTTTGCTCTGCCAACAACACGCGCGCGCCGCGCGTCGCGAGGTGAATCGCGGCGCTGGAGCCCGCTGGCCCGCCACCGGCAATGATTACGTCATAGTTAAATGAGGTGCTCATGTGGCACTGTTCCCTCTCCCTCTGGGAGAGGGTAAGGGTGAGGGGCTTAGCGAAACCCAACCTTTTCTTGGTCTCCTCCCCTCACCTGACTACGCTAAGAGAGAAATAAAAAACTACTTTGTTTCATTGCTTATAGCTAAGCCTCCCTCACCGCGGCTGATCTGTCGTCGGACGAGGCTAGAAACCAAAGAAAAATCTAGTCTTGTTCATTGTTTGTCCGCTAAGCCCTCACCCTGCCCTCTCCCAGGGGGAGAGGGAAAATGAACGTTTCGCCAGAAGCCTTATTGTGAGTCTCCGTCACCAGCCCTCAGCACCAAACGCGACGGAAAATGTTTCTCAACCTTTACGTTGGCAAGCTCCGCCGCGCGAGCTATCGCTTCCAACTCATCCGGCTTGAAACTTCGCAGAATAGAGAGCGCGCCGTCTTCACGTAACAGCCGATTGTGTAAAAACAGATGACCCACCGTCGTATAGAGAAAATATGCAATCGGGTTCCGAAGCAGATCGATTACGAAGAGGCCGCGTCTGGCCACGCGATTCATTTCGCGCAGAATATTAGCCGCGCCTTCATCATCGAAATGATGCAGCGTCAGTGACTGGAACACATAATCGAACGCATTATCTGAATAAGGAATCGCGAAGCCATCTGCCTGCACTGAAGAGATTTCCGGAAACTCGCGAGACTCTTCGATAATCGACTTCACGGATCGCGCATTCAACTCCAGACCGACTAATGATGCTTTGCGATCTGTCTCGCGCGCCCACTTGGCCGCAACGCGCAGCAACTCGCCCGAACCCGCGCCCACATCGAGAACTGAAAATGATTTCAACTCCGCACGGGCAATCTCTTTCAGCAGTGAATGACGCAGCGCGCTCGCATCGCCCAGCCATTCATTTACCCACTGCAACTCGACTATACAGCCTTCGTATTCTTCCGGCGTGTAATCTCCCTTGTCGAGATGTTCGAGTTCGTAACTTCGTTGTTGAAACTTTTCCAGCATGATGTCCGCAGATTACGCAGATTACACCGATTTCTTAAAATCAATTATGACGAGTCAGTCGCCTTAGGTTCTTTGGTTTGCTTTCTAATCGGTGAAATCTGAGTAACCTGCGGACATATCTCACACTCGTCGGATCACCAGCGCGCTGTTCTTCGATCCAAAGCCGATGCAGTTGCACAATGCTGTGCGCACCTGCGCCTCACGGGCTTCGATGGGAACGTAATCGAGATCGCAATCGGGGTCGGGCTCGTCGAGATTGATCGTCGGAGGAATTACTCCCGTCTGCATCGCGCATAAAGCGGCGGCCACGCCTGCCGCTCCACTTGCGCCCTGCGGATGACCGACCTGTGACTTCGTTGCCGACATGGGAATGCGGTGGGAATTGCAGTTGAGCGCAATCTTCAGCGCATTCGTTTCGATGCGGTCATTGAGAACGGTTGAGGTGCCGTGCAGATTCACGTAATCGATTTCGCTTGGATCGATGCCAGCGTCGTTCATCGCCAGAGTCATCGCGCGCGCGGGTTCGTCGCCGCCTTCTTGTAGGCGCACGCGATGATAAGCGTCGCACGTCGAGCCGTACCCGACGATCTCCGCATATATTTTGGCGGCGCGCTGCTTCGCGCGTTCAAATTCTTCGAGCACATAAATCCATGAGCCTTCGCCTAGCACCATGCCCGACCGATTGCGCGTGAATGGGCGCGAGGCGCGATGTGGCTCATCATTCCAGTCGGTGGTGAGCACGGTTAGGAGATTGAACCCCGCAAGGATCCCCGGCGCCAGCGGCGCATCAACCCCGCCCGCGATCATTAACTCCTGTCGGCCCAGCGCGACGTGTTCAGCAGCATAGTGAATGGCATCAGTTGAACTCGTACATCCGGTCGAGATCACGTGTGAGAGACCACGCAAGCCAAAAGCCATCGAAAGTTCGCTTGATAGAGTGCCGTGAGTCGCCGCGGGAATTATGTAAACACTGGCCTTGGAATGCGAACCACCTTGATACCAAATCGCGTAATGGTCTTCGACGAACGGCAGTCCGCCCCCACCTGTGCCCAACACCACGCCGATTTGCTGCCGTTCTTCCGGCGACAAATCGGACGGAGCAATGCCTGCATCGTGAAATGCTTCACGCGCCGCCGCGAGCGCCAGCGGAACCGTGCGCGGCACGTGTTTGCGATCCTTCGGACCAAGTTGTGCCTGCCAATCGAAATCGCGCACCTCGGCAGCGATCTTAACCGGCGAATTTGAAACGTCGAACGACTCGATCCGCCGCACGCCACTCTCGCCGCGTTGCAATGCCGACCAAAACGCTTCTCTTCCAATCCCGATCGGCGTGACACAACCCATCCCAGTGATGACAACACGACGTAGGTGTTTAAATTGCGCTAGCATTCGTGACTCGATCCGGGGATGCGCAAGGATATCATCGTCATAGGCAGGAGAGCGAACTGCGCGCATCAAAGAGAACGCCGAAAAGTGGCCGGCTCCGTGGAACACGTAGGTGACCGGTCGCTACCGCTCGCAGTTCTGTAACACAACGGTGCGAGGTATGCCCTGGAGGTCCTCGCGGATTTCCAGCAATTTCCAAGCCTCTCGATCAATCAGATTCTTAACGGCTTCGTGCTGCCCGAATCCAATCTCAAAAACCAGATAGCCGTCTCGTTGCAGAAATAGGGGCGCATCGCGTAGCAGCCGCCGAATAACCGCCAGACCATTCGGACCTGCAAAGAGCGCCGCTTGCGGTTCGAAAAATACTTCGCGCTGCATCGCGTCTCGTTCATTATCTGAAACGTACGGTGGGTTGGAAGCGATCAAGCTGAATTGACCGGCCGGCTTCAGCGCCGAAAAACAATCTGACTCCAGCAACGTCAGACGATCGATGACGCTATGGCGCTCCGCATTTCTTCGCGCAACTCGCAGCGCTGCCGGCGAGATGTCAGTTGCGACGGCGTAGGCGTTCGGTAATTCGTTAAGCAATGAAATCACGATGCAGCCGGAACCGGCGCCAATATCAGCTACGAATGGCCGCGCCGCGTCTTGTAAAAGTTCCCGCGTGGTCTCAACGATAATTTCGGTTTCCGGTCGCGGAATCAGCACATCGGAAGTAACTTCAAACTCGAGTTTGAAAAACTCCTGGCGTCCAGTGATGTACTGCAATGGCTCGTGCCGCGCTCGTCGTCCGACGAATCCTCGAAACGATCGAATCTGTTCATCGGTCAGCGCATCCTCGGCGTGCGCGATGATGAAGGTGCGGTCGCAACCGAGTACGTGGGCCAGCAGCGAACCAGCTTCCATGCGCGGTTCATCAATGCCCGCGGCATCCAAAAGTTGAGCGCCCAAAGTGACTGCATTGGCAATCGAGATCGTCATGGGTTCTTGCTAGCTGCGCTGATCTTATATTACGCTTTATACCGAATCGGAAAAACTGTGGCGCGAATTGGTAATTTCCGAACGCGTAGGCGTCAAGTTAACAACTTGGGCTACATGTTCGGAAGACAATCGCCATTGAAACTTTACTTCGGGTAGCACGAAGCGAGTCTCGTTTCTTCCCGTACGGACGGCGGAACCTCCGAGCTAAACGGTTCGGAGGTTTCGCAGTTCGGAAAGGCCGAGGTTCGACAATTTTTGAGGCAAAGGAGAGCAGTACTCCTAAGACATGGGCGCCCTGGCAAAAAGCCTTCTTCTCTTTGTGCTGAATTGGCTCGATGCCCAACTCACGCTTCTCTGGGTTCATTCAAACATCGCGACTGAAGGCAATGGCCTGATGGGACAGTTGCTAAAAGTTGGCGATGCTCCATTCATGTTGGTGAAATTGCTGGTGGGTGCTTTTGCCGCTTATACGCTCTATCGTTGCTCGCATCTGCCGCTGGCGCGCCGCGGCATGCGCCTGGTGCTCACGATTTACGCTGCCTTGATGTTGGTGCATGCAGCCACGGGAATATCCGCGCTCGGCTGGCCGCAGCCATTGGCCGCTGTTAACTACGTGACCAGCCTGCCATACGCTTTGCTTACCTTGTTCTCCTGAAACTCCAAACTTTGGCACCCTTCCTGACGGTCGGGTTTCTGCCTTGATCTCCACAGCTTCGGGGAACTTGGCGCACTGCTCGCGCGTTTTGCAATTGCCGGTTGCGCAACCGTAAACTAAGGCTGACGCATCTTAAGCAAAGCGATTCGAGGAAGTTAAGTATTTCAAAGGAGAACGAAAGCTTTATGTACAAAATTACCGGACGCCAAATTCTGGTTATTGCCCTGGCTTCTGCGCTATTTGCCGTAGGTAGCGTCATGGCAGTGCAACAACTGTGGGGACGCCTGCAACCTCTGAGTTCGGCGTTCTCGACTTCTGCTCCGTCTAACATCACCGACCCGTCAATGGCCACCGATGAGCAGAACAACATCGAGATTTATAAATCGATTTCGCCTGGGGTCGTTAATATTAGTGCCACGGCAATGGTGCGGGGTTTCTTCGGGCTGATGGTTGAGCCTCAGGAAGGCACCTGCTCGGGTTCGATCATCGATGAGCAAGGCGACATCATCACTAATTATCATTGCATCGAGAACGTGGAGAAACTCAGTGTGAGTCTAGGCGGCGACAAGAAATATGCCGCCCGAGTAGTAGGTAAAGATCCTGACACTGACCTGGCAGTCATTCGCCTGTCGGAATCGCCCAAGGAAGCGCTTACGATTGTCCCGATGGGAGACTCGGACCGACTCAATGTAGGCCAGAAGGTGCTCGCGATCGGCAATCCATTCGGACTCGATCGCACTCTGACAACGGGAGTGATCAGCGGCCTGGAACGACCGATTCGCGCGCAAAATAACCGGCAGATCGAAGGGGCCATCCAAACCGACGCCTCAATCAATCCTGGAAATTCCGGCGGTCCGCTACTGGATTCTCACGGTCGCATGATCGGAATAAATTCACAGATCCTATCGCCGTCTGGCGCGTCTGCTGGAGTCGGATTCGCAATTCCGGTGAGCATCGCTAAACGCATCATTCCCCAACTGATTCGCAGTGGCGAAGTGCGCCGGCCCAAGCTTGGCATTTTCCCGCGCGATGTCGCGCCCCTGGCAAATCAGGTTCGCATGCCCGTGCCCCGTCGAAGTCGTCCGCAATGGACGGCACATGACCGTGCCGGTGCGATTGACGGAAGCTAGCGACCGCCGCCGCAGCGTTCGGGAATAGTGTCTAATGCAGTTCCAAGAAAAAGCGCGCGCCGCGAAATCGGCGCGCGTTTTGTTTGATGATCTCTCCCTTGTAGGAGCGGGTTCTGAATAACCACCACGTAGTGGTTGAATGTTTATAGCAGGATCAATGAGACTTGGTCCGCACTCCTTTAGGAGTGCAATGCGGCGAAGCATTTTTGAGCCACGGCCTCATTGAACTCCTAAAGGAGTTTCCTAGCTATTACATGTGCAAAGCCCAGGCCCTCTCCCAAAAGGGAGAGGGAGAGTTAGCTATTCTTTCCTGGCATGCTTTTCCAGTACCCTTTTCCTCGACACTTGAATATTTTCGTGGTAACACGAGTCCCAGACTTTCTTCATTACGAACACCTTACATGAACAGAGCGGAAGCCGAATCACTGCTACGCCAAATGCTCGGCGCGGACAAATCGTTTCGCGATGGTCAGTGGGAAGCCATCGAAACGGCTGCCGTGCGCAAGCAACGTGTCTTAGTCGTGCAGCGCACCGGTTGGGGCAAGAGCATTGTTTACTTTATCGCAAACAAGATCCTGCGGGACGGTGGCTCGGGCCCGGCCTTGCTGATCAGTCCGCTGCTGGCGTTAATGCGAAACCAAATCGAGGCCGCGCGAAACATCGGCTTGCGGCCAGTCACGATTCACAGTGAAAACCGTGACGAATGGGAGGCTGCACAGGCCGCGCTAATACGAAACGAGTGCGATATCCTGCTTATTTCGCCTGAGCGCTTAGCGAACGCAGAGTTTCTTCGAGGGGTGCTGCCCCGTTTTCAGAACAGCATCGGCTTGTTCATCGTTGATGAGGCCCATTGCATATCAGATTGGGGACACGACTTCAGACCCGACTACAGGCGAATCGTTCGCGTGCTCGAGCGACTGCCGTCGAGCGTGCCGGTTGTGTGCACTACTGCGACTGCCAATAACCGTGTGGTGCAGGATGTGGTCGCGCAGATGCGCAACCTGCAAGTGCAACGCGGACCCTTGATCCGCGCTTCCTTGAAACTTTTCAACATCAAGCTAAGCGACCAGAGCGAGCGCTTGGCTTGGTTAGCCCACTTCGTTCCCAAACTTCCCGGCTCGGGCATCATCTACTGCCTGACGATTTCAGACACGCGCCGCGTAGCGGCCTGGCTACAACAAAACGGCATCGCGGCACGCGAATATCATTCAGACGTTGAGAGGGAAGACAAACTAGAATCAGAGCACATGTTGTTGGCAAACGAGTGCAAGGCGTTAGTGGCAACGGTCGCATTGGGAATGGGCTTTGACAAACCTGACCTCGGTTTTGTCATTCACTTTCAAAGGCCCGGATCAGTCATTGCGTACTATCAGCAAGTAGGCCGCGCCGGTCGCGCGGTGGACGAGGCCTACGGGATTCTTCTGAGCGGTCGCGAGGACGACGAGATTCAGGACTATTTCATCCGCTCTGCCTTTCCGCCCGCGGAAAGGATGCTGCAAGTACTGCGAGAACTTGAGCGCGGCGCCGGCGCGAGCATAAATGAACTTATGGGCCGATTGAATTGTCGAAGGGGAGTGATTGAGAAAGCGTTGAAGCTCTTAGAGGTCGATGGCGCAGTTACCAGGGACAAGAAAATCTATGTGCGGACACCGAACGCGTGGACGCCTGACTTGTTGCGCTCTGAGCAAGTGACGGCGAATCGGCGCACAGAGTTGGACGAAATTAAACGTTATGTCGATCATTCGGGTTGTTTGATGGAGTTCCTGGCGCGCGCTCTTGACGATCCTGAGCCTGCTCGCTGCGGAAAATGCATGAACTGCACTGGCCGCACGAAGCGGCAGTCGGCGCCTGCTGACCTGGCCCACAGCGCCATAGAGTTTTTGCGAGGAGATACGGTAAGCATAGAGCCGCGCAAACAATGGCC
>WNFO01016173.1_pt1 | contig 11811 bp, 11 predicted proteins | sample 5400251 | NCBI WGS metagenome assembly WNFO01 (sample SAMN13153354, study PRJNA577476) | soil metagenome | isolation source: 100 cm saprolite under Madrone tree | place: USA:California | collected 2016-06-14
GCACGCAGTATCTCGACCAGCCGCTCGGCGGCATCCCGATCCTCCTCGCCGGCACCGACGAGCAGAAGAAGCGCTTCCTGCCCAGGCTCGCGACCGGCGAGCTGTTGTGCGCGTATTCGCTCTCCGAGCCGGCCGCGGGCTCGGACGCCGCCGGGCTCAAGACCACCGCCGTTCGCAAGGGCGACCACTACGTGCTCAACGGCTCCAAGCAGTGGTGCACCAACGGCGACCACGCCGACGTGATCACCGTGTTCGCCACGCTCGATCCGTCCAAGCGCGCGCGCGGCGTGACGGCGTTTCTCGTCGAGAAGGGCACGCCCGGCTTCTCGGTCGGCAAGAAAGAAAGAAAGATGGGCATCCGCGCCTCGCCGACGGTGGCGCTGCACTTCAGCGACTGCGCGGTGCCTGCCGCCAACCGCCTCGGCGCCGAGGGCGAGGGCTTCAAGCTCGCCATGCGCACGCTCGACATCACGCGACCGGCCACCGGCGCGCTGGGGCTCGGCATCGCCCAGGCCGCGCTCGAGGCCGCCGTCGGTTATGCGAAGGAGCGCCAGCAGTTCGGCCAGCCGATCGGCGCCTTCCAGGGGATCCAGTTCATGCTGGCCGACATGGCCATGGCCGTCCACGCCTCGCGGCTGATGATCCATCACTGCGCGCGGCAGGTGGACGCCGGCATCACCGGCAACGCGTACGAGGCCTCGATGGCGAAGTGCTTCGCCGCCGACACCGCGATGAAGGTGACGACCGACGCCGTGCAGATCTTCGGCGGTTACGGCTACACACGCGAGTTCCCGGTCGAGCGCTACATGCGCGACGCCAAGATCATGCAGATCTACGAGGGCACGAACCAGATCCAGCGCCTGGTCATCGCCAAGGAGCTGCTGGAGTGAGCGCGGCCCGGCGGCTGGCGCGCTTCGTCGCCGGTCTCACGCTCGACGCGATCCCGGAGCCCGTCGCCGGCAAGGCGGCGCTGCTCGCGCTCGACACGCTCGGCAACGGTCTGGCCGCGGCCGGCGAGGACTTCGGGCGCGCGGCGCTCGACGTGGCCGAGCAGCTGGGCGGTCGGCCCGAGAGCGCGCTGCTCGGCCGGGCCGTCCGCGTCGCCGCCGCCAACGCCGTGCTCGCCAACGCGACGCTCGCGCATGGCCTCGACTTCGACGATACGCGCGAGGACGCGATCGTCCACACCGGCTGCGTCGCGGTGACGACGGCGCTCGCCGTCGGCGAGGCCGCCGGCGCGTCGGGCCGGGCCATGCTCGAGGCGCTGATCGCGGCGGTGGAAGTGATGTGTCGCGTCGGTCTCGCCGTGCCGGGCGCGTTGCACGCGCGGCACTTCCATCCGACGGCGATCGCGGGCGGCTTCGGCGCCGTCGCCGCCGCCGGCAAGCTCCAGCGCCTCACCGAGGCGCAGCTGGTCCACGCCTTCGGCATCGTCGGCAGCCAGGCGGCCGGGATCATCGAGTACCTCGCCGACGGCTCGTGGCCCAAGCGCCTGCACCCGGGCTGGGTGTCGCACGCCGGCGTGATCGCCACCCAGCTGGCCCGCGCGGGATTCACCGGGCCCGCGACCGTGCTCGAGGGCGAGCACGGGTTGTACGCGGCGTTCGCCGGCGGCCACGACGCCCAACGCCTCGACGGGCTGCTGGCGGCGCTGGGCACGACGTGGGAGCTCGCCGAGCTCACGCTCAAGCCCTATCCGTGCGGCTCGATCGCGCAGCCGTACATGGACTGCGCGGCGCGATTGCGCGAGCGCGACGGGATCAAGGCCGATGCGGTGACGGCGATCCGCTGCCGGACGTCGGCCGGTCCGGTGCCGCGGCTCTGGGAGCCGCTGGCCGCGAAGCACGCGCCGCCGAACGGCTATGCGGCGAAGTTCAGCCTGCCGTACTTGCTCGCGACGATCTTCGTGCGCGGGCGCGCCGGCCTCGCGGAGTTCACCGACGCCGCGGTGCGTGACCCCGACGTGCTGCGGCTTGCCTCGCGCGTGACGTACGAGATCGATCCGACCATCGACTACCCGCGGCAGTTCGTCGGCGACGTGGAGGTCACGCTCGCCGACGGGCGGAGGCTGCGCGAGCGGCAGGACCGTCCGCGCGGCGGCCGCGACGCGCCGCTCACCCGCGCCGAGATCGAGGCGAAGTTCCGGGGCAACGCCGGGCTCCCGGCTTCCCGCGCCGACGCGATCGTGCGCGCGGTGAGCCGTCTCGCCGCCGCGCCGAGCCTGAGCGATCTGATCGCAGCCCTCACCCCCGAACGATCCCGCTGACCCAGGAGATAGCCCGATGAGTCGACGCTCGATTCCCGCGTTCGTGGCCGTCGCCACGCTGGCCGCGCTTGTGGCCGGCTTCGTCACGGCCGGCGACGCCCAGACGCCGAACCGGCACCTCGAGGCGGCCCGGAAGGAAGGCAAGGTCGTCTGGTACACGTCCCTCGTGCTGCCGAGCGCGGAGAGGGTCGCCAAGCTGTTCGAGACCGCCTACCCGGACGTGAAGGTCGAGGTCCACCGCACGGGGTCGCAGCGGATCCTCCAGCGCGTGATGCAGGAGCTGCAGGCGAACATCAAGAACGTGGACGTCGTCCACACCTCCGACGCCGGCCATTACGTGCTCCTCAAGGAAAAGAAGCTGCTCGCGAAATACACGCCGGCAGGCGTGGACGCGTTTCCCGCCGGCTTCAAGGACAAGGACGGCTACTACTACGGCCTGCGCGCGACCGTGAACGCGATCACCTACAACACCAAGATGGTCTCGGCCGCCGAGGCGCCGAAGACCTGGAAGGACCTGCTGGACCCGAAGTGGAAGGGCAAGATGGTGACGGCGCATCCCGGCTACAGCGGCGTGATCGCGACCCACGTGCTGGCCCTCGTGCACCTGCACGGCTGGGACTACTTCAAGCAGCTCGCGCAGAATCAGCTGATGCTCGTGCAGTCGGCAAACGACCCGTCGACGGTCGTCACCTCCGGCGAGCGCGTGGTGGCCGTCAACGGCGGCGACTACAGCGCGTACCAGCTCAAGAAGAAGGGCAACCCCATCGAGATCGTCTATCCCAAGGAAGGCGTGCCGCTGGTCGTCTCGCCGACCGCGATCACGAGCTTCGCGCCGCACCCGAACGCGGCGCGCCTCTTCACGGACTTCACCTTCACGCGCGAGGTGCAGCAGGTGATGGCCGACAGCGAGGGGCTCTACACCGGCCATCCCGAGGTGAAGTACCCGCCCGACAAGCCGAAGCTCAACGAGCTGAAGCTCCTGACCGTGACGCCGGAGGAGCTCGAAAAGCGCAACGAGGAGCTCAAGAAGCGCTTCGTGGAGTTCTTCGGGGCGTAACGCATGGACCGCTCGATTCCCGTCTGGGTCGGCGCGGCGCTGGCGCTGGTCGTGCTCATGGTCCTGCCGCTCGGCTGGCTCGCGTGGCTCAGCGTGAGCGGCGAGCACGGCACCACGCTCACCCATTACCGCGACGTCTTCACCGATCCCGCGCTGCGCCGAGCGCTCTGGAACACGGTGGTGCTCGCGTTCTGGGTGGGGCTGGTCTCCGTCGCCATCGGCGCGCCGCTGGCGTGGCTGACCGCGCGCACCGACGTGCCGCGACCCGGACTGATCCGCGGCCTCGTCCTCGCGTCGTTCGTGACGCCGCCCTTCCTCGGCGCCTTCGCGTGGGTGATGCTGGCCGGACCCAACGCGGGCATCCTCAACACCTTCTGGCGCTCGGCGACCGGCGCGCGCGAGCCGCTGCTGAACATCTTCACGATGCCCGGGCTCATCTTCATCGTGTCGATCTATACGTTCCCCTACGTCTACATCATGGTCGCCAACACGCTGGCGCTCATCGCCTCCGACCTCGAGGAGGCGGCGGCCATCCTCGGCGCCGGGCGCCTGGCCGTCGCGCGCACGGTGACGCTGCCGATGGTGCTGCCCGCGCTGGCCAGCGGCTTCATCCTCGCCGTGCTCCAGGCGCTGGCGCTCTTCGGCTCGCCGGCGATCCTGGCGCTGCCCGCCGGCTTCCACACGGTCACCACGCAGATCTGGTCGCTCTTCCAGTTCCCGCCCAAGGTCGAGCAGGCGGCGGCGTTCTCGATCCCGCTGTTGCTGGCGACGGCGCTGCTGCTGGCTGTCCAGAAGCGCCTGCTCGGCCGCCGCGGCTATGCGGTGGTGGGAGGCAAGGGAGGGCAGCGGCGCACGATCCCGCTCGGGCGGTGGCGCTGGCCCGCGCTGGGCGCGTGCCTGGCCGTGATGTCGTGCGCGATCTTCCTGCCCTATGGCGTGCTGGCCAAGGCCGCCTTCTCCCGCGCGTGGGCGCAGCCGCTCAGCCGCGACAACCTCACCCTCGGCAACGTCACGTTCACGTTCTTCGACTACGGCTCGACGCGCGCGGCCATCGTCAACACGCTCGAGCTGGGAGTGATGACCGCGTGCATCGGCGCCGCGATGGTGGCCGTGCTGTCCTACGTCACGAATCGCAAGCTCGTGATCGGCCATCAGGTCGTCGCGTTCCTCGCGCTCGCCCCGGTCGTGGTCCCCGGCGTCGTCCTCGCCGTCGGTCTCTTCATCGCCTACACGCGGCCGCCGTTCGTGCTGTACGGCACGCTCTGGATCCTCTTCCTCGCGTATCTCACGAAGGAGATGCCGGTCGGCTACGCGCAGGCGGACGCGACGTTCCGGGCGATCCCCGCCGACCTCGAGGATGCCGGACGCGTGCTGGGCGCCGGCCGCCTGCGCATTCTGCGTGAGATCACCGCGCCGCTGGCGAAGAGCGGCATCATCGCCGCCTGGTGCTTCATCTTCATCGGGGTGATCCGCGAGCTCTCGGCGTCGATTCTATTATTCACGCCGAACACGAAGGTGATGTCCGTCGTCATCTTCGACCTCAAGGAGGAAGGCCAGTTCGGCGCCATCAGCGTGCTCGGCCTCGTCATGCTCGCGCTCACCTTCGCCACCGTCGCGCTCGTCCAGGCCGTGCTCGGCCGTGACGTGCTCGGAGCGCGCCGGTGACGCGCGCCGCGGAGCCGCGATGCCGGGCGTAGTCCTGAAAGCCCTCGCGAAGCGCTACGGCGACGTCGGCGCCGTGGACGGCCTGTCGCTCGAGGTGAAGCCGGGGGAGCTGCTCGCGCTGCTCGGCCCCTCGGGCTGCGGCAAGACGACCACGCTGCGGCTCGTAGCCGGTTTCCTGGCGCCGGAGGCGGGGGAGATCTGGGTCGGCGACCGCTGCCTGTCGTCGCCGGCGAGCGTGGTGCCGCCCGAGCGCCGGCGCATGGCCATGATCTTCCAGAGCTACGCGCTCTGGCCGCACATGACCGTGGCGCAGAACGTCGCCTACGGCCTGCGCTTCAAGCCCGGGCTCTCACGCGGCGACCGCGAGGCGCGCGTGCGCGAGATGCTGCGCGTCGTCCAGCTCGCCGGGTACGAGACACGCTATCCGGGTGAGCTGTCGGGTGGCCAGCAGCAGCGGGTGGCCGTCGCGCGGGCGCTCGTCGTCGAGCCGGAGATCCTCTTGCTGGACGAGCCGCTGTCCAACCTGGACGCCAACCTGCGGGAGGAGATGCGCTTCGAGATCCGACGCCTGCACGAGACCTTCGGCAACACGACGCTTTACGTCACGCACGACCAGGCCGAGGCGATGGTGATCTCCGATCGCATCGCGGTGCTGAAGGCGGGGAGGGTGGCTCAGACGGGGACGGCGGACGATCTCTACCACCGGCCGCGCACGCGCTTCGTGGCGGAGTTCATCGGACGCACCAACGTGGTGGACGGCGTCGCCGTCGCGCGTGATACCGTCGCCCACGCCAACGTGCGGCTCCGCGTGGCGGCCGCCGATCTCACGCCGGGCTCGCGGGTGGCGCTGTCGATCCGCCCACACCAGGTGCGGCTCGGCGCCCCGGGTGACGCCGCCGATCGCGCCAACGCCTTCCGTGGCAGCGTGCGGCGGGCGGCGTTTCTCGGCGACAGCGTCGACTACGAGATCGCCGTCGCCGACAGTGATCTGGTCTTACGCGCGGCGGCGGCGCCGACCCCGCGTTTGCCGGTCGGCGCCGCCGTGGGACTGACGATCGAGCCGGCGGCGTGCGTGCCGCTGGCGGAGAGCGATCCGAGCTGATCTAGCGGTCGCGGTCGTGGCGGTCCCAGCGCCCGTGCTTCTCCCAGCCGTGACGGTACGCGTACTGACGATAGCCATAGACGGGCCGCGGAACGACGTACACGGGCTGCCGAGGCGCGTACACCACCGCCGGCGGGCCGTACACGACGGGCGGGGGCGGCGCGTAGACGACGGGCGGGGGCGGCGCGTAGACGACGGGCGGCGCCGGCGCGACGACGACGGGGGGATGGCCGAAGACTCCGACACCGCCGAGGATCTGGTTGAAGACGGCGAAGGCGCCGAGGCCGAGGGCGGCGTCGGTGGACGAGCCGGCAAACGCGACGCCGGGGAGCAGGATCACGGTCATGAGAGCAACGGCAGCCAGGCGTTTCATGGGCATCCTCCTCTCGGTTCTGTAACTTTGACGCCACTCGCGCTGACGCTATTCTTCGGGGGCCGAGCGCGGACGGGCGGGAGCGCGGACATATAAGAGGAGGCGACGTATAAGAAGAGGCGAAGTAGCGATATCATCGGCCCCACCATGGCCCTCCGCAGCGACGTCGTCGGCAGTCTCCTGCGCTCCCCGACCCTCCTCGAGGCTCGCTCGGCCGCCGAGTCGGGACGGCTGAGCGCGCCGGAGTTCAAGCGAATCGAGGACCGCGAGGTGGACGAGGCCGTGCGGCTGCAAGAGTCCGCCGGCCTCGACGTCGTCACCGACGGCGAGCTGCGGCGGTACGCGTTCTTCGGCCACATCGTCGAGGCGCTGGCGGGATTCGACAAGTACGGTGGCTGGGCCATCCCATTCCGCGACGAGCAGGGCGAGGCGCTCGTCTTCAGGCGCTCGCGTGGCGGCGCAGCATGTGCGGCGAGGAGTTCGCGTACCTCCGCGCGCGGGCGACGAAGGCCACGAAGGTCACCCTGATCAGCGTCCAGCAGGCGGCCGCCTACTACGATCCCAAGCAGTCCGCGGGCGCCTATCCGACCCGCGACGCCTTCCTCGCGGACGTCGTGGACTTCAACCGCCGGGAGATCGAGGAGCTGGTGCGGCTCGGCTGCACCTATATCCAGATCGACGCGCCCCAGTACGCGGCGCTGCTCGATCCGGAGCTGCGCGCGGGCTATGTCAAGCGCGGCAGCGATCCCGACCGGCTGATCGACGCCTGCATCGAGATGGACAACGCGGTCATCGGCCGCCACCCCGGCGTGGTCTTCGGCCTGCACATCTGCCGCGGCAACAACCAGTCGAAGTTCTACGCGAGCGGCGGTTACGAGCCGATCAAGCGCGTGTTCGAGAAGAGCCGCTTCCAGCGGTTCCTCCTGGAGTATGACGACGAGCGTTCGGGCGACTTCGAGCCGCTGCGCGTGGTGCCGCCCGACCGCGAGGTCGTGCTGGGTCTCGTGACCACGAAGAAGCCGCGGCTGGAGTCCGTGGCGGAGCTGCGGCGGCGCATCGACGCGGCGGCCAAGCTCGTGCCGCTCGAGCGCCTGGCGCTGAGCCCGCAGTGCGGCTTCGCCTCGACCATGGAAGGCAACCGCGTCACGCCGGAGGATCAGCGCAGCAAGCTCGAGCGCGTGGCCGAGGTCGCCCGCCTTGTGTGGGGCCGCTGAGCGAGGAGAGCGCCATGCTGCGCCTCTGCGGATCGCGTGCCCTCGCCGCCGTCCTGCTCGTGCTCGCGGCCGCCGCGCCGGCGCGCGCCGACGCCACCGACGACTACATCAAGGTCGAGATGGAGCGCCGCCAGATCCCCGTCGGCCCGCAGAAGCCGCAAGCCGACGCGGAGCCGGCGCTCACGGCGCGGCTGCGTAAGCTGCTGCAGCACGTGGCGAAGAACGAGCCGGACGCCACGGTGCTCCCGCCGCTCGTCTCGTACATCTCGCCGGTCGGCCGCGCGCTGACCGCCGAGCGGCTGGCCACGCTGAAGTCGTTCACGTTCGTGTCCTGCGACGACGCGCAGGCGCGCGCGGTGGAGCGGCTCGGCGCGCGAGTGAGCCGCGTGTGCCACTACCGCATGGTCAACGCCGAGGAAACACGCTACTACTCGTTCTGGCTGACGGCCGACAACACCGTCGCCGACTTCTGGTCGTCGACTGAATGAACCGACTCCCAACGGAGGGATCGATGAGAGTGCTCGCGGCGCTGGTGCTGGCATCGCTCGGACTCTGGCCGTCGCTCGCGACGGCCCAGGCGGTCAAGATTGGCGCCGTGGTGCCGCTGACCGGCCGTTACGGCGCGGGCGGCGCTCAGGTTCGCGCGGGGTACGACATCGCCGTCGAGCACATCAACGCCGCCGGTGGCGTGAGCATGGGCGGCAGAAGGGTCCCGCTCGAGCTGGTCCTGCTCGACGACGAGTCGGATGCGACGAAGACGGTTGCGCGGCTGGAGTCGCTCGGCGCGCAAGGCGTCGTGGCCTACCTGGGCGGCTTCGGCTCCGATCTCCATGCCGCGGCCGCCTCGGTGGCGGAAAAGAACAAGACGCCGTACCTCGGCGTGGCGTTCGCGCTCTACAAAGTGCACCAGCAAGGCTTCCGGTACCTGTTCTCACCGTTCTGGAAGTCGCCGGATATCAGCGAGGCGCTGCCGCCCATGCTGAACTCGCTGCCCGCCGGCGAGCGCCCGAAGACCGTGGCGATCTTCCAGGAGAAGACCGACTGGGGGCGCGAGATGGCTGCGGCGTGGACGGAGGCCGGCAAGGCCGCCGGCTACCAGGTGGTCCTCAACGCCGAGTACGCGCCGGGCGCCAAGGACTTCTCGGACCTCATCCTGAGAGCAAAATCGGCCAACGCGGACGCCGTGTTTGCGCTGCCGACACCGCCCGACGGCATGACGATGATCAAACAAATGAAGGAGCTGAGCTACACGCCCAAGCTGACGTTCTTCATCCGCGCGCCCGATCCACCGATCTGGACGAAAAATCTTGGCAAGGACGGCGATTACGTCATGCTGGCGCCTGGCTGGCACCACGCGGTGAAGGCACCGGGAGTCAAGGAGCTGAACGACGCGCATCAGGCGAAGTTTGGCCGTCCAGCCGATCCGATCACCGGCCCTGGCTATGCGTGCGTGCAGATCCTCGCCGCGGCCCTCGCCAGGGCCGGCGCGCCCGACCGCGAAAAGGTACGTGACGCCATCGCGGCCACGGACATGACGACCGTCATCGGCCCCGTCAAATTCAGGCCGGACGGCACCGGCATTGTCAAAGCCGGCCTCTTCGCCCAGTGGGTAAACGGCAAGCAGGAGCTTGTCTGGCCGAAGGAGTACGCCACCGTCCCGTTGGCCTACCCCGCGCCGCCGTTCGCCAAGCGTTGATCGCGCCGACAGCGTAGCGGCCGCATGCCTCTGCTCGAGGTGGAGCGGCTGTGCAAGCGCTTCGGCGGCGTCCGCGCGGTCCACGAGGTCAGCTTCGTCCTGGAGGAGGGCGAGCTGCTCGGGATCATGGGCCCCAACGGCTCGGGGAAGACCACCCTCTTCAACCTCATCGCGGGCGCGCTGCGCCCCGACGCCGGTCGCATCCGGTTCGCCGGCACCGAGATCGGCGGGCGGCCGCCCCACCGCGTGTGCGCGGCCGGCGTCGCGCGCACGTTCCAGCTGGTGCGGCCCTTCCCCGGGCTCACCGCGCTCGAAAACGTGCTGGTGGGCGGGCTCTACGGCCGGGCACGCGCGACGACGTCGGCGGCGGCGACCGAGGCGCGACGCCTGCTCCGCGTGCTCGGGCTCGAGGCGCGCGCGAACGAGCCCGCGGCGCGGCTCACGCTGATCGACCGCAAGCGGCTCGAGCTCGCCCGCGCGCTGGCGACCTCGCCCCGGCTCCTCCTCCTCGACGAGTTCATGGCCGGCCTCAACCCCATGGAGACGGCGACGGCGATGGAGCTCGTCCGCGATCTCGTGGCCGGCGGCATGACCGTGCTGATGGTCGAGCACATCGTGTGGGCGCTGATGGACCTTGCCCGGCGCATCGTCGTGCTCAGCGCCGGCGAGAAGATCGCCGATGGGCCGCCGGCGGCGGTGGCGGCGGATCCGAACGTCGTCGACGTCTACCTGGGCGGCGACGTGGGGCGAGGCGCGCGTGCTTGAGATCCGTGAGCTCGAGGCCGGCTACGGCGACGTCCGCGCCTTGTCGGCCGTGACGCTCTCGATCGCGGAGGGCGAGATCGTCGCCCTGCTCGGTCCGAACGGCGCGGGCAAGAGCACGCTGCTCAACTGCGTCGCCGGCCTCGTGCGGCCGTGGGCGGGCACGATCCGCTGGGACGGCCAGGACCTCCGCGCGCTCGACGCGCACCTCGTCGTCGAGCGCGGCGTCGCGCTCGTGCCCGAGGGCCGCCGGCTTTTCGGCGGCATGACGGTGCAGGACAACCTCGAGCTCGGCGCGTTCGCCCCGCGCGCGTGGCGAGCGCGCCGCGCGGCGCTCGAGCGCGTCTATGCGCTGTTCCCCGTGCTGGCGGAGCGCCGGCGCACGGCGGTGCAGGCGCTCTCGGGCGGCCAGCAGCAGATGGTGGCCGTCGGACGCGCGCTGATGGCGAGCCCGCGGCTGCTCATGCTGGACGAGCCCTCGCTGGGGCTGGCGCCGCGGCTCGTGGCGGCCATCCTCGAGGCGCTGGTCGCGATCAACCGCGCCGGCGTCGCCGTGTTTCTCGTGGAGCAGAACGTGCCGGCGGCCCTGAGCCTGGCGCATCGCGGTTACCTGCTCGAGGGTGGGCGGATCGTCGGCGAGGGCAGCGGCGCCGGCTTGATGGCCAACGAGCACGTGCGGCGCGCCTACCTCGGCCCACTGGCGGTCCGACAATGAGTGTGCTCGCGCAGCAGCTCCTGCTCGGCCTGCTGATCGGCGGGCTCTACGGCCTGGCGGCGGCTGGGCTCTCGCTGGTCTTCGGTGTCATGCGCGTGCTGAACGTCGCTCACGGCGACCTGATCATGCTCGGCGGTTACGGCGCCTTCTGGCTGGCTGCGCTGCTCGGCGTCGATCCCTTCGCCTCGCTGGCGCTGGTGATCCCGGGCGCGCTGGTGCTCGGCGCGATCCTCTACTGGGGGCTCTTCGGCTTCGTCGTGCGCGCGGACGAAGAGACGCGCGTGAAGAATTCTCTCCTGATCGGCTTCGGCCTGGCTCTGGCACTGCAGGCGCTGGCCGTGCGGCTCTGGACGGCCGACGAGCGGTCGATCCCGACCTCGTACGGCGGCGCCGTGCTGTCGGTGGGCGAGCTCTCGATCCCTCTGGTTCGCCTCGCGACGCTGGTGGTGGCGCTGCTGCTGATCGGCGCGCTGCAGCTGCTGCTCTCGCGCTGGCGCTGGGGCAAGGCGATCCGCGCGACGGCGGAAGACTGGCAGGCCGCGCTGCTGACGGGCATCGACATCCGGCGCGCCTATCTCCTCGCCTTCGCGCTCGGCACGGCGCTGGCCGGCGCCGCCGGGGCGCTGGTGACCGTGGCCTATTCGGTCAGCCCGTCCATCGGGCTGGAATGGACGCTCAAGGCGCTGATCGTCGTCGTCCTCGCCGGGCTCGGCTCGATGATGGGCACCTTCGTCGGCGGTCTCGTGCTCGGCCTGGCCGAGGCGGCGAGCGCGGCGACGTTCGGGGGGCCGTACCGCGAGATCGTCGGGCTCGTGATCTTCGTCGTCGTGCTCACCGTGCGCCCGCGCGGGCTCTTCGGCCGATGACGTCGGGCGGCCACGAGCGCCGCTGGGCCGCCGCCATCCTCGCCGCGCTCGCGCTGCTCGCGCTGCTGCCCCTCGCGGCGCCGCGCGACGACGTG
>WNFO01004709.1_pt1 | contig 11810 bp, 5 predicted proteins | sample 5400251 | NCBI WGS metagenome assembly WNFO01 (sample SAMN13153354, study PRJNA577476) | soil metagenome | isolation source: 100 cm saprolite under Madrone tree | place: USA:California | collected 2016-06-14
AGTGCTAACACGTAGCAACCGCGGGCGGTGCGTAATCGCGCTCATCGCTTCGATGCCGTTCGTAACGAGATTCACAATGACCTGCTCGAGCTGAACTCGATCGCCGACGACGGGTTCGAGGGAGGTCGAGAACTCCGTAGTGAGAACGACGTCATGCCGCCGCAATTCGGCGCCCATAAGCTCGAGCGCATTTGCAATGAGGCTGTTGAGGTCGAGGCGAGTCGTTTCACGTGAGGATTTGCCGACCAAAGCGCGAACGCTCTTAATAACCTCACCGCCACGATGCCCATTTCTAACAACGCGCTCAGCGGCCTTTCGCGCCTCATCAATATCGGGTGGAGTAGCGGAAAGCCACTGAACGCAAGTTTCCGCATTGGTTACGATCGCCATGAGCGGCTGGTTCACTTCGTGGGCGATCGACGCCACAAGCTCGCCCATTGTCGTCAGACGTGCGGCGTGCATAAGATTCGCCTGCGATGCCAAGAGCCAGGCGTTTTCGAGGGAAATTGCCGCTTGGGAGGCGAGTAGTTTGAGCACTTCTACCCGCCTCGCCGTAAACGCGTAGGGCGTCAGGTTATTTTCAAGATAGAGAACGCCTATAAGCTTGGCTTGTTTGACGAGCGGCAGACATAGAATCGATTTGGCGTGATTTACGCGAATGTACTCATCGATCTCGAACTGGTTGGGGATCGTTGCGTCATCGACGATCACGCCATCTCGGGCGCGTGTCACATAGCGAAGCACAGACAAGGGAAGGTCTAAAGGACTTACAGCCAATCGGCTTATGTGAACCGTGACTCCGTCCGGACCGGTAGCTACGGTTGCCTCTATCCGCTGCTCTTCGTTTCGCGAAACGATGAGCAAACCCCGAGTCGCGCCGGCATGCTCCACGGCCAGCACCATGAGTTTCTCGACCAACTTATCCAAGAAGATCTCACTCGACACCGCCTGCGACATCTTGACAACGGGATAAAGATCCAGTTGCCCGAGATCTTTGATCGCCGTGTCAGTGGCTGCGGCAGTCGCACGTTCATCCAGAAGGCGAGGGTAGCGCCGCTCGAGCTGCCGGACTTTACCAAGCGCTCCCCAGCGTTCGTAGCAGTAGCGGGCGCCACGCAAATAGGCATACGCGATTGTTTCCAAGCCTCGTGCCATGTGGAACCGCCCCGCGAGCTCGTGGGCGAGTGCTTCGTTATGGATGAAGCCCTGCTCGCGCGAAAGGCGGATCGCCTGTTCGTAATACCGCTCGGCTTCCAGTTCTCGGCGTTCAAGTCGCGCGATCTCGGCGGCGACGAGGGCCGCTCGATTGCCGAAATTTTCCGGGCACGACTCCGCCCATATCATGATTTTCTTATGTTGGGCTGTGATTGCCTCAAGCTGCGCGGGAAGCTCGTCGACGGTCGCCGTGTCGCAACAGGCCGCCAATGCGAGCGCGCCGAAAAAGCGGTATTCGGCCTCCTCGAAAAACGACGGCCGACACCATTGTAGCTCGCGCGCTTTCGATGCGGCCTCCACGGCCGCGGCGATCTCCTCTGCAAAGAAGCGCGCTTGTAGCTTACGGGTCCAGTACCAGCATGCGGCAAACACTAGTCGCCGATCGTGCTCCAGATGCTGCTCAAATTGACGTTCATCGAATTCCGGATTGTCGAAGGAGGCGAAGCTCGGGGTCAGGCCTCGAAGAAGCCGAACGAGCACAAGTTGGCCTCTTATGCGGTCGATGCCGATACCGTACCTGGTTTTTCGGCAGTACTCGAGCGTAGCGTCGATTTCCCGCTGCACCTCAGCAAGCGGTTCTCCGCTGGCGATGAGGTTGGTTATCACATGGGCGGCGACGTTGACCGTTGTTGGCAGATCGCCAGATTCCAGGGACGCCTCCTGCCCGCGCCGTAGGAGCACGCGGCAAGCGGACAGAGGCTTTGCCCATGGCATGGTCACAGCTCCGAACAGCATAAGGGACCGAGCTCTAAATCGCTCCGAGTTGTGCTTCTCTACCGGATCGAGGCTGAGTTTGTCCACCAGATCGCAGCTAAGTTGGCCAAAGCGGAAGGCCGCTTGGTAATCGTCGAAGTGGAATCCGAGGACCATGGCCATCAAGGAATAGGCGTTGCACGAGGCGTCGCTGTTCCCATGCTCCAGGCTGATATTCACCATCCGCAGGATGACGAGCTCGAGCATACAGGGGGCGACGGACCCAATCGTTGGTATCAGTTCGCACAACACGTTCATAGTTGCGCGCCAGGCGGGCGAGGTTAATATCGGCAACTCCAGGAGTTGGTCGATCGATCTTCCGTCCAGCAATTGCCACATCCGATCAAGTTCCTCGCGAACGTCCTCCTTGGTAGGATGCGGCGGAAATTCGATGCCGACGTGGCGTAGATAATCCAGAGCGACCTCAACAACGCGATCGTATCGGCCGGAAATGTAGTGGAGCGCCAAGCACGCCCGCGTAACGGCGGCCATGTCGATTGGATCGGCAGCGTGCTCCCCTAGGATCGAAAGGCGACTTTCTGCGGCGGCGAGTTCACCGATCAGAAACTCGCATTCGCCCTGAAGGAGCTCGAGATCGAAGGTAAGGCGGTACTGAAGCTCCCAGCAGTCGTCCGCCAACAATGCGCGGCCGGCGGCGAGATACATGAGGGCCGACGCATAGGCTGCAGACGCTTTGGCACGCCTGCCCGCCAGAAGATTCAGATTCGCCACTTGTTCTCGCTCCTGGTGAGAGCGGATCGAGGTAGTACCGCGGTTAAACTGATTGACGATGTCAAATATCTTGTCTTGTAACTCAGCCGGAGGAGTTCTAGAAGCGAGAATCCTTCCGATCCTAACGTGTACTTCCGTGCGCTCTTCAGCAGGGAGGAGCCTATACGCCGCCTCCTGCACACGATCGTGAAGAAACGCGTACCTGCCGTCCCACCGGAACACGAGACCTGCGCGAACTGCCTCCCAGAGGGCTGCATGGAGGGCCTCCTCCGACTTTCCGTGAACGAGTGCCAACGTGCTCGTTTCGGCGCTATTTCCGAGACAGGCGAATTCCTTCAATACCGCTCGCGTCCTGCCAGGCAAGCGATCAAGCTTCCCGGCCATTAGATCCACAACGTTGTCAGTGAAGCCTTTTGCCTTGATGCGCGCAAGATCCCAGACCCAAGCGTTGGTACCCGGATCGAACTCGAGCAATGCTTCCTCGGCCAGCGTTGCAAAAAACTGGATCCCGAAGAACGGATTGCCGCCGGTCTTCTCATAGACAAGTTGCCCCAGAGGTTTGGCTCGATCCCGCTCACAATGGAGCGAGTCGGCAACGAGCCCGGTCACATCCGTTAGCGCCAAGGGTCCTAGCGCGATGCGTTTCACTTTCGTCCCGGCGTCGCGAATCGCATCCAGTGTCCGAGTCAGTGGATGGGAAGGGCCAACCTCATTGTCTCTGTAGGCGCCGACCAGCATGACGTGGCGAACTTCCGGCTCGGTGACCAGGTACTCGAGAAGTTGAAGCGTTGCCGCATCGAGCCATTGCAAATCGTCGAAGAAGAGCGCGAGCGGATGCTCGGGCCGAGCGAAGACTCCGAGAAACCGTCGGAACACCGTTTGGAAGCGAGCCTGTGCTTCCTGGGGTGGAATATCTGCTAGGGGTGGTTGTCTTCCGATGATGAGTTCGAGCTCGGGGACAAGATTCGCTATAAGTTGGCCGTTTGAACCCAGTGCGTCGAGCATCGAGTCACGCCAAGGGACCAAGTCGGCGTCACTCTTCGTCAGTATTTGTACGATGAGCTTGCGGAACGCCTGCGCAACGGTGGCGTAAGGGATGTCCCGTTTGAATTGATCGAACTTTCCTGACGCAAACAGGCCGCGTGGCGGAACGAGCGCCTTGTGCAATTCGTTGACGACCGAAGATTTGCCGATGCCGGAATAACCAGAAACGAGAACCAGCCGCGGCGTGCCTGCGCGGACGACTTGATCAAAGGCGTCGAGAAGCAGATTAATCTCGACTTCTCGGCCGTACAGTTTCTCCGGAATGAGCAACCGATCCGAGGCATCGTGCGCGCCAAGCGGAAAAGGATCGATGTGGCCCATCGCGTCCCATTCCTGTAGGCACTTCTGCAAATCTATCTCTACCCCTGCGGCGGTCTGGTAACGTTCCTCGGCGGTCTTGGCGAGAAGCTTCAACACGATTGCGCAGACCGGTTCGGGAAGTCCGCGCACTCGTTCCGCGGGCGAGGTCGCTTGTCTAGCGATGTGACAATGGAACCATTCCATCGGATCTGAGGCAGCGAAGGGCAGCGCTCCGGTCAGCATTTCGTACAAGGTGATACCGAAGGAATATAAATCGCTGCGCGTATCGATCGACCGATTCATGCGGCCAGTCTGCTCCGGTGCCATGTAAGCAAGTGTGCCCGCAATGACCTCGGGTGGCTCCGGGGCTTGCCGCTCTCGCGGCAGGCGGGATGCGATGCCAAAGCCAGTGAGGCGAACATTGCCGGCGGCGTCGACGAGTACGTTTCCCGGCTTGACGTCCTTGTGAATGAGGCCACGTCGGTGAACTTGGCGCAGCGCGGCCGCTAAACCAACCGCGAGGCGCAAGCAACGCCTCATTTCCAGCGGTTGGCCCAGCAGGCCATCCATGGGACCGCCACCGGGATCAGCGAGCACCAGTGCCAGCTGCCCGTCGTGACGAGCCAGATTCAGAGGCTGAGCCGACCACTCTGGATCGAGCTCGTCACGGAGCGAGCATTCATGCTCGAGCCGAGCCAAAGTGGTAGGTGTTGGCTGCTCGGCAATAGGCGACAATACCAATACAGGGGGCGAGGTGTTATGCGCCATACCTCGGTACAAGGCAAATTCGCCATCCTTGCGCAACGTCGCAAACTGGTATTCGGCCAGATCCGGAACGACTGCCTTACTCCTGTCGGCGCTGGTCATGCTATTGGAACCCGTGTGACGTCCCGTCAATTCTGAAGAGCTCCCCCACTTATTTTAGGCAATCTGTTGCTCGAACGGCTCGTTGTCTTGGCGACTGGTCTCGTCTGTTATTGAGCCAAAGTGAATAACTCCAGCACCCTATCTGCGCGTAAAAAGGTCGAAGTTCACTGTAGGGACCAGTGGGTCTGTCGTGAAAGTTGCACAACGAGACAAGCGCCGAGACATTTCTCCAAACGGTGTGCACATCCGGAGGCAATAATCCGCTGCCAGTGAGATCACTCGACTACGTCAGGCGAAACGTTTCTCGGTAAGAAGTCGGACAGGCGTCTTAGGTTCGGAACATCAGACAGGAGGTCTGAGAGCTCCGAGCAAGATAAGAGTCACTTGAATCCATCAGAGAAAACTGCAGGGAAATCGCATGTCTAAGTTAACCGAAAAAGTCGCGCTCGTCACCGGCGGTTCGCGGGGCATTGGGGCAGCGATTGCGAAGCGTCTGGCCACCGATGGAGCGACCGTGGTTATCACGTACGCAAAGGACGCCAGAGCGGCGTCCGCGGTGGTCAAAGCGATTGAACTCGGTGGCGGAAAGGCTGTCGCGATCCAGGCGGACGCTGCCAACGTCGAAGCTGTCAAGGGCGCGGTCGAAAAGACCGTCGCGGCGTTCGGCCGGCTTGACGTGCTTGTGAACAATGCCGGCACAGCGATTCCGAAAACGTTCGAGGAGACCACGCTCGAGGAGATGGATCGCATGATCGACATCAACGTCCGCGGCACATTCGCCGCGACGCAGGCGGCGCTGAAGCACATGAAGAGCGGCGGTCGCATCATCATGATCGGCTCGGCCGTGGGCGAGCGTGTCATAACGCCCGGGCTGGTGGCCTACTCGGCCACGAAGGGAGCCGTAAAGATGTTTACTCAGGGGTTGTCCAGAGAGGTCGGGAGCCGGGGTATCACGGTCAACAACGTCCAGCCGGGTCCGATCGACACGGATTTGAATCCGGCGACGGGTGATTGGGCGGTGCCTCAGAAGGCTGCCACGGCGCTCGACCGCTACGGGCGTGTCGATGAGGTCGCCGCGTTGGTGGCGTTCGTCGCGGGTCCCGAGTCCTCGTACATTACCGGGGCGAATCTTACTGTTGATGGCGGAATGAATGCCTGAGCCGACGCACCCACTCAGTCCACGGACCCGAAAAAAGAGGCACTCCTGCAGAGGTGATTGAGAGCCGACCATCAGACGAAGTCGGCACTCAATTGAAAGGAATCAAGATGCCAAAGACGACACCCGAACGAAACAAGGCCCTCGTCTTGGAAGCGTTCGACACACTCTTCAACAAGCGGGATTATGCGGCCGCAGAACGATTCTGGTCGCCGGACTACATTCAGCACAGCGCGCACATCGAACCGGGCCGTGAGGGCCTTTTCAACCTCATAAGGTCACTTCCACCCACTCTGAGATACGAACCCGGTCTGATCGTTGGTGAAGGAGACTTCGTTATCGTACATGGGCGTTTTTCCGGATTTGGAGCGAGGGTGAACTGGATCGCGGTGGATATTGTTCGGATTCAAGACGGAATTCTCATAGAGCACTGGGACGTCATTCAAGACGAGGCTACTGAGGAACAGTCGAAGAGTAAAGCTCCGATGTTTGGTGGGACGTTTCCGACATATCGATAATTGAACTCGGTCTGATTGGTAACGACAACATCCAGCTCAATCGACTTCACGAAGGCGTTGGTGCTGTCGTCATCTTTAAAGCAGGGCAAAGCGCATGAACACCCCCGTAGTCCTCATCACCTAGCCAGGCGCCTTAGCCCCGAACTCAAAGCTCCGTAAAGGATATTCGACATGACCACGTACACACACCAGACCGCGCCGACGCAGTTCGTCGAAGCTAACGGCATCCGCTTTGCTTATCGCCGCTTTGGCAATGCAGCCGGCGTGCCTATCGTCTTCAACGAGCACTACATCGGCACCATGGATTACTGGGACCCCGCGGTGACGGATGGCTTGTCTCGCGACCGTGAGGTGATCTTGTTCAACAACGCAGGCGTCTCCAGCAGCTCCGGCGAGGTGCCTACCACGTTCGAGCAGATGGGCGCTAACGCCATCGCCTTCATCAAGGCGCTAGGACTGAAGCGAGTTGACGTGCTCGGCTTCTCGATCGGCGGCATGGTCGCGCAGGAAATCACGCTGCAGGCGCCCAATCTCGTCCGCAAGCTGATCCTAGTGGGTACGGGCCCGCGTGGCGGCGAAGGAATGGCGTCGCTGACCCAGGTAGCACAGCGGATCTTCGGTGCCCCCTATGACCCGCCCGAGCATCTCTGGCTCGCGGTCCTCTTCAGTCCGTCCGAGGCGGGCCAGGCGGCGGGAAAGGAGTTCCTGAAGCGTAAGCATCTTCGTCAGAAGGGGCGCGATCCCGAGGTGAACGACAAGGTTTCGCCCGCCCAGATTGAAGCGATGGAGAAGTGGGGCGTCCAGCAAGATGGGTCCTACGGCTATCTGAAGACGATCAAGCAGCCAACACTCGTCGTGAACGGCAGTAACGACGTGATCATGCCCACGATCAACTCCTTCATCATGGAGCAGAACATCCCGAATGCGCAGCTAATCCTCTACCCCGACTCCAATCACGGCTCGCAGTACCAGTACCCGCAGCTCTTCGTCCGTCATGTCTCGCTGTTCCTGTCCGAGTAAGGCGCTTTAGCGCATTCCGTTTACGAATCCCTACCCCTCGCGAGCTGAATGACTGATATCGATCTCCGACGCGACCAAGGTCAATCACTCGAAGGACAAAGCACGTGAACACCCACCCAGTCGTACTCATCACCGGCGCGCTCACCGGCATCGGCCGCGCGACCGCACTCGCATTCGCTCAGGAAGGTTTGCGCGTCGTAGTCTCTGGTCGACGTGACGATGCCGGTCAGACACTGGTCGCTGAGTTGCGCGCCCTCGGCGCCGAGGCGGAGTTCGTGCGGGCGGATGTGCGCCGCGAGGACGACGTGCGCAATCTCGTCGACCAGACGATCGCGCGCTTTGGACGTCTGGACGTGGCGGTCAACAACGCCGGTACCGAAGGTCAACCTGGCCCGTTTACCGACCAATCTGCCGAGACTTATGCGGCTACCTTTGATACAAACGTACTCGGCACCATCCTTTGCCTGAAGCACGAAATGCGCGTGATGCTGGCTCAAGGGCGCGGCAGCATCGTGAATCTATCGTCGACGATGGGGAGCAGAGGCGCGGCGGGCGCATCGATGTACGTTGCCAGCAAGCACGCGGTTGAAGGTCTAACGAAGTCTGCCGCACTGGAAGGCGCTGCAGCGGGCGTGCGCGTCAATGCGGTCGCTCCTGGCCCCGTGGAGACCGCGCTGCTGGCCCGCTTCACGGGTACTGCCGAGCGGAAAGCCGGCGCGGCTGCGACCGTCCCGATGAAACGCCTTGGCACCCCTGAAGAGATTGCACAGGCGATCGTGTTTCTCGCCTCCGACAAGGCGGACTACCTCACCGGTCAAATCATCGGAGTCAATGGCGGCAAGACTGCCTTGTGACTTCAGCGCCTTCAACAGGAAGAGCGAGATGAAACGGACTACCTCAGCGGAGAACAAAACGCCCGTCCTCGAAGCGTTCGATGGCCTGTTCAACAAGCGCGACTATGTTGCGGCTGAGCGCTATTGGTCGCCCAACTACATCCAACATAGCGCTCACATCGAACCTGGTCGTGAAGGCCTTTTCAGTCTCATAAAGAGCATACCGCTAGATTGGCTGGCTGAGCGCAGCAGGTGCTGGCAACGAAACGGCGCGCGCGGCCACCTCCGCAACATGGATTACGAGCCACGCGCATCACGTCCTGAGGATTCTTATCATGCAAACGCTCGGGTCGAACGCTTCATCGTTCAATCACGCCGATGGCCGGAAAGGGACCGTGTGGCCAGATGCGGCGCTTCCTGGGGTGCGAACGAACTTCGCCCGCAGGGGTTTGCGCGTTTCCGACGCGACCGATGAGCTGAGTCATCGTTACGTGCGCCTTCGGCATAAGACCGAAGCTTTGATAACGCCGCTCGGCCCTGAGGACGTCGTCGTCCAGTCGATGCCAGACGCCAGTCCGGCCAAATGGCATCTGGCGCATACCACCTGGTTCTTCGAGGCATTTCTGCTATCGATCCATTCGCCGGGTTACCGCGTCTTCGATCCCGACTACAACTTTCTATTCAACTCCTACTACGAGGCGCTCGGGCCACGTCTGCCAAGGGCACAGCGCGGCCTCCTGACGCGCCCGAGTTCGATAGACGTCATGGCGTACAGACGCTATGTCGACGGTCATATGCGAAAGCTGTTGCAGTCGGCCATTTCTGCCGAGACTGAAGACTTGGTGCGCTTGGGCCTTGCGCACGAGGAGCAACATCAGGAGCTGTTGCTGATGGATGTGCTTCACCTTTTCAGCCGGTCGCCGACCAAGCCGACCTACGACAAGGAGTGGCCGGTCGACGCAGTCGGCCGCGGAGGACGTTTCAAAGGAATGTCGGGCGGCCCCTTCGAGCTCGGTGCCACCGCCGCGAGCTTCGCGTTTGACAACGAATGCCCGCGCCACACGACTTGGCTCCAGCCGTTCGAAATTAGCGACCGGCTGGTCACCAACGGCGAATGGATCACGTTCATGGCGGAGGGCGGATACGCCCGCCCCGAGCTTTGGCTGTCGGACGGTTGGACCCTCGTCCAGTCGGAGGCGTGGAACTCGCCTCTTTACTGGGTGCAAACGCCTGACGGTTGGAGCCAGATGACGTTGCGAGGGTTGCGGACAGTCGAAACGGATGCTCCGGTTACACACGTCAGCTACTACGAGGCTGCGGCGTACGCCCATTGGGCAAGCGCACGTCTGCCCACCGAGGCGGAATGGGAGTGCGCCGCTCGCGCTGGCCTGCTTGAACAGGTCGAGGAGGTGGCTTGGCAGTGGACGCAGAGCGCATACAGCGCCTATCCGGGTTTTCGACCGGCGGAGAATGCGGCGGGCGAATACAACGGCAAGTTCATGGTGGGGCAAGTGGTCTTGCGCGGCGGAGCAAGCGTAACGCCTGCCCATCATTCGCGGCTGACGTATCGCAATTTCTACCGCCCCGAACAGCGCTGGATGTTTTCGGGTGTCCGACTCGCGCGTGACCTGAACCAGTCAGGCGAGTCGAGTGAGCTGACGGCTGCGGATTCCGATTTCGCGGTCGACGTTGTCGCCGGCCTGTCGGCGAGAGAAAAGACGCTTCCTCCAAAGTACTTCTACGACGCAGCCGGCTCGGAGTTGTTCGAGGCAATCGGCCGGACGCCTGAGTACTATCCGACGCGCGTCGAAACCGCCTTACTCCAGCAGTTCGCCTCCGAAATTGCCACTGGCATTCCAGAAGGCGCCGTCTTGGTGGAATTCGGTAGCGGTGCCAGCGAAAAGACGCGAGTGATCCTGGACGCGGCACCACAGATTGCCGTCTATGTGCCGATCGACGTCAGCGAAGACGCGTTGGCGAAGGCAGCCGCCGCTCTGTCGCGTGATTATCCAAAGTTGCCCGTTGTCCCCGTTGCAGAGGACTTTACCGCCGCGATTCGACTGCCCGCGGCGGCGCAGGGCCGCGTCAAAATCGGCTTCTTCCCTGGCTCGACGATCGGCAACTTCACGGAAGCCGAGGCGCTACGATTCTTGCGCTCGGTGCGGCAACTCCTGGGCGATAACTCCGTTCTAATGATCGGGGCCGATCTCGTCAAGGACGAAGCGACGCTCGTCGCCGCCTACAACGACGTAGAGGGCATAACCGCTCGGTTCAACAAGAATCTTCTGGCTCGCATCAACCGTGAGCTCGGTGGGGATTTTGATCTTGACGCGTTCGATCATCTGGCGATCTGGAATGCGGAGCTGACCCGCATCGAAATGCATCTGGTCAGCCGCGCCGATCAGATTGTGAATGCCGCCAAGCACACCTTTGCGTTCAAGGCCGGCGAACGGTTGCATACCGAAGACTCCCACAAGTTCACGACCGAATCCTTCGCCGATCTCGCCGCGCGAGCCGGTTGGTCGGTGAGCCGCGAATGGATCAGCGCTGCACCGCAATTTGCCATCTTTAGCCTCGCCCCACAAAGGTCAGACTCGTTGCTGTCAACAACACGAAGGACTCGAACCATGGAAACCAAATCGATAAAGGTGCCGGGGCCCAACCACCCGATTTCGATTGAACCGAATCCGGCGCGGGTCACCGTGCGGGTAGGGGGCCGCATCATTGCAGACACCCGAAGTGCACTGACGTTGAGAGAGGGCGGCTACGCTGCGGTCCAGTACATCCCGCAAGAGGATGTCGACATGACGCTGCTGAAACGAACGGACCATCACACCTATTGCCCCTACAAGGGCGACTGCGCTTACTACAGCATTCCTCTCGGCGGCGACCGATCGGTGAATGCGGTGTGGACCTACGAGGCACCGTACGCAGCCGTCGCCGCGATCAAGGATCACGTCGCTTTCTATCCAGATCGTGTCGATGCCATAGAGGAGCAGAAGGAAAGCAAGAAAGCGTAGCGACGTCGATTGCGCGATGGCAGCCTTGGCGCTCGTCCCCGATGCGGTGCCGGCTGACTAATTCCATGACTACCAGCACAAGGAGATTTATTATGAATAACTACACACACCAGACCGCGCCGACACAGTTCGTAGAGGCCAACAGCATCCGCTTCGCCTATCGCCGATTCGGCAAGGCCGGAGGAGTGCCGCTCGTCTTTTGCCAGCACTACATCGGCACCATGGACTACTGGGACCCGACGGTGACGGATGGCTTGGCTCGCGACCGTGAGGTGATCTTGTTCGACAACGCGGGCGTCTCCAGCAGCTCCGGCGAGGTCCCGACGACGTTCGAGCAGATGGGAGCTGACGC
>WNFO01013676.1_pt1 | contig 11808 bp, 16 predicted proteins | sample 5400251 | NCBI WGS metagenome assembly WNFO01 (sample SAMN13153354, study PRJNA577476) | soil metagenome | isolation source: 100 cm saprolite under Madrone tree | place: USA:California | collected 2016-06-14
GCTCAAAACAAGGATGGGGCAACCCCATTGTATTGTGCGTCAAGCCTGGATGTTGTTCGGGAATCAACTGAGCATGACGTGGATGCAACAACTCGGATCGAGGATGGGTCAACCGAATTGCACTGGGTGTCAGTAAGAGGATCCCAGGAACTCGCTAGCTTGCTTCTCGAGCACGGCGCAGATCCAAACTCTCAGACCGAGTATGGGTCAACCCCACTGCATTGGGCGTCGGAAAGAGGATCCCAGGAAGTCACTCGCTTGCTTCTCGAGGGCGGCGCAGATCCAAACGCTAAGGCCGAGGACGGGACGACCCCATTGCATTGGGCGTCAAGCCTAAGCCTTAAAATTGCCCAGTTGTTTCCCGGGCATGGGACGTCGTACAGAGGATTCGAGGAAGTTGCTCAGTTGCTTCTCGAGCATGGCGCGGATGCAACAGCTCAGACCAAGGACGGGTCAACCCCATTGCATCTGGCGTCGGAAAGAGGATCCCAGGAGGTCGCTCGTTTGCTTCTCGAGCGTGGCGCAGATCCAAATGCCCAGGCCGAGGACGGTACGACCCCATTGCATTGTGCGTCAAGCCTGGAAGTCGCTCGGTTGCCTTACGAGCATAGGGTGTCAGATAGAGGATCTCAGGACGTTGCTCAGTTGCTTCTCGAGCATGGCGCGGATACAACGGCTCAGACCAAGGACGGGTTAACCGCATTGCATCTTGCGTCGGAAAGAGGATCCCAGGAGGTCGCTCGCTTGCTTCTTGAGCGCGGCGCGGATCCAAATGCGAAGGCCGAGGACAGGACGACCCCATTGCATTCTGCGGCAAGCCTGGAAGTCACTCGCTTGCTTCTCGAGCACGGCGCGGATGCAGCAGCTTAGACCAACAATGGGTCAACCCCATTGCATTGTGCGTCGTTCAGAGGATACCAGGAAGTCGCTCGCTTGCTTCTCGAGCGCGGCGCAGATCTGAATGCTCAGGCTGAGGACAGGATGACCTCATTGCATTGGGCGTCAAGCTTGGAAGTCGCTCGCTTGCTTCTTGAGCACGGCGCTGATCCAACAGCTCAGACCAACAATGGGTCAACCCCATTGCATTGGGCGTCAGAAAGAGGATCCCAGGAAGTCGCTCGCTTGCTTCTCGAGCGTGGCACAGATCCAACAACTCAGACCAAGGACGGGGAAACCCCATTGCATTGTGCATCAAGCCTGGAAGTTGCTCAGTTGCTTCTCGAGCATGGCGTGGATGCAACAGCTCAGACCAACAATGGGTCAACCCCATTGCACTGGGCGTCGGAAAGTGGATTGCAGGAAGTCACTCGCTTGCTTCTTGAGCGCGGCGCAGATCCAAGCGCTCAGACCAAGGATGGGATGACCCCATTGCATTTTGCGTCAAGCCTGGAAGTCACTCGCTTGCTTCTCGAGCGCAACGCAGATCCAAACGCTCAGACCAAGGACGGGACGACCGCATTGCATTGGGCGCCAAGCCTGGAAGTCGCTCGCTCGCTTCTTGAGCACGGCGCTGATCCAACAGCTCAGACTAACAATGGGTCAACCCCATTGCATTGGGCGTCAGAAAGAGGATCCCAGGAAGTCATTCGCTTGCTCCTCGAGCGTGGTGCAGATCCAATTACTCAGGCCTAGGACGCGTCAACCCCATTGCATCTATCTATGCGCTTTGGACATATAAAGTTTGTTCATTCCTTTTCCGAGCGTGGTGCAGATACAGTGGGTCAGAGGAAGTACGGGTCAACCTTGTTACACTTGGCATTGCGTTGTGGACATGTGCAAGTCGCCTCCATCCTTTTGGAACGTGGCATGGATGTGGAAGCCCAAAACAAGCATGGTTGGACCCTATTACACGTGGCGTCTCGCTGGGGACATTTGGAAGCTGTTCGATCCCTCTTACATCATGGTGCGGATGGTTCGGCACAGAACAAGTACAGATGGACGCCTTTGTGCCTGGCATTACAAGGAAGTCACGTTCAAGTCGCTTGTTTGCTTGTCGAACACGCCCCCGATGCGACTGGTCTGGATGAGCAGGGAACAATGTCATGACAGGTGGCAGAGGGAGATATGGATATCGCATGTGTGTTTGAGAGCAGTGCATATGTGACAGCCTAGGACAACTATAGTTTGCGCCATTCTAGGTACGTGTGCAGATCCTCGTACTGACATAACATGAGAACTGACTTGTATCATAGAAACTGTTGATTCACAGGCATTGTTGCGATGAAGCAAGTGTGGTTGTTGGGCTCGCAATGGCTGGCATAAGGCTTCAGACGACCTGATTTTTCATAACCTGGCTTGACCTGAAGACTTCCTGTATTGTTCGTTCCTGCCCTTGTCGATCTTATCCTCCCCTCGTTTGCTTCGATGCTTTCCTTGTTGCTTAACTTTGACGCCTCACTTACCTTCCTGTAACTTGTTACTCTCGGTGTTGGACAGGATTCTGTGACTTTCAAGTGCGCTTGCATGTGTATATTGCCCATTGAAATTAACGGACACTTCTCGTACCATCGTCGCCGTGTTTTCTTGTGACCTTTGCCTGGGTTCCCTCAAAGTGTCAAAGGGTCGAACTTGCAGGTATTAAGTCACTTGGGATGTTAAGTGCCGCCCGGGACGGGCAGACACAAGCACCAAGCCATCAACCTTTCTATTTCCCTCCTTCCCGGGATCCATGACTCATGGAGTACAATTAGCATGTCAGCAGCCCAACCACCAAACGTGCACCGACTCTGACTGGTGTATGAATTCTTCTTACTATGTAAAATACCTAGCTACTAATACTACACTGTAACCCGTTTTATTTTTGTACAACGTACGCCCAAATGGTACAAATGATAGAAAGACAGTGTTATCAACGATTTGACAGACAGACGTGAGTAGTTCCTGATTACCGTAAGTTGGAGAGGTAACGAGGTTTTCTCCGAGTGGAACCAAGTCCGTTCCACCGAAAATGACCACGGAAAACAAAAAAAACTTACAGAGAGGAGATTCAATGACTGCCACCGCTTCCTCCGCTCGCAGTTATAGCGTATTCGTGTTTCGTCGGGTCCCAACTATCAGCAGAACTCGTTTTACCTTGCCGCCCGCGCAGCACGCCTTCGCGTATTGAGTGTGGATCAGAAAACGCAGGTTGGGGAAACAAGTCGCGCGAACGTAAAGCAGGGTTGCTAACAGGATAAGGATTATCAGGAAACGCCCCCGTCATAGCGGCGTGCTGGCATCCGAACGATAAGTAAAAAATACGTACTTGGCTGTGAGCGTTGGCCCAAGTGCAAGCCTAGCGAAGTTGGTCGGAAAGAGCGGGTTGCCAGGCCCACATTCACCCGCCATATCATACACCTCACTACTTGCGTTCGACGCAGCATAACTCCACCTCCTCTTGGGCGGAGAAGAGGCGACTTGAGTCGAGCGATGGTGGTGTGGGCATTATCTGACTGTGCTCAGTCGCAAAGAGTCCCGGTAAGGCAGGCCCCGTTGAGATGCACAAGCCCGAGGAAGAAACACGCTCAGCCGCAGGCGCTCCTTCGTCTTCGTTCTCGCTAGATTCCTCTAGGACACTTCAGATATATGGGTCTGTCAAAACACCGATTCGTTCGTCACAGGAGATTCCGGAACGGAGTTTGGCAGAAATGTCTGTGCGAGGAGAGGCAGGAACCTTGCGCCTGGTTACGGGGACGTAAAGAGCGCACGGACTTCCCCAGTGCGATCTACAAAGGAAGGAATAATTCATCGGGTATTGCAGTAAATGAATTGCGCCCTGATCTCCGACAGGAGTGCGGGGAAAGCCGGGGGCGGACTGCGGATTACAGGACTGCTAAGCAAGCGAGACGAGCTGGTCTGTTGCTTTGGAGCAAAAGGACGTCAATACAGGCTGTGACTGTGTCGGTGTGTGGGACTTCCTGACCGCGGTCCAGGCCCCGAGGGCGAGCCCTACAGTGCAAAAGAGGCTGAAGAGAAGCTCGTGCGCGAGTTCTCGCCCTTCCCCGTACCATGGCTTTCGAGGCGCCTACGTGTATTCTGGGAATGGGCGCCGAATCCGACGTGTCGACGGTGTTGAGGTGAAGGCGGCTGCTCGTCGAGCTGGATTGGAGGTGTCGGATTGACGCGTACGATTATTAGTTTACAGGTCGTTGTTCGGCTGGGGTTCATGTTGAGCTGGAGGTGATTCCCCCAGGGATCCGCAGCACTGGCAGATCCCCTACGATGCTGGGCGCGATGGGGCCGGATGGAGCTAGATGGGCCGCCAAGTGACGGAGGGGAATGTGGGAGAATGGTTGCGGGAGAGACGGGCTATCCGAGACGTGGTGGAGGTCGAGGGAGAACTCAGAGTCGAGCATGTTGAGATTATCGACGGTAAGGAACAGATCCAGAAGTCCTTTCATTGCTCGGTCCGTGTTCGGTCCCTTATACAGCCAGGTGAGCAGCAAGCGTGGCCGCCATTCGCCGGGTGATCCCAACGATTGAAAGGGCTTTTGAATCCAGGCCCTCGATTCCAGAGTCAACACAAGTAACCTTTCTTTTTCTTACCATGCGCGGCCTGGAATGAGCGTTGTCACAAATTCAAACGTGTGCACCGCTTAGAATTCCCGGTTATGGCGTACGTACTGTTACAGCAGTGGACCATGACCTGGGTCGCTCGGGCTGGCACGTTCTTGACTTGACGCGCTTGACAGACAGACGAATCAGGTTAGATCAACCAGTCCCTGTGTCGCGCCGATCCAATGTATTGTATTCGGTCTCTGCTGCCGAGCTCGGGTCAACAGTATGAACAAGTTCACCAGCTCATCGATCGTGTCCCCGTCCTGTGTTGACAGTCCATAGAAAGATCATGATCATTAGGGACACGAAAAGCTGGCCATTGAAAGGACGAGACCACTTACCCACACCATGACCTTCGATAGTCGAACCCCTTGAGGCACTGATCGACAGTACTGATCAGCTGACCATGCCAAAGCGCACGAATGTCATCGATTTTGACGTGCCAATGCGAGGTTTGCCGAATGAGAGGACGATCTATCGATCCCGGGCTTGGTGCATATGCACGCCCGGCAAGGAGATGGCTCAGGGTTGACATGGGTGCTACTTGCATCGCAAGTCCGGTCTAGCCAAGGAAATTGATTTCAGAATATGTGTGGGAATAAAGCCCTTGCAAGTCCGCTGATGTGTTCAAAAGGGGGTTGTATCTGATGATGACCGTTGGCAGTACTAAGGCAAATAAATGTTGACGTGAAAGGTATACATAAGGTCAAAAGCGGTATCACTGACGATAGGCAACTTCAAGTTGACATGTCTTCCGTCTTCCATCTTCGCTCGACTAACGCGGAGAAGAAATCAGATCGTCCGTGTTACGGGTCCAACCCAAAACGATATATTTAGTGTCGAGGATGAACTCAGTGTATAGAGAGTGGGTAAAATGCGTGCGGCTGGGACACGAAGACAGTCTAGTGTGATCAGAAATGTGCTAAAGAGCAGTGATCTAAAGCTTCTAGTTAATGTGACGGCAGCTGGATGGGGGAATGGGATACGCGCGAGTGTTGCAACTAGAGGGAAAGAATGGTTGATGGTGTTATAAAGTCTCACGAAAGTCCTGTGGGTGGCGGAAAAAAGAGAAAAGGCCGCCCAGGCCCGCAGCACTCTATTAAGTAAGCATCTCTCACCTCAACGCATGTTTTTGATCTTCGTTATGTGTGCTTCCTTCTCTTCCGGTTCCTGACTCGAAGGAAACTCAACCCAATGTCAAGGTCTTCTGCTCAAAACCGGTGCGTTGCTTCAACAAAAACGCAATCCAAATGTTCGACAATGGAACACTTCGTACCAGGTTCATCTCTGCAGGTCCGTTCTACGCCACACATGAGGCTACCTGCTAAACGCCCAGAAAACAAACTCATCGTCGCCCTCCTGTCATGAGGGGACTATATCCGAGCTGCGCTTGGCGTGCACCTGACTGTCCTCTTCTTGCATAGGACGGACGGGCATGCGGGTACCAAGCATTCGCGCGAACGTGCTCGCACCTGACGATCGCGGTTTTGCAGACTTGGTAGGCAAGCCGAACGAAGCAGGGTTCACAATCGACACACGGGTTGCGTGGGACTGGCTCCGTGCACGTGGCGCATCACCCGACAGTATGGTCGCTGTCCGTAGTAGCCTCGGAACCAGCGTGGTGATGCAGTCCGCTCATACCAGGATTTCGCAATACTCTAACCATGCGTATGGGGCCCCGTTCCTTTCTTTCCCCTGCAGTGCCATATAGCATCACCAAGTTGGCCTACTGCTCGGAATCTCACCACGGGCCGCCTGATCTTCCAGAACATCATCGACAAGATACGCGACATAGCCATGGTGAGCCGTGCATTCCTGGAAGCTGACCTGGATTTGAGGACAGAAGACGACTGTGGTCTGGCTCTGAAACTCAAGCGCACGCGGAAGTCGAAGAAACGGTCTCCTACCATCTTGCTGGTACATGTCCTACTGTGGCAGCGATGATGACCACTGTCAGGCGCTGTGGTGGAAGAGTAAACAGAGACCGAGCTTGAGGGACACTTTGTTCCTCATGTCTCTGACATATCGACCACCATCCTCATCCCCCTCGTGCCGACGCCGACAACACATGTACCTCTCTCACACATTTACATATGACCACCCTCTGCCAGTCCCGTTCTTAGAGCGCTCAGCGATCTGTGTTGACACGGAGCGGCATGCGTCGTGCGTGAGGGCAGCGGAACTCGATCTGGCGGTGTCACGTGCGCGCCCGCGGGGTGCATCGACACCACACATTGACACCGGGTCACCACTGCAGAAGGGCAGTTTACCTGTGTTGCCTCCTTACCCATCACCACCGACGTCTTTGGACTCGCCACGGCTGACAGCTATGCTAACCCCAGTTTCTGCGCGCGCATGGCATTGATGTTTCGCACTGGTTGAAGTATACCTCTGTTTGGCACTGGACGTTCGTATTACAGACTTGGACATGGACCGCATGAACGTCCAAGCATGCGATATAATTATGCACTTTGCTGTGTATCATCAACCGTACAATATCATGATGTTATTTATCGAACTGAACGAGGGTTTTGAGGACTTTGCTACCTTTATTTTGTTTTTCTTACGAACATTGTGCTGTGAGTGCGTTGTGATATGTTACTGTACATAATGCATTATTCTAGTCCCCTTTATACGCAACATATCGACGCGGCTCGGCTGTTCTGTCGCATCATCTGGTAAACGACCTCAACACGATGCCACCCCGTCGCGGAAATGAGTCTCTTGCAGTTCTCTCCTCTCTGACGGCGTCCACCCGCCTTCAGGATCGCCGGGAAAAGGAAAAGGAAAAGCCAAGGCGGCCACACCAGAGCCTCTGCCCCGCAGCGCCCCAGTCCACAAGCTCGATGAACTTTTAGATGGTCTCCGCCAGGGTCGTCCACCTCTAACCAGCAGCCCAAAAGCGTAACTAGAAAGGCCACGACAGTGCTGGGTGCTAGTGCCTCTGTAGATGTTTCTTCCAGGGTACGTCGGCCTCTCTTGTTTTCTATCCTGCCTTCGTCTTTCTTTCTCTCTTTCGTTTCCTAATCCACTATATTCCATTGTAGCCCGAATACACAGATTATCAGAAAACACGCCCCTTTGCTCGTCCTGCGGCCTCGTCCTCTGCGCTTTACAACCTCCGCACCGTCCCTCCTAACACTGCACAACACCGCTCCTCACGCCACCCGCACGAGCGGCGCTGATAGCACAATTGGAAGAATCGCGTGCATTCGCGCTTGAAGAGTAGGATGAGGCGCGCGAGAGAGAGGCGGAGGAACTGCGCTTGGCTGAGGGTGCGTTTCCGGCGTTTTTGAGTTCTGGTTCGGGCGGTGGGGGCGCTGCTTTAGGTGTACGAGGTCCGGGGGAGAGAGGAATGGCGAGAGGTGGTGGACTCGGTCATCATGTTCTTTTGGTGGAATCGCGAACGAAACGCGTCGAGGTCGAGTCTTACTCGAGGTCGGGCGAGGAAGAGGAAGAGGAGGAAGCGGCGGGTATTGATGGGACATTACATCGCGTGCCCCCACCACCGAGGGAAATTGTGCATGTGCATGCGTAGCGTGGGCCTGCGACGCGCTGGTGGGACGGCAAAGTATGTTGCGCTCCCTATAGCTGCATAAATTGGTTCGTCCCGTGAGCTTAATGGCGTAGCATGGCAAGTGCTGATGAGTGGTGGTAGTTGTGATTGCAAGGAGTTGATATGAAAACAAGAATACTGTGCCAGGCTCCGCCAGTGAAGGCGATGATTGGGCGTTTAGTTGGACTTGGTTTTAGCAGGAGTAGCGCTGTGCGAGGCGATGCCTGTCAGCGAATGACTAATAATATCGAGCGCACTGATCCTCGTTCCATCCTCGTTCCCCCTTCCCCCTACCCCCACTGTCTGGACACAAGCCGCTCCCTTACCAAGCCTTATTTCTTTTCCGCCTGCAATATGGGTGACCAGTCAGGATCGTCTCGCTTTCAAGTGCTTTTCGAGTCTGCATTACAAGATTACGAGAAGCAAACGGGAATAACATTAGCCAACCACCCACTCGCCCAGCAGCTCCAAATTTGCCAAACGGTCGAGTCCATCACCGACCTTCTCCATGAGCAAGCACGGGCCTTGAGTGAATACCGAGGATGCGATAAAATCATGAAATCACTCAAGAGTGTAGTATCATTTCTCTCGAAGGTTGCTTCCACCGCCACCCTCGGCCAACATTTCGGCATGGTATATCCCAGGCAGCCGATTGGGTGATCCTCGTTTCTGACGTTTATTCGGTAGTCACTTCCACTTGCGAATGCAATACATACTTCCCTCGGTATACTACTCATTGTATGTGCCTCGTTTCGTCTCTACGTGTGTATCCTGCTAACATTCAAGTATCTCAGGCGTTCAAGGGCATCAGCTCCGACTTGGACGCTATCGTCGAATTGCTCGAATCCATAGAACACTTCTTGAAGCGCCTCGACATCTATACCAAGGTCCCTCCTACCGAAGCTATGACTGAGATAGTCGTCAAGATATTGGTCGAGCTACTCTCCACCCTCGCGCTCGTGACAAAACAAATTAGGCAGGGACGACCAAGTGAGTCCGTCTACACTGACGTCTTATCTTACTCAATGCAGTGCAGAGAAATTCGTAAAGAAGCTCTTTGGGGAGAATGGGGTCGAGGCGGTTCTTCAGAGGCTGGACCGACTGACCCAGGAGGAGGCTCGGACGACGGCGGCACAGACGCTTGAGGTCGTTTACGGTCTAGCCCAGAATATGAGGACGGTCATTGACGGTAAGAAAATACATTTGCTTGTCAATCTCTGGTTGTTGAGTATCTTTCCCTTTAGACGGTGAGGCATCGACTGACAGAATTCGGAAATCACTTGGTACGTTTTACTGGCAATTATAAAGTTAGTTTCAGACTCAACTCGGCGTTAGAAGTCCTACATGAATTGGCAAATGAAATGAACAAGGCAAAACGTGAGATATTTCATGAAGGTGTCATTGCTGACGGGAATCACTGAGGTTGTCTGACCGTGGCAGTTGACAAATTACAGCAAGATGTTCAAAGTTGGCTCTCTCCGGCTGACCCATCGAAGAATCACAATATTGCCCGCAAATCGCGACACAAGGGAACAGCGGCGTGGTTTGTCGGAGGCAGCACCCTCTCGGAATGGAAGTCGTCCGGACCAAGTTCACTACTATGGATTCATGGAAAACGTTAGTTATCCAATCCGGACTCCTTTACAATGGCTGATAACTTATCTTCTCAATAGCGGGCGCAGGGAAAAGTGTCATCTGGTATGGTCAAGTCTTCGATATTTCCGTCTTCAGAACTAATTATTTTGACCAGTTCCGCGATCATCGACGACATTATTACAATGGAGAAATCTGGGCTCGCGTCACTGGCATTTTTCTACTGTGATTTCAGGGAGGATGCAAAGAGGGACTTGCGCGGACTGGTTTCGTCAATACTCATCCAACTGTCCCATCAATCCGCCTTATACTGTGACATTCTTTCCAAATATTACTCAGCCCACCCAAACGGTTTACGACACCCTGGCGATGATGAGCTCGTGCAGTGTTTAAAGGATATACTACGTGTTCCAGGTCAAGCGCCTGTTTATCTGATTGTTGATGGCCTAGACGAATGTTCAGCTATATCGGCTACCCCGTCTCCCCGCGAAGAAGTCCTAACATTCTTGAAGGACCTCGTCGAAACACAACTTCCGAATCTGCGCATATGCGTCACCAGCAGACCCGAAATCGACATCAGGGATGTACTGGAGCCCTTGACTTTCCGTTCCGTTTCGCTACATGATGAGACCGGACAAATGGAGGACATCGACAATTATATCAGATCCGTCGTAAACACGGACCCGAAGATGCGAAGATGGAAGTTGGCCGACAGGGAATTAGTCATTGATGTGCTCATAAAAAAATCTGATGGAATGTAAGGATTAGTGTCACGGATATTCAGTACTCTTGATCATATTCCATGTAGGTTCAGATGGGTTTATTGTCAGATCGACTACCTTCGACGCTGCCTTCCGGGACGCATCCGGCACGCTCTGGACGAACTACCGGAGACGCTTGATGGGACATACGACCGCGCGTTGCGAGATATCCATAAGGAAAACTGGGAATCTGCTTACCGTCTCTTTCAATGTGTCGCAGTGGCTGTTCGCCCGCTCCGTGTCGAAGAACTAGCCGAGATACTCTCATTTGATTTCAAGGCAGGACCAATTCCGAAATTCCATGAGGATTGGCGCCTTGAAGATCCAATTGATGCGGTGTTGTCTACAACATCCAGCTTACTCGCCATTGTCGACGACTGGGGTTCCCGAGTTATTCAATTTTCACACTTCTCAGTCAAGGAGTTCTTGACGTCTTCCCGCCTCGCCGAAACAGATGACATCATTTGCCGCCGTTATCATATTTCCATGACACCTGCACATACACTCGTCGCACAAGCCTGCCTCGGCCTTCTTCTACACCTGGATAAAGATGTGGTCACCCGAGACAGCCTAAAGGAATATCCTCTTGCTGAATACGCTGCCGGGCTCTGGTTCGTCCATGCGCGGTTCGAGGGTGTATCGGGAAATGTGGAAGATGCAATGAAATGGCTCTTTGACCCGAGCAAACCACATCTAGCTGTCTGGGTCTGGATAAACGACCTAGAGTACTACCCGTTGGGCCTGGTCGAGCGAAGAGAGAAAAGGCCGTTGCAACCCAAAGGATCTTCCTTGCATTATGCTGTTATTTGTGGCTTACACACAATTGTGAAGTTACTGGTTATTCAGCACCCACAAGACCTGAACTCTGGGTGCTTCGAAAATGCGTTAACTCCGTTACACTTGGCGTCGAAAGAGGGACATGAGAAAATCTCCCGCGATCTTCTCGAGCACGGCGCGGATATAACGGGCAAGACGGAAGACGGGCGTACTCCGTTACACGTCGCGTCGCAATTGGGTCGCGAGGAACTTTCCCACTTACTTCTCGAGCACGGCGCGGATGCAAAAGCCCAGACCAAGGACGGGTCAACCCCATTGCATCTGGCGTCGAAAAGCGGATCCCAGAAAGTGGCTCGCTTGCTTCTCGAGCACGGCGCGGATACAATAGCTCAGACCAAGGATGGCTCAACCCCATTGCATCGGGCGTCAAGCCTGGAAGTTGCTCAGTTGCTTCTCGAGCACGGTGCGGATGCAACAGCTCAGACCAAGGACGGGTCAACCCCATTACATCTGGCATTGAGGATGAGAATTACTCAGTTGCTTCTCAAGCACGGCGCGGATGCAACAGCTCAGACCAAGGACGGG
>WNFO01005379.1_pt1 | contig 11807 bp, 10 predicted proteins | sample 5400251 | NCBI WGS metagenome assembly WNFO01 (sample SAMN13153354, study PRJNA577476) | soil metagenome | isolation source: 100 cm saprolite under Madrone tree | place: USA:California | collected 2016-06-14
GCGGGTGCCCGAGCCGGTGCTGGACGGAGGTGCGCCGTGAACGTCCGGGCCATCGTGGCGTGGACACTCTACGATTTCGCCAACTCCTCGTTCGCCGCGGTTGTCTTCGCCACGATCTACGCCGCCTATTACGCGATGGGCGTGGTGGGCAATGAAACGGGCCTCGGCGATCTCTGGTGGGGGCGCGTGATCTCCGTGTCCATGGCGGCGGTGGCTCTCAGCTCTCCGTTCCTGGGCGGCCTCGCCGACCGCGCGGGTATACGGCGGCCGCTCTTCATCGGCTTCACCGCCCTGTCCGTGGCGGCCACCGCCCTCCTCGCCACCGTCCAGCCCGGCATGATCTATTGGGGCTTCGTTCTCGGCGTGATCGGGAACTTCGGCTACGAGAGCGCCCTCGTCTACTACAACGCGTACCTTCCCGATCTCGCCCCGCCGACCCATCAGGGTCGCGTGTCGGCCTGGGGATTCGCCGTCGGCTATGCGGGCTCCATCGCCGCGCTGCTCACCGCGCTGCCGTTCGTGCGCGCCCACCAGTACGCGGGCGCCTTCCTGTGCACGGCCGTGCTCTTCGCGGGCTTTGCTTTGCCCGCGTTTCTCTTCCTGCCCGCGCCTCCACCCGGCCGCCTCGGAGTGTGGGAGGCTGCCCGCCAAGGGGCGGGGGAAGTCGTGGCCACCGCGCGCCGGATCCTCGCCCTCCGCGACCTCCGGCGTTTCCTCGGCATCGTGCTCTACATCGTGGTGCAGGTCTCCGCGCTCGCCGGCGCGCTGGCGTGGGCCAGACCCATCGACCATCTCGGCCCCAAGCGCGTGGTCATGGTCACTCTCGTGCAGTGGACCATCGTAGTGATCACCGCGTACTTCGTGGAGACATCGAGCCAGTTCTGGGTGCTCGCCGTGGTGGCGGGGACGGGACTCGGCGCGGTGCAGGCGGCCAGCCGCACTTTCCTCGCCAGCCTCTGCCCGGAGGGCATGGAGGCGGAGCTCTTCGGCTTCTACTCGCTGTGCGGCAAGAGCGCGGCCGTCATGGGTCCCCTCGTTTTCGGCGGAATCTCGCATGCCGCGGGGGGAAATCAGCGGGCGGGCATCCTCGCCATCGGCAGCTTTTTCCTGATCGGGCTGGTGCTCCTCTCACGGGTGCGCGCCGGCGGTCCCGTGCGTGGTGCTAGGAGCGGATCTCCTGCGTGAGCCCGGGGACCCACATGCGCTTCCGAGCCGGAAGCTTTTACGTGGACATTCCGACCTGATCTGGGCGAGGCCGGGGCGACGGAGATCCCATAGCCACGGTCACGAGGTCGCTTCTCCCCGTTCGCCCGCAGTCCGCGGACGGCACGCCGCTTGCTCACTCGACCTCGGCACCACAGGCGGGACAACGTGATGGTTTCCACCGGGAGCGAGCACCTCGTGTCGACACGAATTCGCGCGATCAGCCTGAGCGTCGCCCTCATGTGCTGCCTCGTCGTCGGTGGCTGCTCGCTGGCGAGCCAGCTTCCTCCGACTCAGCCCGCCGGCGTCACTCAGCAGCTGATGATCCGATCTCTGGAGCGGGCCCTCGCTCAGCTCGACCTCGGGAAGCTGCGGGGTCCCGGCGTCAATGTCGACGTGTTCGTGCAATTCGTGCAGAACGCGAACCAGGCCTTCGTGAAGGAGTTCGTCACCGCCTGGCTCCAGGCCCACGGCGTTCGCACCGTCTCCGAATCGCCGGAGATCAAGGTCAAGCTCTTTGCCTCGGTGTACGGTACGGACAGCGATCACACCTTGATCGGGATTCCCTCCTTCCAGGCCCCGGTGGTGAACGTTCCGTTTCCGGAGATCGCGCTGTTCAAGTGGGAGCGGAATCGCGGGCAGGCTGAGCTCCGCATCTACGAGTTCGAGGCAAAGACCGACACGCTGCTGGGCATGCAGGCGCCCGGAATCGGCCGCGCGAAGTACGACAACTTCACCGTTCTCCTGTTCATCGGCTTCACCGTGAGCGACGTCGAGAAGCGCGAGTGACCTCCGATCGTCGGGCCCCCCTTGACGGGCCCGCGGCCGCCGGTGAGCATCCACGCTGACCGATGCGCAGCGCTGATATGACGCTCGGGCTGGTATGACGCTCGGGCCGGTATGACAAATGTCCGGCTGCTGATCGCCTTCGCCGCCTTCCAGTTCATCCTCTTCCCGATTCCCATCATCACCCTTTTCTGGAAAGACCAGATCGGGATGTCGCTCGCCGACATCATGATCCTCCAGGCCATCTTCGGAATGTCCGTGGTGCTCTTCGAGTTCCCGTCGGGATACCTCGCCGACCGGGTGGGCTATCGCCGCTCGCTTCTCGTGGGCACCGGGCTCCTCACGGCGGGATGGCTCCTGTACACGCGCGCGGGGAGTTTCTGGGCGGTGGCCGCCGCGGAGACCATCCTCGGCGCGGCCAGCGCCTTCATGTCCGGCGCCGACCGCGCCCTGCTCTGGGTCTCCCTGGAAGGGGCGAGCCGTACGTCTCAGTACACGCGCTGGGACGGCCGGATCCGCGCCGTCTCTCAGTCGGCGGAGGCGATGAGCGCGGCCGCGGGCGGCTGGCTCTACGCGGCCGGGCCGCGCTGGCCCTTCTGGCTCCAGGTGCCGGCGGCCGCCCTCGCCCTGTCCACCGCGGCGCTGCTCCGGGAGGCGCCGCGCCCGAGGATCATGGGGGGACGCTCCCACACCAAGCGCGCCATGCACGTCATCGGCTTCACTCTCTGGCATCACCGGCGGCTGCGCGCGGCCATGGCCCTCAGCGTCGCCCTGGGATTGTCGACCTTCGTGATGATCTGGCTCATCCAGCCCTACATGCAATCGCGGAGCATTCCCACCGCGTGGTTCGGTCTGCTCTGGGCCGGCGCGCACGTGTGGCTGGCCGGTGTGTCGCTGGCCAGCGCGCGTGTGGTGGGAGCGCTCGGCGTGCGGCACGTTCTTCTCGGCTGCTGTCTGCTCGTTCCCGTGGGCTATGCCGGGCTGTCCCTGAGCCCCGCCGCGTGGGGCATCGTCTTCTACCTGTGCTTTATGACGATCCGCGGACTGCAGGGACCGATCCTCGCCACGGTGATGCAGGAAGACGCACCGCCCGAGGACAGGGCGAGCGTCCTCTCGATCGCCACGCTGGTCTTCCGGCTGTCGTTCGTGGTGGCTGGGCCACCCATCGGAGCCCTCGTGGATCGCCTGGGAATGGAGACCGCGCTGGGAGCGCTGGCGGCCATACTGGGCTCGCTGGCCCTCCTGGCCTTCAGGTCATTTTCCGTGGCGCGCTGAGCCGTCTCGATCGCCTCGGGTGCTGTCGAGTTTTCTTACGATTCTCCAGGTCGGACCCCGCCCGCGTCAGCCAAACACTTGTCCCTAAAAGAGGCAGTCGGTTGGCGCTTTTTTTGCGGTATGGGGCGCGCCACAGGCGTCCCCGACGGACGCTGTTCGACTGCGCGCAGGCCGGCGGGCCACCACATACCTCCGCACGGATGATGATCGGAGCCGGCAAGCACCCTACGCGGTGGGCGACTAGGCGATGAAAGAAACGGTCTTCATCTCGGGTCTCTATTCCGGTCCCAGCCCGTCGGCGGGTCTCGGCGTCGCTCGATCGCTGCGCGCGGCTTTTCCCTCGGTCCGGCTCGTCGGCGTCGACTACTGGGCGGGGAGCTCGGGCCTCCACCATGAAGTGTTCGACGCCACGTGGCTGAAGCCGCCGTGGGACCTCATCGAGGAAGATCTCTACGCCAAGGAAGTGCAGGCCGAGCTCGACCAGGGCGCCCTGTGGATTCCCACCCTGGACCTCGAGGTCGCGTGGCTCGCGCGCACCCTGGCTACGCACCCTCTGCTCCTCGCGCCGGACGAAAAGGCGCTCGCGCCCAGCCGTAAGCCGCGACCCAGCGTGGCCGAGCTCCTCCCCTTCGAGATCGCGCCGTCGCTGGACCTCTCTGCCTCCGACGAGGAGATCTACGCCTTCTGCCGCGCCCATTCCTGGCGCGTGTGGATCAAGGGCCCGTACCACGAAGCGGTGGCGGTGGGGGACTGGCGCCAGCTCGAGCAGGTGCGGGCATGGATGAGAGAGGGCTGGCAGACGGATCGCCTGTCCGTCCAGGTCCACGTGCGCGGCTACGAGGAATCGGTGTGTCTCGCCGCCTACGACGGCCGGCTGTGCGACGCGCTCTACATGCGCAAGCGCATCACCACGCCCGAGGGCAAGACCTGGGCGGGGCACGTGGGCGAGCTGCCGGCCGACCTCCTGGCGCCCATCGAAGCCGCCGTGCGGGCCATCGGCTGGACGGGGGGTGCGGAGATCGAATTGCTGCGCGACGTCGACGGCCGGCTCTGGTGGCTCGAGTGGAATCCGCGATTCCCGGCCTGGGTGCACGGAGCCACTCTCTCGGGACGGAACCTTCCCGCCGCGCTCGTCCGTCGAGCGCTCGGTCTGCCTGACGGCCCGCGGGTATTGTCGGCGCGAGCTGAGTTCACGCGGGTCGTCCTCGAAGTCCCGGTTCGTCCCGGATTGCCCCTGCCGCTGCCCGCGGAGCCCGAGCACGGGCAGCTGGGCATCCATGGAAAGTACGGCGCCTCGCTCTCCGCGATCGTTCCCATGCTCGTTCCAGATGAGGCGCCGGGCGCCGCCGCGCCCACGCTCTCCCCCGAGACCGAGGCTGACCTCCGGGCCACCGCCGCGGCGGTGCCCACACCTCATCGGCTCTTTCTCCCTCGTACCGCGGAGGCGGCGTTCGGAGGGCTGCCCACCGTCGCGCCCGTCGACGGCATCGCCCTGCGCTACGCCTACAGCCTGAAGACGAGCCCCGACGCCGAGTACCTGATGCTCGCGCGCAAGGCCGGGATGCTTGCGGAGTGCATCAGCCTGCTCGAGGTGCGGCGAGCGCTCGAGGCGGGCTGGCGTCCCGACGAGATCGTGCTGAACGGGCCCGGCAAGTGGTGGCCGCCCACCGAGCGTGCCGTGGACGGTCTGCGCGTCGTGTTCTGCGACTCCGTCGAGGAGCTCGAGCGGCTGGCCGGTTCGGGCCGAAGGGACGGGCGGTGGGGCGTGCGCCTCCGGATCCCGGGAAGCCGTTCGCGCTTCGGCGTCCCCGTCGACGAGCCGGAGGACTTCGAGCGCCTGTGCGCGGCCGCGGCCGCCCTCCCGGCTGGTCGTGACTTCGGCATCCACGTGCATATGGCGAGCACCATGATCGGGGTCGGGCACTGGCGTGACGTCGCGGAATCCTCCGTGGCCTGGGCGGGAGCCATCGAGGCCGCCTCCGGACGTCGCGTTCGCGCCATCGATCTCGGGGGCGGCTACCACCCGGACGACTTCGCGCGCCTGCCGTTCCGGGACATCGTCCGCTCCGCGCGGGAGAAGCTTTCGAGCCTGACCGAAGTCTACGTGGAGCCCGGCCGCGCGCTCACCCAGGCGACGATGGCCATGGTAACCAGTGTTCTGGACGTGCGACGGCACGACGGCAAGCTGCAGGAAGTCGTGGTGGACGCCTGCATCGCCGAGCTGCCCCTGGCCTCCGTGTACCCCCACCGTTTCTTTCACATCGTGAACGACTGCCCGGTGCCGGTGCCCCGCGGCCCTGTGCGTGTCCTCGGCCGCATCTGCATGGAGGACGACGTGCTCTCCCAGGGGCTCGACCTGCCGGAGACCCTGAAGATCGGCGATCGGCTGATCATCTGCGATGCCGGCGCCTATGAAAGGAGCATGAGTTATGCGTTCGGGCGTGGCGGATATTCCTGAGCGCGAGGAATGGAAGGAGGTCGTGGGGTCGACCCTCACGCATCACGGCCCCTGCTGCACCCGCGCCCGCGCCTGGCTGATTGCCATGGGGCGCTCGTACGATTTCTCGTCTACGGATGCGCTGGCCCTCGCCGGTCCGCGCTGGATCACCGAGCGATGGGCGTGGGGGCCGATCCGCTGGCCGGTGGCGTGGTGCGAGGCGGTGAAGGCGGAGACGATCGACTGCGGCGTCTTCGGCGCGTTCGCCCTGGAGCTGTTCCGCGCCAAGGGTACCGAGGCGTATCCGGGGCAGCTCCTGCGCGGGTGCGCGGAGGAGAGAATCAGCCACTGGCGCCGGAAATGGGACGCCATTCCCACCGCCTTCAACTGGATCGGCACGCGCGTGGTGTATCACGAGGTGAGCGTGGTGCGCACGGAGCCGGATCAGGCGCGGGTGTACGACCCGACCGAGGGATTCTGGCTCGAGCCGGGGGCGCAGAGCGGTCACCACGGGCACCTGGCGATTCGCGCCGAGATTCCCATGACGCTCAAGTGGGGTGAGCACGTGCTCGTCAACGGCCGATGGACGGCCACGGCGCCCGATGGGTGAGGTCCTGAGCCGGACGCGTCGAGTCGCCGTCCGACAGCTCGCCGCGATCGGCCAGACGTTCTTCGTGTACGACCCGTGGGTGGGGCTGGCCGCCATCCTCGTGCTCGCGGTGGCCGCCCCTCATCTCGCCCTCGCGGGGATGCTCGCGAGCGCGATCGCCCGCATCACCGCCGAGCGTGCGGGCGCGTCGCGCGCCTTCCTCGACACGGGACTGGCCGAGCTGAACGGCTGGTTTCTCGGTCTGGCGTGCGCCACGTTTTTTGCCGTGGGCCCCAGCCTCGCCGTGTCGCTCCTCCTGGGTGGTGTCCTCGTGAGCGGCATTTCGATGGTGATGTATCGCGTGCTCGCGGCCTGGGACGTGCCGCTGGTGATCGGTCCTTACGTGCCGGCCTTCTGGCTGCTCTGGAGCGCGCTCACCACCTTCGCCTGGGGCAAGGTCGCCCTGCTTCCCGTGGTCCCGCCTCCGCCCGCGTCTCCGCTCCTCCTCATTCTCCTGGGCGGTCTGCGGGGGGTGGGGCAGGTCTTCTTTCTCCCGAACGCCGTGGTGGGGGTGGGATTGGCCGTGGCCGCGTCCATTGCCGATCGCCGGCTCGGGGTGGCGATGGTCGGCGCATCCGTGGCGGCCGTGGGCATGGGCTACCTTGTCGGCACGCCCGCCTGGCAGGTGGAAACCGGGCTCGCGGGCTTTACCGCGGCGCTCATCGCGGCGGCGGCATTGCGCCGCTTCGCGGGCATTGGCTGGGCCGCCGTCGTCATCACCGTGGTGGCCATTCCCTTTCTGGAGGCGGCGGCACTCCGACTCGCGGGAGCGGTGGGCGTGCACGCGCTGTCGGCGCCGTATGTGTGGCTGGTCTGGACGTTTGCCCTCGTCCGGCGGCCGCGCGACGTCGACCTTCCTGTCTCGCCTCGCGAGAGCGCGCTCAGAGAAGCGAGGTCCACTGCCCGCATTCCCTGACGCCCGCGTTGCCGCTCAGCCGGATCGGGAAGCGCGCCAACTCCGATGCACGGGCCGCATCTGGGGGGTGAGCGGATGCTCCCAGCGCGTGTGCATGACCCGTTCGAGCGAGAGCTCGAAGGCGATCTCGGACGGCTCCGGCCTGTGCTTCGCGTCGGCGAAGATGGCGGCGCGGGTCGCCGCATCCTCCACGAGGGTGGCGGTGCCCGCGATGTAGAACTCGTCGCCGCCGGGCTTGGGCTGGGGAAAGGTCTGCAGCGCATAGCGGCCGTCGCGCTCGAGATCCCGGCGCTTCGGGGACGCGGCCGTGATGAGGACGAACAGGCTGCCGCGGGAGAGCACAGGGCAGACGGGATGCAGCCGTGGCGCCCCGTCGGCGCGGACGGTGGCGAGGAAGGCCAGCCCCGGCCCGAACTGCTCGAGGAGCGCGCGACCGGTTTCGGCCAGCTCGGGCGCGTCGACGGAGAAGGCCTGCCACCCCACGGCGCGCGCGCTCACAGGGCGCGCACGGGAAGGCAGAGGTCGCAGCGGAAGGCGCCGTTCTTCGCGCCCGCGGGGGGCGCGCCGCGATAGATCTCGAAGCAGGCGCGATCATCGGTCTGATACCCGCTGCCGGGTAGCCAATCCGCGAAGACCTCATGCCACGCGCACTCGATCTGATGGGCGGTGCCGTGGAAAGCGGTCACGGCATATCGGCCACCCGTTACGTCCATGAGATTCACCCATCGATCGGGGACGAAACCGGCAGGCACGACCACGCAGGCATCATAGGAGCACTTCGCGGGCTCGGTGATGCCGGCATCATCGTAGGCGATGCCGAGCCGGACGGTGGAGGCGACTTCGAGGCCGCGCGTGTCCATCCACCGGCGGAGCCGCATCCAGAGCTCAGGGATGCCGCGGGTTCCGTACGGTCCGACGTGGCGCATATACGCCACATGCTGCGTGGCCAGCTCCCTGACGACGACGCCCATGGTCGCCTCCCCGATGTGAGTGGGAGGAGTATCCGACCGGCGCCGAGCGGATGCTTTGCCCGGCTTGCGAATCTGTTTGCTCATCTTGCGCCGGTGCGGCTCGCTCCAGCGCCGCGCCCCGCCGCGTCGCCATTCCGTCGCGCTCGTGCCGAAGCGGGCGCGAAAGGCCCGGGCGAACGTGGCGGCGGAAGAGAAGCCATGATCGATCGCCACCTCGAGGATGGTGGGCTCGCCGCCCGCGGCGAGGACACCCGCGGCCTTTTCGATCCGCTGGCGCTGGATATAGGCGAAGAGTGTCTCGCCGGTGAGCGCGGAGAAGACCCGGTGGAAATGAAAAGGCGAGAAGGCCGCGACCCGGGCCAGCTCCGCGAGGGTCAGGGCCTCAGCCAGGTGGCCGCGGATGTGGTCGATGACGCGGTTGACGCGCCGATCGTACTCGGCCCTGGTGGAATCCGCCCGGAGGCACCACTGACTCAATCACCGCCTCCTCGACCGTCGTCGCCATCGCCGCCGCCGGTTCCTGACCGGCCGGGAAAAGTGGCGCGGGGAGCTGGCGTCACTGTAGGCGTGGGAGGCACGGAAGAGCAATGACAATCCGACCTTGCGCGGTCCCGCCAACGAGCGCCGTTGACGCCGTGGGCGGACAGCGGTAGGGTGGCGCTCACCGTGGCGCGATTCGTCCTCAAGCATGTCGCGTTCCTGTTCCTCACGCTCTTCGTGGTGTCGTTCCTCGTCTTCACCCTCAACGAGTTTTCCCCCGGCGACGTGGCCCGGAAGGTCCTGGGCGCCTATGCCACCCAGGAGCAGGTCGACATCCTGACGCGCGACATGGGCCTCGATCGACCTGTCCTCGTTCGCTACGTCGAGTTCCTCGGCAAGCTTGCCCGGGGCGATCTCGGTACTTCGACCCGCTTCAAGGTGCCCGTCAAGGACATCATCTGGGGTCGCCTGGGCAATACCGCCTTTCTCGCCGCGCTCGCCTTCGCCTGCATCGTGCCCCTGTCCATGCTCCTGGGCATCGTGGCCGGGATGCGCGAGTCCTCCGCCCTCGACCGCGCGATCCTCATGTTCAGCACGGTGGTCGCCTCGGTCCCCGAGTTCGCCCTCGGCGTCTTCCTCGCGAGCGTCTTCGTGGTCGCCCTGGGCTGGCTGCCGGGCACCGCGACGATGGTGGCGGGGGGTGGCTGGTCCGTCGGCTCACAGCTCGTCCTCCCCGTGGCCGTGATCGTGCTGTTCGATGCCGGCTATGTCGTCAGCATGATCCGCGCGTCGATGATCGAGGTGATGCAGCGTCCGTACATCCGCACGGCGATCCTGAAGGGCATGGCCTTTCGCCGGGTGGTCGTCCGCCACGCCCTGCGGAACGCGATGATCAACCCCATCACCGTCATCCTGCTCCAGATCAACTACCTGATCTCGGGCGTGGTGGTGGTCGAGACGGTGTTCGCGTATCCGGGCTTCGGCAGGATGATGCTGGAGGCGGCGCTCTTCAAGGACATCGCCCTCGTGGAAGTCGGCGCGCTGGTCGCGGTGGGCGTGGCGGTGCTGACCCAGATCGCGGGCGATCTCGCCTACCTGCTGCTCGACCCCCGCATACGGACATGAGGCCCGGGTGACCCTTCCCGCCACGGCCGAAAGCCTTCCCGCGGTTCCGGAGCGTGTGCCCCTCGGGTCCGCGCGGGCGTGGGCCCGCCGTCTCGGTCTCGTCGCCGAATCGAAGCCGGCCCTGCTCGGCGCGGGCCTCGTGCTCGTGTGGGTGCTGGCGGCCGTGCTGGCGCCCGTGATCGCTCCGTATCCGCCCAATGCCACCAACATGGCCGCGCTGGCGCACCCGACGCCGTCGGCGACCCACTGGCTCGGGACCGATCATCTCGGGCGCGACATTCTCTCCCGCATCGTATGGGGGGCGCGGACCGTGCTGACGGTGGCACCCCTCGCGGTACTGGGGGCGGCCATGCTGGGCTCGCTCCTCGGGCTCACCGCCGGCTACTACCGGGGCTGGATCGATCTCGTGATCGTGCGCGCCTGCGACATCGTGCTGTCCTTTCCCGTGATCATTCTCTACATGATCATCCTCGCCCACTTCGGCTCGTCGGCGCTCAACATCATCGCGGTGCTCACGCTGACCAAGGCCCCCATCATCGCCCGCATTGTCCGCGGCCTCACCATCGAGCTGCGCGAGCGGGAATACGTCGCCGCGGCGAAGATGCGTGGCGAGTCGCCGCTCTACATCATGCTGGTGGAGATCCTGCCCAACGCGCGCGGACCCTTGATCGTGGACATGTGCCTGCGCGCCGGATACAACGTCGTGATCATCGGCGCGCTCGGCTTCCTCGGCATCGGCCTGCCCCCACCCGACCCCGACTGGGGCGGCATGGTCAAGGACACCTACGGCATGATGTCCGTGTGGCCGCACATGGCCCTTTTCCCGTGCGCGGCCATCTCCTCGCTCGTGATCGGCTTCAACCTGCTCGCCGTCGGCCTCCGGGAGATCGGGCTCCGTGACTGAGACCCCGATTCTCGCGCTCGAGAATGCCCGCATCTCGTACTTCAGCCGGGCCGGCGAGGTCAATGTCATTCCCGGCCTCACCTTCGCGCTCGCTCCCGGCGAGGCCATGGGCCTGGTCGGCGAATCCGGATGCGGCAAGTCGACGGTCGCCCTCGGCATCGTGCGCTATCTGGGCCGGGCCGGGAGAATCATGGGCGGGCGAATCGTCTTCGAGGGGCGCGACGTCGCCGCGATGACGGTGAGTGAGCTGCGGGCGATGCGAGGGCGACGCGTCGCCATGGTGTACCAGGACCCGATGGCGAGCCTGAACCCGGTCATGACGGTGGGCCGCCAGCTCATGGAAGTGCCCATGCTCCACGAAGGCCTGGACGAGCGGTCGGCCCGGGCCCGCGCGCTCGAGATGCTCGCCGAGGTCAGGCTGCAGGACGGGGAAAGCGTGCTGGGGCGCTACCCGCACCAGCTCTCGGGTGGCCAGCAGCAGCGCATCGTCATCGCCATGGCCCTCATCGCCGAGCCCGCGCTCCTGATCATGGACGAGCCGACCACGGGGCTCGACGTGACCGTGGAGGCGGCCGTCCTCGACCTGGTGCGCGAGCTCCGCCAGCGTCACGGCACCTCTGTCCTCTTCATCAGCCACAACCTGGGCACGGTCGTGCGCGTGTGCGACCGGATCGGCGTCATGTACGCCGGCGAGCTCGTGGAGGAAGGCTCGATCCGGCAGGTCTTCAAGAACCCGCGGCATCCCTACACGCGCGGGCTTCTCGACTGCCTGCCGTCACTCGGTCGCGACAAGCGCCAGGCGCCGCTCGTGCCCATCCCGGGCCAGGTGGCGCCGGCTCTCGCGCGGCCCGCCGGTTGCGGCTTTGCCGCGCGCTGCCCCCACGTCGAGCCCGGCCGCTGTACTTCGCAGGCGATTCCCGTCCTGGCCCTGACCGGTGAGGCCGGACATCGGGTGCAGTGCGTGCGGGCCGCGGAGCTTTCCCCCTGGGAGCGCAAGCGAAGCGCGGCGGGCGCCGTCGCGGAGCGAGCCTCGAGCGCGATCACCCTGAAGATCGACGGCC
>WNFO01006253.1_pt1 | contig 11805 bp, 13 predicted proteins | sample 5400251 | NCBI WGS metagenome assembly WNFO01 (sample SAMN13153354, study PRJNA577476) | soil metagenome | isolation source: 100 cm saprolite under Madrone tree | place: USA:California | collected 2016-06-14
CGCAAAGTCAAGCTTTTACACCGCAGCGCAACAACAACACCCCGTACCGTGCCGTATTCTTTCTCGTATGTAACGCACACGCACTCCCCAGGTAGTTTCCCCCGTTTGCGCACGGGCACAAAGGCAGCGCCGAGCCTGAGCGCGATCACAGGGCCCAATAGAAATCCCCGAGCATCGAGCCCGACGATAACATCGACCTTCTTGTTGGGAGAGTTTGGTATAGTATCGGATACGAGGCGATAGATTAGGTGGGTGATTAGACCCTCGAAGATCAATGGGTCGCGGAAGAGTGGGAAAATGTCACAAAACACTACACCCTGAAATGTTCTTAGCAGAGAACAATTCGCACTAGCGTCGCCGTAAATCACGCACCTTTCTTGGGAAATCCGCGTAGGTTTTCAGGTGCGATTTGATACGTTCCACGTCAGACATCGTCTGAGCTTGCAAGGATCCCCAAAGCGGTTGATTGGCGGATCGCTGCCGCCGCAGTTCTACTATGATAAGGCACTTAAACTCAAAAATTTCAATCAGCCCAGTGAATCATGCTCATAGATTGCTGAACCCATGCTGTATGAGGAGGGAATGTATGACAAGTACAAGGCGAGTAAAGGTGTGATATTTTAGGCCATCAGACAGATTCAAGAACTTCTGGTTCCTTGAAGTCCCTCGCTACCCGTGTTCCTGTCTCCTGTGAAGAATGTGAGTCGCAGAACAAAATAAATCGTTCAAGTTGAACGTACGTCTGTTGACTCGCCGTGGAGCTCGAGTAGTTTTGATACGTCAAACTTGGGTGCCTTCAGGATCTTTGCTTTGTGAACATATACATTCTGCAGAGGATAGATGCTCCGTGCTGCCTTCTCGATCTCCCTTCCAATGGCCTCTGGTACAAACTTCTGCACCAACTCCTTTAAGTCACAGTTTGTTGCTTCCCGTGTCATGATCTCAAACATCTTCTTCCGAATCTCCCGAATCTGACTCGTCTGAGCATACGTCGTCTTGCGCACCTGCGTCTGGCGGCGCTTCGTGAATCCGATGGCGAAGAGGCGGAGGAGGTAACCATCAGTCGTCTTGACATCGACATGCGCCTCGATGAGAGTTTGCCATTTGCGCACAAGAGAACGGAGTTTGTCCGAGGTGAAAGACATGCCATGGAAGTTGGTGAGACAGTTCTTTCCCTGGACCTCGTCGATGCGAAGTTTAATCTTGCGGAAGGACTGCTCCTCATCCTTATTAAGATCACCGAGTGAGACCTCAATAATACGACCCTTGAGCGAGTCATTTGCATTTTCTGTGAGTTAACGATATAAGAACGCGAGTTGTAGATGGGAGTGGTCCGACATACTCAGTCCTTGAGAGCGATTCACAAGGGTCTTGCCAACATTTTTTACTTCAAAGATTGATGGGGCCTTAATGTCATACCAATCTGAGAAATACACCAATATAAGGGCTGTTGATAGAGTAAAGTAGATGTATACCCTTGCGAGAGAAGGGGTCAACGACCTTCTTCTTGATACCCTTCTTACCCTTGGACAATCGTTTGTTCTACCATGATGGGGAGTGTCAGATCCAATATCAGTGGCAAGTTGCCCTGACACGCACCTTTCCTACGGCCATGGTTGAGGGTTAGAAGACGAAGAGGGAGACCGCTTAGGCCAAGGGTCGTTTTGAGATATTCGAGCTTCAACTCGCGTGAGCGCGTGGTCAGTTGGTGTCGTGTAACTTTCGGTGGCTTCTGTGGCTTTGAACCTTGCTTGCATAACTACATAGCTTATTCCCACGCTCCATGACTTCACCCTCGCCTCTCACTCGTTCTCAATTTGAACAAGCTTCCAAGGCACTCATCGCCAAACATGCACATTCCGCCTTAAATGCTACTGTTTTGAAAGGATGGTCGTGGGCAGAGCATCCAGTGTGCACACTCTCCTAAAATGTTAACGCATTGCTTTTGTCCTGATCTTGTTCCCAGACATTCCCAGGGCTTGGCTACCTGTCTCGTACCGCCTTTCTACAAGGTTACGCTCGGTATGGAGACAGTGATCCCGATGTCCCTGAGTCGTGGGATATTATAGAGGACCTCGCCCTGGCACACAGTAGTTCATCGGAATATTTTACTTGCAGTCAGAGTATTGCATTTTCGCCAACGTTTCAGGTCCCTGCTTTCTACTTTACAATCCATGATTCCCGTGCGTTACTTTTTGCATCAAAGAGAAGACTTCGCTGAAGAGAGGTAACGCAGACGGTTCCTCGCTCACGCTGGAAGAGATCATGAATACGAGCCTTCTACGCTGCCATGCATTGTCCGAAATTCAAGTGACACCATATTCATTGGTACAACCGGACGCGTTGTTTCCGTTGCTATCGCAAGGAGATCATCCCACATTGGGGACGCCAGCATGGTTTATTCATCCGTGTGGAACGGCTTGTGCTATTGGCGAGCTAATCGGAGAAAGTAAGAAGGCCGAGGGGATGCCCGAGGTTAGCGATAACTGGCTGCACTGGTTGGAGACATGGTTCATGATGTTGGGGAACATTGTCAGTCTGTGAGGCTCATGATATTATACTTGTCGGTTCGGATCTTTGCGAAGGGAAAGAGAGTTGCATCCGCGGTACAACCCGGAGTTGTTGTTGGCCACTAACAACCTCGAGGGCCGTTCCACTGTCGTTCCTGATTAATCGGCAGCTTTTGTCAGTTGGGTGGGTCGTACCATTTCCCGTCGGACTCGCCTCTGATGCGATTGGTTTATTTCCGGCATGATCGCATTTCACCCATCATTCAATAAAAGGTCGCTTTGACACAATGTTTCTCTCCCGTCTCTCCCCAGTCACTCGTCGGCTTTCTTCCTCTCACCTGTTCCCCACCATCACCCGCTCCATGGTACGCTGGCTACACTCCTCCCTACATCGGAGTTTCCGACCTTCCATAATTAGTCTTATAACGGTCCCCACGAAGTTGTCATTGTCGCCGCAGCCCGCACCCCTGTCGGCTCCATCAATGGTACCCTCAAATCCCTCACTGCTCCCGAACTTGGCATCGTTGCCCTCAAACGCGCCCTTGAGCAGGCCAAAGTTGACCCTGCCGCCGTAGAGGAGGTCTACTTTGGTAACGTTGTGCAGGCCGGCGTTGGCCAGTCCCCTGCACGACAGGTTGCTCTCGGTGCTGGCTTGTCGGTCAGTTCTGATGCGACCACTATTAACAAAGTCTGCGCGAGCGGTCTCAAGACAATCATGCTGGCATCCCAAACTATTGCTTCAGGAAACAAAAGTGTGGTCGCCGCTGGTGGTATGGAGAGCATGAGCAATGCTCCGTAAGCCGTTACAAATGTCAACTCGAAGGAAGGCTCATTGCAAACGTATGTTAGGTTCCTTATCCCCCGGCAGAACCCGGTCTTTGGTAAGATCGAGGCCAGAGACTCGGTAGAGAATGACGGTCTCCTCGATGCGTATGACAAGGTCGCTATGGGTAACTTCGCAGAGCTGTGCGCTGAGAGACACGATATCTCCCGCGAGTCCCTCGATGCACACGCCATCGAATCGTACAAGCGTGCGGAACGTGCGTGGAAGGAGGGCGCATTCGACGCAGAGGTAGTTCCCGTTGTTATCAAGGGCAAGAAGGGCGACACAGTAGTGAAAGAAGATGAAGATTACAAGAAGGTTATCTACGAGAAGGTACCGACGCTCAGGTCTGCGTTCAAGCAAGGCGGTCGGATTACAGCCGCCAATTCATCCAGCCTTAACGATGGCGCGTCAGCCTTGATTTTGATGTCGGCGGAGAAAGCGAAAGAGCTTGGTGTCAAGCCATTGGCCAAGGTTATCTGTGAGCCGTGCACGCAGACTGACATTATGCTCAGGGTATTGACTTGTATTCAGCATATGCTGATGGTGGTGTGGAGCCGAAGCACTTCCCTGAGGCACCCACCGTCGCGATTCCCATCGCTCTGGAAAAGGCCGGCTTGAAGCCAGAGGACATTGCTCTGTGGGAGGTCAACGAGGCCTTCTCCGTCGTTGTCCGCATCGTCGAGAAGGTTCTGGGAGTTGACCCCTCGAAGATTAACGTTAATGGGTGCGCTACCTTCCTTTTGTGGCTCTTGCATCTACGTTAAAACGTTAAACAATGCGTTCGTGCAGCGGTGGCGTTGCGCTCGGCCACGCTATTGGCAACTCGGGCTCACGTATCATTGTTTCCTTGATTCACGCACTGAAGGCTGGCGAGTATGGCGCTGCTGGTATATGCAATGGGGTTCGTTGTTCTAGGTTTCTCTTATTGTATCCAGGACTTACATCAAGGTTTCAGGGTGGCGCCGCTTCGGCCCTCGTCATTCAAAGACTATAAAAGCAGTATCAAAGGACTTCGGGGCTCATCCTCGCTTTGCGAAATCACTTCTTGTTTGTAATCACGTAGAGCGTTTTCTAACACAACATTGAACAATGTGTAGCACCTTGATCCAAATTTGTCCCCGCCCTTTATTACACAACAGTGGTTATGTGATGTGGCATAATTCTCACCATTATTGAAGCTAAGCCCTGGCTTAGATGGACCCCGCCGCGACTGGCGTCTGAATTGGTGCGATGGCTTGAAGAATACTGAACCCAGTTCCGGACAGGACATACTGTAAACGGCGATGCGATATGACCCAGTACTTCATCCTTTTTCACAGGATTTTTGTGATCGTGCTCTTGTTTTGACGATCACAATCATCTTTGCAGGTGTTCACATATCGTGAGTATCAAAGCACAGCGATTTGGCCAAGGAGTCGTTCGCCCTCGATAGCGGGGATGATTGCTGCGCGCCCAAGCGAGACAAAAGAGTACAGTGTCTGAAACCCGAAAAGGTGAAGGACGCATCCGAACCCAGGCCGCCGCTTCGATTACCTTGACGAGGGATGCACTACATCCCTCTCGCGCGATGTATACCTCATTCTAGACACTTTCGATGGATAAGAATATCTAGTAACCGACGATAAGCCATTGTTGAAATATACAAGGTGAACCTCCATTGGTCTCTCCATTATACAGTGGCCCCAACTACGACTAGCGTCATTGTCACGGGTCAATCCGATTGCAAGGTAGACAAGGTTCTCCTCTGTATTATCTCGATCCGCGGATGACCTTGACCGGCTGAACTTTTTGCAGGTCTATGATATTATCTCTATAACTCTGCTCAGGTCTCATTGGTTGCATGGCAGCGTGTAGCGGGGATGCCCGTTGATGGCTTCCAACAACGGCCCCTAGCTTAATTGAAATAGGAGCTCCGCATGGTCCAAACCTTGACCAGATTGGTGCCCAGGCGCGCCACTGAGAAGCAGGCAGTCAAGTCACCGTGACCTTTACTTGCTAACCAGGGGTCAATATTCTCATGGGGGCTGTTGTTCTCCACACACGCCACTGCGGGCTGTTTTGGCTGATTAAGGTTTTTGAGGAGCATGTTCGTCTTGCCACTAGAGCGCTCATAAAGAAACAACTTGGCAAGTCGAGTCCCGTATCATACACATCTTGATCCTTATCGAAAGCCTTATCACGCCATGTCCTACAAACAGGGAACAGGTGTACGTTGAAGGAAGAAGCGCGGATCGCCTGATCGAGGCACAAACATGTGGGCCACCGGAATCGGTGTAGAGGGACAACGTGTACGACAACCCGAAAAGGGCAGTTAGACCTGCCAGGGCTTTCAGGGTTCAGGGCATCTTCATCCTCCACTGGCCATTACATTGCCCCCCACCAGTTATTTTTAGGTTTTCTTCGAAACCTTGCCATGCTCGTCGGCAAGTTTCTGGATATGAATAGCACTTAATGAAGCGAGCCCTTGATGACCAAGGAAAGATGGTAGACAAGAGCCTGAAGCCTGCGTAGGCGAAGATGGCCAAATCGAAGGTCCGAAATACGTCTTCCGCTTTGGTGCTCTGAGTACAGTTATTGTGTTGCGGCCGGCGCAGTTAACAACCACGTTATCCGAGTCATTTATCAAAGAGCTTCGGTTTAAGTAGATCACTTTGCGGTCGACCTCGAACGGTAAGCCCCGACTTCAATTCCTCAAGTTTGACAGTAACACCCATTTCGTCCTCATCCGCAGGTAATTTCCGAGCTGGGATGATACTGTGGTACACACAATAATGAATGATTAGCGCCAACACAACGAACTCACAGTCATAGCCCAACGACCTGAGTTCTGGATCAGTGGACACACAAGGTTGGTCGTATCACGCTTTCCTTCGTTCAAGGTGACGTGATCGATGACTACAGAACTCTTCAGCATCGATAAGACCATCGAAGTGCAGGTATTCCTCCAGGAAGACGCACTCTTGGATATTCTCGGGAAGACAGCTATCATGACGTTAATGGCACCCCTATTGTTCGTATGCCTCATGCTACGCCGGATAAACAGCCTGTAAAACAAGAAGAATCAACCAGTAGTAGAAAAAGAGAAGGATGAGACTAGGATTGGTGCACGGTGACGTACGGAGAGAGAACAACACGTTCAAGTCGGTTGATCTGAAGCCTGCGATCGTGTTACGACACTAGAGTTCCCCATTCCATATTTTTCAGAAGCAGTCGATGACTTGTTTGACGTGGCATTAATGATTCATCCATGAACACATGAGCAGTAAAGATGCTGCGGAACACTAGTAATTATATCTGTGTATGACGTAACCACTACTTCGTCTCTCGTGAACCCTGATCTGACCAGTGTGCGACTTACGACTTACTATGACCTCTACCCAGACTCCACGCTCTCCACAACCACCCAGACCAGCGCTACTAAATGAATCGAATCTAGAAATGGTTGTCGCTCCACATGAGAAAAATCGAGTGCGAGAATTCGTAGCATCCCAAACCAGGTATGCGAAGGCTCAAGCTAACGAGGGTCGCGCTGTGCGTGCATCCTGGGACATCAGCACGCCCGAGAAAGACAAGATGCGCCTCCACCGGCCATCAGCTGGCTTCGAGACGCCTGTGCTCAGACCTCGGGCCGCTCAAACCCCAACGGAGCCTGACAGGCCTAACGATTCGCCATCCTCTCCACCTCATTTGAAATCACCCGCGAACAAACCAACTAGGAAACCTCCAGGCCTTGAAATAAAGGCAAAGGCCACCTCAGCCGTTCGAGAAGTGGTCTCGCCAAAGGGACAGAAAGGACCGGGGAAAAAGTCCATGGCGAAGAGGTCCGGAACATCAAATCCGACTCGCAAGGAGCGCCGTGCGCGAAGCGATACCGACGAGGAGCATTTAGCGAGTACGTTTTTTTTCACCTTTCCCCGTTATCAACGGTGCTCCGCAACTTACGGATGTAACAGGACTTACTGAGCGACGAGAGCGCAAGCGTGCGAGGCAGGAGATTATGAACTCACGAGAAGAACGAGCAGGCGCAAGGCGCGAGAAAGAGAACAAGAAGGATACGAAGAACGAGCCCAACAAAAAGAAGAAACACAGGATCCCCGCTGGCCTCGCGTTGATGCACGGGTTCTCTTCCACCAATGTCGGAAAAAGTAGACTTACAGTACGCAAAACTCATCCATGGTTAGGATTTCATTCTAGCCAATCTCGCATAGATAGAACCGCCGCCAAATTTTGGTGTATTTAACAAGGGCAAAGCTTCCGTGAAGATAAAAATAGACGAGTCAAAACGCTCGAAACAAAGAGGTATATCTGATACTGATGTTCGGAATATTGAGATCTCGCTCACAGGTTTGTTTGAGGATGCTTCCCTTTTCGCATCTTCTCTGAAGATCGATTCCTCGACACCAGACCTGCGAAGCCATCGGGAGAGCGTCTCGACTCCCAAACATCGTCGGGCCGCAATACCAGCAATGAGCCTTCATCTCCGGTCAAAATGAAGAAAGCAGCTGCAGTTCAACTCCAAAAAACTCCAATCAAGATGAAGGAGACCGCTGGGCGACGGCAGCGTGCTGATTCTGTGCAGTGTGACAGTGAGGGGGCGAACAGTCATGAAAGCAGGGCCATTGGCGTGCGGAGAGCCAAGCCGGCCGACCAGAATGAGCCGATCCAATCGAAATCACCAGCACGATCGCCCTCTTGGGTTATTGAACAGGACGGTTTCAGCTTGCCTAGCACGACCTCTGATGTCGCCATTGCCTCTGTAAGGAGCAAACCAGAAACTGGGCTTCTGGATGTCCGGGCAGCTGCTTGGAGCAGAATTCTTAAGAACGATTTACCCGGCAAGAAAGCGACATTTACCTTAGAGCCCCAAGAGAGAACTCGGGCTACTTCCACCCTTTCCGCCACGACCGTCCTCCAGGGGATTACCTCAAATGTACACCTTGAACCAGAGGAACTAGCTACGATTGGTCCTTGGGAGTCGGCGTCCCAGGTCGCGAGAGGCACTCTGTGTCCCCAGGAACCGAGATCTGTATTTTCCAGGTATTTTGCATTGCCACAATGCGGCGAGCAAGGCTCTACTCAACCTATGATCTACTTGGCGAACGACCCTCTCAGGCAACCAGTGGGCATTGATGGTGCATGTTCTGACAATGCTGAAGACACGGCTATGGACGAACTTCAAGCCCACGGGGAAATCGGTGTCGACCAACGGGATGGAGATGTACTTCCCTCTGCTCCTGCAAATGTGTCATGTGGCAACAACACGTTCAGTTTCTCTGAGGAGCACATTTCCCCAAGCCAGACTCCCTCATCCGACTCGGTGGACCATCCCCTTCTTCCCAACGTTCCTAGGGTCACTCGTCACCGTTCACGAATTCGTAGAAGGCCAGTGCCTTGGCACAAGTTCACCTCCGCTGAAGAGAATATGTTATTTCAGCAGTATGGCTTGGACCCCACTGATACTCACTGCGAGGCTTCGAGACCTTTTCTCCACGGTCAAGATGACAGTAAAGCTGCAGACGCCAGTAATTCTCTGGTAGACCCGAACACTCTTGGTAGCATCCAAGATAGTGCCCTAAGCTTCCGCGGAGAAGATAACATTGAAGGACTGGAAGGGATTAAAGAGGATCAAACTTGGCACAACGAATGGTATACAGCGAATGTCTCGGACCCGCAGGAGTTTGCAGGAGATTTAATGTTCACACCGCCGAATGACTCGTACGATTGCCGAGGTAGGGCACCGTTCTTGCAGGACACGGGCTACGAGGAGGTTAATGAGACAGAGGAAGGCTGTACTGGCCTCGACTCGGTGTCCATACCATCAACCGACGGGAGCATTTTTCTGGAAGACGACGAAGGTGAAACGGCAAATATCCACCTTTGGAATGACGAAGCTTGGGCGCGGGGAGACGTTGCAGGAGCAAATTCCTTGCAAGAGGGGTGTTCCTATCTGACTAGCGTCCAAAAGGTAGAACAGGATGTTGCCAAGAAGCTGAAGGGCCATTGGTTTCCGCAGAAACTCTGATCATAGTATCTTTCTGCTATAACTGGGACATATACAGATTGTGACAGATTGTTTGTGTGCTGAACAGAGCAATGACAGCGTCTGATTTGTGTGGCGTATGATACCCAGAAAACTGAGTCACAAGCCTGCAGTCCTCAATGTGCAATGTTGGGAAGAGGTTGGGTCCAGACACTTGCTGGTGTTAATTTGACGACACGAGGCCCGGGGATATCCGGAATCGAGTTGTCGGCGGCATTCGACCTTCCGTATGCAAACGTCGGTCGTAGACACAGCCAGCCTCGCTTGATCGCTTGGACATCCAACTCGAAAGCCTAGCCCTCTCGTCCCTGATGTCGACATCTTGCTGCCGAGAGCTGCCATACGGTCGTGCCTGCACGTGCCACATAACCCCGAGGATCGTAGGCGTAAGCCAATAGGCGCCCATACAGTACGTACGTTACACCTTTCGCGCACTCATCGATTGGCTTTTTTTTTTATTGCAGTAACGCTTACGATGGGCGGTCTCGACCTTGGTACGAATTTCCCGTAATCCCCCTGGGTTTAAGCGCATTTTGAACTTCGAATGGATGTCGGGGGGACATGCATTCGTAAGTGGCGACAACGAAGCAAGATAAGAAAAATAAATAAACTGGGTTACGGCGCCTGTAAGTTGGTTTTTTTTTTGGTCCCGTACATACACACTGGCACTTGGCACTCACCTTAAAAACAACCACTTGTCCTGTCGTGATTTTCATATCGGGATTTTTTGTTGTTTCGGGGGGTGCGTTGTTGCCATCACAAACTCGGTTTCGTCCCTCTTTCCTCACTAGGATAAATGGAACAATGCGTGCGATCATGATGGGGACGGTGGGGGGAGGAATGTGAAATTCTGATTGATTTCCCCTTCCCAGTCCCTTCCCCTCCTCTCCCCATCAGTCTTCCCACACACGCGCTGTCTCACATGCTTCCGCCACAGCCCTAAATAGGCTGGGGCGCGCTCGCCCCGCAGCGTCGGGCGAGATGTGTCTGTTCCGGGAACATTACGCCATTCCGCTTGTTCGCTGGGTGGATCCCACACGGTTCCTCCGATCGCAAACGGAGAAAAAAAAGAAAAATGGACATTACTTCCTATAGGTTCACTTGCGTATGTTCCTGCGCCGACGGGGCCTGGAAATTTCCTACGGACTCTATTTCTCTCCGTGTCGCGCGGTCGAACGTGTCTCCAATTGTACCTGTGATGTATTGTTGGCCCACGACCGTCTCTTGTCGCCTAGCACCGTCTCCTCCGTCCCTTCAAAAATTTCAAAGCTTCTTTCGGATCTCCGTTTGACCCAGTTCTGACGCCGAGTGGTTCTGGATCCGTCGAAAACCGTCTCTTTGGTAGCACTTTTTGTATTCATTGTACGTGAACAACGCCTCGTGTCGTCCCAGTGACGTCCCACGAAGGAAGCTCAGGCCCAGAAGAGGGCATGAGGCAGATAAGAAGTCGCGCTTACACGCTCATATCGGTGGGAGTATCAGCGAAATAACCTTTGAGACCATGTTTCGTCATCTTTGTCAATTGTGATTACATTCATGTTTCGGTCGTTGCCGTGGCTACATCAATCAGGCTACAGAGTCATAGTAGGTTTGTCGTAATAGATAAAGGTAAGTAAAGTAAGAGAAAACGGATAACGTAGGTCAAACGTGAGGCTCAACACAGAAAAGTACGGATAGACGGAGAATCCTGGCCGCGCAATTAGGGGGGGGAATTTGTGCCTGCTGAGGCAACTGCGGGTGGGCGGTGCGCCCGGCGGTGGTATGGAAGTTTTAGACCGATGAATCGGCGCGGGGAGTGGCCGGGGATTGATAAGATGAAAACATAGAAGACATCAAGCTTGCTCAGCATGGTCAGATGCGAAGGACACGCGACGAGTTGGTATCGAAGCTCGGGCGAGAATGGCAACACACGCGCGGCACGGTCCCTGACTCGAAACGGATTGGCACCGAGCCCCTTCGAAACGCGAATCTCAATACTTGTGCTTAGGTCTACCACGACTGTCAACAGAACGACCATATTGGTCTACATAGCGTTGACTGCTCCCGAGACCAAAGAAGCCGAGGATGCGTGCGCCCAAGGATGGTGAGTTTTGATACCGCGCAGAAGTCGCGTTCGTGTGGTGGCGAGGTGTGTTGTACTGAGATTCAAAGTCGAGTCAGTGGATACAGTTAATGAAGGATCGAGAGACGCGTACCTGGGTACTCGAACGGTGGAGGTGGCTTCTGTGGGCGCCGACGCTATGGGGGCGTCGCGAGTGACCACTGTGATGGCCGTGGTGAGAGCGGTGGTGAGAACGGCTGTGACGGGGCCGACTGTGGCTGCGACTTCTCCCAATGACAGTCGGGGTAACGTAGTAGGGGGCGCTTCGTGCAACGCCCATGCCGGGGTCGTAGTATTGCCCGGGAACGGGGAGGGTGTTGAGTCCGGA
>WNFO01005195.1_pt1 | contig 11803 bp, 10 predicted proteins | sample 5400251 | NCBI WGS metagenome assembly WNFO01 (sample SAMN13153354, study PRJNA577476) | soil metagenome | isolation source: 100 cm saprolite under Madrone tree | place: USA:California | collected 2016-06-14
TCGCGGACCATCTGCGCGCCCATGTTCTCGAGGGGATCGCGGAGTTCGATTTCCTTGGCTACGGTCACGCCGTCCTTGGTGATGATGGGCGCGCCGAACTTCTTTTCGATCACCGCGTTGCGGCCCTTGGGGCCGAGAGTGATCTTTACTGCGTCGGCGAGGGCATTCACGCCGCGCAAAATCGCCTGGCGGGAATTCTCACCTGTTACAATCTGCTTCGCCATACTAGTCATTCCTCCTGATATTTTCTTGCGACTTCAAGATTCTGATGAGAAAAGAACCGGTGTAAAAACCGGCCACTACAGCCCCAATACGGTTACTTCCTGGCCGCTTTCGCTGCGCCGCTCAGCTTCGCCAGAATTTCTTCTTCGCGAAGGATGAGGTACTCCTCGTCCTCGATCTTGATTTCCGTACCACTGTACTTGCCGAACAGAACACGGTCGCCGGGCTTAACGTCGAGAGGGATCAATTCGCCCTTTTCACGCTTGCCGGCGCCGACGGCGATGATTTCGCCTTCCATCGGCTTCTCTTTTGCGGAGTCAGGGATGATGATGCCACCCTTGACGCTTTCCTTCTCTTCAATGCGCTTCACGATGACACGGTCGTGGAGCGGGGTTAGTTGCACTGCCATCTTGAAAAACCTCCATAGGTGAACTTGCGGTTTGAATTTGTCAAGCATTTAACGGACAGCTAGGCGATGTCCTTGTGGATTTCAGGCCACCCTAAGCCATCTATTTAGAATAGCTTAGGTGGTGCAAGAAAAATATGGCACTTGGCCGTTGTGCTGCATATGGTCCCGGCGTAGAATTCCGCACATTGGAGTGCCATGGGGGCGCTGCTCTACATTCGGCTCATCGGCTACACGGCGGGGACGCTGCTGCAGCTTTTCTGGATGGTGGTCATTCTCGGTTACCGCCGCCAGCGCAATTTTGAGCGAGTCTTCTTTTTTCTATGTCTGGCGTTATTCCTTTTCTACGCCGGTTCCTTGCTCGCTCTAAACTCGCAGATTCATTACCTGCAGCCTCCCGTGGGGATCAATCAGTTTGCAATAGTCATTATTTCGACCGGGCTGTGCATGTTGCCGGCCCTTCTTCTTCACCTACACACGGAGTATGCGGAAACACGGGGGATGCTAAGAGTGAAGCGGTGGAAGTGGGCCGCGTTGCTCCTTTTTTATGCTGCGTGTTTTCATGTGGCCTACCATCGGATCCCTCTTCTGCTGCAAGATCCGCATTTTAATTTTCTCGTTCCGGGAAGTTCTTTAGGCGAAGGGTTTGCCATCGTGCTTGCCATCGCGCTGGCATGGTGCGCGATTTGGCAAGGGCGCTTCACAGTGAGCGCTCCCGACCGGCCGCAACGCTATTTTCATGCGACATTGTTGGTGTTTTTCACGCTGTCATTTCTGGCGGTCACGGGCCTGCACCTGGGACCATTTCATCTGGAAACGCAAACCGCCGACTCTCTGGGCACCGCTTTTGGCCTGTTGCCGATTCTGCCCTTCACCGCGCTGATTTACCTCGTACAGCGGCATAACTTCTTGCAGATCGGGCGGCAAAAGAACCTGCTTTATGCGGTTTCCGCGACTTTTTTGGCGCTGCTTTACCTGAGCCTGGTGCGCCGCGTCGGCACCTGGCTGGAGCCGCTTCTTCCGCCGGAAGCCTCGGCATCCATACTGCTATTCGTGCTGGTGATCTTTATCGAACCGCTGCAGCGTGTACTCGGACGGAGACTGCAGGAGACAGCTCACCAAGAAATGGACCGGGTCCAGCGGTTGACGGCCGAAATTCAGCAGGAGGCCCGGCAAGGCAACTTACGAGGTCTGATCCGGTTCATTGAGAACCGCGTCAAAGACCAATTCGAGTTTGAAGCGGCTTGGCTGGACATGCTCCAGCCCGACCTGGGCTCAAATTTTGCCAGGAGGCGCGGCCATGAGGGGGGAGAGTCTTTCTCCGTTTCTCAGCCAGGCAGATTGCATGCTGTTTTGTCCGTGCAGCCTCACGGCGCCATGCTTTCCGGAGAAGTCCGGGCGGCGCTGGAGTTCTTGTGCGAACAATTGCCGGGGGCGCTAGATTTGTGCCGGTTGATTGAAGAGAAGCTGCAGTTGGAAAGGGAATTGGCGGAGCGCGAACGATTGGCGGCGCTTGGGCAGATGGCGGCGAGCATTTCGCACAATTTGAAAAATCCACTGGGCTCGATGAAAACGATCTTGCAGGTGCAGATGGAAAATCCGGAAATGCCGGAGTCCATGCGCGCGGAAACGAAAATGATCCTCGAGGAGATCGGGCGTCTTTCCGCGAAACTGAATCAGCTGCTGCAATTCAGCCGGCCGGCGGTGCTTGGAGAGGGGAAGCAGGCGAAATGCAATGCGTGCGACGTAGCGCGGGAAGTCGTGGATGTTTTGCGTCCTGAAGCGCAGCGCAAAGGCGTCGCGCTGGAACATCAACCGGAGGCCACTGCGTTGAATGTAGCCATCAACACAGAGGCTCTGAACGACATTCTTACCAACCTGGTGGTAAACGCGTTGGACGCGGCGCCGCGAGGCGGACACGTGCATCTAGGAGTCTCGCGGAAAGACGGCAACGGTTTGGTGGTGGTGGAGGATGACGGAGCCGGAGTTCCTGCCGAGTTGCGAGAGAAAATAATTCAGCCGTTTTTCACGACAAAGACTCAGGGGACGGGCCTGGGATTAGCGATCGTGGCCCGTCGCGCGGCGGATGCGGGCGGCAAGCTGGAATTCGAGAGCCCGGTGAAAAATGGGCGGGGGACGCGGTTTTACGTGACATTGCCGATGGCTGAAGCAGAAACCAATGAAGTAAGGAAAAGAGAATGATGAAGAGCATATTGATCGTGGACGATGAACCGGCGGCGAGATACGGGTTACGGCGGGCGCTGGAGGCAAAGTATCGCATCGCAGAAGCCGATTCGGCCGAGGCCGCGCGAGAAGCGCTTCCCAGTGAGCAACCCGACCTGGTGCTGCTGGACGTGGTGCTGCCGGGGCAGGACGGTTTGTCATTCTTGAAGTGGATGCGCGAGCAGGGGAGCGAAGTGCCGGTGCTGATGGTTTCGGCGCTGGACACGGCGAAGACCGCGGTCGAGGCGTTACAGCTTGGCGCGGCGGACTATCTGGTGAAGGGGTTCGAACTGGAAGAGTTGCGGCAGCGCGTGGGGAATCTGCTGAAGCTGGCGACACTCGAAAAAGAAAATGATGTGCTAAGGCGGCGTTTGACGACCGAAGGACAATTCGGCCAGATGATCGGACGCTCGGCGGAGATGCGGCGCGCTTTCGAAATGGCGGACCGCGTGGCGCCGACGGATTCGACGGTGCTGATCCTGGGAGAGAGCGGCACGGGAAAGGATTTACTGGCGCAGGAGATTCACGCGCGCTCGCCGCGCAGCGGGAAAGCTTACGTGGCGGTTAATTGCGCGGCGCTGCCGGAAACGCTGATCGAATCGGAATTATTTGGCTACGAGCGCGGCGCGTTTACGGGTGCGGCGCAGCAGAAAAAAGGAAAATTCGAGCTGGCCTCAGGCGGGACGATTTTTCTGGATGAAATTGGGGACATGAATCCGGTGACGCAGGCCAAAGTGTTGCGCGTGCTGGAGAATCGCACCATCGAACGGCTTGGAGGAACACAATCGATTCCGGTGGACGTCCGGGTCATCAGCGCGACGCATCGCAATCTGGCTGCGGAGATTCGTGCTGGGAAGTTTCGCGAGGATTTGTTTTACCGGCTGCGGGTGGTGACGATTGACTTGCCGCCGCTGCGGGCCCACAAGGAAGATATTGCGCTGCTGGCGGAAACTTTTCTGCAAATGCACGGGGCGCGGTTGGGGCGAGCGGCGCAGCTAAAGCGCGAAGCGATGGCGGCGGTTGAAAAATACGATTGGCCGGGCAACGTGCGGGAGCTGAAGAATGCGCTGGAGCGCAGCGTAGTGCTCTCGCGGGGCGACGAGATCGGCGTTGAGGATTTGCCCGGCGAGGTGATACACGGCGAAGCGATCTCGATGAAACATCGCGGAGATGAGAACGACAACGGGATTGGCGAGCGTGATTTTCGCGAGGCCAAACGGAAATTTGAAGTGGCCTATCTGACCAGGCAACTGGCGGAGCACCGTTGGAACGTGTCGCGCACCGCGGCGACAATCGGATTGCACCGGCAGAGTTTGCAGGAGAAGCTGCGCGAACTGGGCATCCGGCGGCCGGGCAGAGAACCGTTGGAAGAAGAATAAGAATTAACGCAGGGACCACAAAGACCGCAGAGAAGAGAATGAAACAGAGAGTTAGAGGATGACTGTCAGGAAAAGCGAGACGGGATTCGCTGGGTATGTTTTGGCGGGTGGCGGCAGCACGCGATTTGGGAGGGACAAGGCGCTCGTGGAAGTCGGCGGGACACCGATGCTGGAGCGCATGATCGAGCTGCTGCGTGGTGTCTCGATGCAAGTGAAAATAGTCGCGGCGCCGAACAAGTACGCCGCGTTTAGAACGGAAATTATTGAGGACAAATGGCCAGGAGAAGGGCCGCTCGGGGGAATCGTCACCGCGCTCGAGGACTCAACAACCAGCGCAACTCGATATCAGCGGAATCTAATCCTCAGCTGCGATATGCCGTTCCTTACACGCGAATGGCTGGCTCTTCTTTGCGAGCGTGCGGCACGAAGTAAGGCGCAGGTCGTTTTTGCGCACTCGGCGTCAGGGCCCGAACCGCTCTGCGCCTGTTGGCAAACGGGTGCCGCGGCGACGCTTCGCGCCGGATTCGAGCGCGGCGTGCGCAAAGTGACCGAAGGAATCGCACTGCTGCGCGCAGAAGTGCTTGACGAGGCAGACTGGAAACGATTTGATAGCGCAGGGCGGTTGTTCTGGAACATGAATACGGCTGCGGATTACGAGGAAGCGCGGCGGATTCTAGAAGCGGAGCGAAAGTGAGCGAAGCCGAGTCCATCAACTACTTCGAGTTTCGCGACGTGTGCAAGAGCTTCGATGAGCGCTTGGTGCTGGATCACGTCAGCTTCGTGGTGAAGCGCGGAGAGACTTGCGTGATTATGGGGCGCAGCGGCGTGGGCAAGTCCGTGTCACTCAAGCACATACTAGGTTTTTTGAAACCGGATTCGGGACGGATTTTCATCGATGGAGTGGACGTCACTGATTTCAAGGAGTCGGACTTCGAGGAAGTGCGGCGCAAGGTGACTATGGTCTTTCAGTCCGGAGCGCTGTTCGACTCGCTCACGGTCGGGGAGAACATGGCGTTCCCCCTGGAAGGGCAGCCGGGTCTGACTGCTGACGACGTCGACGAGTACGTCGCGAAAATCGCCCAAATGCTGGAAGTGGAGGACGTCACGGACAAATTGCCGAGCGAACTTTCCACGGGGATGAAGCGCGCGGTGGCCATCGGGCGCGCGCTGGCGCAGAACCCCGAGGCCATCTTGTTCGACGAGCCGACAACGATGGTGGACCCGATCATGGCGGGGCACATGGGCGATCTGATCCTGCGGCTGAAAAAAGCATTTCAAAAAACATCTATCGTCGTGACGCACGACACGCATTTGGCAAAAAAACTTGCGGACGTGGTCGTTTTTCTCCAGGAAGGACGAGTAACACTTTTCGGGCCCTGGGACGATTTTGAAAATTCAAGCGATCCCTTCATCAAGAATTTCCGCATGCAGGACGAATTGATTCCCGCGCTGGACGTAACTCTGTGAGCCAGGCCACGAACGGCTTCTCCGATCCCATCAAACAGTTGCGCAGGGAGATGGGCTTCTGGGACGTCCTGCTCTTTAACATTGCCACCGTGCTGGGCCCGCGGTGGATCGCGGCTGCCGCGCACAGCGGTCCTACTTCCATCAGTTTGTGGGTCATAGCGGCTGCGTTTTTCTTCATTCCCTCGGCGCTAGTGATCAATGAACTCTCCTCCCGCTTTCCGAATGAAGGCGGCTTGTACGTTTGGGCCAAGGAAGCCTTCGGTGATTTCCACGGCTTTGTGGCTGGCTGGACGTATTGGATTTACACGGTTTTTTATTTTCCCGGATTGCTGCTCGCCAGCGCGGCGATGAGCGCTTACATTATCGGTGAAGGCGGCGCGACCCTGGAGCACAACCGCCAATTCTTGCTTCTCGTTTCGCTGGCATACCTGCTGGTCGCCGTGGCCTTGAACATCGTCGGACTGAACATCGGAAAGTGGCTGCAGAACGCCGGCGGCGTCTCGACTTACGCTCCGCTGCTCTTGCTCGTGGCGCTTGCAGGATTCTTGTGGCTGCGTCATGGCCCGGTGACGCACCTGACATGGACAAATGTTTTGCCGGTTTGGAATTGGGACACCGTGAATTTCTGGTCGCAGATCGCTTTTGCCTTCACAGGACTCGAACTTGTATCAGCCATGAGCCAGGAAGTCCGTGATCCGCAACGGACGCTGCCTCGCGCCGTGTTTGCCGCGGGAGCCCTCATTGCCGCGATGTACGTCGTCGGAACGATGGCGGTGATGGCCTTAGTTCCTCCTGCCGACGTCTCCACGACAAGCGGTGTGTTCCATGCCATCACGGTGGGCGCGCTCGCACTGAAGATAGGATTTTTGGGAATCATCGCGGCGCTGCTCGCCACTGTGGGAAATGCCGGGGGAGTGGGCAGTACTGTAGCGGGGATCGCGCGCGTTCCTTTTGTGGTCGGCATTGACCGTTATCTGCCTGGGGCATTCGGGAGGATTCACCCGCGATGGAAAACGCCGTACGTATCCATCATCGTGCAAGCAGTTGTTTCCGGCTTGATTCTGTTCTTGAGCCAGATCAAGAGCCCAACGGTTCAAGCGGCTTATCAGATTTTGATCGATGCCGCGATCATTCTGTACTTTATCCCGTTCCTGTACATGTTTGCTGCGGCGATTAAATTGTTCGGGCGTCGCGACCGCCTGGAGAATAAAAGTGCCGTGCTGATTCCGGGAGGCAAAGCCGGCGTGTGGATCATCAGTATTCTCGGATTTGTGGTTGTATTGATCGGAATTATTGTCTCACTTGTTCCGCCGGGAGATTCTTCGGATAAGGTGGGATTCGAATTGAGGCTCGTGGGCGGAACGGCGGCCGCGATCGTGCTGGGGCTGAGCTTGTATTGGCGCGGGGTACGGCAGAAGAGCACGGAAAATCCTAGCGCCTAGAAACCTTGATTGACCAGCTGCTCGATCGTTAGTATGCCCGGGGGTGTGTCGTTGCGCGCTTCCAGATAGCTCTCCACGTATTTCCCCAAAATGTCTGCTTCGAGATTGACCGCGTCGTCAGGCTTGCGGTCGCGGATATTGGTGTGTTGGTAGGTGTAGGGAATCACCGCGACTTCGGCAACGTTGTTCGGCCAACGAGCCACGGTGAGGCTGATGCCGTCAATGGTGATCGAACCTTTTGGCACAATGTAGCGGGCGAATTCAGCCGGAACTTCCACGCCGAACCACCAGTTGTCTCCCTCGGGGGTGAGATGCGTTACGCGGCCGACAGTATCCACATGGCCGAGAACGAAATGTCCGCCGAATTCCTTGCCGGCGGTGAGCGGCTGCTCGAGATTGACGCGCGCGCCCTTCTTCAATTCGCCTCTCTTGGCGCCGAAAGAAGTTTTGCGGATTGTTTCACCGGACAGGTCTGCGGAAAGCCGGCCATTGTGGAGATCAACGATTGTCAGGCAGCAGCCGTTTACGGCGATGCTGTTCGAGACAGCGAGCGACGGCGCGACAGTCGGGGCGTGTATGGTGACACGCCCGCCATCATCTTTCAGGTTGAGCGCTTCGATTGTGCCGGTGTGCTCGATGATTCCGGTAAACATGGAGATTTCAACTGCTCTCAAATCTGAGTGTACCGTATTTCGCGGCTAAGGTAGAAAGCACTAGACTGTTGCCTATCGCATGGGCGGAGAGCCTTGGTCGTACAATGAAAGCATGCTTGCTGCGCGCGCCGGCCGCAATTGAAACGAATCCGCTGGAATATGCGGACGTCGCGATGCCGCAGCCAAAGAGCGATGAAGTGATGGTACGTGTGCGCGCCTGTGGTGTGTGCAGAACGGACTTACACGTCATTGAAGGCGAATTGCCGCCGCGTAAATCGCCGGTGATTCCCGGGCACCAAGTCGTCGGCGTTATCGAGAAACAGGGTGAGAATGCGCGACGGTTTGCGGTCGGGGCGCGGGTCGGAATTGCCTGGCTGCATCAAACAGACGGGACTTGCGAGTATTGCCGGTCAGGGGCGGAAAATCTTTGCGACAACCCGATGTTCACCGGCTACAGCGTAGATGGCGGCTACGCCGAATATATCGTTGCACCGGAAGATTTCGTCTATGCCATTCCTTCGGAGTTTCTCGACGAACAGGCCGCGCCGTTGCTCTGTGCTGGCATTATTGGATTTCGGTCGCTGCGGCTCTCCGGGATCAAAGCGGGCGGACGCCTGGGCTTTTATGGATTCGGCGCGGCGGCGCACGTGGCGATTCAGGTAGCGCGGCACTGGGGCGTGGAAGTGTTTGCTTCAACGCGCGACGTGCGTCACCAAAAACTTGCGCTGGAGTTAGGCGCGGCGTGGGCCGGAGGAACGTTTGATGCACCACCAAAGAAACTCGACGCAGCTATCGTCTTCGCGCCGGCCGGAGAGATCGTTCCGGCGGCACTGAAGGCGCTCAAGAAAGGCGGCGTGCTCGTTCTTGGTGGCATCCACATGAGCCCAATACCCTCGTTCGATTACCAACTTTTGTACCAAGAACGCGTGATTCGCAGCGTAGCGAATAATACGCGGCAAGACGGCGAGGATTTTCTGGGCGTGGCGGCGAAAATTCCGATTCGAACGCACGTGCAGGTTTTTCCGTTGAGCGAAGCCAACCGCGCGCTCAATGCGTTGAAGAACGATGCCATCCCCGGCGCAGCAGTTCTTCGCGTCGGCGACTAACTCGATCTATTTCTTGTAGATGTCCGGAAGGTAAGCCTCAACGGCGAAGTCCGGGCCGATTTGCTGCGTGCGAATGTTCCGTAATGGCGGAAGACTCAGCTTCGGAAGGAGTGCGAAGGGCAAGCGGTTGCCCCCGGCGATTTTTGGAGCATAGAAGAGAAAAAGTTTGTGGACGATGCCTGCTGTGAGCGCCGAGCCATTCATTGTCGGGCCTGCTTCTAGCAGAACGCTGAGAATTTCGCGACGGCCGAGCTCCGCGAGCATAGAAGAAAGTTCGACCCGGCCACTCTTTGCTTTTGCGCGGATCACTTCGACGCCGGCGGTCTGCAGTTTGCGCGCCTTTGCTGAATTCACTGGAGCAGTTGTGAATACCAGGAGATTGTCGTCCGAGGTCTTCACGATGCGGGATTTTGGCGAAAGGCGCAGCTTCGAATCGAGAACCACACGCAACAGCCGCTTGCGGCGCGGGAGACCGCTACGATCGGTGAGCAGCGGATCATCGGCGAGAATCGTGCCGATTCCCGTGAGCAACGCATCCGAAGCGTGGCGCATGCGATGGACTTCCGCGCGGGACTCTTCCGACGTGATCCAATCATCGCGCTTGCCGGAGTGCTTGCTCTTCTTCTTTCCAGACGATGGCGACGCGAGTTGGCCGTCCAGAGTCATCGCCGACTTCAGCGTAACGAACGGTTTCTTCGTGCGAATCCAGCAGGCGAAAGCTTCGTTGAGGCGGCGCGCCTCGTCTTCGCAAACGCCGGTGAAAACTTCGACGCCTGCCGCCCGCAAGCGCTCGAAGCCGCGGCCTGAGTTGACCGGATTCGGATCATCCATCGCCGCGACGACGCGTTGAACGCCCGCCCCAATGATCGCTTCCGTGCAAGGCCCAGTGCGCCCGGTGTGATTGCACGGTTCGAGCGTGACGTAGAGCGTTGCACCGCGCGCCTTCTCGCCGGCAGATCTTAGCGCGACGATTTCCGCGTGCTCGCGCCATTCGTATTGATGAAAACCTTCGCCGACGATCTGTCCTTCCCGCACGATGACACAACCCACCATGGGATTTGGGCTGGCCAGGCCAATGCCTTTGCGGGCCAACCCCAGCGCGTGTTGCATGAAGCGGATGGCGTGTGCGTCCACGTTTTAGTCGAAGAGAGAATTGGCGTACGTTTCCGCGTCGAAGGGAACTATGTCATTGATCTGCTCGCCGGTGCCGACAAAGCGAATAGGCAGGCCCAACTCGCGTGAGATCGCGACGATGATGCCGCCTTTGGCAGTGCCATCGAGTTTCGTAAGGATGATTCCCGTGACGCCGACCGTGGAAGTGAATTCGCGTGCTTGCGCAAGACCGTTCTGCCCGGTGGTGGCGTCGAGAACCAGCAACACGTCATGCGGTGCGCCCGGAATCACTTTGGCGGCGGTACGCTTCATTTTTTCCAGTTCGGCCATGAGATTTGATTTGGTGTGCAGGCGTCCCGCGGTATCCACGATGACGACATCGGAGGAACGCGCCTTAGCGGCGGCGACGGCGTCGTAGACAACCGCCGCGGGGTCAGCGCCGGATTTCTGCTTGATGACCTCGATGCCATTGCGCTGGGCCCAAATTTCCAATTGTTCAACGGCGGCGGCGCGAAACGTGTCCGCGGCACAGAGCATCACGCTGCGGCCTTCGTGGCGAAGCCTGTTTGCGAGCTTCCCAATGCTTGTAGTCTTGCCAGCCCCGTTGACGCCAACAATGAAAATCACGCGCGTGCCGGCGCCATTCTGCGAAGCGGAGATTCCGCTTGTGGTTGCCAGATCCGGCTTCACGGGCGCGTTCAAGATGCGAATGATGTGCGACTTGATTTCGCGCTTGAGCTGTGCAGAGTCGGCTAGCGCGTTGCGGTCCATTTTTTCGCGCACTGCATCCAGAATCTCGCGAGTCGGCTTCACGCCCAAGTCTGCGGAGAGCAGCGCCGTCTCCAGATCCTTCAGAATCGAGGGATCAATTTTGCGCTCGCCGAGAAAAATCGTATCGACCGTCTCGGACAGCGCCGCTTTGGTCTTGCTAACGGAGCTCTTCAACCGCTCGAGAAGTGTCGGTTCCGGTTCATTCTTTCCAAAAAGTGAAATCATAAGGCTGCGCGCGTCGCACTCAGGGCAGCTTAAAATTGTAACAGATGCCGCCTCTCCGGCCCGTACAAGACAGGCAATGGCGGGAGGGCTACCGCTAGACGTGCACTTCGACGGCACTGAGGCGGAGCTTGCCGGCGTTGACTGCGGCTTCGAGAGCGGTCACCACGACAGCATCGAATTTTGTACCGGTCAGTGCTCGGATGCGGTTCATGGCATAGTCCAATTCCATGGCCGTCTGATAGGGGCGGTTGGTGGTCATGGCGTCGAGAGTGTCGGCCACGCCGATGATGCGCGCCATGAGCGGAATCTGCGAGCCTTGCAGTCCGTAAGGATAGCCTCGGCCGTCCATGTGCTCATGATGCAGTTCGATGCCCGGAAGCATTTCCTTCAACTGCGAAACCGGGCGCATGATGTTCGCGCCTTTCACGGTGTGCTGCTTCATTAATCCAAATTCTTCCGGCGTGAGCGCCCCCGGCTTCTTCAGAACACGATCCTCGACGCCGATTTTTCCGACGTCATGTAGCAGCGCGGAGATACGCAGTTTGTCCAACTCTTCCGTCGAGAGCCCCAACTCCTGGCCGATCAGCGTCGAATACTTCGCCACGCGGCCGGAGTGACCGCGCGTGTAGGGGTCCTTTTCGTCGATGGCCGCGGCAAGCATTCGAATGGAGCCAATAAACAGCTCACGATTTTCCTCGGCGGCTTCCTTCAGGCGCTCGATATACTCCTCGATGTCGCCGGCCATCTTGTTGAAGTTTTCAGCGAGCTCGCTGATTTCCGAAGCGCCGCGCACGGG
>WNFO01004714.1_pt1 | contig 11802 bp, 10 predicted proteins | sample 5400251 | NCBI WGS metagenome assembly WNFO01 (sample SAMN13153354, study PRJNA577476) | soil metagenome | isolation source: 100 cm saprolite under Madrone tree | place: USA:California | collected 2016-06-14
ATTCCCAATCCCCGCCGGAGTGTCTGTATTGATGGTCAGATTATTCGGATCGTATCCCAGACTAGCCATGAGCGGATCAAAGACGCTGGCCTTGTCGGACGGAAAAAGATCTACGAGCGCGCGGTAGGCCGCAAAGCTGATCGCTTCATTCTTGTTGGCCAAGGTGCGTTCTGTCTTGGGTCGCCGCAGTTCGCCCCCCAACCGCGTGCCCAGCGCTTTCTTGTCGTACGCTGCCCAGGCGTCGAATATGCAAGTATGAGCTATCGCCAGGGCTCGGGCCACCATCGGTGGGCCGATGCGAGAATCGCGAACGCCTTGCAATGCAGCGGCATCCCATTGCACCACCACGTTATCGCTCACACTGGATTGGCCCATTACGCCTACCGGCCAAATCAGAACAACAATAGCAAGTAAGCATCGAAAATATACAGAGTGCTTAGATTCCGACATGGACGGCAGGGGCATCGCGGCCATTGGGACAGTTCCTCCGAGCTATCTTGGACCGTCGAATCTATGCGAATCACCCATTCTCGCTGCGGATTGACAGCGGCCGCGGCAAGCCGAATAGCCGTGATCGCCGCCGATTACGGGCGGGCTACTTGGACACACCGGCATAGTTTGCGAGTTAGTGAAAAAGTGACAATACGCCTGAGGACAGGCCTAACGGGAATTTCTCACAATAAATAGAAAAAGGCTGTCGCTTCGTGGCATAACTCTTTTGTCTAGAAAGATTCCGCCAAGAAGGAGCAACAGCCTTTATGAGTACAGAGTGTAACCAGTTTGTCTTAGGATTTCATCCCCTAAAGCAACGCGAGATCCGGGCGCAGTTTGACGGCGGAGCGATCACCAGTGATGGCGGTGGTCTGCTGCTGCGGGAGGTCGAGAAGCGCATCGGGATCCTCCGGCAGTTTGCCGCCTGCTTCACCGATTATCGGAATGCGGATCTGATCGAGCACACGGTGCAGGAGTTGGTGGCCCAGCGAGTCTATGGTCTGGCTCTGGGATACGAAGATTTGAACGATCACGAGGAGTTGCGGAACGATCCTCTGCTGGCGGTGTTGGTGGAGAAGTCAGATCCCAGTCAAGAAACTTTGGCCGGGAAAAGTACTCTGAATCGACTGGAACTGACCCGCGAGACCGCCAGTCGGCGGGAGCGCTACAAAAAGATCGTGCTGGATCACGCAGCCGTGGACCGCTTGCTGGTGCAGGTCTTCCTGGAAGCCCACCGAGAGGCGCCGCAAGAAATCATTTTGGATCTGGACGCTACCGACGATCCACTGCACGGGAAGCAGGAAGGGCGTTTCTTCCATGGCTACTATGGACATTATTGCTATCTGCCGTTGTACATCTTCTGCGGAGAGTTCCTGCTGGGTGCGCGGTTGCGGCCGTCGAACATCGATGCCTCAGCGGGAAGTGTAGAAGAGCTGCAGCGCATCGTGGCACAGATTCGTTCCGTATGGTCTGGGGTGCGTATCGTGGTGCGGGGAGATTCGGGATTTTGCCGCCAGGAGCTGATGGCTTGGTGTGAAGCGGAGGGCGTGGACTACCTGCTGGGACTAGCGAAAAACGAACGGCTGAAGGCGGAGATCGTGCAGGAGCTGGAGGAGGCGAAAGCCCAATACCAAGAGACCGGTCGCGCGTCCCGGAGGTTCAAAGAGTTCGTCTATCAGACGCGCGAGAGTTGGAGCCGCGCACGACGGGTGGTGGCCAAGGCCGAACATCTGGAGAAGGGCGAGAACCCGCGATTCGTGGTGACCTCTCTGAGTAGAGAAGCATGGCCAGCGCAGGCGTTGTACGAAGAACAATACTGCGCTCGAGGCGACATGGAGAATCGGATTAAAGAACAACTGATGCTGTTCAGTGACCGCACCAGCACACACTACCTGCGGAGCAATCAACTGCGGCTGTACTTTTCTTCGATCGCTTACGTGTTGTTGCAGATGCTACGGCGGCTGGGGCTGGAAGGCACGGAGTTGGCCAAGGCGCAGTGCGCCACCATTCGGCTCAAGGTGTTGAAGATCGGCGCGCTGATTCGCATTACGGTACGCAAGGTATGGGTTTCGCTGGCGGGTGGATATCCCTATGTCACGCTGTTCCGGCAAGTCTATGAAAAGCTGTGCGCCATGCCGCTAAAGCATTGAAAAACAAGGATCCCGAACAACTTTTTTCTGGCTAATGTCGAGCGGTGGTAAGGTGTGCATGGAAAACGCCTCGTAGCGAGGAAAACTCTCCCGCCAAGTAAAAAAACGGAACCGCTACATCACAGCACGTCGCGAAACGATCTCGCAACTCCCCACTTGAGCAAACACGATCCTCTTTTGCCAAGCTGTGAGAGATTGCGGCTAGAAGTTTTTGAGAAGAGGCTTGGGGGCATTTGGAGGAGTGATCGGAGAGGAGCCAATCCACGCGGGAGAAGATATCTTTTTTGGAGGCTTGGCCCATGATGCGAAAGACCGGTGAGCCGTCGCGATCGAGAATGATGGTGGCGGGGACGACTGGACCGGGACATCGGCGATGATGCTCCAGCGGCGGGAGAGTTGATAGTTGATGCCGATGTCAAACAGAAGCTGGTGATTTTCGACCTGATTGTGATTGATGGCGCGCTGCGTTTGCTCATCGGTGCCAATGAAGTGGCGGAAGGAATTGAATCGCGGAAACCGATGTTGACGGTGAGCCGGCGCAGCCACTCTGGATCGTGATTGCGGCCTGAGCTGCTGGAGACGGTATCGCCGTCGCAGAGTTCGCCCATGATGCCTTGATTGGAACGAGCAGCGATGCAACCCTGAGCGTGAGCCGATTGAAAAGCGCAGCACGATATAAATACGGCGAAAGCGATACAAGACACACGAAGAGACACAAGCCGATTGGAAGACACAGGCGTTCCCCTAGCACGTCGGTTAGCTCAGGGTTTGTAAAAACATACCGTGAAACCCCGGAATTCGAACACAACCCCGTTTAAAGCTGGCGGGATTTGAGCAGGTGACGAGAGTCACGGCAATAATAGAAAAGTGCTAGGGAGCGGAGTTTTTTGTGAAGTTTTTATGAGGATGGATGTGGACTATTTGAGTTCAACTTCGATGATTTGGCCCGGGGTCATGCCTAAATTGCCGAGGTTGTGAGTGACTTTGGCGTCCACGAAGCGAAAATCGCCGGGGCCGACGCCGTGAGTGGCGGATTGGCCGTCGGGTGAACTCATTGACAAGTTGATTTCGCTGATCGAGACGATGACGTACGGGCGGGCGTGCGCGTGCATCGGAGAAGTGACGCCGGGAGGGAGCACCCAATTGTAAATGCGAGCGCTGGGATTTTCCGCGGCGACGGTTGCGGCTAGAGCGGCGGAAGGATTTTCGGGGCGCTGCAGAAGTTCGATGTCGAGAACTTCGTAAGGAGTCTTGCCGACGTTGTGGACGCGGTGAGTGTAGGAAGCGTCGGTGAGAGTGAGGGCGGAAAAATTGCCTGGTTTGCTGGGAGTTGCTGGGCCTTCGGGCTCGTTGATTTTTTGTTGCGTGATTTCGGCGCTGGAGAGGTCGATGGCGACGCGGTCGTGGGTGTGCGTGTGGAATTGGGTACGTTGGCCGGGAGGCAGAGTTAATTTTAGGACGATGACCGATTCGTTCTGGAAGAGGACTTTGTGGAGTGGCTCGGCTTCGACGGGAATCGAGGTCTGCGAAGAGGTTTGTTGCGCGACGAACATAGCGGGCAGAACTAAGAGAGAAACTAAACCCATTTTCATGTTGGTCACCCGTGAGACGTAGCTGGAAGCGTGACTATCGTATACCGGTTCGTGCAGCTGAGAAAATCTAAGACAAAAGATTTAACACGGAGAACACGGAGATAAGAGCACAGAGAATTGGGAGTAACAAGTTAAAGGAAGGTCGGCCGCGCTAGAAGCCGGGGGCGCCGCTGGAGGCGGGGCGCATTTCTGGGGCGTTTACGCCGAAGCGGAGGTGGGCGAAGTAGGTTTGGCCGAGGGACATGAAGCCGGTGTAGAGGTAGCCCCAGACGAAAAGAAGCAGGAAGGGGATGGTGGCGAAATTCTGGTTGGTAATGGCGTAGACGACAGTGCACGCGAAATAGAGGCCGAGGAAAATTTCCGCGTAGGGCATCCAGCCGGCTTTGTTGCGATATTTTTTTGCGACGAAGGTGTCTTTCTTGCCTTCGATCTTGAATTTTGGCGTGCGGGCAAATTCGCTTTTTACGCCGAAAATGGCTTCGAGAACGGCTTGGGCGTTGCGGATGGAGATGCCGATTCCAGTGGCCATCACGAATGGCATGTAGAAAAAAGTGCGATACCAGGTTTTGGGGCGAAGCTCTTTTTGCGCGACGAGATAGAAACTGGAAATGGAGCAGGTGGAAGCTAGAAAGAGCGGCAGGTCGATGAGCAGCATCTGAAACCAGCCTTGATAGAAGCGAACGATCATCGCTGGAAGCAGCATTGCGGAAAACAAAACCATAAGCGGGTAGCTGATGTTGGCGGTGAGGTGGAAGAAGGCTTCAGCCTTGACGTGCCAAGGTGCGTTCGAACGAAAGACTTGTGGCAGGATTTTTTTTGCGGTTTGCATCAGGCCCTTGGCCCAGCGGGCTTGTTGCGCTTTGAAGCCGTTCATGTCGACTGGCAGCTCGCTGGTACATTCGATGTCCGGGAGATAAAGAAATTTCCAGCCCTTGAGCTGCGCGCGGTAGGACAAGTCGGTGTCTTCGGTGAGGGTGTCGTGCTCCCAGCCGCCGGCGGAGTCGATTGCCGCGCAGCGCCAAACGCCTGCGGTTCCGTTGAAATTGAAAAAAGTGCCGCGGCGGGAGCGGGCGCCGTGTTCGACGACGAAATGGCCGTCGAGCAGGATGGTTTCGACTTGCGTGAGGAGCGAGTAATCGCGATTGAGATAGGTCCAGCGAGTTTGCGCCATGCCGATTTTGGGATTTTGGAAATAGGGAATTGTACGGCGGAGGAAATCGGATTCGGGAATGAAGTCGGCGTCAAAGATGGCGATGAATTCGCCACGCGCGGTTTTTAATCCATTTTCGAGCGCGCCGGCTTTGAAGCCTTCGCGGTTGGTGCGGTGAATGTAGCTGATGGGAATGCCATGTGCGGCATGGCGCTCGACGCAGGAGCGGGCGACTTCGCGGGTTTCGTCAGTGGAGTCGTCCAGGACCTGGATGTCGAGAAGTTCGGGTGGGTAATCGAAGCGCGAAACGGCTTCGACTAGACGTTCGATGACGTAGCGTTCGTTATAAATGGGAAGTTGTACGGTGACGCGCGGCCATTGGACGACTTCGGGCGGCGGCCCGGGAACGTTCTTGCGATATTTGTAGTAATCGTAGACGAGCCAGTAGCGATGGAGACCATAAGCCGCGAGGATGATGAGCACGATGAAGTACGGAATCATCATCGCGAGGTCGAACGCGTTGGCGTGGTAGATGCCGGAGAAGGTGCGGTCGGTGGCCTTGTGCCAGTAGTTGGAAATGGGATTCTGGGCAAGGAGCCAGAGGGTGGCAAGGAGATTCATGGACGGAGATAGTTTACGAAGTTTGCGAAGGGCGCGCTAGGGGAGCAGGGAGAGAAACTTGCAGTGCAATAGGTGTTAGCGGTGCGTTTCCCTTGAAAGTGCTAACGGGTCAGGGCTTTATCCACCTTGCAACGACAATCGCTAAGACCAAGCCGCTCAGGCCGGCGACGAGGTCGAGGAGATGCATGCCCTTTTCCGTCGTGTAACTCGGTTTCCAGTTCGATTTTACGGCAAAGCGAACGATCGCCAGGAGAATGCCTCCCGATACAATCAGTGCCAACAAACCTTCGAATCATGAACGAAAATTAATGCAACGGCCAAACGAATCGATACGTACGCCAGTGCACCCGCTATCAACATGAGTCTTTCTCTCGCTAGGAGCACCGCCATCGCAGCACAAATGCCCGATTTGATTGCGTAAGAGCGATCAGTTTCGTGCGCTCCGAATAGGCCCGAGACGGCAATGATCGAAAACAGCAAGAATGGCCAGACCAGAAATAGGTCGCGCAATTGGTTGACGCCGCCTGACGAGACCTTGAAAGCGTCTCCAACGATTATCCGTTTCCAATTTGGCATAACTCCAGACTAGCTTACTGACGCGGAGTCGGGAAGTTCTCTACGTTTTCAACATGTTTCTTGCAGATGGGGCATAATCGCGCGGCGATGATCGAGACAAAGAGCGTACGGAGTGAAAACCGGCTGCGCGAGATTGCGATTGCATTTTTGCGGCTGGGATTGATTGCATTTGGCGGGGCGGTGGCGCATATCGCGTTGATGGAGGAGGAATTTGTGCGGCGGCGAGGGTGGTTGAGGCGCGAGGAGTTTGTGGATCGGGTGGGAGCAGTGAATTTGTTGCCGGGGCCTAGCTCGACGGAGATGGCGATTTATCTGGGGCAGTTGCGCGGAGGATTTCCAGGACTGTTGATCGCGGGTGCAGCGTTCATTTCGCCTTCGGCGTTGATGATGGTGGCGCTGGCGTGGGCGTATGTGCGGTATGGCGCGTTGCCGCAGATCGCAGGAGTGTTGTGGGGCGTGAAGCCGGTGGTAGTGGTGCTGATCACGCAGGCGGTTTGGTCGCTGGGGAAGACGGTGCTGAAGTCGCGCGAGCTGATGGTGATTGCGGCGATTGTGCTGGGTCTGGCGGCGATGCATGTTGCGACTTTAGCGCTGTTGATTGGTACTGGCGTGGCTTGGATTGTGGCGAATCGGTTTGGGCAGAGCCGTGATGCGCAGAATGGAATTGCGTCTGCGGCGGCTGGTGCTGCGGGTGTTGCGAGTGGAGCGGCAACTGCGGCGGCTACGACCGCCGGCGTGTTCGTTTATTTTTTGAAGATTGGTGCGCTGCTGTTTGGCAGTGGGTATGTGCTGCTGGCGGTGTTGCGCGAGGATCTGGTCACGCGGATGCATTGGCTTACGGAATCGCAATTGCTGGATGGAATCGCGGTGAGCCAGGCGACGCCAGGGCCGTTTTTTACGGTGGCGACATTTTTGGGATATGTGCTTTCGGGATGGTATGGCGCGGGGCTGGCGACGATTGGAATGTTTGTGCCGGCGTTTACGTATGTCGCGATAACGGCGAACGTTTTGCCGCGGCTGAGAAAATCGCCGACGGCGAGCGCGTTTTTGGACGGAGTGAATGCAGCGGCGGTGGCGTTGATGGCGTTTGTGGGATTTCAGTTTGCGCGTGAGGCGGTGATGACGCCTCTGGCGGCGGTGATTGCGGCGGCCAGTGCGGTGCTGGCGTTTCGGTTTCGCGTGAATTCGGCTTGGTTGATTTTGGGTGGGGCGGTTTGTGGGTTGGTGGTGAGGATGGTTTCGCCAGGTTGAGTGCTGTCATGCAGGATTCTTACACGCCGTAACGGACGTGCCGTTTTGAACAAATGTTTCTGCTCACAGCGTGTGGTGGTTCTGCGGTTGATGACAACTTGGTGGATTGTAGATGTGTATTGACAAACGGCAAACGGCAAACGGCAAACGGCAAACGGCAAACGGCAAGAGAAGAAGCCCACCTCAGAAGGTGGCCGCTACAAGGGAAGAGAAGATCGGCGGAGCAATGTCAAACCCATGATGGCCATCTAAACGGGATAAACCCGCTGCTACATTCCGAGAAAGCGAAGAGCGAAGACGAAAAAACGAGCGTAAGTTTTGGTCCTTTCTAAAAGGGGCGCAAACATGTTGCGCCCCTTACGTTCAAGAGGTTAAGGGATCAGCACGATTTTGCCGAAGGCGCCGCTGGGTTTCATTACGTCGATGTGGGCTTGCGCGGCATCTTTCAGCGGGATTTCGGAACCGACGACCGGGCGCAGTGTGCCGTTTTCCAGGCCGGCGTTGATGCCGGCGTGAATGTCGACAAATTCGGCTTCGGTGAAGCCCCAGAGGCTGAACGCGAGAATTTCGGCTCGGCGGCTCATCAAGTCGCGCGGAGTGATGGTGACGTCGCCGCGGCTGCCGATGACGACCACGCGGCCCCTTGGCGCGAGGAGTTTCAGGTCGGCGCCGAGATTTACGTTGGCGAGCATTTCGAGAATGATGTCCACGCCGCGGCCGCCGGTGGCTTTCATGAGTTCGTCTTTGTAGGCGGCATTCGAATGGTCGAAAGTCTGATGCGCGCCTTCGCGTTGTGCCAGTTCGCGGCCTTTTGCGGTGCCGGCAGTCCCAAAAACGGTGAGGCCCATCGCGTGAGCGATTTGCACCGACGCTGTTCCAACGCCGCCGCTGGCTCCATGAACCAGAACGGTTTCGCCGCCGTGAGCCTTCGCTTTATGATGGATCGCGTGGTAGGCCGTGGCGTAGGGGATGAAGACGCCAGCGCCTTGCGCAAAAGAAATGCGATCGGGCAGCGGGAAAACTTGCGATTCGAGCGCGAGCGAGAATTCGGCATAGGTGCCTGAGAGACTTTTTGCGACGTAGACGCGGTCGCCGGGTTTTACTTTCTTCACACCATCGCCGACGGACTCGATGACGCCCGCTCCCTCGCTGCCGGGAGTGTAGGGAAGGGGCGGAATTACGGCGTAATTGCCGGTGCGCGCGTAAGTGTCGGCGGGATTCACACCGGCGGCGTGGATTTTTACCAGCACCTGTCCGCCGGCGGGTTTGGGTGTGGGGACGTCTTCGAGCTTGAGAACTTCAGGACCGCCGAATTGACGAACTAGAATGGCTTTCATGTTCACTCCACCGAAATAAACTTTGCAAAAGCAGCCGGGCTGAAGGCCGGCACTGCGTAAATCAAATACAAAGACACAAACCCAAACCAAAGACAAAGAATCGAAAGACAAAACATTAATTTGAAGTACGTATTTTCGCAAACATACGACGCGGCGTGAACAACTAAACGCGAACAATTAAAAATGGTCGTCGATGGCGACGGTGGCGTGTGGCTCGATCAGGCCTGCTGTTTTGCCCCATGCGGTGGTCTGCCAGTTGTCCTTGCCTTTTTTCAGCGGAACCCAGGGAGGCAGAGACTGGTCGAGATACGACGCCAGGGCGAAAATATACGGCTCATACATGCGGCGCAAATCCACGAGGCGCTGGTCGGCGGCGGCGTCATCGTGCAACTTTAAGCCATGTTGTGCGAGCACATCACGAATGTGCTGGAGTGACGCGGGCGGTAGGCGGTCGGCCGCGAGTTCCTTCGGGGAAGTGTTGAAGACTTGCGAGAGATCCACGACGGCATGGCGCGCGATGGCAAAGGTGAGCTCAGCTTGCCGTTCGCAGGCGCCTTCGATGCCGACCATGATTAACGCGCAGGAATCAAGGATAGCGGTGAGCGAGGCGATCCAGGATTGGTTGTCGTGCTGCGAACGGAAGAACGCGAGCACGGGATAGGAGAGATGGCTCTCCATGAGTTCGGCGCACCAGAGTTCCCACTCCTTCAGAAGTTCGCGCAGCGCTTCTTGTCCATGCGGGTAGCTGTGGCGGCGAAGAAGTTCGCCAGCGGTCGGAGGCGTGCCGGCGCGCGAATCGAGCAGAGAAATCCTCACTTCGCGGTTGGAGAAAGAACCGTAGATGAACGGGAGATAGCCGATGACTCCGGCGAGGAAACCGAAGCCCAGGCCGCCTTCGACTACGACCAACGCTCGGGCCACGCCGGACCGCGGAACCACGTCGCCGAGACCGAGTGTAAAGAAAGTTGTGCCGCTGAGATACGCATCTGTCCAGAAGCTTGGCGTCATTCCAGTAACGTTAAGAGCGGAGCCTGCACCGTATTGCATCAGCCCGAAGCTCAGCACCAGCCCTACGGCCCAAACGGCAACGAGAATCAGCAGTGACAGCGGGCCGAAGATGCTGAACGCCGATTCGCGGACTTTGCGGCCTGGAATCAGACGAGCGCAGAATCTCCACAGTGTCCATAAACTTTTGTAGAAAAAACGGCTCAGCCGAAAACGACGAGTCACGCGACGCGGCAGGATAATGACCTCGAACGCATCCCAGACGACGATGATCAGGATGGCGATGCCAATCACAAACGCGGCTGGAGAGGGGAGCATGTGCGGAATTGTACCCGTTTGGCTGGTGATGGTGTTGCGGCGTTTAGCTGTTCAGCTTGGCGCTGACAGAGATTTCTGCTTTGAAAAGTTTTGAGACCGGGCAACCGGTTTCGGCGGCTTTTACGGCGGCGTCGAATTTCACTTTGTCGGCGCCGGGAATAGTGGCGACGAGATCGAGATGGCTCTTGGTGATGGAAAAGCCATCGCCGACTTTGTCGAGCGTAACGGTGGCGGTGGTTTCGAGTTTCTGCGCGGTCATTCCCGCTCCGCCAAGCTGCGCGGAAAGCGCCATGGTGAAACATCCGGCATGTGCGGCGGCGAGAAGCTCTTCCGGATTAGTGCCAATGCCACTTTCAAAGCGCGAGTGGAACGAATAGGCGGTTTGTTTAAGTACGCCGCTGTCGGTGGAGAGGGTGCCTTTGCCTGATTTCAGATCACCTTGCCAGACTGCGGAAGCTTTGCGCTGCATGATTACATCCTCCAGTTGAAAGCTATGAATGCTTTGAATCTACCGATTCGATTCGCGCGGCAGCGTTCCAGGTATATTAGCAAGAGATTCGACTGACGACATACTCGCACAGAATGCATCCTTCGCTACGATCGCTTGCGCACCGACCGTGGGCTTTGCCGACAGGTCCCTGGGTGATGGCGCAAAAATGGCACGACTTGCTTTTCGCGCATTGGGCGGTTGCACCGGAGACGCTTCGAAGACTAGTTCCTGCGAAACTTGAACTCGATACGTTTAACGGGCAAGCGTGGATTGGGATCGTGCCGTTTACGATGTCCGGCGTGCGGCTGCGTGGAACGCCGGCGCTTGCGTGGCTTTCGACGTTTCCAGAATTAAATGTACGCACTTACGTTACGGCGGAGGGCAGGCCGGGTGTATGGTTCTTCAGCCTGGATGCGGCGAATCGGCTGGCAGTCGAACTTGCAAGATTTTGGTTCCATCTTCCGTATTTCCGCGCGCGCATGAACTCGAAAGCAAAGTCAGAGGGAGTCGAGTATTTCTCGCACCGCGATGATCGGCGCGGAGGCGCTGAACAACTGCAAGCGAGTTACAGCGGCAAAGGTTCGTGGTTCGAAGCAAAACCCGGAACGCTGGCGTATTTCTTGACGGAACGGTATTGCTTATATGCGCAGAAGCCGAGCGGCGAATTGCTGCGTGGCGAGATTCACCATGCGTCATGGAAGTTGCAGGAGGCGCAGGCGTCGTTCGCTGTGAACACAATGACGGAAAATCTCGGTATTCAAACCTCGGGACCGCCTGCAAGACTTCATTTTTCAAAATTACAGGAAATGATTGCATGGGCACCGCACAGGGTCGACGTCTAGTATCACCATTTGTGGAAAACGAAAAAAACACCTAGCACCAAACACGCGGCACCGACGCCATAGTTCCACTTCAATTTCTCGCCGAGATAGGTGACGGAGAAGACCGCGAACACGGTCAACGTAATTACTTCCTGGATGGTCTTGAGCTGCGCGGTGTTGAATTCGTAGGAGCCGATACGGTTTGCCGGTGCCTGGAAACAATATTCGAAAAATGCGATTCCCCAACTGGCGATAATTACTTTCCACAGCGCCTCGCTACGGTATTTCAGGTGACCGTACCACGCAAAGGTCATGAAAATATTTGAGACGGTCAGGAGGAGGATGGTGCGCATGTTTTTCGTGAGCTCCAGCGATCAAGAGTTGTAGAAATTGGTCGAAACATACCTAGCCTGTTGCGGTGAGGGAATTCTGCTATGTGCGTTGCGACGCAGGCAAATCAAACGTTGAGAGTGAGCGAGACGAGGCCTGGTGGCGTGATG
>WNFO01004716.1_pt1 | contig 11802 bp, 15 predicted proteins | sample 5400251 | NCBI WGS metagenome assembly WNFO01 (sample SAMN13153354, study PRJNA577476) | soil metagenome | isolation source: 100 cm saprolite under Madrone tree | place: USA:California | collected 2016-06-14
TGAAAACTCGTACTGCTCTGGGTTACACTCTGTGTGCATCGGGACTCCCCTGTGCGGTGAGTTAAGTTGTTGTCGCAACTCAATTTTATCTCACCCACAGGCCCGATGCGCTCCCACCGTTTGAGAAATCCGGGTTAGTTGTGCGCCGGGAGACCGGCAAGGAGTAGGCGGTGGAAGTCCGCCGCGATGAAGGTTTAGCGAACCGCATTGGCCCTGAGCCGTGCACCGTCATCCGCGACAGACACGGTGCACGACCGCGCGTCATCAGCGACGGCTTGAGAAATGAAGACCGCTGAGAACAAAATCTTAAATCCGTCTCGTGCGGTGCGCATCGCGTGCTTCCCTAAAGTGCTGATTCCGGCGAAGCCGGTCCGGCGTTCCGGTTGATGTCGGGCCGGTGTTCCGAGCGATGCCGGTCCGAGTGGAAGCGGTTGGGACAGTATCGATGATGAGGCGGGCGCCGGTCATACTCTGCTTTGACGACGAGCGCCCGGACGTGATCGTCATGGCCATCACCAGCCAGGTGCGCTCGCCGCCCGCATTCGGCGAGACCCGCCTGCGCGACTGGCAGGCCACTGGTCTTCTCAAGCCCTCCGTCATCAAGCCCGTCATCGCCACCCTCGAGCAGCGCCTCGTCCGCAAAACCCTCGGCCAGCTCTCCGCCCACGATCAGCGCGCGCTCAGAGAGATCCTCGCGGCCATTGTGGGGAGCAATCCGCCCCCCGATTGACGGAGAACTCCCACGACAGCCCGGCAGTACCGAGCGTCTCAGCGCGCGAGTCAGTATGGCTGGTAGTCGGAGTTCCGGCGCGAAAAAGTCATAAACGCCCGGGCAGAGGACTGCAATCAGCAGGCAAATCGAAGATCAAGTGGCACGGGATACCGTCTTTCTCCCACGAGACAGCGGCTCGCAACCACACCTCAATCAGAACGCCAGCGATGTACGGCCACCTCGCCAGAAAGACATCACTCGAATGGAGCACGAGCACAATCCCTCGCAAATCCTCGATCCAATTCAGGTCCGTTAAGTAGTCAAGAAACGCGTTTGCGTTCTGTGCATAAAACGCATTCTTGCTGGGGAAAGAAAAAGCTGCGCCGATAGCCTGGAAGCAGTCCGCCGGCGAAGTGAAGCCCCGGCAGTCCACCTCGCGAACAGCGAATCCGCTAACGTCCAGGCTGGTTCCGCGCTGAGCCACGAAGTCAAAGGCCAGCTCGAAGTGCACTGAAGATGCAGCACCAGTGTCGTTCAGTCTAAATGGCGCCGCCACGGCATCTAACTCCCAGTTCCGCCACCTGGATAAAGGATCACTCGGTAGAAGCTATTGTAATGTGTATTCGTGAAATAGATACGGAAGGGGAGACTGTCGTCGATCGTCGAGACCCCGATCACAAGCCGCCAGGCTCCGGGCCCATCCATTGAGAGATCGAGCACTCGAAATTCAACGTACGTGTAGTCTTTAGGCAGCTGGGCTCCAGTTGCGTAACTGGGGAAATTGTAGAAGATCTTCATCGGGCGTCCGCTGGCGACATAGTCTCCTGTCTCCAAATCATTGAACGTATCTACTATCGCCTCTTGTTGCTGGAGAGTAAGTGGGTTGGAGGCGTTCAGGCCAGCGGGGTCGAGCTTCGTGTCGTCGGGCGCTGCGGGAACCACCAAGACCTCGCCGCGTTCGAAAGTGCCGCCCCTCTTGTTAGCAACCTGTTGGAGGTTCGGGTCACTACCACCTGGATCTGACGAACCCTGAGGTTGTGCATTCGCAGGACGTGCTCGCGTCAATGATCGCGCCGCCGATGTTCGTTCCTAAGTGCTGACCAGCCGCGTTGGTGAACGCACAATTGAAGCTCCCGCCGGCAATCTTCGATTCAATTCCACCGACCACACCGGCTTCAACTGTGGAGAGTGCTGTCCCCCAAACACCTGTTACACCGCCTCCGCCAGCAGCAGGACTTCCCACGTAGAGATTGAACACCTCAGCGGCCGCGAGCCTGCCGCAGTTCCCGCTGGAGCTTCCGCGAATGCAGCCAATGGCCACGTTCGCGATCCCTGCGCCCAGCGGACCCAACGTCCCAAGCATCGCTCCGGATATCAACCCTGCGCTGAGGGCGGCAGACAAACTGCCGGTGGCCAACAAAGCTCCAGTAAAACCCCCAGCGAATCCGGCGGCGAACAACGCCACCAACGGCCCAAAGAAGTAGTCGGCAATTGCGTAGACCACGAAACTTACTACCGCGGTGATCAGGCTTTTGAGGAATGACCCGAGACTGTGTCCAGTTGGATCCACGTACCTGAGCGGATCATTCCAGGCGTAGGCATACCGATTGATCGATTCCGTCGCGCCGAGACTCTGAATGACCGAATCCGCCGATAGAAACCGCCCCAGGTACGGGTCGTACACGCACCCGTTCATGTGTACCAGGCTCACCGAATCAACCATCTCGTGTCCGGTGAATCCCTTACACGTGGTGTTACCGAAGGCAGTGTAGTCCGAGCTTGTCGGTACCCCTGTCCAGGCGCTCCGACAGGCGGCAAGTACCCAGCAGTAGGATTTCTCCTGATCATGGGCGGTGTCATTTCGTGGACGATGGTCCCTCTGCGGTTCGCACTCATACCAGTCCTTGTTGGAGTGGGAGTGTTTGTGTACGGGGCATGGCGGCACTGAGACACTGAAACTCGAGGCCGCGCGGAGGGGCCGCTTCTGGCCCGCAATTGAATGAACACTGCTCGAGGAGCTCGAGCAAATAAGCCGCTCGCGGCAACGGGCGTCCCTCGCCAAGTCATTGAGATTGCTGAGGGACGGACCAGGATTCCCCTAAGCGCCGAGTGTTATGTCTCTCGTGAAATGTTGACATGACCCTTGACTTCTGTTTTTGGGGAGCGTAAAAAAGCCGCCGCAATGATTACTGCAATCAGAAAACCACTCGATACGTGCCCCGCGACAGGCTGCTATAGCCCGTCGTGGTCGCATACGTTGCTCGGCCAATTTCTGGCCCGAGTCAACACGATCGAGTTCTGATTGGCCTTGCCTCCGGCGCAAGGCCGGGGGCAGACAGGTAACGAGAGCGAAGGATCCACGCTCTCAGACCGCCCGAAAACCCCCGCCCAAAGTCCGGCGCACGCTACGATCCGTCGCATGGAGACGGGGAGCCGTAAAGCGAAACACAAAGCCCTCGATTTTTTCTGAGCGGGGTTGGTCTAGCGGCTTCGGGCCTCTGCCTTCCAAGCAGATGAGGCGGGTTCGACTCCCGCACTCCGCTCCAGATCCTTATTTTGCCGACAGTCCCACCGGGTGTGGGAACCGGACTGTTAATCCGGACGCGCTGCGTTCGAGTCGCAGGTCGGCAGCCAATTTGACCACTGATGCGACAGGTGTCGCAGCCAAGCTGTCTACTTGGTGAGAGCGGATCGTTACCGCTAGTGGTCGCCAATCAATGCCCGGTTAGCTCAGACGTGAAGAGCATCGGTCCTACAAACCGAATGTCGCAGGCACTCAATCTGCACCGGGTACCATTCGCAGCGTTAGACGGGGACGGACCCCGGCGAGGCCGTAACCCTCGCGTCCACCGGACCTGCTTGGTTCGACTCGAAGACGCTGCACCAGCCCATACCGTCGTAACTCAACGGGCCAGAGTCCCGCCTCTTAAGCGGCGAGAAGGTGGTTCGAGTCCACCCGGCGGTACCAACCGTGAAGTTGTCGATAAACGCGGCCAGTGAATGCGAATCGAACGAGTCGTTGCCGTAAGCAACCGAAATTTATGGGGTGCGGGCTAGGAACCCGGATTTGCCTTGCAAGCAGATAGCCTGATCGGTGCGATTCCGATGCGCTCCACCAACATGATCGTGAATGCAAAGTAGCGGAGCAGCACGCCTCTCAAGCGTGGCCTATGGAGTGCGACTCTCCACACGATCGCCAATCTGAAGCTGAATGCAAAGTGGCTCGCGCACTCTGCCTTTCAAGCAGATCCTATCGGGTTCGAGTCCCGACAGCTTCACCAGTCAAATGCCCTCGTGGTGGAATTAGCAGACACGCTACGTTCAGACCGTAGTGACGCGAGTCATGCGGGTGCAAGTCCTGCCGAGGGTACCAATTCGTGGGCGAAGCCGAAGTAGATAGGCCGACGGCCGTGAACCGTCTGTAGGTGCTGCAAATGCACCCGCTCACCCCAAATTCCACGCCGTGGCCGAGCAGCTCAAGGCGGTCGCCTGCAAAGCGACTCCACACAGGTGCAACTCCTGTCGGCGTGTCCACTTTCAGGGCGTAAGTCAGCAGCAGACAGCCGAGCTTGGAACTCGGAAGCCGCAGGTGCAAGTCCTGCCGTCCTGACCAACTCCGGCTGCGAAGCTCATACAGATGAGCACCGACCTGATAAGTCGGAGGTAGCAGGTGCAAATCCTGCGGCAGCTACCAGTCACGCGGGCGCGCATGGTGCGCGGCATCGTTGCCAACGAGGCACGGGACGGTTCGACTCCGTTCGCCCGCTCCAATTCGCCCCGGCCGGCGGACCCGGTAGACGGCCTTCTAAGCCGACGACGTTGGTTCGAGTCCAACTCGGGGCGCCATACCCGCGCCGATGGGAACGGCGGAGATTTCCTAAGTCTCCAACTGTCAGTTCGAGTCTGACCGCGGGTGCCGCCAAGCTGACGGGAATTAGCATACCTGGTTAGCTCAACCTAACTGCTTCCCGGTGCGAGTCCGGGGCTTGGCACCATTCGCGGATCTGAAGGGAATGAGCAGACCTGGCTGGCTTAAACCCAGCTGCTTCTCGGTGCAAGTCCGAGGATCCGCACCATGCGCCCGTGGTGGAATAGGCAGACACGCAGTCTTGAGAGGACTGTGCTTTAAGCGTGCCAGTTCAAACCTGGCCGGGCGTACCAATTTCGCCTCGATAGCTGAGACAGCACAAGCGCTTCCCTGAAGAGGAAGAGACGAAGGTGCGAGCACTTCTCGGGGCACCATTTTTGTTTTGTCTTCTGTGGCGTAGCACAAATAGCGGTGCACAGGTCTCATAAACCTGCCGGTGGTGGTGCAAGTCCACCCGCCACATCCATTCCATTGCCCGTGGCCCGAGGGATTTCGGGGACCGTGCTACGAACGCGGATCGCAGTGGCTCGACTCCACTCACGGGTGCCAATTCATACCCACGCCGACGGAATTTCGGCGCCGGCCCTCCGAAGGCGGGTTGCGAGTGTTCAACTCACTCCGTGGGTGCCAATTCGCCGTTGAAGCACATCGAGATGTGCAGCGCATTGGTAATGCGCAGGCAGCTGGTGCAAATCCAGCCATCGGCACCAGTCATGCCCCTCAAGCTCTGACAGCGGAGCGCCGGATTCGTAACCCGGACGCGGATCGTGCAATTCGATCGTGGGGCACCACTCACGGGTCGCTAACTCAGCGAGACAGAGACCCGCCTTTTAAGCGGAGTGATCCAGGTGCGATTCCTGGGCGGCCCACCAATTTTGCCCGTCACGCACAGAAAGCGGTGCGCCCGCCTTGTAAGCGGGAGAGGTGAGGTGCAAGTCCTCAGTCGGGCTCCAATCACGGAGAGTGAAGCAGGCGGGGTCCTGCACGCGGTTGCTAACCGATGGGTGCCGTCCTTGCGGCATGGCCTTCGAGTGGTCCGCTCTCCGCCAATTCAGAGGCTCGCATGTGGCGTGCTAAGTCGGCTTGAACCCGACGATGATCCGCAAGGGTCGTGAGCGTTCGACTCGCTCAGCCTCTGCCAGCATTGGAAGGTGAAGTGCGCGGGGCGCACCCTCGCCTCGAAAGCGAGTGGCATCCTCACGGATGTGTGGATCGAGACCTACCGCCTTCCGCCAATTTGGAGAGTGAGTCCGGCGGGGTCCGGGGGCTGTCTGGAAAGCAGACCGTGCCGCTCGCGGCATGTGACTCGCGCTCACCGCTCTCCGCCAATTCGGGTTGTCCTCTGGGAGGAGACTGGTCTCCAAAACCGGTAAGCAGGGTTCGATTCCTTGACGGCCCGCCAGACTATTCAGGTGTGGGTTGCTGGCATCCCAGCTGCGCTCTGAACGCAGCCCACGCAGGTCCGATTCCTGCCGCCTGATCCAATACACGAGCCGTGGGTTGCCGGCATCCCCGTTGGGCTTTGAACCCAAAGCACGCAGGTTCGACTCCTGCCTCGTGTTCCATTCGGCCGAGCCCGAGTTGGTTGGGCCGTGCCGTACCGAGGTCGAGACGGAAGTCGTGTCAGCGGTGCGGGCTCGTGAGTCCCGCCTGGCGCGCCGGCGCTGTGAATTGCGCCCGCGTGTACCGCACGAGGACGCGGTCTCTGCCACCAGCAAGTTAGCTCAGTGGATAGAGCGACGGTTAAGGAGCCGTTTGTCGTGGGTTCGACTCCCGCACTTGCGCTAGCCTGTGAAGCAGGCTCCAGAAAGAGCGCGGGGCTTCGGCCCCGCATCGAGGTGCCCCAGCGGCGACGCCGATCAGCTGCTCTGGCCTGCAAGGGTCAGGTAGCTGAGAAGCAGCGACCGCAGCGCGCGCTCCGCCTTGAGCGGCCAGGGTGCGCGGCACCGGAAGCGCGCGGCGATGAACCTGAACCTTGCCCGGACGCGGGCGAGGGAGGGTGCTGACCGGTCGCGCGGATGGCGCCGCGACCCCCGCAGCCCGCGGGTCGGGCGTGGGTCACACCTCGACCTATTCAGATGTTTGAACGTGAGACGTGAAAGGAGAAGGAACATGCTGGGTTTCAAGCGTGTGACTATCGCCCAGCACGAGCGCGGCCTTGTGTTTCGCAACCGGAGCTTCAAGACCATTCTCGAGCCGGGCGTGTACCGGATTTCCGACCCGCTGAAGCGGGTGGAAGTCCAGGTCTACGACCTGACGGTAACGGAGTTCGAGCACGCGCGGGTTGACTTCCTCGTGAAGGAGGCGCCCGCGACGATCGAGAAGTACTTCACGATCGTCGAGCTCGGTGACCGGGAAGTCGGTGTGGTTTACAAGAACGGCCGAGTGGCGGGCCTGGTCGCCCCGGGTAAGCGTCAGCTGTACTGGCGCGGGCCGGTGGACGTCCGGGTCGACAAGTTCGACTTCTCCAAGGAGTTCGAGCTGCCGCAGGAACTGGCCAAGGTGCTGGTGCGCGCGAAGCAGCCGCTCGCAGCGCAGGTGGCGGACGCGGTGACCGCCGTCGAGGTTCCCGATACCGCGGTCGGACTACTGACCGTGGACGGCGAGCTTGCGAAGGCCCTCGCGCCGGGTCTGCATGCGTTCTGGAAGTACCAGCGCGCGCTGAAGACGGAGCTGGTGGATCGCCGCGTGCAGTCGATGGAGGTGGCGGGTCAGGAGATCCTGACCCGGGATAAGGTGAGTCTGCGGGTCAACCTGACCGCACTCTGGCAGGTGCTGGATGTGGTCAAGGCGCGCGCGGCGCTGACCAACTTCGTCGAATTCCTCTATAAGCAGCTGCAGTTCGCCCTGCGCGAGGCGGTGGGAACGCGGACCCTCGATGAGCTGCTGGGCGACAAGGGCGTCCTCGATCGCGAGATTGGGGACGCCGTGCGCGCTCAGGTCGAGGAGCACGGACTCGCTGTCCGTTCGGTGGGTGTCAAGGACGTGATCCTGCCGGGCGAGATGAAGGAGATCCTGAACCAGGTGGTCCAGGCTGAGAAGGTGGCGCAGGCGAACCTCATCAAGCGCCGTGAGGAAACAGCAGCGACTCGTTCACTGCTGAACACCGCGCGGCTGATGGATGAGAACCCAACCCTGCTGCGGCTGAAGGAGCTGGAAACTCTGGAGAAGGTGACCGAGAAGATCGACAAGCTCACTGTCTTCGGTGGTCTGGAAGGAGTCCTTAAGGACGTGGTGCGGATCCAAGTGCCTAGTGCCTGATCTGGCATCACAATAGCCACCCGGCGGGTGCAAGCCCGCCGGGTTTTTTTGAACACAGCGACCGAGGGCTTGCGGGCTATGTTCGCGCTCGACGGCGAAGGCGCGTGAACTCGGAGAACTCCCACGCTCGCACGGCCAGTACGGCACTGCAGCCATCGCGCTTCGCAAGTGGGAGGCGAGCATCATTACGGGCGAGCACTTCAAACTCCGCGGCCAGGCGTTCGAGGGACGCTTTGAATTGGGCAAGGGATTCGTGCGACAGGGCGCCAGCGACAAATCTTAGGGCGTCACCAGGGCCGTCAAACGCCGACTGAAAATACTCCGGCACAAGTCGACTGAGAAAGAACCGATGCACCGGACCGTCTTTCCGCCAGGAAAAGTTCCTGGCAGTCAATTTCCGAACGCGATGAAGAGGCCGGTATTCGATGATCTTGAGCTGATCGAGCCTAAGCAGGATCTTTACGTACTCGTTTTCATCCAGTTCAAAGGTGGAAACGATATCTTGGAATTTCCAGTCATTGACGAGCAGATACGTTACGAGGAGAACCTTGGGATCGCTGACCAGCGCGCGCTCCTGGGAGTCGCTGAGCTCTGTTATCACCTCGGCAGCCTCGGGGCGCTGCGTGAGGTCACTGAGAGTTAAGCCGAGGCTCGAGCAGATTTGATCGAGTCGAAGCAGCGAGAAGTTTCCACGACTCAGGTCGCGTTTGACCGTCGCTTCGCTCACCCCAATGGATTGTGCGAGCCCTCGGTACGTCACTTTCCGTGCCCTGAGAGCCCCTTTGATACCGTTCAAAAGCGCCAGGCGTGCTGTCACGGCGGTCTCCTTCCGGCCCTGAGTATAAGAATATTATACCGAACGTATACGGCGGTAGCACCGCGGCACAACTCCCTAGCGTCTAAAGCTGCCGGCTCCGAGACTGGAGTGGCGGACGGGAGTCCGTGAGTTATGGACGGATTACGGTAATGAGCATCTCAACCACCCTCGGCGCGGTAAGCCTTCCGACGGCCCTGATGGGCGCCTCGACGGCCGCGTTTCTAATTCTGGAGCGCGTTCGTCCTGGCCGTGAGCTACCGCACTCGCAAGGCTGGTACCTCCGCGCGGTGCTAATAAACCTAGCACAGCTCGGAGTGACGCTGGCGACGGCGAGACTCTGGATCAAGATCTTCGGCGCGCATTCCCTGCTTCACTTGTCGCAGTGGGGCTCCCCGCTGGCGCAGGGCCTTGTTGCCTGGTTTATCGGGACATTCGTTTTTTATTGGTGGCACCGGTTACGGCACGCAAACGGGTGGTGGCTTGCCTTCCACCAGATTCACCATTCGCCGTCGCGTATTGAGATCATGACATCGTTTTATAAGCACCCCATAGAAATCCTTTGCGATGCGGCATTGAGTGCGCTAGTACTTTATCCCTTACTTGGGTGCTCACTGCTGGGAGGCTTTTGGTACAACTTTTTCGCCGGAACTGGCGAGTATTTCTATCACGCAAATGTCAGGACGCCTTCCTGGCTTCGGTACCTCGTTCAGACTCCCGAACTGCATTCCATCCATCACCAACTCGACGTTCACAAGTTCAACTATAGCGACCTTCCCGTCTGGGACCGACTGTTCGGGACCTACAAGGATGCGACGGCTTTCATTGAACGCTGCGGCTTTCCTCAGGGTGCTGAAGCAAGGTTGGTCGACATGCTGGCGTTCAAGGACGTTTACGCGGAAAACTCAGGCTGAAGACCTATGCCGCACAATCATGACTCGCTCACTGGCCCGCGGATCAGCCGGGCTATTTGGGTCAATGACACCCACTCAGGGCTGAACCGCACCGCGATATCACGCGTCCTCGAACCGCGGACTGTAGAAGACGTGGCGCGCGTCGTGCGACGAAGCCGCTCCGAAGGGCGACCGCTGGCCGTTGCCGGCGGACGGCACGCCATGGGCGGTCAGCAGTTCCTGAGCGGAGGCACGATGCTCGACATGCGTCGCCTGAAGCGGGTCCGCGGCTTCGATGATGAACGAGGGCTACTCGAGGTCGAAGCCGGTATTCAGTGGCCCGATGTCATTCGAGCTTACCTGACACGTCCTGGGGGCATGCACTCACGGTGGGGAATTCGGCAAAAGCAGACCGGCGCCGACCGGCTGACGATCGGAGGGGCGGTGGCTGCCAACATCCACGGCCGCGGTCTTACTGCACCACCCTTCATCGGTGACCTAGAGTCACTTGAGATCGTGACCGCAGACGGGGAGGTGGTGACCTGCAGCCGTGAGCAACGGCCGGAGCTCTTTCGCCATGTGGTCGGGGGCTATGGACTCTTTGGCGTGGTGACAGCGGCGAAGCTACGGCTTACCGCGCGTCAGCAAGTCGAACGGGTAGTCGAACTGCGCGAGATAGGCGGGCTAATCGAAAGGCTGCGTGAGCGTATCGCCGCCGGTGCTCTGTACGGGGATTTCCAGTTTGCAACGGACCCGGCCAACGCTAACTTCCTTCGCACGGGCATCCTGTCATGCTATCTCCCGACCGGTGACGTCAGACCGATCACGGAGCGGCAGCGCCGCCTTTCACAATCCGATTGGAATCGGTTGATCGAACTTGCCCATCGCGACAAGACGCGTGCTTTTGAGGAGTTCGCCGACTTCTACCTCGCTACCTCCGGTCAGCGCTACTGGAGCGACACCCATCAGCTCAATCTATACCTCGAGAGTTACCACGCGGCGCTCGATCTGAGGTTGGGATGCAGTAGGCAGGGCGGGGAAATGATCACCGAGCTGTACGTGCCACGCGATCGTCTCTCGGTCTTCATGGACGATGTGCGGCGCGACTTCCTGCGTTATCCGGCCGACGTCATCTACGGCACTATCCGCCTGATCGAACCGGACACCGAGAGCGCTCTTCCTTGGGCACGCGAGGCGTACGCGTGTGTGATCTTCAACCTACACGTCGACCATCAGGCTGCCGCAATCGCGGATGCCGCAACCGACTTCACTCGCCTGATTGATCATGCGGTCGCGCATGAGGGAAGTTATTTCCTCACCTATCATCGGTTTGCGCGCCCCGACCAACTAGTCACCTGTCACCCGCGACTGCGGCGGTGGCTCGCCAAGAAGCATCAGATCGATCCGACCCGGTTATTTCAGAGTGATTGGTACCGGCACTTATTGCGCCTTACGGGTGGAGAGGCCCCGTAGCAGTGGCGGGCACGCTGAAAAAGGCGCTCCAGGCGCTTGGGATATGGGTCCTGGTCATCCTGATTGTGGCAACGACCTGGCCGCCAGCGCTTCACCTGCCACAGCTTTGGATGGTCGCGAGCGTCGGCATCCTGGCGAATATTCTTCAACCGGCATACAGGCCGTTTGAAGGCTCACGAACTCCGGAGGACCGTGGGACCGCTGCGCAGATCCTTTGGACTGTGTATCTGAGGCAGGCCGCGGCGCTGCTCGAGCTCGTTTGGAGGAGACGCGTTGCCTTACCCCTCGATCTGGCTACGTGGGCGGCGTTCTCCGCAATGATTGGTGGTCTGGCGCTGCGGACCTGGGCCGTTGTTCTGCTCGGTCCGTGGTTCACATGGAATGTCACGGTCCAGGCGGGACAACAACTGGTCAGCCGCGGGCCCTATCGCTTCATACGGCACCCCAGCTACACGGGTGCGCTGATCACCTTCGTAGCAAGCTGTGTACTTCTTCGGTCCTGGGTGGTCGCGCTACTGGCCGCCTTCACGCTCGTCCTCGCTTTCCGGCGGCGCATTCGGTACGAGGAGGCTCTGCTGGTCAAGACGCTACCGGGATACCAAGCGTATATGTCCTGTACAGACAAACTGCTCCCGCGCATCTTCTAGCGTGAGTTTACTGGCAGTCGGCTGAATTCGACGGACTGGGATCGTCTGGAACGGCTGAATTCAAGCCATTTGGCGTCGCGTGCGGTGCACTCGACTGCGTATACACCAAACTAAGTACGACGCCGATACCCACC
>WNFO01007229.1_pt1 | contig 11802 bp, 9 predicted proteins | sample 5400251 | NCBI WGS metagenome assembly WNFO01 (sample SAMN13153354, study PRJNA577476) | soil metagenome | isolation source: 100 cm saprolite under Madrone tree | place: USA:California | collected 2016-06-14
GCCGAATTGGCAGTGCCAGCTGCCGGGCTTTCCCTACGAGGGCGATGATCCCCACGGTTTCATGGTTCGCCATGAGATCGTCGATTACATCGACCGCTTCGTTGCCTCCTTCGCACCGCCACTGCGCGAAGGTGTCATGGTCAAGAGCCTCAAGCGCAATCCGCACCACGGGTTCACGCTGGAGACGTCCGACGGCGTCCACGTCGCCGACCAGGTGGTGATCGCATCCGGCGGCTATCAGATTCCGATCGTACCGCGCTGCGCCGAACGTCTCCCGGCCGATATCATACAGATCCACTCCTCGGCCTATCGTAATCCGACACAGCTCCCTCCAGGAGCAGTCCTGGTGGTCGGCAGCGGGCAATCCGGCTGCCAGATCGCCGAAGACCTTCATCTCGCCGGCCGCAAGGTGCACCTGTGCGTCGGCGATGCGCCGCGGGTGGCGCGCCGTTATCGCGGCAAGGATGTGGTCGAATGGCTGCATCTCATGGGTTATTACGACCTTCCGGTGCATGAGCACCCGCTGCGCGAAGGCGTGCGCGACAAGACCAACCATTATGTCACCGGCCGCGACGGCGGGCGCGACATCGATCTGCGCCGGCATACGCTCGACGGCATGGAGCTTTATGGCCGGCTGCTCGATGTTACGGGCAACATTCTCGTGTGCGATGATGATCTTGCCCAATGCCTCGACCAGGCCGACCAAGTGTCGGAAAGCATCAAGACCAGCATCGACAATTTCATTGCCAGGCAGAATATCGCGGCGCCCGTGGAGGCCCGCTACAGCGCGGTGTGGACGCCGCCACGGGAGCGACCCGAACTCGACTATCGCGCTGCCGGGATTACGTCGATCGTGTGGTGCATCGGCTTTCGCACCGACTATAGCTGGGTTGATTTGCCCGTCTTCAATGGCCGCGTCCAGCCGGTCCATGTGCGCGGCGTTGCCGCGATTCCCGGCGTGTATTTCTTAGGCCTGCCGTGGCTCTATACGTGGGGCTCGGGCCGGTTTTCCGGCGTGGCGCGCGACGCTGCGTACCTCGCCGAACATATCGAGGCCCGCGCCGGCCTCGCGGTCGCGGCACGACAGGCCACGCTCAATGAGGCGGCGATCGGGAGCTAAGGCGCGACGAACAGACCGCTTAGGCCCCCGGCACACCGGCGAGCTTCATCCGATGCAGACGGATTCGAATTTTCGAGATCCCAGGCATGAGACCGCCGGTGAACGTCATGCCGGCTCTGCGCCTGTCGAGGACAGTCTGGGTCTTTTCAATATTCGTTGCAGGTTGGCGTCGTAGATCCCCTCGCCGGGCACGTACACGAGACCGCCAAGACGAGAGGCCAAACAGTGTTCCATGTGGTCGCACGCCTCCCAACCATCGTCGGTAATTCCCACGGGATCGATCTCGATGTCAATGATCCGCCGGCACGACATGACGTGGTCCCTGACCGAGGTTAAGTGCAACGCCGCGCTGCCAAAATGCTCCGCCATCTCCTCCATCATCGCCTCGGCAAGTCCACCTGCCGCGCTGGCCGCGCGGAGAATTATCGGCCGCCGTCTGGGGTCGTAACGAACCACCATCACGTGCCATTCCGGGTCTGCCGCAGCCTCCGAGTCAACCGGAGGTTCGTACACGGGATTATCCAGGAAGGCTGCGTCCTCCAAATGTTGCGCCAGTTCGCGACGCGTTATGGAGTCGTCACTTCTGCACAAGATGGATATGATCATACACATCAGGTCCCCATCAAATCGCGTCAGCCCCAGTGGCAACCCTGAGCGAATTGCATCGCGAACGCTTTTTTCGCCGCATCAATAACACAGGCGGGGAGCAGATCGAGGCTATTAACCTTCATCTCCGGGAACAGCCACTTTCCAAACCCAAATTCGATCCAGAAGCGGGCACAGCCCGCATTCGGCACTCGGATCGTCTCGCCTGTCGCGTGGTTGATGAAAAATCCCAATCTATCGCTGGCGCTGCAAGCATCGCCAAACCGCGCCACCTTCTCTGCTTCCGGGATGATTACTCCATCTCGGTGATAGTCAGAGGTTGAAACAACTTTCGGCCGCAAACAGCAGCCCACCTCGAATTCGTATGGCTGGCCTCGGGGGTTAAACTTGGCGTGAAATGGGAAGAGAGGAAGCGAGATGTAACTATAACAAGCCTCGCTTTCGTAGGCACCGCGCCAAGTTCGGCCAGACCCGCGAAGAAATCGGCAACTTGGATGGCACGTGGGGCGTATTCGACCTGATCTGGGATCAGTGTGTGGACGTAGGACAGTGACATTGCACTGCTTTCCCGGTTGATCGAAGCTCGAAGCCGCAGTCGGATCGGAAGTGCCGTCCGCACATGTGGAGGATGATCGAAGCGAGAAAGCCGACGCCAACGGCGCTGGCCGACCACACCAACGTGTTCGCCGTCGCCGGTGATAATCCTATCCGAGCTTAGCGCGGGCCAGGGCCAAAGGATGATGAAATGGCTGGGCCATCCGCTGGATCTTTTTTGGGCGCGCTCTCGACTCGTCCAGTTTGCGGCACGTGAACTCTCCGCCCCGCTCATCGTGACGATTCTTTATCCGGACCGGTCATTTCACCGGTACAAAGCCGATCTCGAACTCGTTCTCCCGCCGGAGCCAACCAACCGCCGTCAAGGCATCGCATCCGACAGGGAGATAGCGGCACGGGTCAAGGTCGCGGATCGCCGTCACGATCGGCCTCGTGAAGTCATATCGGTGGCGCGCCATGGCAGATATAGGGTCTTGACGTGGGTTTTCGAGCAAACTCCAGCGCGAGCACTCCGTCGTGGTTTGCAATGACTACATCCTTATACGAGTTGTCCCCAAACTCATTGAGCTCACGAACTTCTCTCGCGCTGCGACCCTGGAGCCGTTCGGACTGAAACACGCGGCCCTTAAAAAGCAGGCAGACAGATGACACTTCCAAGCTGTCACCCGAAAAGCAAACTACGAAGCCTTTGCACCTCTCGCGTCGCCGTCTCGACGGGGATGTTGGTGAAACTCAGCAGCAGTCCGAACTCGGACGAGCGCCCGACTAGACAGCAGGACAAGGAAGCCAGGGCTCCGCGCTGGGCGCGCTCGGCCAAAGTGACATGATTCCGACGCCCGGCGATTCGCGCGATCACATGCATCCCGCCGGGCGGCACGTCGAGCGCGAGCCGGTCATCGAAGACCGTGCGAAGCGCCGAAACGAGAGCATCGCGTCGCCCGGCGTACAGCCGCCGCATTCGTTTCAAGTGTCGCGCGAAGTGACCCTCTTTCATAAAATCTGCGAGTACCATTTGGTCGAGCAGTGATGAACTTGGCGCAAATAGCTCGGCGGCGCGATTAAAGCGATCGACTTCTGGCGACGGCACGACGAGATAGCCCAGGCGGAGGCCCGGACACAGCACTTTGCTGAAGGAGCCTGCATAGAGGACTCGCCCCGCGTCATCCAGGCTCTTGAGCGCAGGGAGAGGACGGCCGAGATAGCGAAACTCGCTGTCGTAGTCGTCCTCGATGATCCATGCTCTTGTCTTGGCCGCCCATGCGAGCAGTTCAAGTCGGCGGGGAAGTGACAGCATTACCCCCAAAGGGCATTGGTGCGACGGTGTTACAACCGCGAGACGTGCCTTCGGCGAGCGCTTTATGGCGACGTGGATGTCGAGTCCGTCGCTGTCAACCGGAATCGGAACAACGTCGGCGCCGGCCATGGCCAGCGCATCGCGCGCCCGGAAATAGCCTGGATTTTCGAACCATACTGCATCCCCCGGTGCAAGCAGCGTTCGCGTGATGAGACCTAAGGCGCCTTGGTACCCCGCGGTTATTAAGATTTGCCGTGTAGAACACCTGATCCCGCGGGCAATCGCCAGATACCCGGCAATCGCCTGACGCAATGGCGCATGGCCAGCTGGATCCTGAGAGATCATCGCGATCGGAGTAAGGCTGCGCGCCCGGCGCGCCAGCAGACGCGCCCAGAGCTTGCGTGGAAAGGCATCCAGAGCCGGCAAACCCATCTGAAACGGATGCACTTGCCGAGTTCGCGCAAGGTCGTCCCCGAGCACTGAGAGTTTTCCGCCCTGCTCCTGGCCGCGCGCCAACATCGAGAGTTGGCTTAGTCTTGGGTTGACGACCGTACCCGCCGCCGCCCGTCCCACGACATAGCCCTCGCCAACCAACAGCGCATATGCGAGCTCGACCGTCCCTCGAGCGATCGAAAGCTGGCCGGCTAGGCTGCGCGAGGACGGCAACGGCGCCCGAGGTGGCAGCGTGCCGTCAAGAATGGCTTCGCGGATACGCTGGTAGACTTGGCGAAAAAGTGGCGTGGCGAGCCGACGATCGAGCCGCACGGAAGGCATCTCATGTTGAGATCTCGCACTAATCATTGGCCCAGTTATTCATGTCGATTTTGGCTCTGTTGAAGAGCCAACCTGATTGTCATATGCGGTAAAGGCCACCTGAAGACAAGGGTCCGATGAGTTGGTCATCGCGCGATCAGCCTCACTCGCTCCGCCGTGAGGAACAACCCGCAGTCAAGCCACCGTTGGCCAACCCCGATCATGGGAAAACATCACGATGCTGTTGTCAGTGCGAATAACCGCAACACGCAGTAACTTGGCAAATCTCATCTTTCGGTACGGCCCGGCTGTGGCCGCATTGGTCTATCCCCTAGCGGTCGCCTTTCTCCACCTGGCAGCACGGCAGTTTTTGCTAGCGACCGATGCAACTGGCAGCCTGCCGGCAGGATTGGCGGTATGTCTTGCAGTTGCGCTCGTCGGGAGCGCGCCAATTCTCAGCTTCACGGTCATATCCCTTTCCGACCGAAGCCGCGAGCGATCGGTGGCGCACCTCGCCTTCGCCGCACCGCCTCTTTTCACGCTGACAGGCGTCGCTTTCTTCTTTCTCGGCATTCCAAATGGGGACTACGTGGTTTGGGTAATCGCCTGGCTTGCCGCGCTTGCCTTTGCGGCACAACCCGCGCCGGCGAAAACCGGACCAGCTGCATCGGCAAGGTGGATCAGAAGCGTACACGGAATGGCCGCAGCGACCATCGTTCTAATGTTTCTGCTTTGGCACCTCGCCAATCACATCGTTGCCATCTTGGGGGGTCGATACGAACAAGGAGATGATGGAATTGCTACGGTCGTGGTACCGCTCCGACCTCGTGCAGCCAGTCCTGGTTACATTGTTCGGATGCCAATTGATGACTGGATTCCGCCTGCTGTGCGGGAAGGTTGCACGTGGGGCCGATATCTACTCATCCATTCAGACAGCCACTGCAGCCTATTTACTTGCGTACATCCCCTCTCATCTCATCGCGGTCTTCATTTTGGGACGATGGTTCTTGGGTGTTGATTCCACGTTCGCGTGGGCTTCTGGCGCACCAAATGGCCTCTTACTCGATGCGTGGAACGTGCGACTTATTCCACACTATTCGCTGGCAGTCCTATTCGTGATCTGCCATCTCGCGATGGGCTTGCGAACGGTCCTCCTCGGCCACGGCATCCGCGGCGCAACAGCAGATCGTTCGGCATGGATAGTTTGTTCGATCGGGATCGCGGTGTCCTTGGTCATCGCAATGGCCCAACTGAAGGTGGAGGGCTAGCGGGCGATGCCGAAAGCAGAACATCGCTACGGACACGGTCGCGCTGTCCATGTGATGGACGGTAATCGATTATCCAACAATTCGACTCATTTTGGAGTTGCGGATTATGACCCCGATATTGCGATCCATGAAGCCGCACTGGCTCCGATGAGTGATGGAGATCCGGCATGAGACAATTATTGCTCGCCTCGCTGCTTTTTCCGCTCAGCCATGTCCTGATCGCAAGCACGCCGTTTCGTGCAGCGCTGGTCCATCGGTTCGGCGAAAAGCGCTACTTCCTCGGCTACTCTGCGCTCGCGGCGGCAGCGCTGGTGTGGCTCATCGCCGCGTATCGGCAAGCCCCCGCCGTACCCCTATGGGACGCGCCGCGATGGTTTCAGCACGCGCTTGCCCCCATCATCCTTACGTCGATCATTCTGATGGTCGGCGGGCTGACGACGCCAAATCCGGTCGTGGTCAAATCGCACAAGCTGTTTGATCGCCCGGAGATTGTCAGGGGCATCTTGCGGATCACCCGCAATCCGTTCTTCTGGGGCGTGGGGCTGACCGCCGTCGCCCACGTGATCATCCTCGGCGACGTGGCCGCGCTGCTTGGGTTTGGCAGCGCCGCTCTCCTCGGACTCGCCGGCGCACCGCTGCTCGATGCAAAGAAGCGGAGGACGCACGGCCGCGCCTGGGAGGCGTTTGCCGCCGCAACCTCGGACATCCCGTTCCTCGCGATCATACAAGGACGTCAACGGCTGGAATGGCGCGAAATCGGATTATGGCGAATTAGCGTTGGTCTGGGTGTTTTCCTGGTCGCGCTCGCCCTACACCCCGCGCTGCTCAGCGCGTGCCTCATGGATTGACAGGTCGCGGGCGCAGGCCTCGATCGAGCAAGGATGGCATGGAAGAGTTGATTTCCGGTGGATTCGCCCCATCTCAGTTAAAGCATTCTCGATTAGGTTGACCTTGCCCGTGTCATCGCCCGGCTTGACCGGGCAATCCAGTATCCACTGATCGATGGTTACTGGATTGCCCGGTCGTGCCGGGCGATGACACCAAAATGGGTGTCAGGCTAATGGGAAATGCTGTAATTGAACCTGTCGGCGCCGGCTTGTTTTCATCAAGACCATGAACGTTTCAGACCTGTTCCATCCCGCGGTTGCGACCTGGTTCGCCGATTGCTTCGCCTCGCCGACGCCGGCGCAGGCGAAGGCTTGGCCGGCAATCAAGGCAGGCCAGCATACGCTGATCGCCGCCCCGACGGGTTCCGGCAAAACCTTGGCTGCGTTCCTCGCCGCCATCGACAGCCTGATTCGCCAGGGACTGGATGGACATCTCGCCGACGAAACCCAGGTTGTCTATGTGTCGCCCCTCAAGGCGCTGTCGAACGATATCCACCGCAATCTGGAAGTGCCGCTGGCCGGCATTCGCGAACATCTCCGCCGGAGCGGACTGCCCGCTGTCGATATCCGCACCTGGGTACGGACCGGCGATACGCCGTCGGCCGAACGCGAGCGCATGCGCCGCCGCCCGCCCCATATCGTGGTGACGACGCCGGAATCGCTCTACGTCCTGCTTGGCTCGGAATCCGGCCGCAAGATGCTGGCGACCACACGGTCGGTGATCATCGATGAAATTCACGCGACAGCGCCGAACAAACGCGGCGCCCACCTGGCGCTGTCGCTCGAGCGGCTTGCCGACCTCTGCGGCGACCGGCTGGTGCGCGTCGGGCTTTCGGCGACGCAGAAGCCGATCGAGGCGATCGCGCATCTGTTGGCAGGAGCCGCCCCGGACGGCACGCCGTCGGCCAAAGTGAGGGTCGTCGACATCGGCCATCAGCGGCCGCGCGAACTCAGCATCGAGGTTCCGGATTCGCCTCTCGAGGCGGTCATGTCCGGCGAAGTCTGGCAACGGGTCTACGATCGTCTGGTCGATCTCATCAAAGCGCATCGCACCACGCTGGTGTTCGTCAACACCCGCCGCATGGCAGAGCGCGTCGCCCATGAATTGTCGGAACGGATCGCCGACGGCTCGATCACCGCCCATCACGGCAGCATGGCGAAGGAGCAACGACTCTCCGCCGAACAAAGGCTCAAGCACGGCCAACTCAAGGCTCTCGTCGCCACCGCTTCGCTCGAACTCGGCATCGATATCGGAGACGTCGATCTCGTCTGCCAGCTCGGCTCGCCGCGCTCGATTGCAAGCTTCCTGCAACGCGTCGGCCGCTCCGGCCATGCGGTCGGGGGCACCCCCAAGGGGCGCCTGTTTCCGCTCTCCCGCGACGACCTCGTTGAATGCACGGCCCTCATGGACAGCGTTCGCCGCGGGGAACTTGATCGGCTTGCAATCCCCGACCAGCCGCTCGACGTGCTGGCGCAGCAGATCGTGGCCGAGGTGGCGGCGCGGGATTGGGAAGAAGCGGCGCTCTATGAGCGACTGCGGCGCGCCTGGCCTTTCCGCCAGCTGGCACGCGAGGATTTCGATGCGGTCGTGCGCATGCTGGCTGAAGGCTTCACGACGCGCCGAGGCCGCAATGGCGCGCTCATTCACCGCGACGGAGTTCATCATATCCTGAGGGGCCGGCGCGGCGCGCGCACGACCGCGCTCACCTCCGGCGGCACCATTCCGGACACCGCCGACTACCGCGTCCTTCTGGAACCCGAGAACACCGTGATCGGAACCGTCCACGAAGACTTCGCGGTTGAGAGCATGGCGGGTGACATATTCCTGCTCGGCAACAGGTCCTATCGCATTCAGCGCGTTGAGCGCGGGACCGTCCGGGTCGAGGACGCCCACGGACAACCTCCAACAATTCCGTTCTGGCTCGGCGAGGCGCCGGGCCGTACCAACGAGCTCTCATCCGCGGTGTCGCGCCTGCGCGTCGACATTGCGGAGCGCCTCCGGTCTGATCCGTCCGGAAACACGGCCCGCCGCTGGCTGACCGAGACAATCGGTACCGCGCTTCCGGCTGCCGAGCAGATCATCGAATATCTCGCGGCCGCAGCCGCGGCCTTCGGCTGCCTGCCGACGCAGGAGACGATCGTGCTCGAGCGCTTCTTTGACGAAGCGGGCGGCATGCAGCTCGTGATCCATGCCCCGTTCGGCAGCCGTATCAACCGCGCCTGGGGCCTCGCTCTGCGCAAGCGCTTCTGCCGCAAGTTCAACTTCGAACTTCAAGCGGCCGCAACTGAAGACAACATCGTGCTGTCGCTGACCGCGGCGCACAGCTTCGAACTCGCGGAGGTTGCGCGTTATCTGCATTCGGCGAGCGTGCGCACGCTGCTCATCCAGGCCATGCTCGACGCGCCGATGTTCACGACGCGGTGGCGTTGGGTGGCGTCGGTCGCGCTCGCTCTGCCGCGCTTCCGTGGCGGCAGGAAGGTGCCGCCCCAGTTCATGCGCATGCAGGCGGAGGACCTGATCGCGGCCGTCTTCCCGGACCAGATCGCCTGCGCCGAGAATCTCGTGGGCGAGCGGGAAGTGCCGGATCATCCGCTGACCAACCAGGCGATAGCGGACTGTTTACACGAGGCGATGGACATCGCAGGGCTGGAACGGCTACTGGCTCGGCTTGAATCGGGCGCCGTCCACGTCGTCGCCTCCGATCTCACCCAGCCATCGCCGCTCGCGCTCGAAGCGCTGTCGGCGCGCCCCTACGCGTTTCTCGACGATGCACCGTTGGAGGAGCGCCGCACCCAGGCCGTCATGGCACGCCGTTGGCACGATCCGCAAAGCGCTTCGGAACTTGGCCGCTTGGATCTCCAGGCCATCGAGAGAGTGCGAAGTGAGGCCTGGCCTGACCCGACGAATGCCGAGGAACTCCATGACGCGCTGTTGTGGCTCGGTTGCCTGACTGACGCTGAGGTTCAGGCAGTGCCCTCCTGGAAGGACTGGCTCGTAGCGCTGGCCCAGGAGAAACGCGCCACGCACGTGAAAACTGCCGAAGCTGCGTTCTGGGTTGCGGCCGAGCGCCTGAACCAGTTCAACGCCGTGTGGCCTCGGTCGCGGCGCGAGCCGGACATTTCGCCTCCCGGCCCCCCTCCCTACCCTCCCCCGCAAGTGGGGGAGGGTATATCGATTTGCCCTCCCCCGCTTGCGGGGGAGGGCAGGGAGGGGGCAACCGTGTGGTCGCGGGAAGAGGCCCTGGTCGAAATCCTGCGCGGACGGCTGGAAGGCCTCGGCCCGATGACGCAATCCGGGTTGGCGGCGCCGCTCGGGCTTGAATCTGCGGCACTCCAAAGCACGCTTTCGGCACTGGAGGTCGAGGGCTCCGTTCTGCGCGGACGATTTATTCAGGGACTCAATGACGAGCAGTGGTGCGACCGCCGGCTGCTTGCCCGCATCCACCATTATACGGTCCAGCGCCTGCGCGCCGAGATCGAGCCCGTCGCCGCGCGGGACTTCCTGCGTTTCTTGTTTGCATGGCAGCAGGTATCGGAAGAAACACGGTTGGAGGGACCGGATGCGCTGCCCGCGGCGCTCACCTGCCTCGAAGGCTTTGAGGCGCCTGCAAGCGCGTGGGAGACGGAGATCCTTCCAGCCCGCATCGCGAAGTATGAGCCGGCCTGGCTCGACGCCCAATGCCTCTCCGGGCAGCGCACCTGGGCGAGGCTCGTTCCGCCGCGCGCTGCGAACGGCCGCGCACAGCCTGCGGCGCCGGTGCGCTCCACGCCGATCGCCTTGCTCGAGCGTCGCCACGTCCCGCTCTGGATGTTGCTCGCAGGTCAGCCGAGCGGAACGCAGTTGAGTCCCCAGGCCCAGCTTGTGTGTGACTGTCTTACGGCCCATGGCGCTTTGTTCTTCGATGAGCTTGCCGATGCAACCCGCCTGCTGCGCTCGAAACTCGAAGATGCCCTCGCTGAACTGGTGGCCCTCGGTCTTGTGAACTCGGACAGCTTCGGAGGCCTGCGCGCCCTGTTGGTGCCGTCGGCCCAGCGCAAGCCGATTGCGGGCGCGAGGAGGCGCGGCCGCGTCCTTTCTTTTGGTATGGAGGGCGCAGGCCGTTGGTCCCTGATCCGCCGCGAGCCGCAGCCCCCACTCTACCCTCCCCCGCGTGCAGGGGAGGGTAGAGTGGGGGCTGATGAGGCGACGGCCGCCGCGGTCGAGCAGGTGGCACGGACGCTGCTGCGCCGATACGGCGTCGTGTTCTGGCGCCTTCTCACCCAAGAAGCCTCCTGGCTGCCGCCATGGCGCGACCTGCTGCGGGTCTACCGCCGGCTTGAGGCGCGTGGAGAGATCCGCGGCGGACGCTTTGTCGCCGGCTTCTCCGGCGAGCAATACGCCCTGCCGGAAGCGGTCGGTCTCTTAAGGAAGACGCGCCGTCAGCCAGGCTCCGGCCAATGGGTCTCGCTCTCCGGCGCCGACCCGCTCAATCTCGTGGGAATTCTGACGCCGGGGCCTCGGCTGGCGGCGCTGACCGGCAATCGCCTGATCTATCGCGATGGCGTGCCGATTGCGGTCCTCTCGGGCGGAAAAGTGCAGTTTCTTGAGACGCTCGACGCCGCCGCGCAATGGGAGGCGCAGAACCGGCTGTTGCGTTCAGCGGCGCCGGCGCTGATGGCAGACTTGGCGTAGCGTCATGCGGATTGAGGTCGAGAGCGATACGGGCGATGGCGGAATTGTGAGGCCGAGGCGCATTCGGCTGAATGCGCGCGTCATCGAAATCGTCGAAACCATCGATCAGTGGCCGGGGCGAGATTATCACTACTTCAAGGTCAAGGGCGACGACGGCAGTCTCTATATTCTTCGCCTCGACGAGGCTCGCCATGACTGGGAACTGACGATGTTTCAGAGCCCTCCGGCGCAGGCCTTTTCGGCCATCCATCACGAAGGGCAGAAACGCGGCAAACGCATGAGCTGATTCACATCACAGCTTGCAGCTGACGCGGTGACCTAGCTGAGTCTGGCAGATTATGCCTCGGTAGCTTCCGTGCCGACCGAACGCCGGCCACGGAAGGAGTGGGCCACTAAGAGACATTGCGCGCCGAAGTGCCGGTAATCCCATTTCCTCACAACCTCGATTCGCGCTAGGTTCACAACAGCGAGCGCGGGGCTCATTGATGCGACGGCGCGAATTCATCGGAGGGCTTGGAAGCACGGCGGCGGCGTGGCCGCTGGCGGCGCGGGCGCAGCAGGGCGACCGCGTACGGCGCATCGGCGTGCTCATGTGGCTCGACGAAAACGATCCTGGGGCGAAGTCTGATCTCTCTGCGTTCACTCAA